>OFEK01000759.1_pt1 | contig 28447 bp, 18 predicted proteins | sample 1521131 | NCBI WGS metagenome assembly OFEK01 (sample SAMN05720209, study PRJEB24109) | activated sludge metagenome | isolation source: Anaerobic digester | place: China | collected 2015-12-16
CACCGCCAAAACGCCACCCTCGAAAAAATGGCCGAAACACTGTTTAGGCAGTGGTTTTTAGAGGAGCCCAGAGAAGAATGGGATAATGGTAAGGTCAGCGATTTAATTAAAATATTATCTGGCTTTGCCTTTAAATCAATATCATTTGTTGAATCAGGAAAGTATCGTTTGATAACTATCAAAGGTGTTCAAGACGGCTATTTGGAACTAAATAATGCAGATAGAATTGAAGAACTGCCAGACCGAATGCCTGATTTTTGCAAACTACAAATTGGAGACATTCTATTATCACTTACTGGAAACGTGGGGAGATGCTGTTTGGTTGACACAAATGATTTACTCTTAAATCAGCGAGTTGCAAAACTACACCCAATTAAAGAAAGAGACAGAGCATTCACTTATTTCCTGTTTCGTCAGCCACAAATTAAGCAACTACTTGTGGAAATGGGTAAAGGAACTGCACAGTCAAATCTTAGCTCGATTGAAACATCAAATATGGAGTTGATAATACCAGATGAAGGAAAGCTAAATGAATTTTCAGCCATTTCGACGCCATGGTTGAATAAAATTCTTTTCAATAAAAGATCAATTCAAACATTAGTAGTATTAAAAGAAATCCTGCTGCCGAAATTGATGAATGGTGAAGTTTCCGTTGAGCTTAATAAAAACGAAGATTATAAATCGCTATAATATAAAGCAGTATGCTAATAATAAGAAAAGCACAACAGCAACAGAGCTTACAGTTTTTAAAATTTATGCAAAAATTCTGAGAACATTAGTCTGAAATTTAGGATGCAAACACTTCAAAGAAGCTGCAGACTAACCTTTTAAAGATTAAAATCAATGAATGAAGAGCAGGCATACTTAGTTGAAGTTCTCAAAAATGCAATTAATGCTGTTTATCAGGAAGAAAGGTTTCTGCTGCATTTTGCCCAAGGAGACAGAGAAGGATTAGAACAAGCATTTGTTTTTAGAACTGGCGTCCATTTAAGCAATCAACTTGCTGGAACAATATACGAATTGTTGGACTTAGATTCTGAATACAACAAGAATCACGGAAATGCAAAAACATCAAGGCGATTTCCAAATGGCCTAAGACCAGATTTGATAATTCATAGACGAGATTCAAACGCTGAAAATAAATTGGTAGTTGAGTTTAAAGGATATTGGAAACGCAGTATTTGGCGAGATATAAGAAAATTAGAAGACTTAACCGACCTAAACGATAATTACCATTATCTGTTAGGTGTGTTTGTTCATATTGGTAGAACCGAAGCAACATTTCGTTACTTCATAAATGGTGTTGAGCATGAGTGAGTGGAAAGAAATAGAGTTTTCAAAAATGTTAATAGACGAAAGTATTTCCTATGGTATTGTTCAACCTGGAGCACATACGGAGATTAATTCAGTTCCAATCATTAGAGTAAATAATATCAAGAACGGCTATATAAAAACAGACGATGTTTTAAAAGTTGATGCATCAATTGAAGAGAAATATAAAAGAACAAGGTTAAGTGGAGGTGAGTTATTAATTACAGTTGTTGGGAGTATTGGAGAATGTGCAATTGTTCCAGTAAATCTCAAAGGATGGAATGTTGCACGGGCTGTAAGTGTTGCCAAGATTAAAAACGACTTTGATACTCGTTTCATTAAATATGCTTTTAAAACTGATGGCATTATTTTTCAGATGTATGGCAATACTAATGATACAGTTCAACCAACTCTTAATTTGTCATCATTAAAGGCATTAAAATTTCAGATTCCGCCATTTCCCGAACAAACCGCAATTGCCACAATCCTTAGCATTTTAGATGATAAAATAGACCTGCTGCACCGCCAAAACGCCACCCTCGAAAAAATGGCCGAAACACTGTTTAGGCAGTGGTTTGTGGAAGAAGCGAAGGAGGAATGGGAAATGGGTAAAGTATCAGATTTTTCACTGCATTTCAATGCTTCCATGCGACCTCAACAACACCAATCAACAAAATATTTTCATTATAGTATTCCATCTTATGACAATGGCAAGAATCCAATAATGGAGCTTGGCAAAGAAATTCAGAGTAATAAATATATAGTGCCTAAGAATTGTATTCTTTTCTCAAAATTGAATCCTCATAAAAATAAAAGAGTTTGGCTACTTCAAGATGAAGTGGAAACAAATGCAATCTGTTCAACCGAATTTCAAATTGTTTTGCCAAAAATAAAAAAGCAATTATATTTCATATACTGTTGGCTAACATTTAATGAAAATTACAGCGAAATAGCTTCAGGCATTGGTGGCACTAGTGGTAGCCACCAAAGAATTGACCCCAAGACAATTTTTGATTTTCGATGCCCATTAGTTTCAGAAGGAGTTATTGATAATTTTAACCTGAAAATAGAGCCCCTTTTCAGAAAGCAAGTAAATAACAAAACCCAAATACGCACCCTAACCGCTTTGCGCGATATTTTGCTGCCGAAGTTGATGAGTGGGGAGGTGCGTCTGAACACGATTTGAAAGATTATATGGAATCCTATGTCGAGCAAAAGTGAACATTTACGACTAAAGAAGGAGAGAGGCAGGTTTACGGTGGATTGTAATACTGACATATTTTCCCTGGAAGAAATAGCCATACTGGAAGAATGGGGTCATTGGTTCCAGGCGCTGACCACAGGCGAGCTGGAACCGATCACTGAGCTTCAAAAGGCCTTTGTTGCGGTTGCCCGTCAGGAACGTACTCCTTTCTCGCTCCACGAAATAGCCTGGAACAAATACCTGAACCGTAAGAGGTTGGAAGAAGACCCGAATAGCAGACTGGATGTGCGCTATGGCCTGGATGACGACACCTTCTACAACCGGGACATGGTCAGGCAGCAGCGCGGCATCATGCGCGCCGTGGTCCTTCAGGCGCACAAAGGGTAAATCTACTTAGCAATGGTTTTTATGTTATAAAAAACTATATTTATCCCCCAAACTGGCGGCATCCGAAGCACTTAAGGTGTTAACCTGATCCCGAAGCTAATGCGTGGGGTGGTGATGTTCACAAAAAATTAGTTGGCGTATTATTGAAAACAGACTCTAACATGATCGATAAAGCTGTACCCAGAATTGAGTATTTGCGTGTCCAAAATTACAGAGCGCTTCAAAACCTTGAGCTTAAAGATATTAAGCCGCTTACAGTGTTTTTGGGACCAAACGGGAGTGGGAAATCAACGGTGTTTGACGTTTTCGCGTTCCTGAGCGAGTGCTTCTCCGTTGGTTTGCGTAAAGCCTGGGATAAACGAGGCCGTTTTAAGGAGTTACGTACACGTGGATGTGACGGTCCCATCGCGTTTGAGATTAAATACAGGGAAACACCTAAATCCCCGATTATTACCTATGAGCTTAAGATTGATGAAAACAACAAAGGACCTTTTGTAGCAAGCGAAAGGCTATTGTGGAAAAGAAGCCCTGCCGGCAGGCCTTTTGCATTTCTTGACTTTACAGAAGGCATAGGTAGGGTAATCACTGGGGAATCGCCGGATATTTCTGACCAACGAATTGAAGAATCGCTGGATAGTTCAGAGATGTTGGCAGTAAATACCCTGGGACAGCTTTCGAAACATCCGAGGGTAATAGCGCTTCGCAGGTTTATTACAGGCTGGTACTTGTCATACCTGACAGCTGATCAAACGCGCGGGATTACTGAGGCCGGACCTCAGGAGCGTCTTTCTGCAACTGGTGATAACCTCCCTAATGTTATTCAATACCTGAAAGAGCAGCATCCTGAACGTTTGACGAAAGTATTGAGCATTCTTGCGAATAGAGTCCCCCGTCTCGAAAAAGTTGAAACAGAACTCATGCAAGACGGCAGACTATTGCTACAGATAAAGGATGCGCCGTTTGAGCGCCCGGTTTTATCAAAATTTGCTTCCGATGGAACATTAAAGTTATTAGCCTATCTGACAGTCTTATACGATCCGGATCCACCACAATTGATAGGCATTGAAGAACCAGAAAACCAACTACACCCTAGGTTATTGCCTGAGTTATCGGAAGAATGCAGGAAATCAGCAGAGACGTCACAGCTCATGGTTACAACTCATTCTCCTTTCTTTGTCAATGGATTAAATCCGAATGAACTATGGGTTTTATACAGGGATGAAAAGGGTTATACAAATGCCAGATGTGCGGCAGCTATGAGGGGAATAAATGACTTAATGGCTGAAGGAGCTTTATTGGGCAATCTTTGGGTTGAAGGGCACTTCGAAGTAGGCGATCCACTTGTTAATCAGGGGAGTGAAAAGTTTAATCCCAAAAGGCGTTAAGATGCATCTGGAATTCTTGGTTGAGGAGCTTTCCGTTGAAATGGCCCTGCATAATTTGCTGCCAAAACTCGTTACCGGTGAACATACCTATAAGATCATAACCTTTCAGGGGAAACAGGATTTGCTGAAGAAGGTAACAATGGAGCTCCGGGGCTATCGCAGATGGATACCTCAGGACTTTAAAATAATTGTTCTCGTTGATCGGGACAGTCAGGATTGCCATGAACTGAAAGAACATCTTGAAAATTGCGCAAAAGCAGCGGGTTTGGTAACTAAAACACAGTCTGCAGGCGGGACATTTACCGTTATGAATAGGATAGCCATTGAAGAAATTGAATCATGGTATTTTGGCGATCCCGACGCAGTCAGAGCAGCATACCCCAAAATATCTACAAATTTTCATAAGAAAGCAAAATTTCGTTACCCGGATCAGATTGGCGGAGGAACCTGGGAGGCACTTGAAAAACTATTGAAGTCTAAAGGTTATTATAGACATGGATTAAGGAAAACCGAGCTCGCACGTGATATATCTAAGCATATGGAGCCATTGAAAAACAGATCAAAGAGTTTCCAAATCTTCTGGCACGGGATCACAGAAATAATTACCGACAATTGAAATCGATTAACGAAAATATTATTGAAGAATTTGTCATAGAATTACTAGGCAATCTTGGCTACGAATACATCTATGCCCCCAGTATAGCCCCCGATGGTAAAACGCCGGAAAGAGATACTTACGAGCAGGTTTTGCTGTTGAGTCGCCTGCAACATGCAGTTAGAAGAATCAACCACCATATACCGCTTGATGCGCAGGCAGAAGCCATCAAAGAATTGCAGCGCATTGCTTCACCGGAACTTCTGGCAAACAACGAAGCATTCCACAGACTTCTAACTGAAGGAGTTCCGGTTTCGAAAACGATAGATGGCATTGATCGGGGCGACCGTGTCTGGTTGATTGACTTCAACAATCCCCGCAACAACGATTTTGTGGTGGCCAACCAGTTTACCGTGGTTGAAAACAACAGTAATAAGCGGCCAGATGTCATTTTGTTTATCAATGGCATTCCCTTGGTAGTAATGGAATTAAAGAATGCCGCTGATGAAAATGCCACCATACTATCTGCATTCAGGCAGATAGAAACTTACAAATACGCTATTCCAGGCCTCTTTACATACAATGGTTTCACGGTTATTTCAGATGGACTGGAAGCAAAAGCGGGATCCATTTCAGCTGATATGAGCCGTTTCATGGCCTGGAAATCAGCCGATGGCAAAGCTGAGGCATCCAATCTGGTCAGTCAGTTAGAGACCCTAATTGTAGGAATGCTGAATAAGGAAACCCTACTTGACATTATTCGCCATTTTATTGTCTTTGAGAAATCTAAACGGGAAGATCCTGAAACAGGGCTTATCACCATAAGCACTGTTAAGAAGCTGGCAGCCTATCACCAGTACTATGCTGTAAACCGTGCGGTTGAATCTACACTCAGGGCCGCAGGCTTTATCGTAGAAAATGGGTCACCATCCAGCATCTTCCTGGAAACGCCAGAAAGTTATGGGGTTCCAGGCGTAAAAGATCAACCTCATGGCGACCGCAAGGGCGGGGTGGTATGGCATACCCAGGGCAGCGGGAAGTCACTATCAATGGTCTTCTATGCAGGAAAGATCGTCCTTACGATGGATAATCCTACTGTAGTCGTCATTACCGATCGCAACGACCTGGACGATCAGCTCTTTGATACCTTCGCATCATCAAAACAGCTCTTACGCCAGGAGCCGGTGCAGGCCGTCGATAGGAACCACCTTAAGGAGCTGTTAAAAGTGGGTTCTGGGGGTGTTGTTTTCACGACTATACAAAAGTTTCAACCAGATCCTACTGCAGACTCCGGGGCGCCAGCTGTGTATGAATTACTTTCCAGGCGTGAAAACATCGTGGTCATAGCGGATGAAGCACACCGAACGCAATATGGGTTTAAGGCTAAAACCATTGATGCGAAAGACGGGTATAAAAATGTAGTGGGTAAGAAAATCGTCTATGGTTTCGCTAAATACCTTCGTGATGCGCTGCCGAATGCAACCTACCTTGGATTCACTGGCACACCCATTGAAAGCACTGATGTGAACACCATTGCGGTTTTCGGAAACTACATCGACATATACGACATTGCCCAGGCCGTCGAAGATGGGGCTACCGTTCGCATATACTACGAAAACCGTTTGGCAAAAGTAAACCTGAGCGACGAGGGTAGGGTATTGGTTGATGAGCTGGATGAAGAACTTGATCCTGAAGATTTTACCGTAACTCAAAAAGCCAAAGCCAAATGGACGCAGTTGGAAGCATTGGTTGGCAGCGAGAACCGCATCAATCAGATAGCCAAAGACATCATTGAACATTTTGAGCAGCGGCAGGCGGTTTTTGAAGGTAAAGCGATGATTGTAACCATGAGTCGCAGGATTGCAGCCAACCTATACCAAGCCATCATCAAACTAAAACCTGATTGGCATTCAGATAAAATCAACAATGGTGTAATCAAAGTGGTGATGACATCTTCATCCTCGGATGGCCCTATGATTGCAAAACACCATACCACAAAAGAACAACGACGGGTGCTGGCTGATCGGATGAAGAATCCTGAAGATGAGCTGAAGCTTGTTATCGTCAGGGATATGTGGCTAACCGGTTTTGATGTTCCCTGTCTGCACACCCAGTATATCGACAAACCCATGAAAGGGCACAACCTGATGCAGGCCATTGCCAGGGTAAACCGCGTATATAAAGACAAGCCAGGCGGATTGATTGTCGATTACTTGGGTATTGCTGCAGATTTGAAGAAAGCCCTATCTTTTTATTCAGATTCTGGCGGTAAAGGCGATCCGACCATTTTACAGGAACAAGCGGTACAACTGATGCTTGAAAAGATCGAAGTAGTCTCCAATATGTTCCATGGTTTCCCCTATGAGGATTATTTCCTCGCTGATGTTTCCAAAAAGCTTTCCATGATTTTGGCCGCTGAGGAGCATATTTTGGGTCTGGACGATGGAAAGAAACGGTATATCAATGAGGTCACTGCCCTTTCAAAGGCATTTGCCATCGCCATTCCAAACGATCAGGCCATGGATGTCAAGGATGAAATATCATTCTTTCAGGCCGTTAAAGCCCGCTTAGCGAAGTTCGACAGCACAGGTTCCGGAAAAACCAATGAAGAAATAGAAACAACCATTCGTCAGGTTATCGATAAGGCACTGGTCTCCGAAAGCGTGATTGATGTCTTTGATGCGGCAGGGTTGAAGAAGCCTGATATTTCTATCCTTTCAGAAGAATTCCTGCTTGAACTGAAGGGGATGGAACATAAAAATATTGCGTTGGAGGTCTTGAAAAAACTTCTCAATGATGAAATAAAATCCAGGGCGAAGATGAACCTCGTTAAAAGCAGGACCTTGATGGAAATGCTCGAAAATGCCCTTAAGAAATACCATAATAAGATTCTCACAGCAGCAGAAGTAATTGATGAGCTGATCAGCTTAAGCAAAGACATCGTTCACATTGACAACGAGGCCGTCGCCATGGGCTTGTCAGATTTTGAGTATGCCTTTTACACAGCAGTGGCTGATAATGAAAGTGCCCGAGAGCTGATGCAAAAAGAAAAACTACGGGAGCTAGCCGTAGTGCTCACGGAGACCATCAGGCAAAATGCCAGCATTGACTGGACCATCAAGGAAAGTGTGAAAGCAAAACTGAAAGTGTCGGTAAAGCGATTGTTGCGCAAGTACGGATATCCTCCTGACATGCAAAAGCTCGCAACCGAAACCGTTTTGAAGCAAGCCGAGATGATTGCTAATGAATTGATAATGAGCAATTAGGCGGATATGGTACTAGTTATCCCGAGATTGATGGCATAAATTGGACTTAAAATGATTCATAGTATGATTGGAAAATTAGTAAAAGTACCATTAAGAGAAATTTGGAAACATGAAGCGAAAGACTTTACAGCTTGGCTTCAATCCAACATAGATGTTCTGAATCAGGTTTTAGATTTCCAGATATCTAACGTAGAGCGCGAACAATCGACAGGCAATTTTAATGTCGACCTTGTGGCGGAAGACGAGAATGGAAACCTCGCTGTCCGTAGCGTCCACGCTACGGACTTGATAATCATGATATTTGCTTAAGGTTCCTATCATTCATCTATGTCGATTCCTCGCTGTCCGTAGCGTCCACGCTACGGACTTGATAATCATAATTTTTGCTTAAGGTTCCTATCATTCATCTATGTCGATTCTACTAGTTGAGTTGTATTTGATCTGATGGGAAATTCTTCTTGTTCATTTCTTTGCTCGCCCAAAGAAATGAACCAAAGAAAGGGCGCTTTTTTCGAATGGATTTTTCAGCCTTTGGCTGAAAAACATGGCTGATTGGCTAAATTTCCTCCAGGGCTTCGGAAATTTTAACGCCAATCAGCCATTATCCTGCGAGAAAAGGGTTTATCCGCTACGCGGATAACAATTGAAATTTCGCAATGCGCTGCGAGGAATCATGATTTATTTCCCGGATGCGAGCGATAGTGAGTAGCGAGTAAGCCAGGCTACCAGAATAACACCCTTCAGGGTTTGGTTGCCCTCCGTTCAGGTATTTCGCTGATGTCTGAGTGCTGTAAACTGAGTGCTGTAAACTGATTGCTGTAAACTGATTGCTGTAAACTGATCCTTCGCTGTCCGTAGGTCCACGCAACCGACCTGTTTGACAACTGGGTTCGCCTGTGACAGCTCATCCCTCCACTTGCATATCGAAAATGGCGTAATTCAACAGAGCTCCAGCCTCCCTGAACCTTTGGCCGATTAGCGTGTTTATTAGTCCTTTCATCAAATATTCACCCTTCTTAAAGGCTTTATATCATGCTGCGCCAGGCACTTATCATATGCTCGATCATGCTGCTGGTCGTCCATGCAGCCTTTGCTGTCGGGAACAAGTCTTTTATGAGCAAAATGGGTATAGTTGTTTATTGCACCACACCTGCAGCTGCACTGAATGGCCTGAGATGCATGGGTGGCCTGGATTTCGATATCCCATCTGAACAGTTATTCCTATGCATTCTAAAACTGACAGGTAACTTAAACGAACAGACTTAACATAGTAATCCGCGGAATTTATGGCTGACAAATTAAATGCAATAGCCGACACCATTATCACCCGCAAGGCTTTCGAATGGTTTATTGCTTTAGTGATTCTTGTGAATTGTACATTTATCGGAATAGAAACGTATTTCACAAATCCTTTCATACTGTCAATTCAGCGCATTACGCTTGGCGTTTTTACTATTGAGCTTATATTGAGATGGATAGCCAGGAAAAGTACAAGAGCTTTCTTTTCGGATGGCTGGATATTGTTTGATATGACCATTGTTTTGGTTAGCTATATTCCTGAGCAGTTGTTTGCTGACACTTCCATGATTACCACATTAAGGATCCTGCGTGTGTTCAGAATCTTCCGTTTGCTGCGTGCTTTTCCGGAACTCAAACTCATGACTTCTGTCCTCATCCGCTCCCTATCTACCTTGTTTTACAACGGCTTATTCTTCTTTGTTTTTATGTACCTGTTTGCCATCGTTGGCATTACACTATTCAAATTGCCATCAGCAGGAACAGCAGACGCTCAAAAAGAAAAGGCACTGGCAGAATATCTGGAACAAGTGCCTAATGCTCCAGGTATTTCTCCCGACCCTTATGGCTCCTTGGGCGAAACAATGTTCACACTTTTCAGGATTCTCACAGGAGAAGACTGGACCGACCTTCGATACAACCTGGTGCAGGCAAGCCGTATGGATGTTATTGATACTAATGAAACAATAATTACCGTATATCATGTTTCATGGTTTGTTGTGGCAACATTTCTGCTGTTGAATTTACTCGTAGGTGCAATCCTGAATAACTACCAGATTGCAATGTCAGAGCTAAGAAATAAGAAGGAATGATCATGTTGCCGTGTCTCCATCATAGAATTTGGAGATAAAACACATTTGCTTGCCCAGGTAGTAATCCGAAGACAGCAAGGCAATTTTGTCAATTTTCTCAAGAAATCCTCGCTGTCCGTAGCGTCCACGCTACGGACTTGATAATCATGGTTTTTGCTTAAGGTTCCTATCATTCATCTATGTCGATTCTACTAGTTGAGTTGTATTTGATCTGATGGGAAATTCTTCTTGTTCATTTCTTTGCTCGCCCAAAGAAATGAACCAAAGAAAGGGCGCTTTTTCGAATGGATTTTTCAGCCTCCGGCTGAAAACCATGGCTGATTGGCTAAATTTCCTCCAGGGCTTCGGAAATTTTTAACGCCAATCAGCCATTATCCTGCGAAAAAAGGGTTTATCCGCTACGCGGATAACAATTGAAATTTCGCAAGACGCTGCGAGGAATCATGATTTATTTCCCGGATGCGAGCGATTGTGAGTAGCGAGTAAGCCAGGCTACCAGAATAACACCCTTCAGGGTTTGGTTGCCCTCCGTTCAGGCATTTCGCTGATGGCTGTAAACTGACCTTCGCTGTCCCTAGGTCTACGCTACGGACTTGTAAATCCACGACTCTACGTACCAAAACGCATCCCTCATCGTAGGCTGGAGCCTGCGATTTCTATTGTGCGTAGCGAAGACGCTACGCACAGCGAGGATCTGTTTGGCAACTGGGTTCGCCTGTGACAGCTCATCCCCTTATGGGGTATTGAGTTTCTTTAGAAGAAATAGCGCATGAGTTTCATTCTTAAATACTTCTTCTAGTTTATAATTCTTCAGGTATCGTGTGCTGACAAACTCAATGTCTTGATCAAGATCGTCAAATGAGAATATGATAAGCCAGGCAAACGGAAACTTATCAATTTGCATCTCAGGCTTGTCCGCAAGTTGCTGCAGTGTACAGTAATTGAGATGACCGGTGATGTTATAATACCCGACCAGCTTCCTGAGTGTGGGGAATCCCTGATCGGGGCTCATGTCAGTGTACGCCAGCAACAGGTCATCTCTTGATCTGTTATTTAGGTAATACGAAACTACCTCTACCCAACCTTCTTCTCTATCCCTGAAAAGCGTCACACCGTTTCGGGAAAGGTCAACAATTTGTATCAAAATGAAGAATATGAACATGCCATGAAGGACGGTTTTTAGCCATGATTTGGTCATGGCTTTTATGCCCACGCCATATCCTGCAGACAAAATGAGAAGATAGACAAAGAAAACCTGTTGAGCGTAGCGACTCACCAGTACACTGCCAGTCGTGAGCGACAAAACAAGTGCTACTATCAATGGAACTATCAGCCAAAGTAGGAGAGAAGCAATGTTGACGGCTCTTCGTTGCATGATTTTATACCTGCCTAGGTAAATGCTGGATATCAGCAACATAATGCAGGCGAGGTATAAAATCCATTCAGAACGATTCACGAAATCGAAAAAGATGTTTCGAAAAGTCATCCAGCCTGTCTCAGGGATCCAGCCCCAATAATGTCGATGAGATACCTGTTTAAGAAATATGGGTATCCATGGAAGGAAACCCGCCACGAAAAGCCCTTGTAATACTAGTAGTTTCTTAAATACCGGCCGGGATTTTGTCGAATAGGAAAAGAATGCGGTATGCAACAGCTGGGTCAGAATAACGACCAATCCATAGATGTGGACATATCCCAGCAATAAGATCGATATCACGTAAAGAACGCTGTTCTTTCTGCTTCCGGGGTTTTGCAGGAAAGAAATAAGCCGTGCATACGAGAATAGGATCAGCAGGAAGAAGAGGGCGTACGATCGCATCTCGACTGAATAAAAGATATGGAAAGGCGAAATGGCGATAAGTATACCTATAGCATAGGCAGTAGTCCGGTTGAACAGGCTGCGGCTTATATGCATGATATAGGCGATGCTCACCACGCCAGCAATGGTTGAAAACATCCTGAGTGTCATAATCTCTGCACCCCAGGCCAGCGCCCATGATTTCAAAAGCACATAGTACAAAGGAGGATGCACGCTATAATCGCGCAGGTAATTCAGAATTTCAAAATAGGATAGGTCGATGGTGTACAGGGTGATCAATTCATCGTGCCAGATTCTTTCTGTCAAGTATCTGATTCTTAAATATATTGCTACACCCAGAATGAGAATGATAACACAATAGTGCGAGAATTCTGATATTTTATCTAAAGGTGTTTCGGGTCGTTCAGTATCGGGATATGTATGCCATGCCTTTTTAGCCTTTATCCATATCCTCTTCAAATATGTTTCAGGAAGTCTCACATCTGTACAAAATGAAATTTTCTAAAATTGAAAGGAGCTTGATAACTACCAGATAGGTAGCTGTTGTGTGCCAATAATCAAACTCCTTTTATGGTAAAGGTATCATTGTTTACTCAAATCATCGGCTTGATTCCCCGGAATTTATTCACGCGTAAGGTCAATGATCACAATTCATATAGGTACAATAAGGGCATTGACAGCTGGCATCGTTTGATAAGTATGCTGTTCAGCCGGTTAGGTTTTACATAAGGCCGTCTCCTTCATCATCTTTTTCTTCTTTATCATTGGTATCTGTCAACCTACCAATGATCTCGCGGGAAATTCTTCTTGTTCATTTCTTTGCTCGCCCAGGTAGGAAATCAAGAGGCATTATCCGCTTCGTGGATGATAGCAGCGATATGTTTTCAATGTAATTAGTCAGAAATGGTCAGGAGCGGGCAGCTGATGGCATAACCTCCATCCATATTCCTCACGTAATCGTAATATGTGTAATGTATTTATTTGTTTTGCTCAGTTATTTTCCAGTCCCCTGGCGTTAGATTTCACGTCATAACCACCCATTCTGACCATGACAATTGCTTTTATTTTTTTGGTTTTTTAATAGTTCTCTGTCTTTCTCATGCATCAAGCAGAATGCATGTTTTTTTTATGGTAGTATATTCTTTAACTTTGAAAAATTAATTCATTTACAATACATATGTGGGTAATGAAAAAGTCTTCCTTTTCGATGATTGTTATGCTGGTGTTTTTGTCTCATTCCTCTATAGCTCAATGGGTTGCCCAGACCAGCGGTACCACGGCAGAGCTTAAGTCTGTTTTTTTTGTGAATGAAAGTACGGGATGGGTGGTTGGACTGGAAGGAACCATTCTCTATACCGCGAATGGGGGCAATACGTGGACGCCACAATCCAGCGGGACCACCACGATTCTCAATGCCGTCTTCTTTACGAATAGTACCACAGGGTATATCGGAGGTGGTGCAGGTATGATTCTGAAAACAACCAACGGTGGGACAAACTGGTCACTTCTTAATACCGGAACGACAGAAGCCATCCGTTCGCTGTACTTTGTTGATGCCAATACGGGTTACGCCGTGGGCGGCTATACCAGCGGCGGCGTCATTTTGAAAACAACCAATGCGGGAGCTACATGGACATCACAAGTCAGTGGCTCCAATAAGTGGCTGAATTCAGTTTATTTTACAGATATGAATACAGGGTATGCAGTCGGTGGAGAAAGCACGAGCGGCAAAGTCGTGAAAACAACAAACGGTGGGACAAACTGGACCCTGCAAACCATTCCTACCTTTTATGCAATGTACGGGACATATTTTTCTGATGCATCCAACGGCATTGCGGTTGGGAACAGCGGTGTGATCATAAAGACGACAAATGGCGGTGCGCAATGGGCAGAGCAGTCAAGCAATACGACAGGAGTTCTGTATGGTGTCACCTTTGTGCCCAAAGGAACTCTGCATACGGGGTATGCTGTTGGATGGAATGGGCGGGTTCTTAAGTCTGTAGATGGCGGAATCAACTGGTCATCTCAACCCAGCGGGACGACAAAAACCTTAAATGGAGTTTGCTTCCTCAATGCCGCAACTGGTTACATTGTTGGGGATAATGGATTGATCCTTAAGACATCCAATGGGGGAGGTGTTGGCCTCGATGAGAACCCAGCATTGAGCAAAGTCAGGGTTTCACCGAATCCCTGTGATGACCTTTTAAATATTGAATTTTCAGGTGAAGTGGAGGCTTCCATTTCACTGTTTGGGTTGGATGGTAGGGAAATTCACACAGAACAATTGAATACGCCCTCATCTCAGATCAATATGCATACTTTACAAAAGGGCGCTTACATTCTCAGGATTCGCACTTCGAATGCCACCTCTTCCCAGAAGATCATCAAAATGTAAAATATTCAAGGATGTGTTTTGTGTTTTCAATCTATGTGGCAATGGAGTCTGAATTGACCGATGTCTTGAAGCGACCGTGAGGCTTTCCCGCACACGAGGTTGGCATAGATCATGGAAATAATTGCGGCTTGGTTCACAACGATGGCATTATACGCATCGAATGCGAGATTGGGAATCCTAATATCTGTTATTTTTGAGTTTGAAAAGGATATGTTTCGGACGTGAAGGTTGGGCCGTCAAGGCATTGATCCGTTTTTCATTGATTTGATCAGGCTGAGGCCTCGCCTCTTTTGTTTACACATAGATTCTTGTCTTATATTTTCCATTCTTCTTTTGGAAGTTGGAGCGGCGATCAGAACATCTCCGATTTTGAGATCTTCAAACGCGTGATCAATAAACCTCTGGCATACTAATTAAAAAGGCATCAGAATGGCACAGGAAATAGAACGTAAGTTTCTGGTAAAAGGTGACTTTAAGTCGCATGCAACCAGGTCTGCGCGTATCATTCAGGGGTATTTGTCCTCTGTACCTGAGCGCACAGTAAGGGTTCGTGTTAAGGGTGACAAGGGATTCATTACTGTAAAAGGAATCGGAAATGCTTCTGGCGTATCACGTTACGAATGGGAGATGGAAATACCCCGTTCGGAAGCAGAAGAACTGCTGGCAATCTGTGAACCGGGTGTGATTGATAAAACGCGTTTCCTTGTTGAAAGTGGTCCTCATACATTTGAGGTAGATGAATTCTATGGTGCGAATGAAGGTCTTGTTGTGGCTGAGATAGAGCTCAGCGCAGAGACAGAGGAGTTCGAGCGGCCAGACTGGCTTGGAGAAGAGGTTACAGGAGATGTCCGTTATTTGAATTCAGTGTTGGTGAAGCATCCCTTTACTACATGGTGATTTCAAATAGAAGACTACCTAATCTTCCATATTGTCAAGCAACCTGTCCCTTGAAGCATAGTGGCAAATGAAGAGGCATGAAAAAACCCTGCACCGGATGAAATGCATGATCCACCAGGTGCAGGGTGTATGGCGCCTTTTACTGTTTAATCAGCTTCTGCATATGTTTTTCCTCTCCGGTTTGCACCACAACCTGATAGAGTCCTGGCACCCATCCGCGGGTATCAAGAACATGGGTTGGTTTACTGGCTGTCTGTCCATTTAATTCCTGATTAAGAATACACTGTCCATTCACATTGTAAACGCGGACCTGGACTGTTGTCTGATGCTTCAGGTTCAATGTTACGTAAGCAGCATCCTTCACCGGGTTTGGATATACATTAAGGACGGCCCTGACGTCATCTTCGATAATTCCTACGGCAGAAGGAATAATGCTAATGTCATCAATATACAGGTTATTGCCATAACCGCTGGTGGCTTTGAAACGCACCAAAACCTGTGATTGACCGGCATAGGGATTCAGGTCAACGGTTTCGCTTCTCCATTGCGCTGCAGTGGGCACAAATTGCGCAGTGGTATTGGGTGCTGTCGCCAGAGTGGCTCCGGCCTTGTTAAAGGCTTGTACCCAACTCTGACCACAATTGGTCGATACTTCCACCTGCAAGCGGTCATTTGCGCCGTAAGTTGCATCATAACGGGCATGAGCAACACTGAAGCTCAATGACATATTACTGCCTGCTGACATATTGATCGGTTCCATATATAAATAGTCAATCTTGTTCGAAGGACTGTTATAGAAGCTCATCATGGCAGAACCTCCGGGATTGGCGCCGAACCCACCGGCGGTATGGCGAACCCAGGTGAGGTCGTCATCACTCAGAATAACCCAGTTGGCAGGAGGAAAAGTGGTGGCAGCAAATCCCTGGTTTACAGGTACCGGACTGTAATTGGAGATATAGTTCAACGTGCGCTCTACCCTGGCATGCAACCCAGGGAAAGCCGGGGATCCATTGGGGTTCTTAATTTCAATGTAGGCCAGGGGCTGGTTGGATGTAAAAGTGAACTGAGGAAGGGTGATCACGGTTTGCTGACCGGATGTAAGGCTGCCTGTCCAATTGTAGTATTGTGGTGTTTCTCCTACCACTCCATACTGAACCTGGAAGCTGTCAATGGTCGTGCTACCCATGTTTTTCATGGTGAACTGCAGGCTGAGATTCTGGCTGCATGTGGGGTTGACAGGAATATTATGTGTGACAATCCTGGGGTATAATGGGAAAGTGGTCGGGTTGTTCTTGGCCGCCTGCAGGATGGATTTGTCGGCATTGGACTGGATAAAAGCCACAAATGCCAGTTGGTTCAGGTCGTAGACAAAGGTTGGGATGGCGGCTGCAAAATTGAAGGTCTGAGATTCAGTGTTGATCCAGGTTGATGGAAGGCTGGTGCCACTGGCCGACGGCAGCATTCGGCGCATGACATGGTAGAAGTTGGTTTCTCCGTTCGACCCTGGTGCTGTGGCGAAGGAGATCTGCTTTTCAATCATGGCAAGATGCAATACCAGGCTGGATCCCGTGTAATTCTGAGCTGCTGTGACGAGCACCTGCACATAAACAGAGTCAACCACCGGATTGAAACTATGCGTTATACTCATCGAAAAAGGAGAGGGAACAGCGTAGCGGTTGTCAATGACAGCCTGGGTAATTGAAGAACCTGTTCCGTCGACCTTTGTTGCCGGAACCCCGGTTACACCATAATACGAAACACGCGGGCCTACCCAGGTTTGCGTCTGGGCATTCATAGGATCAACACCCGGCCAGTTAACCTGATATTTCAGGGCTACCACCTTCGTAGGATTGGCATTGATCAGCGCATTGGTGGTGGGATTTTGTGATGCGCAGGGGGCGCAACTGGCGTTTGAAAATCCTTCATACAGCACCATCCTTTGTGTTTGTGCAGTCAAAATTCCTATGCTACTGATAAATAGTAACATGTAAAATAATCTTCTTTTCATGCATGCTGGTTTTAATAAGTTTCTAATGGGGCTACGCTAACTGCTATAGGCCGACAGCCCTTATTTCTTACGCATGCAAATGTAGAGGTATTTACCTAATTCAAAATATATATTTGTTAAGTATATGAATGGATTCCGATAATACCTATGCTCTTATCAGTCCTTTATACAGCGGATGCCATGCCCGGAGCGCCGGTCACTTTGCCCACGGCCGGCATAGTTGTCATAATAATAGAGCCATCGCATCCAGGCACTTGTAGCCAGATTGGGGGTCGAGGACCAATAATGTGCAAAGCTTCCATTCCCGGAATATCCCCCCAGGCTTCCATTTCTGTTACCGGCCGGCAATGCGGTGAAACCACTGGAATTGGTTGCACCGGTGTTCGGGCTGTTCCAATGGGTGGTGCCGGCCTCCTTCATGGCACCACCGGCCAGGTTTTCGCCCCCCAGATAGCTGATCAGCACACTCCATTCGGCATCACTTGGGACATGCCAGCCTGCAGGACAGATATTGCCCTCGTTAACAGCATACCAGTTATATAAGGCACCATAGGTTCCGCCATAGGCGACAGAGTCATTGTTGTACCAGCAGCGTGCTCCGGTACTTAGGGCTGTCCAGGCTGAATTGGCTGTAACGAGAGGGATCAGGGAACCATCATTGTAGCGTGTAGTACGGAGGTTTTCCCTGAACCAGACCTGGTTTCCTATATGCACCGTATCATATCCGTTGCCATCAATATCATAGACAGGTTTTAATTGAGATCCCTGAACCACCTGAATATAGGCAGTCTTGACCAGGGTGTCTGATCCATGGTTATTGCTGACGATCAGGGTAATGTTGTACAAGCCAGGGCTTTGATAGACATAGGCAGGGTGCTGGAGGGCGCTGCTGTCCCCGCTACCAAACTTCCATTTCCACATGGAGGGATTTCCTGAAGAAAGATCCGTGAAATGCACAGTGTCATTAACCAGAAGAAGTGTATCACTGGCGATGAAGGAGGCCTGTGGCGGGCTGGATGGAAAGGTAAAGTTGAATGTATAATTGGCAGACTGGAACGGTGCTGCATAGATGGTATCTGTCAGTAAGGCGGCAGATCCGCCAGTGGTGTAACCTGTGAACCTGAGCTGATCACCCGGACTCCAGGGGAAGGTGAGTGTGGACTTGGATCTGCTTTCAACCGCCATCGTGTTTCCAAGGCTTGAAACATACTCAAGTATGGCCGGCCCTGAGCGTCCGGATTGACTGATAATCTTCACCACTTGCTGCAGTTGTCCGTATTCAAGTACCACAAAATAGATCCCCTTGCCCGATGGGTAAAAGCGCAAATGGTGTTGAGACTTCCCTGTTAACAGCATCGATTTCGTGATGGATTTTCCAGATAAATCTGTGATACGTAATCGCAATGGATCGGCCATGAAGGTATTGATAATGAGATCACTGTGCGATGAAGTCGGGTTGGGGTATGCGTTGATGGTTACTTCATTTTCCCCTGGTAGTGCGGATATTTCTGAAAAACCAACGCCAGCATCCAACATAAAAGTCGTGTCAATGCCATAGAGCATGCTGGTACCCGGCTGTGTAAGATTCTCGATGCGGATACTGTCCGTGTGGTAGGCTTGTCCATTTAAGGTCGCTGAAAAACTGAGGAATGTGGTCTGTGAAAACAAGGTCACGGAGATAGCAGCGAAAACCAGGGAAATGAGGAGTCGTCTTATCATGTGGATGGCCTTTATGAGGATCAGCTATCAGAAACAACCATGATGTCCAATTGTTTGATTATTAAGAAAATATTAACAAAATAGTGGGTGCTGCAGCCTTGTGTGGATGCAGGTAGAGCTACCGGTACACATTAAAGACAATCCCGCCGCTGGAATTTTCCTAGAACACCATGAGTTTAATACGTTCCATCGTCCCGTTCTGACGGAGGATCGAAAGGATGTATATCCCTGATGGCGTGTTTCTTAGATCTATGATCTGGTTAGATGGCGCTGGCAGTCTGATACGGCGCCCACTAAGGTCATGGACAAAAATGGTTGAAATGGAATAGGGCGAAGCATCCAGGATCTGGAATAACCCATCCGGGGAAGGATTAGGATAGACCAAGAGGTTTGATGTTGGAATGGATTCATCTGGTTCCAGTCCAACATATACATCTCCATACTTGATAGTCAGTGTCTTAAAGAGCCAGTCATTGTAGAATTCTGTAGCTGTTTGTCCACTCACGATGAAGTTACCATAAGCATCCCTGGTCAGACTGCGTAACTGATCCCAGGAGGAGGAAGTGGTGGAAGTAGAATTGTAGGTATTGTTGAATGCCAGGGATCCGTTTGCATTGTAACCTGCCAGGATGTAGTCGTAGTTTGTTGTGGTGGCATTGATAGCCCATCCTGCAGTAACTATCCTGTTCGAAGGTTCAACGAGCATGGCAATGGGCTCGCGGTCAGAGGCCGTCTGATTGTACACATTCCCCCATTGAAAAACGCCTGTCCCACTATATTGTGCGACATAATACCTGGCTACAAAACCCGTCCAGCCCCGGCAAAGCAGTGCCAGATTTCCGGCAGGTGTGTACCTGACCTTGACACCATACTCGCTGGTTGAGGCTGTGGGATTATAAATCTGTTTCCAGATGATGTTACCATTGGCGCCATTCAGGGTTCCCAGGACAACCACACTGCCTGTCCGGCCGGTGAAAGCAAGCTCTCCGGCAGGAGAGATGCTCACATCGCGGATCTCATCAATCGTGTTCAGTGAATCAATGGGGGTGTCCCATTGTCTGCTTCCAGCGGGAGTGTATCGTTGTATGCGGCCGGCTGTCACACCTGAAAGCTGGCTGTAGCCTCCCAGCGCAATATCTCCTCCAGGGAAGAATGCGATGCTGTTGGCCCGGGTAACCATGTACTGGGTGCTGTCCACCATCGTTTCCCACATCAGGTTCAGGCTGCTGTCAATATATAGAAGCATGCCGCCCTGCAGGTTAGAATGGACAGCCATGGCAATGTTTCCATTATTGCCTAAGGCCATCGCCTGCGTGATGCGACTGCCTGCCGCAGGAAACCATTGCTGGCTGGAAAAATTCCCGTGCTGGTCAGCCTTAACAAGGGAAAGACGGTAGTTGCTCTTTAGCTTGTCCACATCTGAGGAGATGCTCAGGATCAGGTTGCCCTGGTGATCCAGCAGCATTCCGGTAAGTGTGTCATTGTGAAACCCCTCGGAACTGAAGTAGGATTCCCAGAGTAGGTTTCCGGCATGATCATATTTGATAAGCACAATATCAGTACCTTCACTATGCAAACGGTCTACCGTGGCTCCAACATAAACATTATGAAGGCTGTCGGCCTGAACGATCTGACCCCTGGTGATTGCATCCCCCTTACCATTGTAGCGCCATTCTGCCAGGGCGTTCCCACTGGTATCCAGAATAATGGTGTACATGTCCTCATTCACCCAGGTAGTATCCGTTCCAAAACCACCGGCATATATTTTTCCCTGGTTATAGGTGATGGCCATGCCCATGGAACTATGCAGGGAGTCCTGGCAACGGTAACTCCAGAGTGAATCACCGTTCACGCTGTACTTGGAGATGATTATATTGGGGAGGCCTCCATTACCATAGTAATTTCCGCCTGGATAGACGCCTCTGCCTGTAGCATAAGCATTCCCGTTTTCATCGGTGGTAACTGCCATCAATACATCAAAACCATTTGACAGAACCCCTTTCCATTTCTTACGCCATCCCATATTCCCATCACCCCGGATGCATGTGACAAAGCCGTCCAGCCAATCCGAACCGGCGAAATAAACATCACCTGCCTGGCTGATGTGAACATCAAGAAAATACTCATCCATGGTGGTTGTGGCATCACTATATATGGTGACCCATTGCCTGACGCCAGCAGCATTGTAACGTGCCGCAAAAGCATCCTGGTTAGATCCGGTGCTGTTTTTGGTCTCACCTCCAACCAACAGGTCTCCGTTCGAGAGAAACCCAAGATTGCGGGCCATGTCGGTTCCGGTGAATGCAGGATTGGTCCAGGTGTCTGTCCATACAGTCCCGTTAGCGGGTGTATACTGCTTGATATACATATTGATTCCCCCATTCGGGGAGGTGTTCTGAATAAATCCGCAAACAGTGGGATTCCCGTTGGGAGCAATTGCCACGGCCATGGCCTCATCACCACCATTTCCGGGTCCGTTATGAACATCAACCCATTGTTGCTGTCCTTGCGCATTGTATTTAATGACCAGCCAGTCGTTGCTGGCAGCAGCCGGATCTACATATCCTGCAACATACACATTGCCACTCGCATCGACAGCCAGGTCTTTTCCGTAACATTCCCCATTGCTTCCCGCCGCATACCGGCTCACCCAGGCTTGTGTACCGTTGGGCCCCAGCTTGGCAGTGATGCAATCGTAAAAATAGCTCGCTCCCTGTGAATGACCTGTAAAATAAATATTGCCCTGTGCATCAAGGGCAAGTGCAACGGCATAGTCTTCGCGGTTTCCGCCTCCGTCGTAATAATAAGTCCAGAGTGTATCTCCCTGGGCATTGCGCTTCATTACGAAGGCATCGGGGGAGCCATGGTGTGCCCCGGCATATCCTGCAATATATACATTGCCAGCATTATCAGCCTGCACTGCTGCAATGCGATCGGCTGCTTTGCCCTGTGCGCTGAAGGTACGCACCCATTGAACAGGGAGCTGCTGACCAGTGCCAGGCCATGCGATGAATAGAATGATCAAGTTGATAAGGAGGTATCGATTCATACAGGTCATAAATAGGGACGCCCGGTCTGTCCGGGCTCGGTAGCAAAGTTCGGAAATTAAGTAAAGAAAACAGTAAGGCTGGGTCAAATGGGTTTCCTGCTGCTAAGTGTTTGTCAAATAAGATATTGCAGCTTTACCTCAACTTTGGTTCATTATAGTTTATATCCACAAGTTCAAAAATCCCGTAACAGAAGGGACCCTCAGGCCTGTCATACACCAGCTCTGCTTCAGCAGGGAGATAAAAGCCGTTGATTTCCTTGTATTGTTTCACCGGTGTCGACCAGGGATATGCATGATAGGATTTGCCGTCTGTTTCGTAACGGTCATGGCTTACGAAATTCTGCAATGCGCCGTTTTCATCAAAATGGAGAAGTGCGGATATTGTAATGTTCTGGTAGGTATATTTTGCTTTAACGGTCAGACTGTCCAGGCTTTCCCAATGAATGCCCGGGTCAATGAGCGTCGCAGGGGCCATAACACACATATCGTTGAAATAGGTCACGGTTTCGCTCTGATCCATCTCAGGACCAGATGCATGAACAAGCGGGACCAGGCCAAATAAGCGGATGTCCATGATGGCTCTTGCATTTTGGTATAAATGAACCCCAAGAGCAGGAAGTCCTTTCTTCTTCGCTTCGATGTAAAAGAGGCGTGCAGGATCTTTCATGAAATTATACTGCACCGATTCCAAAGGCATGTATTCATCTGTGGGCTGCGCACGTATGCCGCCTTTGAATACGGCCCTGAAATGATGCACTTTGGGCTTACCGGTAACACGGGTATAGGTGAGGTACTTTTGTACGATAGGAGGGAGGTGCTGCATATCTTCCGGCTCCAGGATTTCAGATTGCACTGCAGGGTGTCCTTTTAGATGGACTTCAACAGCCTGCCGGTAGGTCGACTCGGCACGGTAACGTCCATACCCTAAAATCGTGTATATCAGGAGTATGATGTTCAGGATCATGCCAAATTTTGCATCTGTCCAGTTTTGCATAATCAGTACTGTAGACAGTATGATGGCAGCCACAGAGACCAGTATCCAGGCTGGTTTCTGCAAAAAAATTAGCACCGGGGCCAGGATGAAAAGCAGCGTCGTCAGTAGCCATATCCAGCCTGCTGTCTGGGAAATATCTGCTTTCAGCGTGCTCACCTGGGCAAGATGTAGCCCTTTTACAAAACCCAGAAGATGGATGAGTCCATGCAAAACAAAGACAATCAGAAATATATTTTTCATGCTCTATTGGATGTTTTTTACGGTAAATATAAATACTGGCGTTATCGGGGGATCACCATAAAGCCGGTTTTCAGGCGTCTTATTCCACTTTCCTTATCACAGCATCCCTGAATTCTCTCTCCAGTTCATCCTGAATCCAGGCCGGATTGGTTAATGGCATGTCTTTGCTGTGTAATTGGTACCCCAGGAGCTCAGATTTCCGTTTACGCGTTGGCACTGGCAGGCGGTTCTTATGGGTGGTTCCCAGGTATCTGCCTTGATCATCAACCAGGATCAGGCTGGGATTGAAACAACCTGACCTTCCCAGGAAACGGTCCATGATCTCTACCGCCGCTTCATATTCTTCGGGTGTAGACCTCCCAAGTGACTCATATTGAGTGATTTTTCTTCCATCCCAGGTGGAAACGGTTGCAAAGGGAGGTGCCATGCGGTCATCCAGGTTGGCTCCGGTATGCATGGTATCATGACCTGAAGGCATCAGCAGGACTTTCCCGCCTCCGCCTTCTACATTGGCGGCATAGCGGGGCATGGTAACCCCAGAAATCCATCCCTGTAAATGCTTGATATAGAGTTTTCCTGCCTGAACAGGGGTGATGAAATGCACAATGCCCTTCTCCTTATGACATTGCAGGAGATAGTAGGGATGAACCCCTATCCAGAACATCCTTCTAAGTGTCTCAGCGAGCGCTATAAAATGATCATTGACATGGTTGAGGAGAACTGTCTGATTGCGTATAGTAAAGCCATGCTGGTTGATCCGTTTCACTGCATCAGCCAGATCTTGTGTGATTTCCTGATAATGATTGATATGTGTCATGAAGTACACATACTTTGGCGGCCCCTGGGTATACCGGTTGGCAGCCTTTGTGATGAGTTCCAGTATCTCATCTGTAATGGCCATGGGCATAACGACAGGAACCCGTGTGGCGATCCGGATAGCCCGCAGATGCGATATTCGGCTGAGCTCCTCCAGGACATAGGCCAGCCGCTTCTGACTGATCATCAGCGCATCTCCTCCGGTTACCAGAACTTCATTAATATTTTGATTATAAGAGATATAGAACAGGCCCTTGTCAATTTCGCGCTTATTCACATCCACCGAGCAATCCAGTGATTTGGCCCGCTGGCAATGCACACAATAAGATGCACAGTTCGTATTTTGCCCTACAAACAAGGCAACTCGGTTAGGATAGCGCTGATAGGCGGCTCCGAAGCTTCGTGACCCTTCATCCATGGCTCCTTCAACACCCGTGTCCGGGAAAAGTAGGTTAGCAGGCGTAGGTACACTCTGCCAGAAGATAGGATCTATTCTGGTTTTCATCAGATCACCGGACAATCCTATGGGGAGAAAAGGATTTTCCTGCATGAGAGAGGCATAGTAAGGAGTAATCCTTAAAGCCTCTTTGCCTTCTTTGTGCAGTTGATCCAGTGTCTTTTCTATTTCATTGAATTGATATTCGTTAAGATGTATAATGTTGCGCAAATCTCTCGCTGTTCTGATCGCGTTTTTCATTTGCCACGCAGGGTCCTGCCATTGTATTTCCTTGACATCCTTCCATTTAAAAAGAGTCCGGTAATGCCTTGGTTTAAAAAGAAAATTACTGAATGGATTGTTCATTCCAATTAATTTTAGTGAGGAGCCAGCATGTACCCGTATGATGATGGTATATCATAATCATTTTAAAATCAGATATCCATCAAGCCTTAATGCAAGATGTCAGGCATCACTGCTGGATTTGAATCAAGGTTTTGCCTGTTACATTCGCTTAGCTGGCAATATGTTGCTGGCTAAGTTACAAAAAATAACGGAAAGGGTTAATGGTTCAGTTTACCATCGAGGGCTTTTGCCGTAAAAGAGCTTTCAGTTTTAATCAGGTCTTCCGGTGTCCCGGTAAAGAGCAAATGCCCGCCTGCTTCACCGCCCTCGGGGCCCAGGTCGATGACCCAGTCGGCACTCTTGATGACTTCCAGATTGTGTTCAATCACGATCAGGCTGTGCCCATTGGAAAGCAACGCATTAAAGGCATCCAGCAGCTTTCTGATATCATGAAAATGAAGCCCTGTCGTTGGTTCATCGAAGATGAAGAGGGTAGGTTGCTCGGCATTGCCCTTGGTCAGGAAATAGGCCAGCTTGATGCGCTGTGCTTCTCCACCACTCAGGGTGCTGCTGGGTTGGCCGAGGTGAAGGTAACCGAGGCCTACATCAGCCAAGGGCTGCAGCTTTGCCAGTATCCTCAATTCTGTCTGGCTATGCGTTTTTTGTCCGCCAAAAAAGCCCAGTGCCTCGTCAATGGTCATCTCCAGGATATCGGTGACATGCCTGCCATGGTATTTCACATCTAGGATTTCCTCCCTGAAACGTTTTCCACCACAGGTTTCACAGGTAAGCCAGAGGTCGGCCATAAACTGCATCTCAATTTTGACACGCCCGTCACCTTCGCATTCCTCACAACGGCCACCTTCCACATTAAAGGAGAAGAATCCTGGCTTATAACCCCGTGCTTTGGCCAGGGGTTGGGCCGCAAACAAAGACCTTATCTCATCCCAGGCTTTGACATAGGTTGCAGGGTTGGATCTGGATGAGCGGCCTATTGGATTCTGATCCACCATTTCTACCTGTCCGATCAGGTTGAAGTCGCCCACCAGGGTATCGTATTTTCCGGAGCGCTCACCATAACCACCCAGGTATTTGCGCAGGGCAGGGTAGAGGATCCCCCGCACCAGACTGGATTTGCCGCTTCCGCTCACGCCGGTTACAGCAGTAAGGGTGTGCAGCGGAAACTGTACGTCAATGTTTTTCAGGTTGTTTTCCCTGGCTCCCCTGACTTCGATAAAATCTTTCCATTTTCTTCGTGAGTCGGGAACGGTGATGGCTTGCTTCTGGTGCAGGTAGGCCATCGTCAGGCTGCCGGTGTGGTCTGCGCCTTCTGCGACCGTTCCCTGAAAAACCAGCTCTCCACCCAGTCTGCCCGCCATGGGGCCGATATCAATTACCTGGTCGGCAGCACGGATAATCTCTTCATCGTGCTCCACAACGATAACGGTATTTCCCAGATTCCTGAGTCTATGGAGTATAGAGATCAATCGTTCCGTATCACGGGGATGCAGTCCGATGCTGGGTTCATCCAGGATGTACATCGAGCCTACCAGGCTGCTGCCCAGGCTGGTAGCCAGGTTAATGCGCTGTGATTCACCACCGCTGAGCGTATTGGACAAGCGGTGCAGGGTTAGATAACCCAGTCCGACATCTTCCAGAAACTGCAGCCTGTTGCGGATTTCAAGCAAGAGGCGGCCAGCGACCTGTTCCTCGTACTCGTTCAACCGCAGGTTTCTGAAGAAGTCCAATGTCTGGCTGATCTGCATCAGGACCAGCTCGGAGATGGAAATTCCACCCACTTTGACATAGGAGGCATCTTTGCGCAGGCGTGTCCCGTTACAGTCCGGGCAGCGGGTGCGACCCCGGTAACGCGAGAGCATCACCCTGTATTGGATCTTATAGGTTTGCTCTTCCACCTGCCGAAAGAAATCGTCCAGGCCTTCGAAGTATTCGTTGCCTGTCCATAGCAACTTGCGTTGGGATTCCGTCAGGGCATATATTGGTTTATGTACAGGAAAATCAAACTTATAGGCATTCATAACGAGCTGGTCCTTCCACTGGCTCATCTTTTCACCCCGCCAGCAGGCGATGGCTTCCTCATAGATGCTCAGTCCTTTGTTGGGAATTACCAGGTCTTCATCTATACCGATAATGGTCCCAAACCCCTCACAGCGTTTACAAGCACCATAGGGATTGTTGAAAGAAAACAAATCCGTACCCGGCTCCTCGAACTGCATCCCGTCGCGTTCATAACGGTTGCTGAAGAGCTGTGTATTCGACTGATTATCTGTTTTATACTCGATAATACAAGTTCCTTGCCCTTCGAAAAATGCGGTCTGGGCTGAATCAGAAACGCGGGCTGACATGTCCATATCGGCAGGGTCCATCACGAGGCGGTCGATGACGATGTAGTTCATCTGTCTCGACCGTATTTCCTGCTTTTGATCCAGCAACTCGTCTATCCTGATGATGGCGCCTTCAAACTGCAGCCGGGAGAATCCGATCTGCTGCAGGATGCTCAGATGTTCCCGCAGCGAACGTCCGGGCCTTACGACCAGGGGTGCCAGGATCATCACAACAGTCCCGGCCTGCAGGGCAAGCACGAAGTCGGTAACATCGGTAACGGTATGCCTTTTGACCTCTTCTCCGGATACCGGGCTGAATGTGCGGCCGATGCGCGCAAACAGCAGCTTCAGGTACTCATAAACCTCTGTAGAGGTCCCAACGGTAGAACGTGGGTTGCGGGTGTTTACTTTTTGTTCGATGGCGATGGCCGGAGCGATCCCCTTGATATAGTCCACTTCAGGTTTGCTCATGCGGCCCAGAAACTGTCGTGCGTATGCACTCAGGCTTTCCACATACCTTCTTTGACCTTCAGCATACAAGGTGTCGAAGGCCAGCGACGATTTGCCGGAGCCGGACAATCCTGTGATCACCACCATATTGTTTCTGGGAATAGCAACACTGAGGTTCTTGAGGTTATGAACCCTGGCCCCTTTGATAATAATATGGTGTAACGGGTCAGGTTGATCAGCGAGCATGCTTTTGGGTTTTGAGCTGCAAAAGTAGTAAAAACCGCATCGCTGGCTGCTCAGCGATCAGTTAACAGCCATCAGTTGACAGCGATCAGCGAGCATTCGTAATTCGTAATTACCTGATTCCTAATCTCTAATCCCTAATCCCTAATTACTAATGGCCCCCAACCCCGAAGGGGTGTAATATTGGTAGCCTGGTGGCATAACCACGGACCATTCCCCCTCCCATGAAAATCGTTCATAGCTGGAAGATGGTGATTGGGAGGGGGCAAGGGGGAGGGTTTTGGCAGCGATCAGTTGACAGCGATCAGTTGACAGCCATCAGCCATCAGCAATCTATTGAGAGCTTCCCGGCCATCGAGTAGCCGCAAATGTTGCTGGCGGTCTTGGAGAATTTGATCCGGCGTATCGAGATGCCGGCCATCGAGTAGCCGTTCA
>OFEK01000763.1_pt1 | contig 28133 bp, 23 predicted proteins | sample 1521131 | NCBI WGS metagenome assembly OFEK01 (sample SAMN05720209, study PRJEB24109) | activated sludge metagenome | isolation source: Anaerobic digester | place: China | collected 2015-12-16
TGTACCTGTTTTCAGGGAACCAGAAGCTCGTCATTTTAATGACGATGTAGTTCACCTTTATATTATGCAGCTACTTTCTCCTCTTTTTCCTTTTCAAATGATGCCGGTGGACGAATAGGTAATATCATATATACGTAGTCCGGTACTTGGATTATCATAGGATTTAATGGATCGTTTGTTCCAATTGCTACTACGTCATCGTTTATTGCTCTTAAACCTTCTGCAATAAATAACGGGTTAAAATGTATAGTAACATTTGGCCCCTTCCCTTGTATTTTCAGCTCTTCTCGCATATTACCTGTGCTTGATTTTGCAGTGAATATTATAGTGCTTTTTTCAGGCAATATTTCTAACCTTAATGGATTAGTTGAACTGCCAGTACTTGCAATTAACATTGAACGTTCAACGGAATCTAGGAAATCTTTCTTGTTAATAACAAACATAGTTCCGAATTCTTTTGGAACTATCGTCTTATAATTAAGATATTGACCTTCAAGCAATTTACTTGTTATTTTTGTGTTTTCATACTCAAATAGAGCAATATTGCTTTGAATTGAAATATTTACATCTATATCGCTCTTATAAGGCAATGTTTTCGCAAGTTCAATCGCTGTTTTTGAGGGAATAACGATTGATGTGTCCGTTACATTTTTAAGCTTTCCTTCTGTATTAGAATTACTATGTGCAAGTCTAAACCCGTCGATGGCAACAGCATTTAAGTTATTGCTGTTAACTTCTAATAAAACACCAGTTAAGATAGGACGGTTTTCATCTTTGCCTGCTGCAAACAAGGTTTTTGATAGCATATCTTTAAACGTAGCAGCACTTAGTTTTATTTCTTGTAGTGCTTCTAGTTCAGGAATTTGTGGAAAGCTAGATGCTTCCACGCCTTTTAAGGTGTATTCAGAAAGCAAACAAGTTAATAAAATTTCATTGTTTTCTTTAAGCATGAAATTAGTGTCTGCATCAGGCAATAATTTTAAAATATTATGAAGAAGTCTAGCATCTGTTACAATGCTTCCTTCATTTTCAACTGTTGCCTTTGCTTTTGACTTAATTCCTATTTCTAGGTTATTACCTGTGATACTAATTTCTTCGCCACTTGCTTCTATAAGCAGACCTTCCAAAATAGGCTGTGATGTTTTGCCTGGTACTGCTCTTATAGCAGAGTTTACAGCAGCAAGAAATTCTTTTCTTGCGATGTTAAAAGACATGGACATATTTATCCCACCTTCCTTTTTTCTGGTTCTATGCTTGTGATAATATTACATGATGAAGCTTTTTTCTCTGGTTCTTTTTTTATATAGCGTTGTTTTAAAATCTTTTCCTTATCATCTGCATCATCTACGTTTTCCTTAACTGCTTCAATAGCACTTATCCATGCTATTGTGGTTGCGATATACGTAACTATTAGTATCAGAAACAATAGTATAGAATATTTTACGATTAATACGACAATATTCGACAGTTCTGACATGATCTTATCACCCTCTTTTAAATATTAGTCCTATGAATATTTAATATTCACAGGACTTTTTTCTTGCTATTAGGCTTATCAGGCTGCATAGAGAGGATTATAATTATCCTTATAATGCTGTTTTACTGTAGCTGCTATTTCAAAAATAGAACCCTGGGCAATAACGTTACCTCTCTTGTCAACTAGATAAAAGTAATCTTTGTTTTTGCCTAGTTGATACCCTGTTGCGTAAGCCATTCGCCTAATGGTTGATAATGACATTATCACACCCCCTTTTTCCTTGTTCGCTTATAACAAAAAAAGGGAGAAGCCCCATATAAGCGATTTCACTTATAGGTTCTTCTCCCTTTTTTTAGCACATATATAAATATATTTTTTTAAAAACAAAAAAGGTCTAGAGAATATAATTTTCCCTAGACCATTTATTCTTATCATAACCTAAGTATCTTTTAACAGGTACTTTAATAATTCACTAATACAATCTTTATTATATATTTAATTTATGGTTTTAGCAAGTCTATTTTGAAATAGGTTCACGGTAAAAGCATGAATACATTTCCTACCAAGACCCTGATGTCAGAGTTTTTTAAAAATGCCATTTCAGCATAAATATTTTGGTAGGCTTTTCTTTTTCAGAAATGTATTCCGGTATTGCTATGATTTGGTATTAGAAACGCCCGGGATATCCCTATCTATGCTATTACCCCTGTATCAACCAGGTAGTCCGGTCAAGGATATACCCAGTATCTTGCATAATTTACCTTATCTAAAGTTTATTGCAAATATATATTCGAGGTAATCATTATATAGAGAAGCCATAAATCTTCTCCTCTTAAGGCTCTTTTTCGGGTATCTCTCATTGTCTTTTTTCACCATATTAAGAACCATCCTCTTTAGTAAAGCTAAATTCTGTGGTGCACAGCCTTTTCTTGTTCTACTTGCATCTTCTCGGAAGGTTACATCAAGGCTCCAGTGTGTACTTTCTATCCCCCAGTGCATACGCACCCCCCGGGCATATTCTTCTGCGGTTTTTACACTTCCTAGATGATATGCGCGCTCTTCCGTCTTTTCTCCATTGACTTCAGTCCTACGAATCACCATACCTATACCAGTAAGCTTTGTCCAATCTTTTCTGGCATCCATCCAACTAATGTCAGTGGAATAATAATAAAGACGCTCCTCAATACGGCCATGGCCCCTTTCCAATGTACTATACTGCAAAATATTATCATCCTTAAAATTTGTCTTTTCTGCATCTTTAAAGTATTCCTCTACCTCTCCTTTTAGTATTTCATGATTATCCTTTAAAGACAGTACATAATCTGCTTTTTTCTCTTTTACAATCTTTGTTGCAATATCTTTCTGACAACCCATGGCGTCAATGGTAACAATGGCTCCTTTTATAAATAACAAGTCCAAAAGCTCTGGTATTGCTGTAATTTCATTGCTCTTTTCGTCTGTCTTTACCTGTCCAAGGACGAGTTTATCACTACTGCACCATGCGCTTACAATATGAACTGCTTTTTTGGCATTACTTTTATCTGCAGTTCCTCGCATTGTTTTGCCATCAATAGCTATTATATCGCCTTTCCCAAATTGTGTAACTTCCTTCATCCACTCTACAAAACACTTTTCAAATTGCTTAGGGTCAATAACATCCAATACACGCTCTATCGTATACCAGGATGGAATTCCATTTGGCAACTCAAGGTATTGCCTTAGCCACTCTTCCTTGGCAACAGCCCATTCCTCCATCTCTTCCCATTCATCACACCTGCATACAGTCGCTGCCACAGTAATAAACAGTACATCTATCAATTTATGCCTAACTTTTCCTTTTTGCCTTGGATCAAATATTATAGTAAAATAATCAAAAAAACTTCCCATATATAACCGCTTTCTGCCCATAGTTTTGACCTCATCCTTATTATTCTCTATAGACAATAGCTTAATATATATGTCTTCTAAAGTTTAGCTGTAATTTATTCCATGGTAATATATTCTTTCATGCTTTTGCCGTGGAAATAGGTTCAGATAAGAAAGATGCAAAATTTAATTTATATAATATTATATACTATGGTTCTTCACTTCCTAAAAAAGAACAATAACCGTACTTCAGCTTCAAACTTACTAATATGTATCACATTAAAAACTCACATTCTCAACAGCTTGATCATATTTCCACTTTTTATTAATTCGATTTGTTTCTCTGTAAGTCCTAGTGTTTGTGGAAAATATGAAAGTTTTACAAGCTGAACATCAATATATTCAAGAGGTGCACCTGTACCAAAGAGAAGATGCTCAATATCTGTAAACTCCAGCATATCAGCAATAAAATTTCTTTTCAGACATTCAACCCTTGAGATGTCATAATAGATGTGACCTTGACGTTTATTGCTTATATCGTGAAAAACATCTTTAAAGGTTGAAAAGCTGTAATTTGACAGAATAAAATCTGTCTTCGGGGCAAGCAATGCAGCATCCATAATTTCTTGTGCACTTAGGGGATAATCTATATCCATGGGGTGACGCTGACGCAAATCTTCAATATAGAGTGGAAGCTGTACAAAAACTCCATATTCAGCAGCCTTATTTAAAAGCTCAACTGATTTTTCATTGGAGAGTTCATAGCCATGTTGTCGAGGAAAAAGTTTTACTCCCTTGAAGCCAAGCTTTTCAACACACTCACAAAAATCTGACATGGATTTTGCATATATAGGATTTATATTGCATACAGGAATCAAACGATCCTGGTATGGAGCAATTCCCTCCAAGAGCTCATAGTTGCCTTTAATAACATCACGATAATATATACCGCTCAAACTTGAAACACAGGCTTTATCAATATCATGTCGATCCATTAAATTTACAAATTCGCGAGGGGAATTGTTTCTAATTGGACGAAATGGATAGTTACCTATATAAGTATTTACATCTATTATCATTATTTACGCCCCCTGTTCAAATATTTTATAAATGATGGATTATTCATTATAATTTTTTTATCCTCATCATTGATATCTGCATCAAGAAGCTTTCCTATACTTGATGAAAACGAACCATCAGTTGCGAATAAAACACGGTTTGCCCCCATAACTCTAACAGTTTCCTCAATCAGCATATCATCATGGACACTTCCGCTTATATCGGTGAAGACATTATTGAACTTTTCCATACCCTTAAGTTGCCAATTCCAATCTCCGCCACCGCCGATATGTCCCATAATAAATACTGCTTCCGGATATTTTTTAGCAGCAGCAATAAAATGGGTGCTGTCAGATTCAAGAGGTTTTTTAAGCGGATGCTGGCATGCCTTGCCTGCATGCATAAGTATGGGAATATCCAGTTCAATACATCTCTCTATTATTGGATTTTGCATATCGTCACATAAAGTAAACTGATCATATAACTTTACACCTATCATGCCTAGCTCCTGTACACAACGATCAATCTCACGTACTGCATATTTGCCATGAATCGGGTCAATAAAAGCAAACCCTTGAATTTTACCGGGGTAGAGTGACATGGCCTCAGCAACTATATTGTTATTAAATTCCATAACTTCAGGTCCAAAATGTTTTGTCGCATAGGGACGTGAAACAACATTGATATCTATTCCAACAAGCTCTGAATCTCTGACGAGAGAATCAAGTTGTTGACAGTCCAGCCTTTTATTTTTATCACTTTGAACATGTTCATGCCAGTTAACAACAGGATTCTGGCGAAAGAATTCAAGTTTTTTAGGTATATTCATTTGAAGAATTACCTCCTCATATATGTGTAGCAACCATTTTAGGGTTACTAAGATCCACAATTACCTCATTTGGGTTACAGAAATCTGCCATTGAAATATAGAAAAAATATACATTATCCTAATCCTTTTTATTTTTAATCTTTTATTCCTTTATACTATTGAGTGCATCTTTAAATCCATCAAGGAAACGCTCATCAATGCCCATCTTAAATTTTCCCCTCATAATACGGTGTTTCGCCTTTAATGCAAGATCTAAGGTCTTTTTGAAGAGGATATACATAGATATCCTTCTTGGATCTATTTTGCTTATGATTGGTACTATTTCTGTCTTGACCTTTGGTTTGACCAAGGTATATCCTATTAGATGCCTTGTAACATGTTCCATTAAAATGCTGGCTGTCTACAAATGTCTCTAGTAGAACAGCAGCATAACAAAATTCACGCAGCCAATCTACCTGTATCTGTTTTATCGCCAGAGATAATCCTTTACTGGCCAGATTCGGGATCTGCATCCAAGGGGAAATTAAGTATCTGGTATTATTGATTATTAGGTGAAGGCGTTGCTTTTTATCTTCAATATCCCATCCGATCCAATCATCACGGTCCTTTAATGCCCAAGATGAGGTTGAAAATTGTATACAGCCAAGCTCAAGTTCACCAGACTTTATGAAATATTGAAGTCGTGATCCAAGTATCTTTTTATATCCTAGCATATGATATTGATTAACATAGGATTTCCATCCGATTCCAGCTGTTCCAAGAAGGCTATGCATTGATCCCTTTTTGCACCACCCGATGGGGTAATCCAATCTAAAAGCTCACATATAGTCGATGCAAGCTCGGTTATGGATAATTTAGGAAACGCAGCGGGAATCCTCCTCATATGAATGAAGCAGATGGAAGCTGTGGTTTCGATACGAAACTTTACATCACTTCTATAAAATGCATTGCCTGAAAACAAATGTTCTGATACAATATAATCAGAGGTCAAAAGTCGTACCTTGATAACTGAATATATGGGGTTGCAGCAAGTAATCCTTTGCTGCGTAAAATATTCAAGGTAATGAGCCCAAAGTACCTGTGTAGAGTAGGATAACACCTACCCAGCAGTAGTGGTGTTGGACACGCCGTAGGTGTACCTGTTTTCAGGGAACCAGAAGCTCGTCATTTTAATGACGATGTAGTTCACAGTTCATACCTATTTTAAGAAGAAATATTTTTAATTATATTGCTAATCCTTGATATTCCTAGGTTTAAAATTCATGCTTCAGGTCTGCCCTTATAAAATTATTTCAACCTTTTTCATTCCGGCTTTTGGTTGGAATGTTTCAATTATTATATTATCGCCTGGTTTCCCCTTTATAAACCATTCCTGTTTGTAGGAATCTCCTAAAGCAGCTAAATTATCGACTTCATATACCAGTATTTGATTTAAAATTTCAATATTGTCTTCTGATAAAATCCTTGTCTTTACTGGTATTTTTTTCTCAAAACCTCCCCCACCATTCATTACTCTGGTAGATAGTCCCCCTATGTTGCCAACTGTCGCCCTTATCCGATAAATACCTTCCGTTGGAGATTCCTTTTCAATATTACAGATAATAAGTTCCGGATGCTGCTCAGCATGCTTAGTTAAGAACTCGGTGACTCTCGGGGAGATCTCTTCCATATCAGGTGGATACATAAATCTAGCATTCCCTGTCATTAAGCCTCCTATTTCAACCTTCCCTAACTGTGGATGTTCAAATTCCTGCCAAGGAGTAAATATTTTTGACCCTTTAGAGTCATGAAATTCCAAAACTTTTCTCATAAATGTTGTTTCTCTGGTTCTGCTATCAGCTACAAATGATTCATTTCCAAATATGCCTGCAGAACTCAACCCCCACCCTAATTCAATTGTATAGCCGAATATTCCTAAATTCTTATAAAACCAATCTATTGAGTTCCCTGGCAAAATATCAGGTTTTTGCCAGGGCTGCCTATAATCGCTTGATCTCATAAGGGGAAACCCTATTAATTTTTCTGCTGCTTTTCCGAATTCAAGGATCAGAGAAAGATCCGCTTGGTCCATATCATTATCACTTAAAAATGAAGGTCTTAATATTGCAGGGGTACCGCAGTGAAGATCAATGGCTGCAAATATATTTGGATGGGATATTAGAAAATCCCCAACTGCTCTCGTCTCAATTTCGCTAAAGGGGTATGCTCCTGCAACTTCCATCCGGTTATCCCAATTTTCCGGATAATTCCTGTTAAAATCGAAATGCCGACAACCATCGGTTATACTTGTGCCATCATAATTGCTTATAATCCCCTCGGTATGTAATTTATAAAAAGGTCCTTTATCTCCGGGCCTTCTTGTAACCATTATTCTCTTGTCAATTTCATCTTCAACAAAACGCCCTGTCGGATCCTCCCAACGCATATTTAAAATCATCCCATCGCCATTAAGATCCTCTGGCACTAAACCATTTCTTCTGTCAGTCGCCTCCAATCGGCTTCTTATCGGTGCATGCGTTGTCAATGCAAGCTCAGCGCCATCAGGGTTAACCCTTGGAACTATATAAAATGTAACCTTTTTTAACAATTCTTTATATTCATCACAGTATAATAGTGAATTTATAAGGTGTAATGCCGCCATGGTTCCTGCACTTTCATTTGAATGCACATTGGCCTGAACGTAATATGCACTTTTTCCCTCGGCTTTACCTGTCGAATAATCGGTAACCTCAAGTAAATATAACTTCCTGCATTCTCTTGTATCTGCAAGGCTAATTAGCTTGCAGAAATCCTTTTTATTATCTGAAACGTTTTCTAAAAATTTTACCAACTCATCATACCTGTAAAACTCTTGATAATTAATCTTTTCCAAGGAAACACACCCCTTCAAAATATAAAATTAAGATTACTTAAATAAATTTATTTTTACATCATTGAAAAATTGCATTGCATTCATCCCTTAACTGCGCCTGAAATAATTCCTTTTACGAAGTATTTTTGAATAAACGGATAAATTGATACAATAGGCAAAGCAGCCAGGATAATTGTTGCCATACGAATATTTTCTTCAGGAATCTCTACTAAATCTCCTAATGAAAAGCCTTGATCTTTTGCGTTAATGAATCTTTCAAAAAACACACTCCTTAGGTAATATTGCAATGTCCAATATTTCTTGTGATCCGTATATATCAACACAGGGAACCACAAATTCCATTTTCCGAGGGCAAAAAACATAGAAACAGCTGCTATAGAAGGTATTATTACGGGAACAACAATATTAAAAAGAGTCTGGTATTCATTAGCACCATCTATATACGCTGCATCAAAAATAGTTACTGGTATACTATCAATTTGGCTACGTATAACAATTATATAAAAGACATTTATAAAATAAGGTAATAACAATGCCCAATAAGTATTTTTTAAATTAAGGTATTTACTTACCAATAAATAGGTAGGAATAAGGCCCCCACCGAAATACATGGTTAGGATAAAGTAGTAAGTTACGAAAGGTTTGCCGGGAAATTTTTTTGTTAGAGCATAAGAAACCATAACAGTAAGCATTATTGAACCTATCGTGCCAACGATGGTTAATCCTATTGTATTGACAAGAGAGCGTAAAAAAATATTACTATTAAGGATTAGCTTATATGCTGTAACATTAAAGCCAACTGGCCAAAAAGTAACACTCCTACTATTAACAGCCTCTTTGGTGCTGAATGAAATACTTAATATGTTTATAAATGGGAATATTATTGAAGCGGCAATTAATAATAATATAATAATATCAAAAAATTGAAAAACCTTTTCGCCAAAAGTTCTTTTCAATTTACACACCTACCTTTGCTGAAATTTGAGTATCTACCATAATGACCATCCTGCGACAACGCGTGATGCTTTGTTCGCTGAATAAACAAGCAAAAAGTTTACTACTGACTGTCCTAACCCAATAGCAGTTGTCAATGAATACCTTCCCCCCTCAAGACCAATCCTATATGTATATGTGCTAATGACATCTCCTACATCATAAACCATATCATTATATAATAAAAATATTTGCTCAAACCCTATATTTAATATATTACCTAGATTAATAACTAATAGTACAATGATAATATTTCGAAGACCCGGCAATGTGATATGCCATGTTTGTTTAAGCCGTCCTGCCCCATCAATTGAAGCAGCTTGATATAATTCTTGATCTATGGAAGCAAGAGATGCAATATAATAGACTGCAGACATTCCAAAGTTCTTCCAAGTTGAAGTTATAACAAGTATTGTTCTGAAATATTCTTTTTTTACTAAAAAATAAATTGGTTCAACGCCAAATAGATTTTTTAGAACTACATTCACAATCCCCGTAACCGGAGAAAGTATAGCTGTCGTAATAGCAGCCGCAACAACCCAAGATATAAAATGAGGAAGATAACTTATAGTCTGAACAATCTTCTTAAATTTGTTAGCTCTGATTTCGTTCAACAACAGTGCAAAAATTATAGGAAATGGAAACCCGAAAATCAATTGATATACATTTATTACTAAAGTATTCTTCATAACTCTCCAAAAATTTGTGTCTGTGAAATAAAGTTTGAAATATTTCGTCCCGACCCAAGCACTTTTTAAGATTCCCTGAAATGGATTATAGTCTTTGAAAGCTATCATTATCCCTGCTATTGGAATGTAATGAAAAATAAAAAGTAATATCATGGCAGGCAAAAGCAAAACATAAATTGGTATTACTCCTTTTGCTTTATCGCTGATTTTTATTGCAGCATTATTCTTTATATTATGTAAGAATCTCAAATCTCATGCCTCCAAACTATATTTTCGGGGAAATGCATTAATATTTACATTTCCCCTTTAAGATTTTGATTGAATGGCTTATATACTACTTTATATTATATTGTGTCTTTGATTTTTCAGTAACAACATTATATGCATCCGTTATATGCTGATATTTTTTTACTAGTTTTTCTTTCTCAACAGCGAATTCGTCGATACTTATTTCATTTAAAATTGCCTTTGTTATAAGACTTTTCTGGATCTCCGTAACTTCAGTCGCTAAATTCCTAAGATCTTCTTCAATAAAATCAGCAACTGCAAAAGGATTATATCCTAATTTTCCTGTTGATATTTCTTTAACCTTTTTTGTCGCTTTAGATGAAAGTTCAATGTAATCAAGTTTTTCTGAATCACTCATTTTTGATGAATGTATATATGTAGGAATTAAATAGTTAAGTTTATCCCCATTATTTACAAATGCCCAACCATATATGGATTTCCAAGAGCTTTCAGATGCAGCTGGGAAAATTGGAGTCTTTTTACCATTTTCAACTTTATATTCAATTCCCTCGCGGCCATAGGTAGACAGCATATTTACGTCATCGCTATATAAAACATTCAGGAGCCTTGTAACGGCTTCCTTTTCTTTCGTATTTGCACTAACTGCAAAAGCATATGGACCCAACATAGTGGGGGCGAAATACCACTGATCTATACCTACACCTTCTGCCATTGGTTGTCTTGTAGGTATTAACCTATAATCAGTTTTACCTTCAATGATGTACCTGTTTAGCCAGACAGTATAGCCACCATAATTATTGTACTGCACCAATACGTTATTGTTAATCTTTTTTTGCCCATATTCCGTACCGGAGTTTGTGACAAATTCTTTATCCCAAATGCCTTCTTCGTATAATTGTTTACCGAAAGTAACAGCCTTAATAATATTATCACCTTCCCATACATTAGAGACTTTTCCTCTCTCTGGGAAGTAATTCCAGCCATGACCAGCCCCTACATTAAAAGGATTAAAAATAAATTGAGCGTAATTTAACCCAACTGAACATATAGGTATAGAATTAGGGTCGTATTTTTTTAATTTGCGGCATGCTTCAACCCATTCATCTAATGTGTCCGGTGGTTCTTTATATCCGACTTTCTCCAACAGATCCCACCTTGCCTGCATTACACTAAAATCATCGTTAGCCGGTAGCACTGGGATAATGTACGCAATACCGTTTTCTGACTGCATAGCACGAAGTTGAGAATCGTCAAAGAACCTTGAAATATTTGGGGAACTTTTGATAATATCCAAAGAAGGTAGAAAAGCCCCTTTAGTACCATAATCTTTTAGCTCAGTAATGCTAAACCTTTCAATTAAATCAGGAATTCTTCCTGAAGACATCAAAAGACTAAACTTTGTTTCAGCATCAGTTAATGTTGGCACAATTAGCTCGGTAATTTCAACATTTGCTTTTTCACATAGAAAATTAATAAACCAATTGTCTTCATGCTTAAAGTCATCAGGAAAAGCCTGCCCAGCCTCTTGGTAGAACATACTAATCTTTGCGGGTGGTTCAGTCTTAACATTACCATCTTCCTTGCTGCCGTTTTGTTCAGCAGTTTTTCCATTTTGCTTACCTGTGCTTGTTGTATTACTACATGCGCTTAAACAGATTGCTGAAACTAATGTAATAATTAGCAAAACCAGCAACTTCCTTTTTAAATCATAACGATTCATAATGTGCTGCCTCCTTTAAAATTTTATGGTTCTGATATCCTCATCCTATCGAAAATTTTTGTAGTTGCAATAATATCTTTTTAACAGCAAATTATTAGTAATAAAAAAGCATATCCTTTTCGTAACCCCGTCCCTATTTAGGAATAAGCGTTTTGGTTCTTGTATCAGTCATTTCACCGATCTTAAAGAATTAATACAAAACCGAGCTAATATTTATAGCCAGCGATAAAGTTATGTTTTTTTAAACATAATGATATTTTGTACCTAAGAAATTATTTGTGGTTTTTTCTATAATTACCGGGGGTTACTGAAAAACTTTTTTTAAACAGACTAATAAAATACTGGGGTGTCGAATAATTGAGTTTGTTTGAAATCTCATTAATACTCAGTTCTGTTTCTAGCAATAATTTACGTCCGAATTCCATTTTAGCATTCGTAATATACTCTATGAATGTAACATTTTCCTTTTCAGGAAAGATTCGGCTTAAATACGTACTGCTTACATTAAGAGCATCTGAAACAGTTTGCAATGTCAACATCGGATCAAGCAGATTGGAGGTTATATGAAATTTTGCATTTGATATAAGCTTATCTGAGGAGGCGTTGCTGCTTTCATGATGCAAATAATGTCTTGTAATAACGCCATGGAGCCCACTTCTTAATGCCAAAATATTATAGCTGCAATAAAATATTTTCATTAATTCGCTCACTAAAGTTCTGTTCAAATTGCTCATGTTTTCGATTTCAAGAGAAATATTACGCAGCAAAACTTTTATATAATCTATATCATATTCTTTATTTCGTATTTCATTTACCAATAAATCAAATTCACACAAAGCACTATGGTAATTATGAAGTTTTAAGCAAGATATGAAGCTATCTGAATATGTCTTCACTGTATTTAAGTTGTTTATTTTAAGACCATCGGTTTGTGTTAGAATGTAATGCTTCTTTTCAGGATAAATGAAACTGTAATCTAGATTTTTAATGATGTACTTTGAAATATTGGCGATTTCACAAATATCTTGTGTAACTTGGCTTAATGACATGTATAAATAATGATCTTCTATTAACGTTTCGGTTAGCTCATGGCAGATAATCCCAAAACGCTCTTCACTGAAATCAAAGTTAATTATGCCGATTAAGAAATCATCCTTTTTCAAAAAGCTTATATAGGAATTATTAGTTTTAAATAAATTTTCAAGCTTAAAGGCCATTTCAGCAAGAATATACTTTTGGTCATATTCTTCATCATTTTTGGTCTTATCATTAGTAATAAAAATAGCGGCTTTAATTGCAATAATACAATAATTTGCAAAAGGGAATCTGATATTTAAATGTAACATTCTATTTTTAATTTCATCGGTACTGATATGTTCCTCCGATAAAAACCAAACCACAAAATTATCAATAAGGGTTGGTATGATCCTCGAAAAATCTTGATTATGTTTTTCTATGGTTTTTGCCATATCTGCTAGAGTGCCGGTTATAATGCTGTAAGTATCTTTTGTATTAGTGATATTCTTATTGTTGGTTTTAATATTTGCCATTTCGCATAAAGTAATAATCAATCTGATTGGTTTTGATTGGTATACACAAACTAATGCCGCTAATAGCAAACCTGCTAAAATTGTTACTATGACAGAGGTCAGAAGATTGCTTAAGATAAAGGTAATCGGCTGAATAAACACACTTATAGGTGCAATCGACATATACTTCCAATTATATTTTTCATAAGTTATATATGAAACAACACTTTGGGTATCTTTAATCTTTGTAGTATAAGTGCCATTCCCTGAAGTGTATTGAAAAATCTGCGTAACCTGTTTATCTTTAAGAATTTCTTGGGCCGTATTGATATCTTCTGGAGTGAAAATTAAAGAATTATCAGATCCGACTACATAAAAAGAACTAAATTCCGGCATTGGTCTTTCGCTTAAGTAACTCCTTAACGCACTGATTGAATAATTTAATATTATAAGGGCTTGATTTTCTTCTCCGTAAGCTACGGGTCTTATAATGCTTATAGCATTTTTGTCTATGACACTATATAAAGAATGATTACCGGAATTGATATTTCGCTGCATGTCAAGGTAGGGTTGCAGCTCATTTTTGCGAAATTCGTAGAATAGATCATATTTTATATCCCTGCCATTTACGAGTAAATGATTCTTTATGTAGAATATTTCCGCAGAATCTATAATAGGGTTTGATTCTTGTATACCGGATAAATAGTTTCTGACATATATAGTCCCAGGCAAATTGTTTATTAAAGGCGAATGTGTAAAATATTTGATACGTTCGTCAGATGATATATCGCTTAATATTTTAGTATAAATTTCTTCTGAGTTAGCAATAATTAAATTATTAATCATCGCTGAATATTGTTCCAATACTTTATTATTATTGTTTACAACCCAGTTCAGCATGTTTTTATGAAGAGTATAATAAGAAACTCCACTCATTATAAAAGTGCAAATTACCACTATGATCAAAGAAGATAAAAAATTATGCACTATAAATTTTTGAATCTTTATAAAATTCTTCATAAATTTATACATCCCTTTTTGTAATTCTTTCCCATAAGTCTGTAGAACCACAAATTGTTTTGGCAAAAAATCCCTTTTATGTAATAAAGCTTACAAAAGAAGCTCATTCACACTTTAATAATATGATAAGATTATTTACGTTATTTTGCAAGTTAAAGTTTAATCACCTTCCTATAGTCTAACCCTTTGTAGTATCCATCATAATACCCTTTATGAAATACTTTTGTAGGATAAGGTACAAAATCAGTACTGGAACACTTGCAACTATTTCATAATATTGTGTTTTTCTAAAATAATCCACATGCTTTTCGTATTTTTATATACAATTCGTATTTTTCATATACAAACGGCTTGCCTATTGATAATAGTTCCTTTCACTCATAGCAGACGATAATATGTTCCATTTCTTTAGTGTATCTATGTGTTTCAATAAGTTTTTCATTTAAAAATTACCAACCTTTTTTAAAACAATCTACTCTTAAGCCAATTTGTATATTATCTTGATTTAGGAAACACAGTGAGAATCCTATTCATTTTAATAAAGCAGATGAAAGCCGTGTTTCGTGAAAATGCATTATTATTGTTTTACTACAGATAATTTTAATCCAAGGGGCCCCATTAACTTGATTAATGTATCCAGTTGAGGAACATTTTTCATAGTTTCTATTCTGCATATTGCTTCTTGTCTTATTCCTGTAAGGTTTTCCAAATCTCTCTGTGATATTCCGAGTTCTTGCCGTCTTTCAATAATCTTAGTTATTATATCAGACATAATGTCAATTTCCCTTTTCTCTTCTTCACTTAGAGATGTCATTGAAGCTTTAACATCCTGCCACTTAACAAACTTATCCATTACTATTCCTCCTTCTCCACTCTGTGATCTCATATAACGCCTTTTCTATCTCTCTTTTTGGAGTTTTATTTGTTTTCTTCGTGAAATGGTGTAACAATACTATTTTATTTTCATACCACATAAAAAATAATATTCTATTTTCACCCGGTCTAAGTTCCCATAGTACATCTTGTATATGTTTTACAAAAGGTTCTCCTGCTCTAGTACCTAAATTTTCAAGAACGTTTATATAAAACCGTATTTGCTTTAATATTATACGTTCATTCTTACTTGTAGCTGCTTTTTCATTAAGTTTTTCAATAAATTCTAAAAGCTCACTGTCCCCTTTACTATCCTGATAAAAAATTACTTCATACACCTATTAATTTCTCCTTCATTTGATGATTTATTTATCATCAATGTTATATTAATGATAACATATTTATCATATTTCTTCAAGAGTCCAAATGTGAACTATACACTACCTACACTCTCACTTTGCGAGCAGGGAAATTAAGAGGCGGGCGAATTCTTTCCGAAAAGGTTAAAATTATCTATGGGTGTTTTATCCTTAAAATATATAGTTTTAATATACTAACTATCACCACAGTTTTAAATGATTTACAGCTATATCTACAAGATTTTCTGTTTTGTAATCTTTATTAATTGGGTTTTCCATTAACGTTTTAATTCTGTCACAAATTATTTCCATTTCACCATCTATTAAATTGCAAGGATCAAGATAAAAATATCCCATATCAACATGATGAGACCTAACCCTTATAGATGGTTCTCCCTCAGCTAGAAGAACACTCAGTTCAAATGCAGTTAATGGACTTATTTTCGGGTCAACAACCACCTTTAATCTTGTAATTGGATTATTAGTTTGATCAGGGGAATATTCACATTTAAGTCGTTTTATATTATTTAAAAAATTATAAGCAAATTGTATTCTCTTATCCTCTGATGCCCTTATAGCTTCTGTATCACGCTCATTCCACTGTTCCAATGCCTCTATTATGCCTATGATACTTTCTTTTCCAATCTTCATGCCTCTTCCAATACCTCTTTCTTGAGCATAGCAAGCTCTTACCATCTCCTTTTTGCCCGCTATTATACCTGAGGTAGGTCCGCCTAAAAATTTATGCCCGCTGTAAATCACAATATCTGCTCCTGCCTCGGAAAACCCGCGAAGGTCATATTCGGATGCAGCATCAACTATTACTGGTATGCCTTTTTTCTTTGAAATTCTAATGAACTCCTTCAATTTAATTAACCTGCTCTGAACAGTATGATGAGATACAACAAATAATGCTGCTGCTGTATTTTCATTAATTGCTCCGATAAGATGGTAACTGCCACATGATGTTGCCTCTCCTATTTCAATACACTTTGCTCCTGATATACTAATCATCTGAGCTATACTTGACCCAAAATTAATTGAGTGACCCTTCTGTATAACTACTTCATTCTTTAAACCTTGTGTATCAGGTAATTTACTGATTCTATAGAAGTCCGTTCCTGTCATGCAAGCTGCCGTTGCAATAGTAATAGCTGCAGCTGCACTAGCAGTAAGACATCCGTATTCAGCTCCTGTCAAACGGGAAATGATTTCACATGCAACCTTTTGCAGATCTTTCATATCAATAAATTCTGGTAAAATTTGCGCCATCGCATCAGATATTCTTTTACTCACTCTAGATGCACCCAGAGCAGTCATTGTACCTGAGGCATTTATAATTCTTTTAAGATTATATTTCTCAAATATATCCATTTACTTACACCTCGAAAACTTATTAAAAGACGATTATCAAATAGCTACCATATCATTGCCTAAGGACATTTTCTACACTTTTTATTTTTTACATATTTACCTTTCACTTTATTTCTTACTTATTTTTCAATTAGGCATTATTACTCATTTCAACTTTTGCCATAGCTATTGCTCTTCCCACTATAATATCTTCTGTCTCATGAGCAAATGGTCCTGCAAGTTTTGCTGAAATAAATGATGTGCTTTCATAACCACCCTCATATAAAATTTTTCTTGTTGGTATGTAGCATTCACTACTATTTGAATATCCAAGCACAATAGCATCTTCATTACTTAGTATTCTTTTTATGCTTTTTCCAATATTACTGACAACTTCACCCTCAAGCGCAATAATATATGTTCTTCCGCCAAGTATTAGTATTGAAATATAATAAGGAAGGTAGTTTCTGATTTTACCTTTTTTTATATCCAAAAGAACTTTTTTGGCTGATTCCCTAATATATATCGGTTCTTTAGGGTCGTTTGTAATAGATTCCCATTTTGGGATATCCCATATTTCCGTATATAACTTAACCTCACTATATCCTGTTTGAATATAACTGCCAACTTTTTTCCAGCTGGAGCAATCTTCGTTTTTTTCTTCGAAATTTTCGTGAAGTTTTATATTATTTTCTATAGTTCGTTTTTCACTATGATTATCAATTAACCTTTGAATTTCCTTTGCCAGGGATATGCCCGCCTTTTCCAACTCATCAAAATTACAACTTTTAAATCGGTCTTTATCCGCTGCTATATAAGGATTTATATCAGCACCGCAACCTTGAAGAAATATCGGAGTCATTCCAGTATTGCACTTTTCAAGGTATTTACGAACAACCCCGGGATAATCTGCCGATATCAAGTAATTGCCAGATCCAAGAATAACCGGATGGCAAGCATAATTGTATATAAGCCCTATTATGTTATCGTTTATATCTACGAACTTTATAAGGTATAAATCAGTATCTATACAATTATCATCATAGTTTGGCTTCATTAATATACCTTCTGGAGACGGATACCTTCTATTTATACCAAATTTAAACTTGCTTTTACATATGTAGGCACCACATTCAATAAGATTTTGAAACCCTTTATCTAGCATATTCATAATCTTGGTCTTAATTATATTGAAATATCTTATATCTTCAGCATAATCTATATCTTTCCCATTTATATCCCATAAAAACTTATCCATGCTTATACTATATGGTCGCACCGATCTGCTCACTTCATCTTCTCCTGTTACTCTCACCACTGAATGAGTATGGGAATAGTTTATTATAATCTCGTCCTGTTTTAGTCCATACTTTTCATTTATAGACTTTTTTATACCATAAGCAAAGCTTCTATCTCCATAGAGCAAATCTAATGCTATTATAACCACTGTTTTGTTTTCTTTAATAATTAAAACTGTGGCATATGGATCATCATATATACCTTCACTCTTATGTTTCCTTGCTGCAAATCCACTTTGAAGCACAGGAATATCTGGTGTTATTTTTTCTTTTGATATGAAAAATTTCATTATTCTATACCTCCAATATTAGGTTAATTGTCACTATTACCTTCAGCACTAACTTGATTGTCTCAATTTAACATATCATTAATACTTATTGGCCTTTTCCATTTATTTCATAAGTTCATATTATCCTTTAACACTACCTGCCAGAATACCTTTAACAAAGTATTTCTGAACAAAAGGGTATATTGAGACTATAGGGAGAGCAACAAGGATAATTGATGCCATCTGATAATTTTTAGGCGGAATTATATCAGCATCTACCATTTGGGGTGCATTCTTAGTATTCTCTAAAAATTTACCAAAAACAACATTTCTTAGATAATATTGCAGTGTCCACATGTTTTCTTTTGTGCTGTATAATAGGACGGGAAACCACATATTCCATCGTCCAAGGGCAATGAACATGCTAACTGCAGCGATTGTTGGTGTTATTACAGGCAATATTATATTAAACAATACTCTAAATTCATTAGCTCCATCTATATATCCTGAATCAATGAGATCTTGAGGTACTGTTTCCAATTGGCTTCTGACTACTATAACATAAAATACGTTTACAAGTGATGGTAATATGTACGCAAGATATGAATTATTAAGATTCAAATAATTTGATATTACCAGATATGTTGGAATAAGCCCTCCTGAAAAATACATTGTAATTACAAAAAAATAAGTTACAAGTTTTTTCCCAAAGAAAAACTCCTTGGATAATGCATATGCTATCATAGTGATAACAATAATCGATAAAAATGTTCCAACAATAGTTAAACATACTGTATTAATAAATGAACGCTTAAAAACCGGATTGGATAATATTTTCTGGTATGCAGCAAAATTGAAACCCTTCGGCCATATCCCGACCTGTAAAGATGCAACTGCAATCCTATCACTTACTGATACACTGAATATATGCAACAATGGAAAAATTACAACACATATGACAAAAATCATAACAAATATATTAATTACACAAAATATCTTTTCACCCAAGCTTCTTTTCATCATTTTCATGTCTCTCCTTCACTCACCATAACGCCCACCCGGCAAAAGCTTTTGCCAAACGGTTTGTTAAGTATACAAGTATAAAGTTTACAAAGGACTGAGTAAATCCAATAGCTGCAGTAAGAGAATAACGTGCTTGTTCAATACCTATCCGATATGTGTACGTACTTATTACATCACCAACTTCGTAAACAAGAGGATTATATAACAAAAATATCCTTTCAAATCCTATTGTTACTAAAGAACCTACTTGTAGTACCAATAGCACTATAGTTATATTTTTTATTCCTGGTAAAGTTATGTGCCATGTTTGTCTTAGTTTTCCAGCCCCATCTATCCTGGATGCTTCATACAACTGTAGATCAATAGAAGAAAGAGCTGCCATGTAGTATACTGCATTCATCCCAAACTCTTTCCATATGGATGAAATAATAATTATAGGTCTAAAATATTTGGGCATGGCAAGAAAGTGAATTGGCTGTATCCCAAAAACATTTTTTAAAAACTGATTAACAATACCTGTACTCGGTGAAAGTATTGAAGTAACAATGCTTGCTGCCACAACCCAGGATATGAAGTGAGGCAAATAACTTATTGTCTGAACTGTTTTTTTAAATCTATTAGACCAGAGTTCGTTTAAAAATAGAGCAAATAAAATAGGTACTGGGAAACCAAAAATAATCTGCATTATATTTATTTCAAGTGTATTTTTCATAACAAGCCAAAAGTTTTCATCCGTAAGAAAATATGCGAAATTTCTAAATCCTACCCATTTACTTGCTATAACCCCTTTAAACGGTACAAAATCCTGAAAAGCTATTACAATTCCAAAGAGGGGTAAATAGTGAAATATAATGAGTAAAATTACTCCTGGAAGTAAAAGACCGTAAATTGGCAAATCTCTACTCATCTTAAAACCTCGGCTTTTATTTATATTTGTCGTCAATTTGCTTGTGTTTTGTACCAATATTGTCACCTCCTGCCCTTCTGCTATTAGTCAAACCATTAAAAAGCTATAAACAGTTCTTATATAACCGAAGGCGTTACTTCTAAGGCCCCGGTTATATAAGAACAAATTATATTTTAGTTACATTATTATAATTGCGTAATTTATTATTGCCCTGCTCGTTTCTTTGCTGCAGGTAGTTTTTGATTATATTCATCAGTAATAAATTGATATTTTTTAAGAAAGTTTGATGCCTGTACATCAAATTCTTCAAAGGTTAGCTCACCTAAGATTACCTTTACTGCGATTGTTCTTGCTTCATTACGAGCTTCAGTTCTTCTTGTTGTAGTATCAGGTTCAAGTATTATAAATTTCATGGGATTCATTAGCACTGAATTGGCATCTGCATATACCTTATCAAACTGCTCCCAGTAAATTCTTTCATACTCTCTTTTACCTTCATCATCAAATTTAGTATTTGCAATACTTGTTTTTAGTTGTACTTCAACTTTTTCCTTTGTATTATAGCCAAATAACATATTGTAAATGAAACGCCAATTTGTTTCATTACTTTTTTGAAAGTTAAGAACTTTCTTGCCGTCTACGATATTAAACTCAATACCTTCACGTCCCCATACCGAGAGTTCGAAACCTTTATCCGACAATAATGCTTCTATAAACCTTATTGAAGCATCTTTTTGCTTGCTTGTCGAAGCTATTCCCATGCAGTGAGTTCCCAAAGGAAGTGGACCTTCATATACACTTCTAGGATCAATCCTTGGGTCATCTATTTTAGCCCACTGAGCTGGAACAAATATTGCTTCTGTTATGTTGTTTTCTGTATAACGGTTTACCCAACCACCTATTGAAGCAAGGTTTTGGGGGTTTACTAATACTTTATTGTTAAGTCTTTTATCCTGATAATCCTGTTCTTTAGTCGTTACAAATTCTTTATCCATCAATCCTTCTTCTAGCATTAGTCTATACGTTTTTATTGCCTCTTTGTATAAAGGATTTTCAAAGGTGTGAATGATCTTATCTTTATAGTATTGCCAACTATATCCATCCCCAGCACAACCGTATGACTTAAATACAAACTCGCACCAAAAAAGTGTATCCTTGCTGGCATATGGTATGGAATCTGGGTATTTTGATTTAAGTTTTCTCATCGCTTCCAGCCATTCATCCATAGTTACAGGAATTTCTGAATATCCTATATCTTTAAGGAGATCATACCGTATGGCGATGCCATCATTTACATCACCGTCAACAGGTAATGAAATCAGGAAATAAATATTACCATCATCCGCTTTTAATTGATCAATATATGGCAAATAGCGTTCTGTTATAATGGCAGATTTTTTTATTATATCAGACAATTCTACATATGCACCATTCTTTCCATCATTAATCATTGTATTTTTTGATGCAAGATGTACGACATCACAAATATTGCCTGATGACATCATTAAGTTATACTTAGTAATAGTATCTGACGATGGTGGAACAATAACCTCAGTTATTTCTACATTAGCTATTTTAGCTATCTCATCAAGAATAACATTACTCTGAAAGTTAAAATTATCTGGAGTAGCTATACCGGCAGTAACATAAAATACTCTTATTTTATCTGGTTGTTTTACTGCATTTCCTGATGTATCCGTAGTAGATGACGAACTAGAAGCTCCATCTTGTTCTGATGATTTATTACTTGATATGTCTGCTTTTGAACAGGCTGAGAACAACATTAAAACTACAGATATTAGCACTAGAAGTGCTGCAATTTTTCTTTTCATGATAGATAATACCTCCTATTATTCTCTAATTTGTCAAGTTATTAAGCAACACATTTAATTAAGTTATTCAAGCACAAGCATTAAAAAGTTAAGTTACAGTAGTTGAATAGAGTTTAAGTAGCAATTTTACAGTAATAAAAACTTGATATGAGATATGCGCACATCTTCTTATGCAACTAATTATATTCTGATATAGAACTTAAAACAATGTTAATTTATTCTGAAGTAAATATTGTTATTTATTAGTGTAATACCTATAGTTTCAAGCTATACATTGCATATTTTATGGATAACAATTTTTCCGCATACAATGATTTTAGATAATTTCATACATAATCCATATACATTATGATATAATTTTATTGATTCTTATCATGACATCACTATAAAATTTTTGATATTATCTTATTCTATATCACGTCATAACATTAAATAAGGGGGTTGTAGTATTGAACTATATAAAAAGAATACCAATTAAAAGAAATTTTTCAACTTTTTTGCCTTCGCTTCTTGTTTCTTTTATATCAATAATAATACTTTGCGCTCTTATTATGGGAATTCCATTATCTCAGACAATGACAAGTTTTATAACTAACCAAACAATATCTTCAAATAATAAATTGTTGACTCAATATAAAACCAGTATAGATTTAGTCCTAGTTGAAACAGTTGAGGATGTTTCATTAAAATTAATGCATGATCTTAATAATAACTTTTATCTTAACTGCTATTTTAATAACCCTTTAGCAGGAAATCTCGCCAATATCTATGATATAAGTAAGTATTTGGATAACATGAGTATTTTAAACCCTTTAATTTTTTCTTTATCAATATATTATTCTAATAATAATCTTTTGGTATCTAATGATTGTATCCGTCACACCCTATATAAAACGTTAGAATCTCAAAAATACCTTAACCATTATTATAATATTGTTCAGCAAGCAGCTGAAATTAGTCTAAATAATGAAGAATATGTATCACTTATTTTTGATTATGGGAAAAACTTAAACTTCAAGTCTTCTAATGTTCAAGAAAAAAAGATTCCAGAAACAGTAATACATGCTGTCAGAATAACTAATGGATATAATAATATTAGAGGAGCTGTTATTGTTACGGTAAGTGGAGATATATTTAAAAACTTTATAAGTAAATATGCTCCTGAAGACTTAGGTAGTATTTATATATTTAGCAAAGATGGTATTATTATTTCACATACAGATAGTACATACATAGGTCATAATATATCAGAATTTCAATATTATAACACCTTATTACAAGTAAATAATGAATCTGGGTATTTTATATCAAATGTTGAAGGAATCCCTGTAGTAATATCATATCAAACTTCATCATATAATAACTGGACATATGTCTCAGTAGCGCCTATGGATAATATTTCTTCTTTAACAAATTATATACTAAGGACAATAATATTAATAGCATTACTTGCAATGTCAGTAGGAATAATAATATCTGTTGCTAAAGCCAAAAAACTTGCTAAACCTATATTATCTATTGCCGATTACTGCTTAAAAAGTCCATATTCCTTTAGTCAAGAAAAGAATAATAATGAGTACTCTCTAATAAGCGGAACCTTAAATAATATGGAGAATATAATGAAGGAAAAGGAAGAGGAATTCAAACAAGTATTACCTATGTTAAAAATGAATTTCCTCAGTGCCTTGTTCTCTGACAACCCACCTGAGATGCTAGAAATAAAATCAAGAATGAAAATGCTTGGTATAAGTTTCCAATATAAGTTCTTTTGTGCTGCTGTGATAACATTTGATAAGCTCAGGAATTCTGAAAAGGTAATTACATACGAGTATGAAAAACTCCTTATACAATCACAACTTGAAAACATATTCACTACTGATTCTTCACTATGTCTATTTTATGAAAAAGATAATACTATGGCAGTTTTATTTAATTTTGATTTTGAAGATAAAGTATTATATGAACTTGGTGAAAAATTTCTGAAGCAAACTCTTAAACAAGCATATGATAATATGTCAATAACTAAATGCATATCTTTTGGTAAAATTGATACAAATATAAGGAATATGTGTACTTCTTTTAAGCTCGCACTCAATGGACTTAATTATAATTATGTTTTCCCTGAGAAAAAGATCTTCACTTTTGCACGTATTATGTTTTGGGAAGAAAAACATTCTTTTTCAGCAAGATTATTATTAAATAATTTCGATAACTCTCTCAAGTGCCTTGATAAAGGAAAATGTAAATCTGATCTGCAAAAACTTGTAGAAACCTTGAGAAATGGGAATTACAGCTATCAGCAAATATACAACACATTAATAAATTGTATTTCAATAGTTGAAGATTTTATATGCGCACAAATTGGCGAAGCAATAGATCTTGATCAAGGTTTTAGGAATACAGCAAATATTCTTGAGTTTGAAAGCTGGATGAAAGGAATAATTGATGCGACAATTGATGATTTAGCTAATATTGAATGTAGTAGCACTAATTTAGTAAAAAAAGCTCAAGCTTTTATAGAACAAAATATCCAGAATACACAATTATCTTTGGAGTATATTGCTAATGAATTAGGTGTAAGCGCTAAACACCTAAGTAAAATTTTCAAAGATAAAACCGGAATTAATTATATAGATTATCTTACAAATCTTAAGCTAAGCCATTGTCGCAACTTATTAATTAACACAAATTTAAAAGTGGAGGAAATATCAGATATTATGGGATATTCCACGTCCCAGTATTTTATTAGTAGATTTAAAATGATGTTTGGGTGCACTCCAAAAAAATATAGGGAAAAGTATTCTAGATAGTGGCATTGAATAGTACATACGTTATTTATCAATTTTTCGAATATGTATCCCATACTACACAATTACTTCCATTGCCATGTTTAGTACTAAGAAACTATAGTATTACTACTTCACAAAACATGTATAAAGAAATTTATGTGTGTTTTCACTGAATTCATATGAAAGCCATAATGAAGTTGTATGTCTACATCCAAGCTTTACCAATTTCCTCATTGGCTCACAAGAGGAAATTGGTTTTTTATTGGTATATTCTGGAAGTTACTATTTTATCAATGTCCAATCAAACTAAAGTTTATTTGGACACTTCGAAAATCCGGGGAAATGTCTAAATAAATAAGATAAATAAGTTTTTTTAGACACAAAAGTGTCTAACCCCATTTGATATGCTTTTTTAGACACTTTATAATGAAAATATAAATTAAAAAATAAAGGGGAATTTAATATGTCAATATATGGTTACATAAGAATTAGCACTAATAAACAAAAAACAGATAGACAATGGGAAGCATTAAAAAGTTATGAGAAGGAAAATAAAATACAATTTGATGCAATATTTGAAGATAAACAATCTGGAAAAGACTTTAATAGATCTCAATATAAAGCTTTAAAAAATAGCATAAAAAAAGGTGACGTTTTAGTTGTAAAAGAATTGGATAGGTTTGGTAGAAATTATGAGGAGATAAAACAAGAATTAGCTTACTTCCAAAGTATGGGTATAAAGGTAATAATATTAGACCTTCCTGTTTTAAACGTTGAAGATGAAACTCTTTCTTCCTTATTAAATAATCTTATTATTGAATTACTCTCATACATAGCTCAGAAGGAACGCGAAAAGATACAAGATAGAGTCAAGGAAGGGTTACAGGTTGCCAGGAACAAAGGTGTAAAACTTGGAAGACCTGAAAGAAAGCTTCCTGATAATTTTGAAAAGTATTATAAAAGATGGAAGGCTGATGAAATCACAGCAGTTGAGTTTGCTAAACTTATAGGTGTTAGTAGAGCTACTATATATAATTATATTAATGAATATGAATGCAAGTCAAAGGAGTAAAGGTTTGCGATATCTTACTCTTAATTCTCTGTAACTATTATTAATACTGCACTCATTGAAAAAGAAGAAGCCTTTGATGGGTTTTATAGGGTTTGCACAAACCTCTAGGATGATGTTTCCGAAATTATCAAGAATTATCAATGTAAATAATAAAAGATGGGAAATAGAAGAATGTCTTATAATCATGAAAAGTGAGTTCAAATCAAGACCTGTATATTTGAGTAATTATGATAGAATAGAAGCACATTTTATTACATGCTTTATATCACTAATTATATATAGACTGTTGGAAAGAAACTTGATGAGAAATTTACATGCTCTGAAGTTATAGATGAATTGAGAGAAATGAACTTCAAAAAATTAACGGTGAAGGTTACGAACCACTATATACAAGAACAGATTTTACAGATGCTTTGCTTGAAGATTTTGGCTTTCATACTGATTACCAGATCGCCACTTCAAAACAAATGAAAAAAATTTTAAAGCCACAAAAAGGCAATGACATTGTGTACTTTTTTATAAATGTTAAGAGCTTTAATTATCTGTTATAATAGAATTCATAAAAGTTCCTCTTTTCATTGGTATTATTGGATTTTACCTATTTCTGTTATATCAGGGGAACTGGGACTTTTCAAAATTTTAGACAGAGGGGATGCATCTAAAGTTTTTGAAGAAATATATACCAGGGGCTATCGTTACGGTACTTAGAGCTTTTAAATTCAGCTACGGGCAGAATCAAACTCGCTTAATAATATGAATGAAAGATTTATAGTTATTTGCTCAAATACTAATTTTGCTCTTCCGACTCTCAGATTAAAAGGCTCTACAGTACCTTCACTAATGCTTCTTCCAATAATTTCTTCAAAAATAAAATATTCACCCTGATATGTATATTAATGTTTAGCCCCACATTATAAATGGGAAAGTTGAGTAATTTTAATAAAAAATTAATGTAAAAATAATAAGGACGGAGGTGCTAGTATGCAAGGCAATTGCAAGAATATAGAGTTAAGCGATAGGGATTGGAACTACATAATACTTAGACCAGGAAGGTTATTATGCCTGAAATGTTTGAGTGGGGGTGGATGTCTTCCTTTTATGGAAAAGGAGAAGCTTAAGGGAAAACTTGATGCGATAAAGGATGATCCACAGATCCATATTAGGCTGGAGACTTCCTTTGATGAAATTGGTGCTAGAACTACAAGATTTTTTCAGCAAAGTGTTGCCGAGCGCAAGAGGGATCTTGATGTATTGCAAAAGCTTGGACTTTCGCCTGGAGATGTAAGGATTGCCCGTGATCTTTATGTTCTGATCGGGGAAAGGATTAAAGATGTCTATGACATTTGTGGGTATGGGGGAAGTAATAGCGAAAAGTGGCCAGCCTGCCCTTTAGCCCATGAGGAATATTTTTCAAAAGGTACTGAGGGGATGAACAAACTAAAAGATAAGGATAAAATGAGCTCCTGGAAGAAGATATCTTGTGATGAAATTGAACAGGCAAATAGAATTGTTATTAGAGCTCATCATTTGCTATGCCTTTTTTGCTATATTGCAAGGGACGATTTCGGAGGTGAATATGTGCCACTTGCTGAAGACAATCTTTATGAGGTTTGGATTAAGATGAGGGAGAATCTAGATATACCTGTAACAGTAATTGAAGGTCCTGGAGATTGCATGATTTGCCCACCATGTCATGGGTTTGATAATGAGAGAAAAATTTGTTTTGTTGCATGCCATTTAAGAGATCGCAAAAAAGATACTGATACACTGCAAAAACTTGATTTATTGCCTGGCGAGACCATACCTGCTAATGAAGTTATAAAGCGTGTTTATGAGAAAATTCCCGATAATTCATGGATATGTGCGTATGAATATGAGTCCGCTCCACAATGGAGAAGTTGCGGTGGTCATGAAAGGTATAAAATAGGCCTGGAGAGGGGGTTTTTTGTTTCTAAAGAATAACTTAAACTTTAGGAAACGCAGCGGGAATCCTCCTCATTTGAATGAAGCAGATGGAAGCTGTGGTTTCGATACGAAACTTTACATCACTTCTAT
>OFEK01000768.1_pt1 | contig 27874 bp, 27 predicted proteins | sample 1521131 | NCBI WGS metagenome assembly OFEK01 (sample SAMN05720209, study PRJEB24109) | activated sludge metagenome | isolation source: Anaerobic digester | place: China | collected 2015-12-16
AAATGCATCACCACACGTTGGCAGAGCCCGAAATGCCCTTATATGGGATTCAATTGTAAGACTTCTAAGGTTCGAAGGTTATTTCGTTGACGTTCACTATTTTGTAAATGATATTGGGAAGCAAATTGCTATGCTGCTTCTCGGTGCAATGGATAAAGTAAGTGTGTCCTTTCATGACCTGCTTGGAATTTATATCGACATCAACAACAAGGTTAACGAAAACCCCGAACTTGAGAAAGAAGTATTTGACCTCCTTTATAAACTTGAAAACGGTGATGACAATATACGAAGCATGTTCCGAAAGCTGGTGAATGTTTGCATTGATGGCCAGACATCAATGCTCGGTGAACTTGGCATAAAATATAATACCTTTGATTATGAATCAGACTATATTTATTCCCAAACCACCAGCAAGCTTCTCGACGAATTCAAAAAAACCGGCAGGCTTGAAGAAGATGCAGAAGGCAGGCTTGTTTTAAACCAGGCAGAATATAAGCTCCCCATGAAAGCTCCCTACCTAGTATTAACAAGGAAAGACAAAACCTCCCTGTATCCGCTTCGTGATATCGCCTATACCATTGATAAGGTGAAAGCTAATGCTGACATGAACATCATTGTACTAGGGGAAGATCAGAAGCTGTATTTTCGGCAGGTTTGTTCAGCACTTGATCTATTGGGCTATAGGACACCTTCATCGGTACACTATTCATTTGTTCTGCTCGCTGAAGGAAAAATGGCTACACGAAAAGGAAACGTCGTTTTATTGGAAGATTTCATGAGAGAAGCTACTTCAAAGGCTTCTGTGGAAATTGAAAAAAGGCATGGCCATGTAGATGTTAATACAGCTAAAGCCATTGGATACGGTGCAGTAAAGTATGCTATTTTACGTGCGTCCAATGACAAAAATGTGGTGTTCGATTGGGAATCTGCCCTGAGTTTTGAAGGTGACTCAGGTCCATATCTTCAGTATAGCCTGGCAAGGATAAATTCAATCTTTAGAAATTATGGGGAAGCATTGCCTGAGGAAATTGATTTTTCAGCACTTCAAAATAATCATGAAATAGATTTAGTGCTGGAGCTGGCTAACTTTCCGGCTACAGTTAAAACAGCCTTGAAGGAGTTAAGTCCACATGTAATAGCTAACTATGTATATGGCCTTACGAAAAAATTCTCAGTATTTTACCATTACAATTCTGTCTTGAATGCTAACAACGAGAATTTGAAAATGGCACGACTTGCTCTTATGGCAGCAGTGCGCCAGGTCATCCTGAACTGCTTTGAACTTCTTGGTATTGAACCCGTTGAGGAAATGTAAATCCAAATTTAAAACCGCTCCGAAGTTCATAACAGCTCCTGACTTTCGGAGCGGTGAATTTGTCAGACATATCCGACCAAGTCTAAAAGATTATAACATTCAATATCCGCCCTATTATCACCTGATGAAAAGAATTTTTCCCACCAATAAGTTGCTATTTCCCTGGTTTCCGGACAATACGGAGACATCTTTCTTATCTTTTCACATACTCTGCTGATTACTTCGCCATCTTCATATACCAAAGTACCATAGAAGTCTAATAATAAAGCTTTTATGTTCATGCTCTTTCTCCCTCAGATAGTAATTTCATAGAAAACCCCTCCAGTTTCTCCATACAAGTTCTATACTCATTGCCGATTTTCATTTCTTTTAACAGCAATTCCCCTGATTCCAGTTCATTTTCACCAATTACAACTACATAAGGAATTCCCTGCTTATTAGCAAAGTCCAATGATTTCTTCAGCCTTCTGTCTGCCATGTTTATGTCGACTTTCAGTCCTTTATTCCCACTCGCTCACTAAAAACGTTTTCTAAACAATTTCGTTTATGTTTTGTAAGCTGTATTACTCTATTTATATCAATTATCCAAATATTTTAGGCTATCTAGTTTTCTGTTGCCATATTGTTGCCGTAATTCACTATTCTAAAAATCAAACAATTGTTTCAAATATCGTTCTATAAACGGATACTTACTTCTACAGACATCCATAATTGTTATTAGCTGTCGATCTCCCTCTATGTTAAACATCCCTGCTAACCCATTTTTAATATCATTTGTTGCTTTTCGAGATGATATAAAAGAAATTTCATTTCCTTTTTCTAAATTATTATTGTTTTTTTCACTTTGCAACAAAGACAATATTCCATCATTTTTATATGCTGGTGATAGTATTTTTTTTGCAACCTCTTCCGTATTAACTTTATTTAGGCCCTTTCTTATTAATAAATTATTTACTAACCAACACATTACTTCTGGATATAGTAAATCTTCAATTTCATGATTGCAGTTATTTTTTGTAAGTTTTGTATTACTACTACCATCAAAATTTTGTATTAAATGAAAAGATACGTCAATACTCTTATATATTTTTTGTTTTATTTTGGCATAAATATCTCTTCCAGCAGCATCATTATCAAAAAGAATTTTAACTTTTGGTTTGTATATAGATGTATTGTTTTTGTAATATGAATCATAAAAATTTAAATATTTTTCTGCATTATCCACGCCATCTAATGATATTATTTTAGGTTGCTTTATCGAAAAGTACTTGGCAAATTCTTCCAAATATTTTTTATCACAACCTCCTTCAACAATCAAATTATATCTGTCTAAAATATCATAATTATTTTTTTCTATTCCTTAATGAGTGCATATTTTTTCATATCCATTATCATCATTAGTATCAATTGTGATTGTTTCAGAAACATTAATATTCTTCTTTTTTCGTGCAGAGTATTGTTCATAAATTTTACTTCCTAAAAGAATGACATTCTTCATAGAATATGAATTTATAAAAATCTTCGAATGTGTTGTATAAAGCACTTGCATCGAAGAAGATTGTAATTCAAAAAACTGCATTAATTTTCTTTGCAATCCTTCATGTAGATAAATATCTGGTTCATCTACACAAACAATGATATTTTTCTTTCTTTTTAACCTCTTAAGAATTTCGAAATTTAATAAGATTACAGCTAATCGTTGCAAGCCCGAACCTTTTTGCTCAACGCTTGTGCAACCTTTATCATCAACATAAAATTCAACATCATCGGAAATTAAATCTCTAAAAGTATCCACAGATTTCGACACGCTAAACGATATATTCCAATTATTACGGAAATCATTAAATGTACCTGTAATACTGTTTGAAAATACATTTAATATATTTTGTAATCCTGAAGTATAATTGTCATATGCTTCCTTTAGTGCTTTTTTGGATTCGGTCATACGTGTTCCTTTATATTCAACATCAATTATATCTTCTGTTAGTTGCTCAACAATTTTAGGAATATTAATATTTATTGACTCAATGTATCTAAATTCGAAATTATCTATAAAACTCGTTAATTCTTTTTTATCTAAATTTCTCTTTGTTGTATTATTTTTCGTTTTTCCAGTTTTGCTTTTATGATATTTTTCACCAGATAATCCATTATTGCTATTAAACTCATAAAGTTTAAAATCTCGACTAACTGAATAAAAGAAGTTGCTATCAGAATCATAGAATTCAATTGTAATTTTAGGATCGATACTTGCTCCGCCTTGTGCTTGCTTTAAAGTTGGACGATCAGTTGTAATATCATAATTATCTGGGTTAAAAAATAAATCTATAGCTCGAAGTGTGTTCGTTTTACCAACATTATTTTCCCCACATATTGCTACCAAATTATATACGCTATCTATACTAAATTCTAAATTTAATATTGAACGAAATCTTTTTATATTAACACCAGTCATTGAAATCATTACTTATCCTTCCTAAACACAAACAAATACTCGTGCGCAAGCAACAAAAAGTTGTACTTCACACTATTTGTTTTCCAATACCCAGTTGCCTTGCAGTTGTGTTGTTCTTTAATTATTATTTCTTTCAGCTTAAACCCTTGTGCTTCAAAGGTTTTCATAATCTCAAAACTCATAGGAATAACATGACCTTTTTGCCTTGTATCACCCATTAAAATCGCACAAAACTTGCCCTTTTTAAGAACACGGTAACTTTCCGAAGCAACACTTTTCATTTCTTCTAAAAACTGTGGAACCTTACAGTGAGATAAATCCTCGTCTATATTCTCACTATACTCAATAATATTTGCATAAGGCGGGTGAGTACAAATAAAGTCAATACTTTCATCAGAAACAAAGTCAAGGTTACGTGCGTCGCCTTTATATAAATAAACTTGTCCTGCATTTTTATATTCAAAATCTATTTTTTCGCGGCAACGTTCAAGTGCATCCTGATTTACATCAACTCCGATGATATTGCGGTTTAATAGTTTTGCTTCGACAAGCGTAGTTCCGCCACCAGCAAATTGATCAAGCACTAAATCGCCCTCACTCGAATAACGCAGAAGCAAATTTCTTGGTATGTACGGCGACCAATTACCCCTCCATTTTGAATCATGTGTTGCCCAACTTCCTCTATCAGGGAAACTCCAAACCGTATTCATTTCGAGCTCAAAATCATCCGGCTCCCATTTTTTTATCCTCTTTTCTACCACATCGCACCTCTAAATAAACAATGTCTTCATGATACCATGTTCCATATCATCTATGCTATAAATAGTATCCAGTACATCAAAAGTTTCTCTTAAGTTTCCTCTTGCACTTCTCCAAGCCGTACCATCTGTAATCCAAACGAAGGTAAATCCATCAACTGTGTCCGCTTCTTGTGCTAACATTTTATAGCTACGAGCAGTTTCGTTAAGCTTTGAGCCTCCGCCAGTTCCACCATAAAAATTAGTTTCAATGGCATATATCATAGCACCGGTTTTCACTACAAAATCGAAACGCTTCCGTGCCTTGCCTTGATTAGAGAGAGCAGACAAATCTATACCCCATTTGCTTTCTATATCAGCCAAGTACATTTCTTTAAAATATGTTTCGTCTTTGATAAAACCTGCTTTTCTAATATAGCTTTCAACCAAATTTTCCATTTGGTGTCCACCACGATTCTTTCTTCCATTTGAGTCTAAACCTGTTTCTACACCCAAAGCATAATCAACAAGATTGTTCACTAAGTGATTGGCAATCAAATCAAACAACCCTGTTTTTCGCATAAATACTTTGTATTGCTCCAAAGAATAATTCATTTCACTAAACTTGTATGTAAATGCACCATCTTCATCTTGAGCATATATTTCATTACCGCGTACAGCAAGTAACAAAGGTATACATTTTAAGGTTTCAGGATATTTCGTAATAACCTTTTCAAATTCATTTTCAATATCCTTAGAACCTATTAGTGAATTTAGAATATTAAGCTCAATTTTTAATTTCTCTACATTTTCAACTACTTTGTCAAAATTAACATAATAGTCGTACCCAGAGATACTTAACCTGAATTTGCTTAACCAATCATCAAAATTCCGCATATTATTATCTCCCATTAAATCCAGCTGTTGAAACTATTTTAAAAATATCTCTATCTACTTCAAGCAACTGGTCAATTATATCTCCAAACATATATGCATCTGCTCTGTTAGTTTTTTCTTGAACAGCTAAGAGCTGCATTAACACATATAAGAACTCAACATCATATTCTCCGTATCCATTCAGAGGAGCATATTCACAAATATTTAAAGTTTCTTCACCATTTTCAATCAGCTCTTTTAGTGTTTCATAGTTGTTATTCTCCAATGGAACACACTCGACCCAACATCTTTGTATTTCCGTTAAAAACTGTTTTGCTAACACTTCATTTCCTTGCATTTTCATTAACATATCTACTACCCAATGTATATGCTTTGGAGTTCTAATACGGCTGTCATCCTTTTTATATTTTACAAGGATATCAAATTGTGAAAGTGCCCCCTGAAAAACATATATTATGTAATTCTCGAAGACAAATTCAATGATAGCCTGTAACGTATTTTTTCGTATTTTTTTAGTTCCACGCCTTATTTCCATACTGTATATCCCTCAAAAGTTTGCTATCAGTAATTCGCTAATTTTCCCTCTTGATTCTCCATTACAGTTAATCATTCGAGTAGCTTGTACACGGTTAATCCTGTGCTCTTTATATAACTCATCGAAAAATTCATCTTCTGTATTAGAGTTTTTTGGATCTGAATTACTTACAACTACCTTTGCTCCTTTTTTATCTAGTATTTTTACATACTCTGCAAGTTCAATCTGTGCCTTATCATCAAATAAGTTCTCTGTGTAGGATGTAAAATTAGCTGTTTCAGTAAGTGGGCGATAGGGTGGATCAAAATATACGAAAGTGTTTTGATCAATAAACTTATCGGATTCTTTGTAATCGCCACACACTATGGTTACTTTTTGCAAAGCTATAGAAATATTTCTCAAATTATCAGTATCACATATACAGGGATTTTTATAAGCACCTATTGGAACATTGAATAATCCCTTACGATTAACCCTATATAAACCATTAAAACAGGTTTTATTCAAAAAAATAAACAATGCGGCTTTTTCAATATTTATAGCTTCATCACCATTAATCTTTAAATCATTATATCGTTCTCTCTTTTTATAATAATATTGCTTGCGACTTTCAGTATCAATAGGTACATATTCATTTTGCATAACAGATAGTAAACTAATAAGCTCTTCAACATCATCACGAATAATTCGGTATGCATTTATAAGCTCTGGGTTAATATCACTTATATAAATGGAATCCAGTTCATAATTTGAAAGAATATCAAATAATACTGCTCCACCGCCAACAAAGGGTTCAGCGTATTTATTTATCTCCTTTCCCAAATCTCTAGGATATGTATTTCTAATAACGTTAATTAATTGTCCCTTGCCGCCAGCCCATTTAACAAAAGGCTTTAACTGTACTTTTTTCATATATCTCAAACTCCTACCATCAACAGGTTTCTCAGCATCTTTTGGAATAATCCACATATTGCCCAACATATACGCTTCCGGAATTCTACCCTCAGAACATAGTACTGCTACGCGTCTTTGTGAGATATTCCATTTCTCTGCTGCTTCTTTTGCAGATATGTACTGCATAATGGACCTCCTTGCATACTACATATTGACATTATATTCTATATCTCGAACAATAGCAACACCTTGTTTGCATATGTTACTAACAAGGGGCAAATGTTTTGTTATTTGCCCCAATTGAATATTTATTGATAAATCAACTCCGAATAAATTATCTCCATTACTGCATTTCGGATATTATTCATCCTTTCTACCCATTCCATACCCGTCTTTAGAAGTTGGCACCATAAATCTTTAGGAATGATTTTTATAAAAAACGCGTTCAAAAGCCTTAAAAATAGGGCTTTTTTTATTTTAAAAAACGCTTGCAAAAGTATTTTTTGTGTGATATAATAATGGTGTTAGTGGTGCTAGTTTTATGGAGGTGTTTATGGCTTATTTTCTCAAAAAAACAAAACTTAAAAACAGGACTTATCTCGCTATATATGAGAGTTTCTATAACCATGATAAGAAAGGTACTGCTCATAAGTGCTATAAATCTTTAGGGTCTGTTGAAACCCATATTGAAAATGGCATGGAAGATCCTATTGCGCATTTTCAAAAAGAAGTGGACCAACTTAACAGGACCAAAAATAAAGAAGGTATCAAGAAAATATCCGACATATCTCCAACTCTTTATCTGGGCTATTTCCCTTTAAAGAACATCCTGGATAAACTGAAAATCAAAAAATTCGTTGATTATTTTAAACTCACAAATAATTTTGAATACGATCTTTATGAACTGCTCTCATCGCTTATCTACGCCAGAAGTGTCAATCCATGCAGCAAGAACAGGACATTTCATGAAGTATTACCAAATCTTTATCATCCCTATAATTATTCCTATGATCAACTTCTTGATGGTCTGTCTTTTATTGGCAGCAACTACGAAAAATTTATAGAGTTGTTTACCGCACAAGTAGAAGGTGTCTATGGCGTTGATACTTCAAAAACCTATTTTGACTGTACAAACTTCTATTTCGAAATTGATAGAGAAGATGATTTCAGAAGAAAAGGGCCGAGTAAAGAAAACAAAAAAGATCCCATTGTAGGACTTGGTCTTCTATTAGATAGTCATCAGATACCTATTGGAATGAAGATGTACCCAGGTAATGAATCTAAAAAACCAGTCCTTAGAGATGTAATCAATCATTTAAAAAAACAAAACAACATTACCGGAAAGACGATACATGTGGCAGACAAAGGACTTAACTGTGCCCAAAACATCGCCTTTTCTAAAACAAGCGGTGACGGATACTTGTTTTCAAAATCTGTCATAGGGCTTTCTGAAAAGGAAAAAGTATGGGTTCTGCTTGATCAGGACTTTAGTGAAATGAAAGACAAGAATGGTAAAGTTTTGTATCGTTACAAATCATGTATAGATAAGTTTCCATATACTGTGGAACATGACGGAAAAAAAGTTACTATGAATCTTACAGAAAAAAGACTCCTTACATATAATCCTACTCTTGCTGCAAAAAAAAGATATGAGATTAACAGAATGGTCGAAAAAGCAAAATCACTAACCTTATCTCAGGCAAAGAAAAACGACTATGGCGAAACTGGAAAATACGTGAATTTTACTGATAATAAAGGGAAAAAGGCCACTGTAACTATCAATCAAGATGCCATTGATAAAGACTTAAGGTTTGCAGGTTATAACCTTCTTGTAACATCTGAAATTAAAATGACTGACGAAGATATATATAGCACTTACCATAATCTCTGGAGAATAGAGGAATCTTTTAAAATAATGAAATCCGATCTTGATACACGTCCTGTTTTTCTTCAAAAAGAAGATAGTATAAAGGGACATTTTCTTATATGTTATCTTGCTGTGCTTCTAGAAAGAATCCTTCAATTCAAGGTTCTAGATAATAAATATTCTACTTCGGAAATTTTTCACTTTATAAGAAAATTCAAAGCTGTAAAAGCAGAGAGCAAATATATCAATACAACAACTTATTCAGATTTTATCAATGATCTGTCAAAAATATTCGATCTTCCGTTGACGAATTATTTTCTGACGGAGACACAAATAAAATCGATGCTCAACTATAAACTATAATTCATATTTAGGGACACTTAAAAGGCTGCTGCATTGCTGCAACAGCCTTACAATCTTTATAAATTAACACCATTTTTAATGTCTGATACCAAAGTCAGGTTCTATATCTCGAACAATAGCAACACCTTGTTTGCATATGTTACTAACAAGGGGCAAATGTTTTGTTATTTGCCCCAATTGAATATTTATTGATAAATCAACTCCGAATAAATTATCTCCATTACTGCATTTCGGATATTATTCATCCTTTCTACCCATTCCATATGATTGTCTGCCTTGAGCTGTTCGGTAACGCCTTGCATCTTAGCATATTTTTTTATAAGCTGTTCAAACATCTCTATTGCCTGAGTATCAATTTCGTACAGGTATTCATTAAGCTTGTCTGAGTTTAGAAGTTGCATATAAGTGACATATTTGTGCTCTTTTAAGTAGTCGGCGTGCTTTCTAGCGAAACGCCCAATTTCATATTCCTGTTCCAGGAGAGCGAGGTCTGGGTAATAATATCCATCCTCGCCCAAAGTATAGCTTAACCCGTTTTTCTCATCATAAATACACTTTTCCATAATAATATTTTCCTTATCTTTCATAGAATTTTGTTTTTCGCCGGTTGGTTACCTGTTCATTTTCTCTGATGACAACCTTATCAAGTATTTGCAGTGTCTTATTCCTTCCTAAAAACTTTTCTAAACAGTTATAGTTTTTCTCAACTTTCCTTAAGCGTTCATTTTCTTCTTTATAAACGCCAATATTATCTGACATTCTCCAAATCTGCTTTCGGTAGTCTTCTAAATCTTTTAACAGATCGTAATATCTTGAGAAAAGTGCAGCAATCAACCGCTTGAGCTTTTGGAAAAAAGGCTGAGCAAACTTTTCATAGTAATTTTTTGCCGTAATTATTTCCTTTGGCTTTGGAAGTTACCATTCGGGTTCGTTCTCATATTTCGCCATATTGATATCAATAAACTGTACCTTGTTTTCTACCGTGTTGATTTTATCTTTTAAGTTAGAAAGCTCACCATCAATTTTCTCAAGTTCTTTTTTCTTGTCAGACACCTTATAATCGAGTATTGCCACTTCCTTAGCTCTCTCCTGCTTTTTGTAGTCAAGTACAGATAAATGAACCTCATTTGTACCTTTTTGCTCCCACTGGATACCGTGACGTTGCATTACAGTTGCAAGCTGCTCCTTTTCAGATTGTACCCATTGACTCCATTCTGTCTCCTGCCTGCTGCCACCTTTAAACCCTTGTGTGGCAAGCGCCTGTTTTAAAGATACCCTTGTATCAAGACCACGCTTGCTGCCAGTAGTAAATGGTACAAAATCAATATGCAGATGTGGAGTGGCCTCGTCCATGTGAAGATGAGCCGAAAACACCTTTAAATTTTGGTTTCTATTCTGAAACTCCTGCATATATTCATTAAGTATCCTTACAGCAAGGTGCCCCTCTTCCGTTTTAGCATTCATATCATCCTTATTACCTATCTGCACAACAATTTCATGGAATGGCTTTTCCTGTTTACCGCTTCTGATTTTCTCATAGTAGTCATCAATACATCTGTCCTTACGAGTTTGTTTTTCGTTATACCTTTTTACTGCTTCATCAAAAAGTTCATGGTAGATTTGTTTAATGGGTATGTTACAGTAGGTGTGGTTTAAATTGCTTCTTTCTGGGTCAGTATTTTCCGCATGAAATTTCCTACTGTTATGATTTATCGAACCTTTGCCAACCATAATGCTGATTGTCCTTTTCATACAACCACCTTTCTTTCTCGGCTGGTATCGGCGAATGCCGGGTTTTGTTACTTTTGTCAAAAGTAACGCAAAAGCACTTTTGACACGTGCAATCCACCGGATTGCCCATGTACAAAAGCGCATTGCGCTCTCCGAGGGGGATAGGCCGTCCGGTGACGGCTCGGGACGGTGCCCCGTGTTGTCTGCGGGCAACCCACCAGCGCTCATCGCCCTTTAAAAAGGGCGGCCGCACCATTTCCCTAAACTTATGCCGCGACGATGTGACGATAATTTTTACAGTAATATCGTCACCAAAAACATCGTCACAATCGTCACAAGCGTCACGCTTACTTACCGTTCAGAGTAAACTTAACCTGTCGTCCGGTATGACTGCGGGTGTTCTCATAGCTGATTCCGTACTCATTCCAAAGCCAGTCCGCTCCGACATTTAGCCTCCTTGTCAGTACATTAGGTTGCATCTCAAGTTTAAGTCTTTCTATAAGTTCTGTTGCGCTGCCAATCCACTCTGGTGCTTCTTTATTTACTAAGCCAGAAATCAAAGAAAGAATGGGATCGGGCGGTTCTTTCCAAAGCTCAGTTTCCGCTTTTATCAATTGCCAAACACAGCGCTCACGATCAAATTGTAAATGGAGCCGCTGATCCTGCTGATCTCTGCCCACCAAATCAAGCACTGCTATATTGTCAGTACGCTTTTCCTTTTGCATAAGAAAAGCACCGTCTGCTGCACCTAATAACCCATTCGTACCGGATATCGTATCAAAGCAATCATCTGCGTTTTGTTTTCGGGTGTGGTGTACGAGAAGAATACAAACATTATGCTCTGCATTAAACTGTTTTAGTTTTGTCACGATTTCATAGTCACTGGCATAGCTAAACTTTTCCCCACCGGCTTCACGGATTTTTTGCAAGGTATCAATTATAATGAGCCTCGTATCAGGGTGTCCTTGAATAAATGTATCTAGCTGACTTTCAAGTCCTTGGCTTAAATTTTTAGCATTAGTGACAAAGTGAAAGTCGTCTGTTCCGTCCATACCAAACATTTTGGATAATCGTTTTTGAAGCCTTGCATAGTCATCTTCTAACGCAAGATAGAGGGAAACGCCTTTGTGAACAGTATAATTCCATAAAGGAATACCCTTGCTCACATGATATCCGATTTGCGCCATAAAGAATGATTTACCTACCTTTGGAGCACCAGCAAAGAGATAGACTCCTGCATATAGCAAATTGTCAATCACCTGCGTTTTTGGCTGATAAACCGTATCATATAGCTCTGTTAGCGAGACAGTATTAAAATAATCAGGATTATTCATCTGCCGAAAAAGAAACTGTATTCTGGTATTTTCATTTTTTTGATTGATTTTTTTCGAATTCTCAGACATAATAATGTTATTACATAGGTTAAGTGACTGCTTTTCGTCTGTTGGCGCAGACGATGCTATGGCAGTCGCTTTTTCTTTTGCTGCCATTATTACTCCCCCTTTAATCCGCCAAGGGTTACGGCGATCAACCGGATTGTATCTGTAAGCTCATCGTCAATCTGTTCACCAATACTAATACGCTTTAATTCCTCAAGTACCGCAGCAAGCTGATTACGAAGCGCTTTATATACCCTCGGATTGCCAACAACAACGATTTCTCTGTCCTGCAACCGCCGAATGATGTAATCCTGCTTTGTCAAACCAGAAAGCCGGACAGCTGTTTCAATCTGTCTGTCTTCTTCCGGAGATACCCGGAATGCAACCGTCTTGTTTCTCCAACGGTTTTTGCGATCTAAATTCTTTAATGACATCAGTTACCCCTCCTCTCCTTCTGTACGTTCAAAGTCCAATCGTTCTGCCATTTCTGTCTGCCTTGACGGGAACAAATGAGCATAGTTGTATGTAATTTCTATACTTTCATGGCCAACACGGTCGGCAATTGCAATTGCTGAAAAGCCCATATCAATTAACAAGGATATATGAGAATGACGAAGATCATGAATACGAATTTTCTTAACCCCGGTTTCCTTGCAACCACGTTCCATTTCATGGTGAAGATAATACTTGGTGACCGGAAAAAGTCGGTCAGTTGGTTCTGTACCATATAACATACTGATATATTCCTGAATTTCATCACATAAAAACTGCGGCATTTTAATGACACGATTGCTTTTTGGTGTTTTTGGTGTAGTAATAACATCCCTGCCCTTTATCCGCTGATAGGATTTTGTGATAGATACTGTTTTCTTTTCAAAGTCTATATCCCTCGGCGTCAGCGCTAATAATTCGCCCTGGCGGATACCGCACCAATAGAGTAATTCAAATGCGTAGAAGGACATCGGCTTATCCATCATTGCATCTGCAAATTTTAGATATTCGTCTTTAGTCCAGAACAGCATTTCTCTGTTTCTGGCTCTGCCCATATTGCCGACTTTTGCTGCCGGGTTTTGCGATAGGCCATAATACTTGACTGCATGATTAAAAATGCAGCTAAGCTGATTGTGAAGAGTTTTAAGATATACTGGTGAGTACAATTTTCCGTTTTCATCCTTATAATTTATCATCTCATTCTGCCAAGCTATTACCTCTTTTGGCTGAATATCGCACAATTTTCTCTTGCCAAAGTACGGAGTCAGCTTTGTGCGGATAATATGTTCCTTGGTTTCCCAGGTGTTTTCTTTCATTCGATTCTTCACATCAGCTGTATAAGTTTCCACAAAGCTTTCAAAAGTCATATCCAGTTCACCCTGGATTTTCTGTAGCTGCTCCCGTTCCCACGCCTGTGCATCTTTTTTTAATATAAATCCACGGCGTTGTGTTTGCTTATGCTCACCTTTCCAGTCCTTATATCGATATACCGCTCTCCAAGTTCCATTTTTATCTTTATAAACTGGCATGTTCATCACATTCTTTCTTTTTTGTATCGTTATAACACGTCTTTTTCATAAAATACTGTTTGTTAACTCGGCCCGAAATCGTCAGATATCCCATTTTCTTCATTTCTTCATTCAACTTTTGCACAATCTTATAAGCATAGGACTTGGATACCCCAAGCTCTGCAGCCACTTCATCAACCTTCATAAAAGTGTTACTCATCAAATTCCCCCCTACCTAAATTCTGCCGTTCTCCCCACTCACAGTTCCTAATAGGCAACCTTGCTTGGCGCTGTATTGTTTTCTCTTTATTGGCACGCTCGCTTCACTCGGAAGGTCATGGCATACTTACCTAAAAGATAGCTGCTTGGACGGTCATTTAATTGTATAAACTTAAACCTTTTTGTTTAACTTCATACCGATTATACTTAACATATTTGTTTATGTCAAGAGGTTTTCGAGAAAATAATTAAACTTTTTTGTTTATATTATCTTGACTATTCTTAAACAAATATGTTATTATGCTTATCAGAATTGGATTTGTATAGGATTGGGGATATTGTATGTCTATTGGTGAAAGAATTCGGTTTATCCGCAACTTACGGGGTATGACACAAAAATACCTTGGCATTGCTGCTGGCTTTGATGAGAAGACCGCTGATGTTCGCATGGCACAGTATGAAGCGGGTACCAGGACTCCAAAAGGAAATCTGATAAATTCGCTTGCAGCCGCTTTGGAAATCAGCCCTGAGGCTTTAACCGTGCCTAATATTGATTCTGATATAGGTGTAATGCACACGCTATTTGCACTAGAAGACCTCTATGGTTTAAAAATAAAAATAATTGATGGTGAGATTTGCCTGGCACTTGATAGATCTAAAGGTACTCCCTATCTATCTATGTATGAAATGTTTAGTACATGGCAGAAAGAGTACGATAAGTTCAAACGAGGTGAAATCACCAAGGATGAATATGATGACTGGCGTTATAACTATCCAAAAGTAGAAGCCAAGCGGGCAAAGCAACGACTTGATGCTTTACGATCCGAAAAGAAAAATACTGATATGGATGAATGACCAAAAATACTGTAAGTAGCATTGAAAGCCGAAACATAAGAAAATTGCAAAGATTACAGATAAAGGAGGTGAATAATATTGAACATCAAGTACATTGGAAACGATACAAAGAAATCCGAAAACGGTAAGATCCATATCAGAAAAGGCAATTATACAGGCTGCGGAGCGAGAATAGATGATAATCCAGGCGATTGGGTTTCCACTACCCAAGCAGTCACATGCGATAAGAACGGGTGCAAAAACTAATCATCGATTTTTCGGTTTTCATGCTAATAAAAAAGAGCTAACTGACACTTATAATCAGTTAGCTCTTTTCATCTGGATAAATGTAATTAGTGTTGCCAAAACGTTGCCACAGGAGTGTTTGAAAGCCCGCAAAACTGCGTAGTTACTGGCTTTTTACTGTCCTTCAAATCATTCCCACTCAATTGTCGCAGGAGGTTTACCGGTTATATCATAAACAACTCTGTTAATGTGGCCTACTTCATTCACAATCCTCTCTGAGACCTTTCCAAGAATCTCATAAGGAATTCTGACCCATTCAGCAGTCATAAAATCTGTGGTTTTTACTGCACGGAGAGCAACTGTATAATCATAGGTCCTTTTGCCTTCTTTTACGCCTACACTGCGCATATCTGTAATAACAGCAAAATATTGGTTTATCTCCTTATCAAGTCCTGATGCCGCAATTTCTTCCCTGAATATATAATCTGCATCTCTTAGTATATCAAGCTTTTCTTTTGTAATTTCCCCAATTACTCTGACACCAAGTCCAGGACCTGGGAAAGGCTGTCTCCAGACAATACTTTCCGGAATACCAAGTTCAAGTCCTGCTTTTCTGACTTCGTCCTTAAATAAATACTTCAGCGGTTCCAATATCTCATTGAACTCAATGTTTTCGGGGAGTCCCCCTACATTATGATGACTTTTTACCATACCGGTATTTTCTGTGCCGCTTTCAATAATATCGGGGTAAATAGTTCCTTGTACAAGATAATCAATAGCGCCTATCTTTTTTGCTTCTTCTTCAAAAACTCTTATAAATTCTTCCCCAATAATTTTTCTCTTTTTTTCAGGATCAGTAACCCCATCCAATTTTCCAAGGAATCTATCTGTTGCATCTATTTTAACAAGGTTAATATCATACTTTTCTCTAAATAGCTTTTCTACCTGCTCTACTTCATATTTTCTCAGTAAGCCGTGGTCAACAAAAATACATGTCAGTTGTTTTCCTATTGCTTCGTTAACCAACACGGCACAAACTGAGGAATCTACTCCACCGGAAAGAGCGCACAATACCTTCTTATCTCCCACCTTCTCTTTTATATTCCTGATAGACTGAGCTACAAAAGATTTCATATCCCAGCCGCCGGAACATTTGCAGGTATCATGTATAAAACTCCTTAAGAAGTTATTATCAGGTGCTGCAATTTCCAAAAAAGGTATATCTATTTCAGAAATTTCTTTTTTTATGAAATCAAGCCTTTCGTCCAAGCCTTGATTTTGAGATGTCGTTATAATAACACCCCGGGGTCCCGCAGCTTTAATTTTATCTATAGACGCATTGTAAGGTATCACTTCAGTGTATACACCCAATTCTCTTACCATTCTGGCAATAGTCTGGCTTATTCTGCCATTAAAGCTTACAATCAATAGCATTTCATTTTTCATTCGTAATTTTCCCCTTTCATGTCTGTATATCTTCTAATACTACTTTATTATGTTGCCAATGGAAAGCGCATTGAAGATATCGCATCCAAATTGGCATAGTAGAACTAATCTATGTACCTTTCTAATCAAATGATTCCCCCAAGGTAATTAAAATATTTACCCTGGTATCTTTCTTCCTTTATCATTTTTGCTTCAACCAGATCTCTGATTTTCCACCAGCTCATACCCCAGTTGCAAAACAGAGTTCGATCTTCAGGTGCACGTCCAAGAAGCCTCTGAATTACTATTTCAGGATTCAGGTACTCCAGGAAGGTAATTGTTCTCTCAATATACTCCTCAAGAGTCACAGGCATGATTTGTTGTTTTACATACATTTCACCAAGTACCGTATCTTTGAGAATATATAATGAATGACATTTTACTTGATTCACCTTTAAGGCTGAAAGTATTTTTGCGCCCTCCATAACATCCTCCATACTATCCATAGGAAGATCAATTATATAATGGGCACATGATTCAAGTCCATATTTATTTATGGAAAGTACTGCATCAATGAACTCGGCTAAAGTATGTCCGCGGTTCAGAAATTTTAGTGTCTTATAGTTTACCGTCTGCAGGCCCAATTCTATTAAAATATCAATTTTCTGCGTATTCTTTATGTTCCTGAGAAAGTCCAGCTGCTCTTCGTTTATGCAGTCAGGACGTGTAGATATGTAAATTGCTGCAGCATTTTCAACACATGCTTCAATAATATACTTTTTAAAAGGTTCTATGGGCAAATAGGTGTTGGAGTAATTCTGGAAGTAGATAATATACTTCTCAGGTTTATACTTTGCTGCAATATGCTCCGCATTTATTCTTATCTGTTCTTTTACGCCTAAAGCAGCAGGCAGGTTTTCAAAACCTGCCCCTTCCTCGCCGCAAAAAATACACCCATTACTGCTAACCCTTCCATCCCTATTGGGACATGAGACAGGAATATTTACAGGCAGCTTGTAAACTTTTGCATTATATCTTTTTTTCAAATACTCAGAAAATCTATTATATAACATTAAAAGTATACCTCTCACAATCCACTATACCCTATCCACTTCTCACTTCTCACTTCCCACTTCTGAAAGATAGGCATTAATAAATTCATCTATCTCCCCATCCATCACGGCATTTACATTTCCTTCTTCATAGTTGGTTCTGTGGTCTTTAACAAGAGTATACGGACAAAATACATATGACCTTATCTGGCTTCCCCAGGCGATTTCCATCTGTACACCTTTTATTCCCTCAATTTTTTGCTTTTGTTCCTGTTCTTTCAATTCAAAGAGTTTAGCTCTCAACATTTTCATTGCTGTATCCCTGTTTTGAAATTGGGAACGTTCATTTTGACATGATACAACAATGCCCGTCGGAATGTGGGTAATCCTTATGGCTGACTCTGTCTTATTAACATGCTGTCCCCCTGCTCCACTTGAACGGTAAGTATCTACCCTCAAGTCATCAGGGTTTATTTCAATCTCAATATCATCATCAAGCTCAGGCATTACATCAATCGAAGCAAAAGATGTGTGGCGGCGGCCTGAGGCATCAAAAGGAGATATCCTTACCAATCTGTGAACTCCCTTTTCAGATTTCAAATATCCATAGGCATTTTCACCGATCACATGTATCGTAACACTTTTTACACCCGCCTCATCACCATCAAGATAATCAAGAATTTTTACAGTATATCCCTTACTTTCACCCCACCGTGTATACATCCTTAAAAGCATTTGAACCCAGTCCTGAGCTTCAGTACCTCCCGCTCCGGCATGCATGCTCAAAATTGCATTATTTTTATCATATGGTCCTGTTAAAAGTGTTTCAGTTCTTAGCTTGGCTATTTTACCTTTTAATTCCTCAATACCTTCTTTTACTTCATCTATTACACTTTCATCATCTTCCTCAATACCCAATTCATTTAATGTCTTTAAATCTTCCAGGGTACTTTCTAAATGTCCAAACGTTTCCAGCTTATCTCTTAATGTTTTTATTCTTTGTAGTATTTTCTGCGATTTTTCCATGTCATTCCAAAATTCAGGTTCCGCAGATTTCTGTTCCAATTCATCAAGTTCATTTTTCAAAACTGGGAGGTCAAAGTGAATCCCTCATTTCCGTAATCTCTTCTCCCAAATCTCTAATCTCCAATTTATACTGCTCCAATTCCAGCATAGTATCATTCCTTTCAAATTATAATATTACCAATATTTATTTGTATTTTACCACTTACCACACACACTTACACTAAACATTTTGTTTTTTACTATTCTCCGTTACTGTTTGAACAGAAATTAAAACACTCAAAATTGACTTTACACTTTCCAAAGGCAGATTAGTATCTTGAATTTCCTTAGCCAGCATTATATAGTGCATGTTTTTTTCATCCTGCACCCACCCGGCCAGTTGAGGGTCCATAAAATCAAGGTTGCATGAAAAAATGTCATACGAGGTTTTTTCATTACATAAAGTTTTTGCATCATATAAAGCTTTTTCGTTTGCATAATCCTCCAAGGTATTAAACTTGTAAAAAAAGGATTCATGTACCGAGGCATACTTAGCCAAAACTTTTATTGTACCTATAGCAGGTATTTTTTCCCCTTCAGCATAAAGTTTAAGCATGTTCTCTAAAATGCATACCCCTGTTTTCCGGAAAATATCCCTGGAAAATTCTTCATAATTAAAATCCCCTTTTATTAATACAATATTTTTGGCTATAGTCAATACATTTATATCCTTGCATTGAGATCTGCCCAACAAGGAATCAACAGAAACTCCATAAAAATCCGACAATTTTATTAATGTCCCATAGTCCGGCTCTCTCTTCCCACTTTCATAGGAAGCAACCGCCTGTCTTGTAACACCCAGATAATCGGCTATTTCTTTCTGTGATAATTTATTTTGTTCCCTGAGTTTTTTTGTGTTTAGTGCAAATCCCATTTTAGGCACCCCGTTTAACCTCAAAATCCAATTATAATGTAACCTGTAAATCTGTAAATCTGTAAATCTCTTTATAATATTTACTTTATTTTGATATTATATCACTTTATATGCTTTCCTGCAAAATTCTGAATTCTCTTTAAAGCTTCAATAATATTTTCCATAGAATTTGCATAAGTGGCTCTCACAAATCCTTCGCCGCACCGGCCAAAAGCTGTACCAGGCACAACCAGAACTTTTTCTTCAATAAGCAGGTTTTCACAAAACAATTCGGAGCTCATTCCTGATGACTTTATACATGGGAATACATAAAAGGCTCCCAGTGGTTCGAAACAATTATATCCTGCTTTTCTGAAACCAGCCACCATCACCCTTCTTCTTCTGTTGTATTCCCGGACCATTGTGTATACATCCTTATCACCATTTTTCAAAGCTTCAACTGCAGCTTTCTGAGCAGTTGTAGGAGAAGACATTATAGCATACTGATGTATTTTCAACATGGCTGCAATCAAATCAGGATGACCGCATGCATACCCCAGCCGCCATCCGGTCATTGCAAAAGCTTTAGAGAACCCATTAATAATAAGAGTTTTATCCCTCATTTCCGGGAAAGACGCAATGGATACATGCTTACCTTCATAGTTCAGTTCAGCATATATTTCATCTGATATTACAATTATATCTTTTTTCTTTAGAACATCAACTATACCCTCCAGGTCTTCCCTGGTCATTATAGCACCTGTGGGATTATTAGGAAAAGGAAGAATCAGTACCTTTGTTTTTGGAGTAATAGCTTTTTTCAAAAGCTCAGGTGTCAGCTTGAACTGGTCCTCTTCACGGAGGTTTATAGTAACAGGTGTTGCTCCTGCAAAAATAGTACAGGGTTTATAAGCTACAAAGCAAGGCTCGGGAATTATAACCTCATCGCCCGCACTGACAAGGGCTCTGAGAGCTATGTCAATTCCTTCACTCCCACCGACAGTTACAATCATCTCGTTCTTTGGGTTGTATTGGACTTCAAATCTCCTGTTTAAATACTTTGATATCTCATTTCTAAGCTCGGCATATCCCGAATTGGGTGAATAGTGTGTATCTCCTTTTTCTAGAGAATATATACCTGCTTCTCTTATATTCCATGGGGTAACAAAATCCGGTTCACCTATACCCAATGAGATAACATCTTCCATCTCATTAATCATATCAAAATATTTCCTGATTCCTGAAGGAGGTATATTCCTAACCAAAGGGGAAATCATTTCAGTTATATTCATAGAATAACAACCTCCCTGTTATCCTTTTCATCTTTCTCGAAAATTGTACCATTATCCTTATATTTTTTTAGGACAAAATGGGTAGAGGTACTTAAGACAGAATCAAGAGGCGCCAGTTTTTCAGCAACAAAGAAAGCAACTTCCTTTAATGTCTTTCCCTCTATTATTACAGTAAGATCAAATCCCCCGGACATAAGATAGCAAGCTTTTACTTCTGGATACCGGAAAATTCTTTCAGCAACTTTATCAAAGCCTTCACCTCTTTGAGGTGTAACCTTTACTTCAATTAAAGCTGTAACTGTTTCTTTAGGCATCTTTTCCCAATCTACCACTGTTCTATAGCCTGCAATAATGTTTTCATCTTCCAGTTTCTTTATTGCTTCTCTAACGTACTCTACATCTCTGTTTAACATAACAGCAATTTGTTCTTCTGAATACTTGCAATTGTTCTCCAGTATCTCCAGTATTTCTTCAGTAAACTCCAGGTTTTTATTTTCCATAATTAACCTCCCATTGAATTATTTTCTATTACTTATATAAAAAAACTTCCGCCCCCGCTAAGGGACGAAAGTTTTTTTCGCGGTACCACCCTATTTGACACTGTTGTAAGTGTCCTCTCTTTCGGCGGATACTCAACAGTGCCTGCAAAAAAGTGCAGTAACATTAATGTATTCCACCTATCCTCTGTAACGTGAGGATTTACGTCTTTCCCTACTTTAGAGACAGGTTCTCTATTTCTCGGTAAGCAACTCCCGGGCTGCCTTCCATATTACATTTTACCGGACTTTCACCAGGCGCCGGCTCTCTTCAAAAATGCCAGATGTACTCTTCCCGTTCACTGTTTTTAAATATATTATCTAAATCTATACCGCAGCAGAGGCTTATTTGATTGAAAACCAGCCACCACGATAACATAATAAAACTCGCTCAAATTATTAAATTATATTATACTTGCAGTCTTCAAAAATTACAAGGGGTTTACTAAATTTCACTAGCTCACAACCCATCTTATTAATCCCATTTCAAATTTACTGATTAAATCGGGATGGTAGGGTATAACCCTAAATGTGTAAGCATATTCACCACCATCACTTAATCTGATCTCGGCGGTATACAGCCATGAAGATGGCCCGTTTTTTTCTACAGGTTTCATCTCAATTATTTTAGGGTCTTCAATATGATTACTATTTTTAATATACCCATAATAAGACTCCACTTTGACATATGACGGGTCTATGTCACCAAGGTCAACAGTTACAGCAAGGGTCAGCTTTTCACAGGAAGACACATTATATTCTTTAAGCTGATTTTTGGTTTTATCTGAACGGATTGTTATTTGTGGCCAGTCTTTCTCAATCAATGATTTCCATTCAGCAAGTTTTTTAGAATAACTGAAGGATCCCGATATGAATTTCTCCATCCTTTCCATAGAAGGTGCATACATAGTATTGGTATAATCTTCAAGCATTCTATCGGTGCTGAAACGATAAATCAGAGATTTTATAGATTCTTTCATTACCCTCACCCAACCTGCTGGAACACCATTGTTATCTTTACTGTAAAATAGAGGTGCTATCACCTTTTCAAGAGTTCCATATATAGAAACGCTATCAGCATTATCCTGATAATACTCATTATCATAGAAGGTATCATCACCTATGATCCAGCCATTGCTCCCATTGAATCCTTCACACCACCAGCCATCCAGAACGCTGAAATTAATTACGCCATTTATGCATGCCTTTTGCCCACTGGTTCCGCTGGCTTCCAAAGGCCTTCTGGGGTTATTAAGCCATAAATCAACTCCATGTACCAGTTTTCGTGCAACTTCCATATTATAATCTTCTATGAGGATTATTTTACCTTTGAAACCTTCCTGTCCTGCAATATCATTAATATTCTTAATGACTTCGTGAGCCGGTCTGTCCGCTGGGTGAGCCTTGCCTGCAAATATTATTTGCACGGGCATGTCAGGGTTATTGATAATCCTTTTTATCCGTTCTATATCCCTAAATACCAGATTTGCTCTTTTATAAGTAGCAAATCTTCTTGCAAAGCCAATAGTCAGAATATTTGGATCGAGCAGATTCCCCGCTTCTCTTATACTATCTGATGATTCCCCGTTAGATATTCTCCGATTTTTAATCTTAACTCTTAAAAATTCTATTAGTTCCTTCTTTAATTTTACATGAGTACTCCATAGAAGTTCATCAGGTATTTTATCTATATCCTGCCAGGTTTCTTTCCTGGAAATATTCTCCTGCCACCCCACTTTAAGATATTTACCGTATAAATCATTCAACTCTCCTGCAAGCCATGTAAGAGTGTGAATTCCATTAGTAACATGAGATACTGGAATTTCATCTTCAGGTATTCCCGGCCACAAATTACTGAATATATTTCTGGTAACTGCGCCATGCAGCTCGCTTACCCCATTTTTACGTCCTGCAAGAGTTAATGCAAGTACTGTCATATTAAAATTCTGACTATCATTTACTTTCAGGCCAAGATCCAGCAACTCATGCCTGCTTATACCCAGTTTATTCCAAAAGTTGCTGAAATATCTGTCCATCATGTGCAACGGGAAAACATCATTGCCTGCAGGAACGGGAGTATGAGTAGTAAACACAATACAAGAAGCAGCCACCTCTTTAGCAACTTTAAATGAAAGACCTTTTTCCTGTATAAGCTTTCTCATAATTTCAAGACCAAGAAATGCTGAATGACCCTCATTCATATGATATGCAGAAGGGCTTATTTCTAATGCTTCAAGGACTCTTATACCTCCTATTCCAAGAAGTATCTCCTGCTGTATTCTTGTTTCCTGATCACCTCCATACAATCTGGAGGTCAGCCACCTGTCAGTTTCATTATTCTGTTCTACATTACTATCCATTAAGTATAACGATATACGTCCAACCTTTACTTCCCATATTTTTGCATAAACAACCCTTCCAGGTAACTCCACGCTAATCATTACATGCTGCCCTGTAGAATTTAAAACAGGATTGAGAGGAAGCCTTGTAATATTAAGATCTGTAAAGGCTGTTTCCTGCCACCCTTCTCTATTAATGCGCTGACTAAAATACCCCTGCTTGTAGAATAAACCGATTGCAGTAAAGGGAATACCCAAATCGCTAGCAGATTTGCAATGGTCTCCGGATAAAACACCAAGTCCGCCGGAATATACAGGAAGTATTTCATTTAGCCCATATTCTGCAGAAAAGTAAGCTACCCCGTGGTTGTTTAATTCCGGGTAGTTTTTATTGAACCAAGTGTTTTTATCATTAATATATGAATCGAATTTCTCAATAATGTAATTATACTTATCCATATAATTTTCATTATTCTGCGCTGCATCCAATTTGCTGCAACTTACTTCATGTAGAAATCTGACCGGATTATGGCGAACACTTTCCCATAACTCAGCATCAATATCAATAAACAAATCCAGTGCTTCAACGTTCCATGACCACCATAAATTGTATGCAATATCCTTTAACCTGGCAAGTTTTTCGGGAAGTACAGGGTTAACTGTTATTTTGCCTGTAATATACATATTTGCTTCTCTACCTCCAGTTACTATTTTTGTTGTTATTTTTGTATACTTATATATTAAATTATTATTAGTACTACTCTGCCAATTTGGAAACATAGTAAAGTAGTCTTAGTTTTATACTTTTCATATAATGGTTTATGCTTTGTTATTTTATTATAATCTGCTTAATTACTTTATATTATTTTACCAAAGATTATACTATATATGAATAATTTTTAGAGTATAATTTTTAGATAAAAATTTTTAGAATGCATAGGGTACATATTTTATACTTCCCTATTTTCCATAAAAAATATATAATAAATATATACCCATACAAGGTATATGGCTGAATTACAAATTAAACAAGGAGAAATAACTATAGGGAGAAATAACTATGAAGTATGATTCAGATAATATAAATAACTCGGTTGTTCCCAATATTGAGAATACTTCCAATACAAATCATAAAAAGATAAATAATAATAACTCGGAGCATAATAATGGTAAAGTTTATAATACTCAGATGGACCTGCAAAAGCTCAATATTATGAAACGGCTTAATAGAATAGAAGGACAGGTAAAAGGTATACAAAGGATGGTAAATGAGGATAAATATTGTATGGATGTGTTAACGCAGGTGGCGGCAGTGCGGGCTGCTATAAATAAAGTAGGGGTAATTATCCTTGAGAATTACTCAAAGACATGCCTTAAATCTGCTTTTGATTCTGAAGATTCAGATAAAAGAGCTAAAGCCTTTGATGAGCTTGTTAATACAATTAATAAATTCCTTAAATTTATTGAATAAGTAAATCTAAGTCTCTGCGGTAAAATCATTGTTTCTGTGGAATCATATTATAGAGCAAAGGATTAAGAAGAAAAAGAATTTGTTTGTTATTAGGATTCAAGGGTAAAAATAATAACAGTTGAATAGTATTAGTCTATATTATTGCATTTTTATAGAAAGGGTGATATGTATGGCAAGTGAAAAAGTATTGGAACTCACAGGAAGTAATTTTGATACGGAGGTAATCGATTCAGGTAAATTGGTTCTTGTAGATTTCTGGGCCGAATGGTGCGGACCATGCCGCGCGGTAGCCCCTGTAATAGAAAAGCTTGCAGATGATTACGATGGAAAGGTTGTTATTGGAAAATTAAATGTTGATAATGAAAGTGAACTTGCAGCCAAATTTAGAATAATGAGCATACCTACAATAGCTTTATTTAAAGATGGCAAAATGGTTGAAAGAATTGTTGGAGCAAAGCCTGCTCAGGAATTCAAAACAATAATCGATAAATATCTTTAAAAGCAGGTTAGTGGGGGGCTGGAACAGCCCTCCGTTTTTCATTCACAATACATGAGCTCCATGCTCATTAAAAATAGTGAGCTTTTCATTTCCTCAAATTTTTTTAAAAAAGAAGGATTTTTATATTAATATATTGAATAGATATAAATAACACAAGCTACGGAGGTTTTGATATATGCCTGGTGAGAAACATTTTAAAAATGCATTTTTGGGTTTTAACAAAGATGATGTTAATTCATATATTGAAAATCTGCTTCAGGATTTTGAAAGCAAATTAAAAGAGCTGGAAATGGAAATTGCAAATTTAAAAAGTGAAAATAGAGACTTGAAAACCAAATATGAAGAGCTTGCTAATAGGGAAGAACAAATTAACATTGAAAGAGAGAAAATTGCGGAAGTCTTAATAAAAGCTCAGGAAAAAGCTCAACTAATGATTGAAGATGCCAGAATAAAGGCACTAGATGAGAAGAATAAGATACAGGAGATGACAGAGCATGAGAAAGAGAAACTTGTTGACATCAAGGAAGAAATCCGTATGCTCAAGAAATCCATATCAAGCACTTTAAAAAAGTATGAGACTCAACTGGGCAGTATAATTAATGAAACTGCCGGAAGTGATTATGCAGAAGATCACAGCATAGCCTCAGCAGAAGCAGCTGCAATCAGTGATGTTCAGGCTGGCTGAAAGTATTATGTGCTGATGTACTAATATACTTAAATAAAATTGACAAAAAATCAGCTCCATGATACCATTAAAGTGTTAAGAGGGAGTAGCTTGAAATATAGAGCCAACAACCGGCAAGATTATTTATTATGTGCCTGGTTTTATATCCCTTTAAAAAGGGAAGCGAGACTTTTAGCATAGTTCCTGATGGAATTATGTTAAAGGTCTTTTTTGGTTTACCGGCTTCGGCTCAAAGAGGCGGGCAGGTTCTTTTAAAGAGGCCTTTTGAGAAATATTTCCCCAGGCTGGTCCTACTTGGCATAATGTTTAGATACATAATAGTTAGTGTATAATATTAATAACCATATTCAGGGAGGCATATTTTTATGGCAGGCAATATTAATGAAAAGCTTAAAACTCAAAACGCAAAAATGGAAGATATACTCTTCCATACTTTTTCCGTAGAAAAAACCATTGAAAAATTAAATGCTGATAAAAATGGTTTGTCAGAGGCAGAGGTTGAAAAAAGAAAATCCAAATATGGAGGCAATGTCCTTGATGAAGGTAAAAGAAAGTCACTGACAGCTATGTTTTTGGAGCAATTTAAAAGTGTAATGATAATAATTCTTTTAGTAGCTGCTATTATTTCAGGGTTTTTGAAAGAGATCACAGATACGATAATAATTCTTTCAGTAGTGTTAATAAATGCAGTCCTGGGAGTTGTTCAGGAAAATAAAGCTGAGAAATCCCTCGAAGCGTTAAAAAAAATGTCAACACCCTATTCGAAAGTAAAAAGAGGTGGAGAAGTTACTCTATTAAAAACTGAAGAAATTGTACCTGGAGATATTGTTCTTCTTGAAGCCGGAGACTTTGTTCCTGCAGATATGAGACTTATTGAAACAGTTAACCTTAAAATTGAAGAGGCAGCACTGACAGGAGAATCAGAACCGGTTGAAAAAATATCCCGGGAAATAAATGATAGAGATATAGTCATAGGCGATAGAAAGAATATGGCTTTCTCTGGAAGCGGCGTTACATATGGAAGAGGCGTGGGGATTGTTACAGCTACAGGTATGAATACAGAAGTTGGTAAAATAGCCGGATATCTAACACAAAATGAAGCCGAAGATACTCCCCTCCAAAAGAAACTCTCTGAAATGGGTAAGTACATTAGTGTAGGAGTAGTAGCAATAGCAGTCATTATATTCATAGCAGGTATTCTAAAAGGCAGAGAAGTTTTTGAAATGTTTCTTACATCCGTTAGTCTGGCAGTTGCAGCTATTCCTGAAGGACTTCCTGCTATAGTTACAATAGTACTTGCAGTTGGCGTACAAAAAATGGCTAAAAGAAACGCTATAATCCGTAAACTTCCTGCAGTAGAGACTCTTGGAAGTACAGATGTTATATGTTCTGATAAAACCGGAACTCTTACTCAGAATAAAATGACAGTAATGGAGGTATACTTTAGCGGCATATCAAAAAATGCCCTGGACGTTTCTGTAAAAGATGATGGTTTTAATACTTTTGCCCAGATCATGACTCTTTGCAATGATTCAAAAGTCAGTATAAAGGATAACAATAAAGCAGAAATGGTTGGAGACCCTACAGAAACAGCTCTTGTGGCATTCACATTTCAAAAAGGATTAACTAAAGAAAAACTTGAAAAGGAAATACCCAGAGTAAATGAAATACCTTTCGACTCTGAAA
>OFEK01000776.1_pt1 | contig 27702 bp, 20 predicted proteins | sample 1521131 | NCBI WGS metagenome assembly OFEK01 (sample SAMN05720209, study PRJEB24109) | activated sludge metagenome | isolation source: Anaerobic digester | place: China | collected 2015-12-16
TCTCCCGGAGGGTCACGCAGGGCACCTCGAGGATGTAGGCCTCCTTCTGGACGCCTCCGGAGTCGGTCAGGACCGCCCGGGCGCCGGAGAGGAGGGCGAGCATCTCGAAGTAGGGGAGCGGTTCAACGAGCCGGACGTTTGCCGCCGGCGCGATCCCGTACTCGGCGAGCTTCTTCCGGGTCCGGGGATGAACGGGGAAGACCACCGGTATATCGAGGCGGGAGAACGCCTCCATGATCGCCCGGAGCGCGGCGGGATCGTCGGTGTTCCCCGCCCGGTGGACCGTGGCGAGGTAGTACCCCTTCGGCGAGAGGCCGGGATCGGTGGATCGTTCCTTTGCAAGAGTCAGGTTCTGTTGGAGCGCGTCGACCATCACGTCCCCGGTGAGGTGGACGCCCGCGGTGATCCCCTCGGCCGCGAGGTTTGCGACAGCCGTCGCCGTCGGGCAGAAGAGGAGGTCCGATGTATGATCCGTCAGGACCCGGTTCACCTCCTCGGGCATCCGGCGGTCGAAACTCCGGAGCCCCGCCTCGACGTGCGCCACCGGGACGTGCATCTTCGCCGCCGCGAGCGCCCCCGCGAGGGTCGAGTTCGTGTCCCCGTAGACCAAAACAATCCCCGGCTCCTCCTTTACAAGAACATCCTCGATCGCGGCGAGCATCCGGCCGGTCTGGACGCCGTGGCTCCCCGACCCGATCTCGAGGTGGTAGTCGGGTGTCGGGATCCCGAGGTCGCGGAAGAAGACCTCGGAGAGCCCATAGTCATAGTGCTGGCCGGTGTGGACGAGGACCTCCTCGTGCACCTTCCGGAGTTCCCGGGAGACCGGGGCGCACTTGACGAACTGGGGCCGGGCCCCGACGATCGAGAGGACCTTCATGCCGCAAGGCTCCGGGAGATCGCCTCGCAGACCCGGACGTTTGAAAGCCCCTGCTCCGGCGTCACCGGGAAGGGTTTCCCGTCGCGGGCGGCCCGGACGAACGCCGCAAGCTCGATCTTCAAGGGCTCGACCTTGTTCACCAGGAGCTTCTCGATGATGTTCTCCTGGCGGTAGAGCCCGTTCTCCTGGCCGTAGGCCCCGGGCTTCCGGTGGACGTAGACCTCCTGGGTCATGAAGTCGCCCTCGATCGTCCGGTCCTCCTCCTCGATGTAGAGCGACCGGACCTTCTTCGAGGACTTCCGGGAGGCCGAGAGGTAGACCGGCGTCCGCCCGAAGGCCGCGAGCGCTGCGGCGACGTCCCCGGTCCCGCTCGCGTGGACGGTATACTCCTGCCCCGGGAAGAGGACGTTGAACGCGACGTCGATATCATGGATCATCAGGTCCTCGACGACCGAACTCCCGGTCACCCGTGCCGAGGCCGGGTTGTGCCGGTGGAAGGAGACGTAGAGGGGATCCCGCACGATCCTCGCGGCCTCGGTGACGACCGGGTTGAACCGCTCGATGTGCCCGACGCCGACGGTCAGCCCCTCCGGAATCCGGCCGATCAGATCCTCACATTCGCGCACGGTGATGCAGAGGGGCTTCTCGATGAGGGCGTGCACCCCGGCGGCGATGACCTCTCCCGCCGTCCGGAGGTGGTAGGGGGTCGGGACCACGACCGAGACGCACTCGGCCTTCCGGAGGAGTTCCTCCATCGAGCGGCAGACCTCCGCCCCGGTGGCGGCGGCGACCTCTTCGGCCGCCTTCGTGTTCAGGTCGTAGACGTAGGTCGTCCCGACCTCCTTGAGCTCGGAGTAGACCCGGACGTGGTTCCTGCCCATGACGCCGGTGCCGATGACGCCTGCGTCCATCTAGATCACCCCGTTGATGGTATCGCAGACGTAAGCCCGGGCCTCGTCGGTGACGTTCGGGTGGACCGGGATCGAGAGGACCGAGGCCGCGAGCGACTCCGCGACCGGGCAGGTTGCCGCCCCGGCGTAGTAGGGCTGCCGGGAGAGGGCTATGGGGTAATGGACGGCGCAGCCGATCCCGCGCTCGCGGAGGTGGGCCATAAGGTCATCCCGGGAGAGCGGGAACCTCTCAGTGACCCGGAGGGAGTACTGGTGCCAGACGTGGCTCCGGCCGGGCGCGACCGACGGCAGCACCAGCCCCGGAGCCGTGATGTGGGTGTTATAATACGCGGCGTTCTCCTGCCGGCGGCGGTTGAAGCCGTCGAGTTTCGCGAGCTGCACCCTCCCGATCGCGGCGTTGATATCGGTCATGCGATAATTGTAGCCGAGCTCGGTATGGAGGTACTTCTCGCTCTGGCCGTGGTTGATGAGCCGGCGGAGGTGCTGATCGTACTCGTCCGATGCCGTCGTCACCATCCCGCCTTCCCCGGTCGCCAGGTTCTTCGTCGCGTAGAAGGAGAAGCAGGCGAGGTCACCGAGCGCCCCCGTCCGTCTCCCGTGGTACTCCGCACCATGGGCCTGGGCGGCGTCCTCGATGAAGACGAGACCCCTGTCGTCGCAGACCTCGCGGACCGCCCCGGCGTCGCAGGGCTGGCCGTAGAGGTGGACACCGATCACGGCCCTCGTCTTCGGGGTAACCTTTGCGAGGACGTCGGCCGGGTCGATCGTGGCGGTCGCGGCATCGACGTCGGCAAAGACGGGGCGGGCGCCGCACATCGAGACCGAGGAGGCGGTCGCAAAGAACGTGAAGGCCGGGACGATCACCTCGTCCCCCGGCCCGACGCCGGCGGCGAGCAGCGCCGCGTGGAGGGCGGTGGTCCCGTTCGAGACGGCGACGGCGTGGGGAACACCGCAGTAGGCGGCGAACTCATCTTCGAAGGCAGCGGTGACCGGACCCTGGGCGATCATGCCGGAGGCAAGGACGGCGAGGACGGCTTCGTTTTCCTCTTTTCCGAGGGAAGGCTGTGCGATAGGTATGTGCATGGTTTTTCCAACTCCGGAACCTGATGTCAGATTCCTTTCGCGTGGTTTAATATACGGGTTTGCATTTTTGACTGAAGAGTTATGTAGAAATCCTTAACCCTCCTCTGAATGAGGTGGGAAAGGATGGTTTATAGGCAACGATCTGACGGGTGCTTAGGTTCCGGGTGATACTTAGTTCTCTTCACCTCCGGTGGGTGTGAAGGACGAATGTGGACCCGAACGTTTCACGTTCCCGAAAGAGGGGTGTCGCCGTAGACCGAGGAGGAGGAGGCAGCAACCACAGCGGGCACCCCGCAGTCCTTCGCCGCGACGAGCACGCTCACCGTGCCGGTCACGTTCGCCTCGTTCGAGGCGAGCGGGTCCTTCACCGACCGGGGCACGGAGGGGATGGCCGCCTGGTGGAAGATGCCGTCCGCGCCGGGGAAGGTCTCCATCAGGAGGTCGAGGTCGGTGATGCTCCCCTCGATGAACGTCACCCGGGGGTGGTCGAGGAGGTGCTCGATGTTCACCCGCCGGCCGGTGGCGAGGTTGTCGATGATGACGACGTCGTGGTGCTGTGATAACGTATCTGCAAGGTTTGAGCCGATGAAGCCGGCCCCGCCGGTGACGATGTAGCGCATGAAGAGATTATGGTGGGGGGGCGGTTTAGGGGTTTCTGAATGGTGCGGCAGCCTGTCGTCCTATCAAAAGCTGGCGGTAGACCTGAAGGGATAACGTAACTTGTTTCTGGAGAGGTCTGTTCCCTATTACCCCAATTCCAGTTCTCCCACCCTTGATAGGCAGTAGATATCGCCCCCAAAAGTATCAATGTAGGAGAGGAGTGTAATGGGGTACAATAGGTAGAAGGGGATGAGTGTTTGAATCAAAAGCTATATCTTGAGTAAATAACTCGCTCTTAATCATGACATATCAAAACGATGTGTTTAAAGCGGCGAAAATTGTTGCTGCACTAAGCAAAGATGGGCGATTTCGCGCCAAACATATTAAATCTTATCTTATTGCAGAAGGGATAAAATGCGATCCGAAAACGATTCAGAACGAACTCCAACGAGGCTGTATTAATGGTTCAAAGGATTGGGCAAAGATGTATTCTCGATATGAGCGCACCTCGTGGGGGGTATACAGATTGGTTTGAAAAAGTTAGTTCTTTGTGGCTATCTCGATCATCGTCATCCAGCGGTTGTCAGAGAGGTTGATCGGGATCTGTGCTATCTGTGTGGACATCAACCCCGTATTGTCTGGTGGGACTGGATGTTGTAGTAAACCTACATCCCCACATGTTGTGTTACATAAATCAGGTCTTTTGACCTAAACGCAGATCTTGGATACAAATTCACTATCCGCGTGACAAAAAATCAGTAGATAGGGGTACTCCGTACCTGATTCGTCTGTAGGATAGAGATGGTCTAGACCTGCTGGCGGCGGAATCAAAGGGTTGATATCGAATTCGACCCTCCTTTTCAATCAAGAGGGCCTACTGTGACTGATAGTGAGATGAAACAGATTCTTCAGGGTCTCGCGGACAACGATTCCGAAGTAAGTTCGGAGAAATTGGAATTGGTACTCAATAGGATTATATCGGAGGAGGCAATCAGGGTGCTTCAGTCAATAAAAGAAAAGGGCCACGACACTCTTACCCATCAAACAAATGAGAGGTTCGGGTTTGAAGAGCAGAGCTATGCCCTCTGGAAAGAGCCACTTGATCTGCTGGAACTCTTTCTCCTGACTACCATAGACATCGGCGGTGACTTTAATCACAAGTACCGTCCTGAAGCGGCAGAATCAAATGATTTTGTCTTCGAGGCCCTTACTCGGCTTCATGGGCGGGCGTGCCAGGTGGGCAATGAGATCCTCATCCTGTTGAAAAGCGGGTATGCCGATGGTGCCAACGCCCGGTGGAGGACACTCCACGAGATAACCGTCATCAGTTACTTCATCAAAGAGCGCGGGAGCGAGATGGCTGAGAGGTATCTTCTTTACGATTACATTGAATCATATCAATCTATACGTGATTACATCCGGGATCCTGAATTATACGAGAGACATAAAGCGATTCTCGGTGATGAACTCCCCTCTCAAGATGAGATGAAGAGCATAGAGAGGACCAAAAACGAGTTATGCGCCCGTTTTGGGAAAGAGTTTTCGAAAGAATATGGATGGGCAGCAGATAGAACCAAGAAAATAACATTCAAAGACCTTGAGAGCGAGGTTGGCATAAACCACCTCCGCCCTTACTACAAGATGGCCAACATCTCAGTCCACGCAGGTCCTAAAGGTATCCGGTTCTCGCTGGGGTCCCCAAATAACAATATCATCCCGGTAGGAGCAAGCAACATGGGGCTCGCAGATCCGGGTATGAACACGGTAATCTCGCTTCTGAACATGAATGCCGCGCTTTTAAATACAAGGCCTGGTGTAGGCAATCTCATCACACTGAAGGCTATGTCTTTGCTCGCGGACGAAGTTAAAGATGCGTTCTACCGCTGCCACAAGATAACCTGGGTCGAATACGAGAGAAGGAAGCGATTACAAGAGCCAGACTAAATTTTTCACTCACACCTCTGCCCCCGCTACAGTCGCCATCTCGCAGAACGGTTCCGTCAACGTGTTCCGTGCGCCGCTGGAGCCATTGGCGAACGCCCCGCCAAGGGCGCAACCTTCAAACCTCCATATTTTTTCCCAATCTTCACGAGCCCTGATTCGGTCAGATGGAGCATATCCTCGTGCATGAAGTCGTTGATCCCGCGGGGGTAGCAGGACTCCCGATCCTGGGGCAGATGATAATCAAAACCAATCTGATAAATCTGTCTGTTCGGGGTCGTTCACTACAATGGGTCTATCGTAATAGAAGCGATCTTTTACTTGAAGTAGATCCGTGGAGAAATTATCTAAGTCAAATCTTTGTTGAAGTTCTTGACTTTCCATCTCTGTGCTGGGAAAAAAGGTCACTTGATATCTTCTATAGTAATTGCTTTTGTAATAACTTCCAATCATCGCATCGCTAGACTCATGCTTCCGACGGTCAAGTAATGTCTCCAAGGTTGGTTTGAACAAATAGCCAAGTTTCTTCTTTTGGTGCTTGTTTGAATCGTTATGGAGGCATGAGTACACCGCACCAAGGAGAATATCCACGAGCTGAATGAATTGTGATTCATCCCTGCCGCTCTTTCTATGATCAGAATCGATGAACTCTATCTCATAGTCAAGAATTCGGATGTTTTCATTCTGGATGCTAATTTTATAGATCGAGTGCCATGAGCAATACTTGTGATCCTTTTGGCTTCCGTCATCATGATAGATCTTGTGAATCACGACGATCTTGTAATCCTTGAAGAAGTACTTGAGTCCACTCAATAGTGCCGTTCTATAAAAACGATTGTAAATTGTCAATATTCGATCAGAATCTGAACCAAATTGGTCCAATTTTAAGTTTGTGAGATTTATACCCAGGATGTTTAAAAAAACTTTCTTGCTATCTCTCGCACATGCGTCTGAAGATATGAATCTAATCCATTTACATGCAATTTTAAATCTAGCGTCTGATTTATGAACTTCTTTGTAGTGTACTTCGGTATTGTTTCTATCGTGATATCTGCATGGATGTGAGCATTCGCAATCACGATCCGACCAGTTTCCATGCCCTAAACATCGATAATCCTTTAAAATCTTTAGACAAGATTCCTTTTCATCAAGTGGGATAAACAGTATACCAATGTAAATCCACTTGGTCTTATCTCGTGGGTCAACGACCTCAAAAATTTCATCAGAGTATACTTCGATATCAAACCGCTCATATCTCGCATCAACGTTATCTTGCAGCTCATAATTTCCCGATGGCAAAAAATCACCATAATGAGTAGGTTGAAGCACGATAGTTTTAAAGGTTTTTATTTCAAATGACCATATGGAGACTACATTAACAAAAAACAAGATGGTTGATGAGCCGAAAATGCAAAATCCGTAGAAGAGTCAGACCGACATGTTACCTTTCAAACTAAACATTCGTCACATTTATACTAGCAGAGGCTGTGGGTGCTTATGGAAGAGCGAAAATACTATTCAATAAGAAATACCCTTAATCAGGGCAAATTGAATCTTGATTTTGATCTGTTAAAACAGCTCTTCTTGGCAATATACTCCGATTTTAGAGATAAATATTACTTCCAGGAGGCTTTTGGATACGAATGCGTTGATGCAGGCTTTGTTCCTGGAACGACGGGTCAAGATACAAAAGCGTTCTTTTTGATAAAATTACGCAAACAAAACCTTTGGCCAATTGAAACAATGGTAAATAATTACTCGGAAGACGATCTGTTTGATGTTATCGAACTGTTGCATGACTTAATTGCAAAACCTATTACTGGACGCTACCACAGTTGGAATCAGTGTGGGTGGCATTACCAGACTTTTGATGAGTCCGCAGGACGGTCTGAGTTCAGACAAAAGATTAACGACATCCTTCGGGATTACTGTGAGGGGTATGAATTATCTGAAACCGGCGAAATTCTCTCAATCGGTGATATTGGACTTGAGAGTTTACTTGAGGCAGAGGTTACCGAGTTCGACCCAGAAAACATTGACGGAAGGCTAAAACAGGCAGTATTGAAGTTTCGCAGGTATAAAGCATCTGACGAAGAAAGGAGGGAAGCAGTTCGCGCCCTGGCTGATATTCTGGAATACTTAAGGACAATGTACGGGACACACCTTATAAAAAAGGACGAGGCGCATCTTTTCGATATTGCCAATAATTTTGGGATTCGCCATCATAATCCCCGCCAAAAGACCGCCTACGATGCAGACGTATGGTTGCCATGGATCTTCTACGTTTACCTTGCCTCCATCCATCTATCAATTCGACTGAATCAGCGAACTAGCAGTGAAGAAGATGCGCCACGGTGAAAAAGTGAAAGAATCTCTTTGGTCTTTTACACAGTGTCTTCGGAAGTATCCAACCTTAAGATTTCCTGTTCTATCCCGAGGAATTCCGTATTCTTTAGCATCTGAGGGTCGGAATATGATTTCTCTCTGTAATAATGATTGATCTCCAATATATAACCCAATTTACAATTATTCCTGTTCAGGTACTCGGTCAGGTAATCAGTGTCTATCTCTAAATATGTTCCATGAGGAACCTCATACTTTGGTTTATATCGCTCCTTCAAGCCTTCCAACCAATCCTGTCCTCGTGCAACCACTGACTCCCCTGCCTTGTAGTACCAGCATGTTTCATCTGTGTGCATGTGTAGCCCCTCAGAAATATCTGAAGATAGAGCAAAGGGTAAGTGATATCCTCGATACCATTGCCATAAGTTGACTGATAACGTCTCCAAACGGGTAACGAGGGGGTACAGGATAAGATCCCCCCGAACAATTAGAGCATGGCCCATCTGATTGTGCTCGTCAGGTTGTTCCAGAATATTGAATGGATGCTGACTTTTCAGGGGATCTAGAGTGACATATGGTGAATGTAAGGGGCTCATTCCCAGGGATGCGGGTTCAGGGATATTATCTCCGGTGACCTCGTAGGCGAATCCGACCACCGTCATTCTGGATGCCAGGTCATCATTCCACCCAGTTGATGGGCGTACTGCACCTTCAAGGGCTAACACCCTGAAGCCACCTTCCTTTCTGATCAGCTGCGTTACGGCATTCCTTATCTCTGCATTTATCAGATCTATACCCTCTTGCAGATCTTCTTTGATACCGGGCCACCAAACCGGTGCTCTACCGGGCCGGACCCTCCAGAATGAAAGATCAATCGGCAGCGTCATATACGTGTAATGCCGGAAAATTTCCTCCGGAATCATTTCTCGATCCCAATAGTACTGTAGTACTCTGAGAAATGAGGAACGATGAACTTCGCTCGCTGTCGTGGACATTCCTGTCAGGATCGGGGAGTGTACATTTCCGTAATAATTTACATCGTCAAATCCTTCTTTAATGCCGTAGCGCTTGTTGAGATCTTCTGATGTATAGGCCCACCGGGTTACGAAGTCGATCTGAGATTTATCCTGAATCCCCTTCCCTATATCAGCATAGATCTGCGGCAGTAAAGTCCGTATTGTGCGATTAAAGTAGTCCGGTGGCTTGAACCCCGGGGGGACTTCAGGTATGGTTGATCTGCAGGGTTTCAGAGTAGTGGATTGATTCAGGGCGACGGCGATCTCAGCAACGAGGGTCTCGATGACGAGGGAGGTACAGGGAAGATGTTCGACGATATATTGCATCTGGATGTATGCTACACCTTCTGGCTGTTCCCTGGCGGCACGAAGAATGGGGAGCAGGCCTATGGCAATGATGCTCTCCAACTTCTGATCATGGAGCCATTGGAGCAGTCTCCAAAAGATAGTCTCTTTTTCAGGTGACGCCCTGAGCAACAGACTGATCGCTGTTGCTGCCCGTTCGCGCACGAGCGGACCAGGCCAGAGAAGCCGAGAGAATAAGATATCCAGATTATCGGTTTCATGGGGGGTTGTCCAGATTGGATCAGAGAGTTCGAGATCGGCCATTAAAAATCTGGCAAACTCAACGCTTGCCCTGGTGATCTTCTCGATACTTTCTACCTCATCAAAGAGAGCGAAAAATTCTACACTCCTGGGGATGGGAACAAAATAGCGCACCTCAGACCTGTACCATGTCGCGGTCATCCTTATGCTCGTGGCGAAGAACTCCAGATATCTCTCTGGGTAGCGGGCTTTGATAAAATCCCACCTCTGCTTTAGCTCCTCCTCACGTCCACCATACGTGTACCAGTTCCCGCTATCTGATTGGGCTTGGCATGCATACTCAAAAGCCCTGTTACTATCAAATTGATACTCCAGAGGGTAGAGAAGATCCAGTGCCTCGGTAAAGATATAGCGACGGGGGCTTTCCTTAATGATTCTGTTAGCTACGGATCGGATCTCTCTTTTATTACCCTCTGGTCGCTCCAGCCAGTATCTCAACCACCCGGCTAAATTCTTCGCCTGATCCCAGGGTTCTTCAAGTGTCTTCAATTGTGCTATCAACAACTCTGGAGAAACTGTTGAATAATCCATTTCTGGTGTGTTGTATGGAATATGCGATGATGTGTCCCTCTCAGAGTGGTCTATAGGGCCAAAAAACTCCTGGATATCATCTAATACCTCTTTTGCAAGATGATTCTCTTCTGACAGAGATTCTAACGATCTAAACGAATATCTATCGATTGCTGTTGTCGCAATACCCTTATCTATGTCATCAAAGCTCAATGATCGAACTATTGAGTTGAAGATGGTCTCTGCCAAATTCCAGTCATTTTCATCTGTTTTTGTTAAATAATAGTTGAAAAGCGTCTGTTTATCCACATTCGCCAGAAAATCTGCCAGATAACCCGGGAAGTAACGGGTATTATCACTATCTGTATATTCTCCGACGTGTTCGATCAGCGGAATAACTTCTCTAAGGCATTCCATGGCCACCTTTGGGTTAACTGTATAACAGACTTTGATGGTATCCAAAACCTCATTGAGATACATATCCTTGTGATAGCCATAACCTACGAAGTTCCGGGCTGCTTGTCTCAAGAAGTAGCCACTATGCTCTTTATCAGAATGGATTGTGGATAACTTCGATAGTAGTGCATATTCTTTTGCTCTTTCATGAAAGAGATCTACTTTTTCCTCTAATTCCGCCTTCTTTTCGTAAATAAACCAGTCATAGGCTTCATCATCAAGGATCTGACGATTTCTAAGTGTCAGATATTCAAGGAGATCATTCCTGCTATAGATGTTTCCAGAAAGGATATTATTCAGGTCGTTGATGCACAAAAGGGGTGTCTCTTCCCTGCTTAACGTGATCAGATAAATGATCTCCAGGATCTCTGGCAAAGAGTTCTTAAGACCTGATGTCAATCGACGTTTATCGTTATAACTCTGGCCATCAGGTATTTCTATCCGATTCAGGTCTGAGATGATGAGAGAGTAGTCGGCAGGCTCAGGCGCTTGCAACAATGATGCAGTGGCCAGACCTGCACTATAAACCTCAGCCATGGTGCTGAGCATCATATCAGAACTGGCCTTTTCAATCCAGGTTGATATCTCTGAGTTTCTGTTGTATAAACCGTAGAGCATCCCCACAATGAAGGCGTCAGTAAATACATCCCTTATTTTTCCCCAAATTTTGAGATCGAGCTTTGTCTGCATGCCCGCAAGGTCCCTGTGCTCGGGTAAGGGAGGAATGAATTGAGTTGGTTCGTCTCTCAGGAAGAGATAGAGCAAACAGGTGGTTTCGGAGGCACCAGATCTCAGAATTAGGTCTAGATATCGACTCCCTTTTGTAACGAGATCGTATCTTGCTAGGCAGTTTAGTATCAGCCCCTTCTCACCGGGAGATAGACAGTTATACAACTCATCTATCTTGAGGAACTGTTCTGTTCTCAAAAGTTCGGTTACATAGACCTCGAGGAGCCTCCCTGACCACCCTCGGTCTACAAACTGCGAGATATACCTGTATGCGTTAGAGACCTGATGATCTCTCTTCAACGTGAGGGTTTTAATGGAATTTAACGGCAACTCTGGAGGTAAACCATCATCCAGGGAATAGTCTGGCCTCGCATTGTGCATCTCTCTCAGTTGTTCAAGCGCAGCTTGGAGTAGATCCTCGTAACCCATTTTGTCGGCGAAGTGAGCAATCGAATAGATCCGGGACGCATTGAGAGATTTCAGGTCGTAATCTCCGCCATCTCGTTTGCCACTCTCAAATGCCTGCCTCCATATTAGGTCACGCACTTCAGTGTGGCCAGCAGCATCTCGGAGGTAGTCGTTTGCTCTTGAGAACTTCAGTGCCAGCCCAAATTCTTGCTGCTTAAATGCGGCTTCAGCTGCCCGCGCTAATTGAGTCGTTATGAGCCTGTTCTCCCTGGGATGGCACAGTGCCTCTATTAACCAACTCTCATCGATGGAGAGAAGTGGTCCAGGATCCCCAAGTTCATATGATAGAATCTTGGCTTCGGCCCAAGCTAGGTCTTCATAGGCTGAGTTGTTGAGCCACGCCAGAATCTTTTTCTTAAGGCTAATTCTTTGTATTTGATATTCTTTGGTGCTCGTGATGAATTGTTCAAAACTGGAATGATATGGTAGAACCTTGTGATGTTCATTTTTGAGCAGGTGAGAGATTGCCTGACAACTTTCGCTTATTTTGTGAGGCTCATGTATGACACACGGGAGCAGATCAAGTAATTGCTCTTCAATAAAACGGATATTAACTGATGCAAGGAGATTTGCTATAGTCTGTGCTTCCGCAGGAATACTTCTCCATAGTCTCTGATAATATTGCTCAATATCTCCAGAGTAGGGGATAAGATCGTGGCAATCATATGCTGTGACTATCCGGGTTCCAGCCCTATTTTTTAGTTGGTTTAAGGTATATCGCAGGACTAAAGGACTCTTATCAGTTACCTCAATGATCTTATCGATGAGTTCATCCATCTGGAGTTCATTTTGAGGTAAGCAGAGATTGGCATCATTATACTCAATGATCTCTTGAATCGAATCCCTGTCTAATCCTTCAACCTCGATCCACTTGGTTTCCGGGCAATGATCAAAAATGATCTGTGGGAAGTACTCGCTGGCACTCTCCTGGGTGCCCAGAATTAGCCAGTAACCAGGTGCCAGAAGCGAGATCTCGTTGAGAAGATCGAGCAACTCTTCTTTATCTGCATATCTAGGAACATGATCGAGACCGTCGACAATGAGTACAAAAGGCTTCCCCTTTTTAGAATATGAGGAAGCTAATTGACGGATATATTCCCGAAGCGGTATGTTTAATGAATTTTTGTGGGCCAGATCACCCAATAATTCTTCCAGTTCAGGTATTTTAAATTCTGCTTTCAAGGCTTCTTTTACTCTATCTGAGTCGAGTCGTTCATTGAATTCGGGATCTGCATTTGAGATGTAGTAGTGATGATTTATGCAAAAGATTCCCGAGTTTTTTAAAATCTCAGATAGTTTTGCCAGGTATGTACTCTTCCCAGAACCCGGCTTGCCATAGAATACTTTTATACCGCCCTGTGGATCACGAAGTTCTCTTACGGTCGCTTCATGGTGGGCATCATCAAAGATCTGGAAATCATTGGGAACTTCAAAATTTTGATCTAAATGTCTTGGTCGGTCGAATTCGCACCATGCCAACACCTTATCATATGTTATGTCCTCTATTTCCGATTTTCTGGATTCCTTGTGTACGTTTAAGAAAAGATTATTTACGCCGTCTTCTGTCAATCGGATCTCTTTGAGTAGGTGATCTTTAAGCGTGGCTTCCAGTTCTTCCACAGATTCCTCACAGAAAATAAAATTGAACTCCGAGAAAAATGTAGATATCTTTGTATTATCTCCAAGTTGCCGTTCTATCTCTTCATAGACGTTAGGATCTTCTTTTCTGATGTTATCGATGTTTATTTTATTGTTTAGAATATGCTGTCTTAGTTCTTCGTCCGGAATGGCGTTTGTAACAAGCGACGCTTGAGTGATCCCTCCACCGGTCTCCTTGAGATTAAAGTACGAAGAGAACCATTTCATGATGAGGGAATCTTTTAATTCACCTTTCTTGTTCTTTTCTCGTTCTAAGAGATCACTCAGTTGAAGTTTTCCTGAGTCCGGATTTTGTCTATGCTTTATTTGATAGAGATGGTAGTTGCCCTCTGCATCGGATGCTACAATATCATCGAGAAAAAATTTATTGGGTCTTTCAGCCTCAACCGGGACTGTTTCAAATCGGATCCATCTATATTTCTTTGGATTCTCTATCCATTCTATAAGCAACTTAATTGCCCAACAGTCCTGATAATCAAGGCCTCTTCGGATCGAACTGGTTGGGTTTTTTCTTATCCCACCCATAATGCTGATTATGTAGGAAGACTATTTAAGCCATTACTTAGTGTTTTTGTTGTTTATGGGGGAGGAGGCTAATAGAACCCTTTCGAGCTCGTAAAATCTTGTTATTATACCTAGAAATACACCCTATTTTACACAACCGTTATGTCTTATGTGACGGAGATAACTCCCATGAAAGTGTCCGGCTGGTCCAACAGTACCCCGAACGATCATACCGGTGCAGGGTACGGTGTCGGGATCAAACGCCGTGATCGCGACCGCCACTTCCCGAGAGACTGGGGCTCGGCGGAGGTCGTGCTCGATGACGGCGAGGTTGTCGACGTGTCGCTGTCCGAAAAATTCTGGACAACCTGCCCTGAACTCAGGAGTGCAGTGATCGGGAGATGGATGCTGGAGCTGGGGGTCACTCCATGGGCAAAGGGTAAGCCGCCGGAGTTCGACCTGGAACCCATCGGCAACCGGAGATTCCGGCTGGCCTTGAACTGAAGATCCTTTTTTGTGAAGCGGCTGAGGAGAGCACAGGTCACCACTCTGCTGGAACTCGCAGACGGAACACTGCCGTTCATTGAGACTACACGATCGTCCCGGCGACGATCTCCCCGGCACACTCCTGTACTGTCTGCCGGTGCTCCTCCGGGCAGAAGAGGTAGAAGACCGTCCGGGGCCTGCCGGTGTAGGTGAGGGTCGAGAACGAGTCGATCTCCTGAACCTTCCCGTCCCTTCTCTCGATCAGGAACGGGAACTTGTCCTCTTCGAGGAGGATGGAGGCCGACTTGAAGAGCGTGTTCTCGTTCTTCACCAGGTCGGCGATGATGTAGTCGGGATCGCATCCGCACTCCTCCGCGATCGCCTCTTCGATCGCCCGTGCCCTCTCCGGGGTGAACTTTGTCCCGAGCTGGTACCGGAGAAGGTAATCCCCTCCTGCGAGACGTTGGACTCATATCCACGTTTGAAGAGCTCCCTCCTCTCCAGCCTCGTAACAAGGTCGGCCGCGGTGCCCTCCGGCCTCGTGAGCACCTGTGCAAGCAGCCGTGCATCGTCAAGAGCAAGGTAGTGCTCAAGAAAATCGTCCTTCCCGTTCCGGAGATTCTCTACATCCACGACGCGGTCCCGAACGGCAACCTTGATTGCCCGCTGGAGCATTCCGTTTGCCACGACATTCGTGTGGTGGTAGTAAACCTGAGCGTACATCAGGAAAATTGCCAACTCCGGGTGGGAACGATCGCGCAAAGCTTGCGGCGAGAGAGATCCCCTCGCTCACCCGCCCATCCGTGCCAGGTACTCCCGCGAAAGCCCGGCGATGTCCTCCAGGTCGCAGACCAGGTACCCGTCCTCTCTCAGATCCTCTTTGCCCTCTATGCTCTTTGCTACCAGGGCAAAACGTTCGTTCCTGCTCTCGTTTCGCCATCTCACCATGGAGGCCTTCTCCCGGAGCGCCGCAAGGATGCCGCGGGCCTGGCGGCGGTTGAGAGCAGACCATTTGCATTCGCAGAAGAGGGCATCCCCGGAGACCTCGTTCAGGCCTACGAGATCGATCTCCGCCTCCTTCTGCCACCACCGCCCCAGTCGCGAATACGAGGAGCCGGAAAACAGGATTCCCCTGCGAACGAGGTCGAGAGAGAGTTGCTCGAACATCTCTCCGCAATAGGGCGCGATCTCTTCCCTGATGGAGGCGAGCACCTCCCCGCTCTGTCCCGTCTCGGTCTCCGCCCTCCGGGGATACACGAAGCGGAACCAGAACCTGAGGTAGGGATCGGTCAGCCGGTAATGCCTTCTCCGGTAGCCGGCATGGGCGGTCACCGGCACCTCGTCGTCGATCAGGTGCATACGCGAGAGGACGGCAAGGTACTTGGAGACCAACCCTTTATCAAGCCCGGTCCCCTGGCAGAGGGATGCGCTCGTGGTATACCCCGCGGCGAGAGCGCGGAGAATGGCCATGTAGTTCCCTGCTTCGCGGAACTCATACTGCATCAGGATCTCGGCTTCGGAGTACAGGTATGCACCTTTGCGGAGAATCTGCTCCTCCACGTTCTCCCAGAACGATCGGTCGGGGCGAAACAGGCGGAGATAGGCAGGAACTCCACCGATCGCGCACCACGTCATGACGAGATCCTCCTCGTCGTAGGGGAGGAACCGGCGAAGGTAGGGGTAGGAGAGAGGCTCGAGCTGCCACTGCCCCGTCCTTCTGCCGTAGAGCGGGCTTGTGTACCCCAGCACCTCAGTCTCCATCGTGCTGACCGATGAACCCGATATGACGAGCATCACCGGTTCCCGGGAGAGTACCGTATCCCACACCTTCTGAAAGACGGAAGGTGTGGCCCGGTCGCGTGCGATGAGGTAAGGGAACTCATCGATGACGATCACCACTTTCTTCCCCGGAGGAGGGGAAAAGTTCCGGTGCCTGACCAGTGCCTTTATAGCAGTCTCCCAGTCGGGATATCTACTCCGCTCGAAATCCGGATCGTCCAGGTACTCCCCTGCATAGTGGGAGAAATCCTGGAGATTCCTTGCCGTCCCTTCTTCTGAGGCCAGGAAGTAAAAACCCGGGACAGTCTGCAGGAGTCGGGCAAGAAGCGTTGTCTTTCCCACGCGCCGCCTCCCGTACAGGATCAGGCACTCCGGAATCGGGGAACGATATCGATCGGTGAGGAACTGTATTTCACTTGCCCGGTCTACGAAGGGATGTTGATACATAAGTATACTACTTTATAGTCAACAACCACTTAAGGTGATCGGTAAGCGCCGGTGGTCCGGCCGGCCATGGCCGCTGCACAGGCGGGCATCTCCTTACCAGGGTTGATGGTCGTCGCCGGGTGGTATGAGGACGAACTCCCCTGTCTTCGCGGCGACGGCGACGATGTCGCCGAGATCGCTTCGCTGGAGAAGGTAGAACGCCTCTCCGGCGAACACCTGGTAGAACTCGGGATAACCGACGCCCGATAGGCTCTGCGGGTGATAGTGCCCTTTCGTCTTGACATACTCCCCACCCACGGTGCCCGGGGGAATGACGGTGATGTCAAACCGGACGTTCTGCTCGCGAAGGTACGCACGATCCCCGGCAGTGAGGGCGAGGTCGCGGTACATGAAGTACAGGGGCATATCGCCGGATTGGTCCGGGTCGGCGAGCACGCACCGCATGTCGTCGAGGGTCCGGACGGAGGGTTCGGGGAGGGTCCCGGGCCAGTAACTGTTCATCGATCCATATTCTGCTGTTGCCGGTGATAACCTGCACGATCTGATTTCCGGTGTATTTCTCTCACCGGGTTAATGCATCGCGGTGTGTCACATCTGCCCGTGCTCCTGCCTTGAGGGCCAGTCGCGACTACTGCGTCACCTTCACCCGGAAAACCCCGGATCTCGTCCTACCAGGACGATGCCATCCGCAACACCGTCGAGACCTGGGCGGACGCCGTGCCCGCCCTGGCGTGAAGCGGGGAACTTCCGTTCCCTACCCAATTTTCTCAGTGCCGGGGCGATCAACGCCCCGGTAAACAACTCGCTTCAGACAGAGATATGTAGATTGAAGTACCAGAGGATCTCCTATACCGCAGAGGTGAAATTACCATGAGCCAGGTAAAAGAGGAGATCATCAACGAGCTCGACGACCTCCCGCCCCGGACATACGGTGAGGTGCTCGATTTCATCCGGTACCTCAAGTTTCGGCGCCGGAAGGCCACCCCGGACACCGCCCTCGCGAGTGAACCCGTGCTCCGGAAAGACTGGCTCCGACCCGAGGAGGAAGAGGCGTGGAAAGATTTGTGAAAGGGGATGTAGTCGTTGTACCGTTCCCTTTCTCTGATCTCTCAACCGTGAAGCGGCGTCCGGCCCTTGTCATTGCGGCACCCGGCGGGGACGATGTCATCCTCTGTCAAATCACGAGTCAGCAGATCCGGGACCCCTACGCCGTCGGCATCGCCGACGTAGACTTTGCGGAGGGAACGCTCCATAAACCAAGCAATGTCCGGCCAAACCGGCTCTTTTCCGCCAGTACAAACCTGATCCTCTACCGGGCTGGCCGTCTCAACGACCGGGCCGTCACGTCGGTCATCGATCGGATCATCGAGATCCTGCAGGCAGAGTAACTTCCTGCTCTGGATTTCTACCCCGGATCCGGAATTTTTCTCATTGGCATCCGGCTGCTCGCCTGTGCCACTTCAGTTTGCGGCCTTCGCTCCCCCCTCATTCTCAGCCCATGCACGGCCCTCTTTTAATATCCCATCTTCTCCAGCCACTGGTACATCTCCTGCGGAGAGGATCAACGTCCGCCGGGCCCAGAACCCCCACTACATCTTCAGCGTCGAGCGGGGGCGGGGATGATCCCGGAGCCGTGGGTGTCGCCGTAGACCGAAGAGGACGAGGCGGCGACGACGGCCGGCACCTCGCAGTCCTTCGCTGCGACGAGAACGTCGAGCGTCCCGGTCACGTTCGCCTCGTTCGAGGCAAGCGGGTCCTTCACCGACCGGGGCACGGAGGGAATGGCGGCCTGGTGGAAGATGCCGTCCGCACCGGGGAAGACCTCCATCAGGAGATCGAGGTCGGTGATGCTCCCCTCGACGAACGTCACCCGGGGGTGATCCAGGAGGTGCTCGATGTTCACTCGCCGGCCGGTGGCGAGGTTGTCGATGATGACGACGTCTTGCTCCTCGGCCTCTCTCAGTCCCAACTGTCTCTCCTGACCTCTTCCTCAATCCTGCCCTGCAACTGGAGCGCTATCGGTGCTCCCTGTGCCGCGGTGACATCGACGATGTGGACAAACTTCTGTTGCAGGCCGGGGTCCTGTTTTATGATAGAATGGTACTCCGCCCAGGCATCATGGAGCAGATCTGGAAGCGTATTCCGTCTGCACACCTGCTCTAGCAGGGCTGAAGGGTTCGATGACCCCTTGATACAACTATAAAGCCAGTCGATGCCATGGCTGGGAATATACGAAAACCCAATCTTCCTCAAGAGGTTGACGAGGCCAGGGAAACATTCGGGATGCGATCCCACGGTCGAGCACCAGCGTTCGATGATATCGGTCATCTGCTGGAGAGGCGACCATTCCTTGACCTTCCAGGTGATGATTCCTCTCGGATCGGAGAATATAAGAAGACCGAGGATGCTCCTTATTTCTTCCTTCAGAGATCTGCTCGATAAGATGCAAGTCCCTGAAGAGAGAACGGTATTCCCCACCCTATGCCAGACGTCAACAAGCCTGCCTTCACATTCTGGTGTGGGACCGACGATCAGAAGACCCCTGAGGAGATTTTCCATCAATCCCGGAGCCTTCTCCCAGTTATCGCAGATGGGGGCCAGAAGAGCCGGGTAAACCTCTGCCTCCGGCAACCGCAGGATGGCATTGGCAATGATAGGGAAGAACACTTGATCCCATTCCAATGACACCATGCTGTCGCTTCGGAACCCTTTCTTGTCGGGGTTTATGGTATTGTTTATGGTGAAAGTCAGGAGGTCGCTGAGGAGTGATACTAATCTATCCCGAGGTTTAATCGCCGAGATCCGTGCATCTCCTGGAAGGCAGAAGAGGAGAGAGTATAGGAAATGGAGTTCAACCTCACGCGAAGAGCAGTCACAGAGCGGCTTCTCAAAAAACCTGTGCCACCATCCCCTGGGTCCGGTTCTCCCTCTGGATAATTCGATGGCCTCTTCAATGCACCTCCAGACCGTCGTCTGATCAGTTTCCCACAGGGGGGTAAGAGCCCTAAATAGATTCCCCCGAACCTCATTATTTCTGTGGGCTGCCAGCTCAAACAGTGCTTTTTTGATCTCCCTATCGTCGAGATACTTCGTCAGGAGTACCGGCAGTGCCCGTGCCGCAGACCGGGCGTGACCGTAGGGATCCCTCATAAATTCCTCCCCCTGCCTGAGGGGGGCGGGTCGCCTTGCAGCGACGAGCAGCTGCTCTCTGCACCAGGTGATATGGTTGTTGCTCTGTGCCCAATCCCACTGCTTGATGACGACCGCAGCGGTAAAGAGCGCAACGGCATTTGCTCGCCATCCGAGTCTATCCAGGCCCCCCTCCGCTGGCTGGATGGGATCATCGCTGGCACTCAGCTCCCGGGCGTACTCCATCGCGGCCTCAATTGTAAAAGTTGGAATGATCTTGTTCTCCTCCAACAATGTTCTCGACCACAGGAGAAGTTTCAGAGGCTGGTTCTGGCCTTCAATTTCTTCCCGTTCTCCAGCCAGTCGGCCCTCGAGTTCGGCTGGTATAACAAACTCGATGGCGATCGTCCCTTCCGTCTCGTTCTCAATAGTTCGGTAATTCTCGGGTTCAGCCTGTGCGGCCCAGATTCTGCAGGTCTCGATCCGTTCCTGAAGCAGACTTGTATTGTCCTTCTCCTCCTCGTAGTAGAGGGGAGGATGCTCGGGGAACGTTCGCATCGCAGATTGGAGCCTTGACCGTGTCTCTGCTGAGCCCATTACGAGAATTGGTAGAATCTGGTTTCGGAGGGTGGTTTTACGTTGTTCTTGTCGTGCATCATCTTTTAAGAGCCTGTAGTCCGGTAGATCCTGACCCCAGGATAGATATTTTGAACTAATCTCAACATGTGTCTCCTCCTGCAAGTCCTGCACATACCGCTTGGAATCCATATCCAGGAACGCTGGGTTTTCAAGGAGCGGGACCAGTAACTCAGGGCAAGTCTTCCAGTGCGCAAGCCCCACAGACGCGCAGACCCCTACGATCGCAACGGAGCATGTACCCTGGAGGACGGTCTCAAAGAGCTCCTTGGCATCCCGCCCCTCTTTTATTTGCTCCTGCATCCAGTATTCGAGAGCCATCAGGGCGCAGGTGAGGGCGGAAGGGGCCGCGCTTGAGAAGCGGCACCACTGATATACGCGACAATCTCCCCAGACGATCTTCTCTCCCGACTCAAGATAGATCTTCTGGGGGAGTGGATGCTTTCTTCTCCACTCCTCCTCTTCACGAATCTTCCAGCACCGGGTCGCGTGGTTGACTATATTGTGGATGAGTGCCAGCCCTTCAGTTGGGTGTAACCTTAAAAATCCAAGAAACGGCCCTTTTAACCGGGTCGGTGGATTCCAGTTGATCCATCGAATTCCGAGGTCATTGAAAAGATGGTGGTAACCTCCATAGCGATCAGGTTTTATCTCTTGACAGAGGACCTTGGTGATAACCTCCACGGCAGTCCCGGGAAGATCCCGGCAGAGGGGAACCCATCCATAGGCAAGAATGACATCTCTGAGATCTGCTCCTATTGGGTCCTCCCGCCTGACAAACATGTCCACCTCGTCCGGCGTGCAATCAGACGCCCACAGGATGGCCCCGATGATGTTCTTTCTGGATTCCTCGCTATGCCGCCCAGAAGGAACGTTATCCTGTATTCTAAAGCAGAACTCTGCAACCTCTCTACGGAGATCCTGGTTCCCTCTATCCTTCATCCACGTGCTGGCGATCTGCGAAAATTCGACCAGAACCTCATCCTGAATACTATCTGGATAGGACAGCGACCATTTGAGTGCCGGGATCCATTGGTCATGGATAGGAACTGTGCAGTAAGCACAGTACTTTTCGGCTTCTGCTGCTGGAAGCCTTGGAAGGAAAGACGACAATATCGGATTTGGTTTCACATAGATGGTTCTCATCGCCTTCAAAAACCTGCTGAGCAGATACCCATCCCGTTCAAGCAGATATGGCCCAATTCTCTGAAGAATCTCACCCTGGAGCGGCGAGGAGAGGACTGCCCCCAGTGCATCCTGGTACCACCGCGGCGAGAGAGATCCCTCCCGCTGCTCAAGGCTATCCAGCAAATCCGCCCAGGATTCCGGGACCCGTTCAACCTCGAGAACATAGGAGACATATAAGCGAAAGGGCCTGACCAGAATCAGGGACTCATTATGGGATTCCAGGAACCCCGGGATATCCTTCTTATGAGATGCCAGCATCTTTACGGTGGTCCACTCTCCGTATGCATCATGAACAAAACGGACCTCTCCGTTCTCCCGGGTTATGATACGATCGGAGATCAATCCCACTATAGCCTCAGAATAGAGTGAATCATCCTGGAGGCCATGTCCTCCGTCCAAGAAGGATTGCTGTGCGAGAGCAATAAGAAACCGGGCACGCTGGTCTGGAGCGCCTCTCCCATATCTGGTTCCTTCAGCCAATCGCACAACCTCCTCCCAGAAGAGGTCTAAAAGCCAGGATTCGGTGAGCACCGGAGGAACCTCTTCCGGGGAGAGGGTGATCCCCGGGAGGGTGAGGATATCCAGTACCAGCGGCCTTGAGAGGATGTCATTCAGATGTCCCTCCGATGCCAGGCTTCTCAGTTCCGGGAACTGGTCGACTACAGTGGCAACCTCTTCCTCGGTAAGCGGCCCCACCTCGTAGAAACTGATAGTCCGGTCAGCCAAATTTTTCCGGAGTGACAGATGTTTTACTATTGTTTCAGCACTCTCTTCTCTGACGGTAAATACAAGTTTCCAACAATATTCACCATCTCCCCCGCGTTTTATGTGCTCCTCGTTGTAACGCCGAACCGCGAGAATAATATCATCCAGAATGCGTTTCTTATCCTGGTCGATGCCCGCCCAATCCAGGCCGTCGATCAGGATACAGCGGAGTGGTGCGGTACCTATTGCTGAAAGCACTCTGTGAAAGTCGCTTTCTATATGGATACTATGGAGGAAATGCTCAAGCGAAGCCCCAAAGAACCGCTCGACTGCAAAGACAACTACTTCCCCCTCCTGCCGCAATCGATCTGCAAGCCGCTTGAGTAAAACCGTTTTTCCAACCATTGGTTCGCCTGAAATGACGACGACTTCATGGTTCCTGATCTCAATCTCTAGCTGATCTAGCAGATGTCCTCTCTGAAGATGAAGCGACTCCCCTATGGTGTCACGGATGGAAGAGAGGACGATATCGGAATGATTTCTTAAATGGAGAAGATCCTGCAAGAGGTCCAGTTCATCCTGGAGGTAGATGCCATGATCGAGAGCGATCCCTCTTATCCTCTCTCTATCTATAGATCCTGCCATCTTTGCAGAATCTGCTACCTCTGTTCTCAGGATCTCAAAGAGTGATAGCGCTTTCGTCGCATCCCCATTTTTTATCAGGTTCCTTAACTGGTTCCAGGATTGTACCGCGTCACGTGATCCTGCATGCTCAATATCGAAGTGGAGGATTACAAGACACCGCGAAAACCTCCAGAGTTCGATCTCGGTTACGGGGCTGTCCTTTGCCTTTGTGAGGAGGTTCCTGAAGACGTTAACATACTGTTGCTTCGTCTTGTGGAAAAATCCGGGGGTCGATACCTTCCTGAAGAATTCATCTGAATCCCGGGAGGCCCTTGCCTGTCCCAGAACCGGCCGCAGATGCTCGTCTAAAGCCTTCTGATAGACCCCAACCCCAATACCCAGCCGGTCGGTCTCGGGATCGAACCGCCATCCATAGACTCCGGTGAATGCTTTCCAGCAATCAGCAACCACTCTGGCGAAGTCCTCGTTCGACTCGGCATCAGAGAAGGTAAGGTCATGCTTTATCTGCAGAGCAAGCCGCCTCTCTTTCTTCCCGTTGCTGCTGGTGACGACGATATCGTCAAGCACACTCCCCTCCCACCTCTGCTGGAAACTCGCTCTTGTACAGGTACCCCAGTCGAGCCCCCGGGGTATATCACCTGCCAGGAGGGTCACCAAGTAGGAGACTCCAACCAGATGCTCAAAGGTATTTCCGCCACCGCCCGTAGAGAAAGGATTGGCCACCCCAGGATCTTCGTGAGCGCTGTTCATCTTGTTATAGCGGGCAACACGGATACCGATAAGTCTTGCTTTTAGTATTTTGGGTTTCTGACCTAAACAGATCCCCTCTCACCACAACTCGCGGTTCACCACGCCAGATAACTAAAGCAAAAGAGGAACGATCGCCGTATAAACTTGGGAGACCGGGTAAAACACACTATTCTCCACAATGTGCATTATATTTTGGTAGTCTTGTTACCGAAGGGAAGCATATTGAGATTAAAAATCACAAGACTTATCTGAATTAAATTAACATGCCATGTATGCTTATCACTTCAAACATTGGATCCATAATTATTGAGGAACAAAAACATTTACAAGAATACACGGGTCCCGCCTTATCGTATTATAGTAACACGATTCGATTAGGTCAAATGGCGCGAATGATGGGGAAGATGCGCCGTTTGGAAGTGATTTCAAATCCTGATATTTTAGCGGTGTTTGGTGCAGATGTTGGTATATCTGATGACAATTATGTAAATACTATAATTCTACCCGCTATAGAACGCACCGGAGCGATTTCGATATATAGAGATGGCTCTGGCAGGATCTCAAAAGTTGAGGAGAATATTTCTTCTGAAGCAGATATCCTTAAAATTACTGGTGAATTATGGGAATCAATTGAACCAAAAGAGCCAGAAGAAATATCATTATATTTAATTGATGCATGCTCTCAATTGCCAAAAATACATAGCGAGATCGATAGTGAACTTAGTTCATCCGGATTTAAACAACCAGAGCAAGCTTTACAATTATCTGTAGATCTTTCTCTTATCCAAGGTCATACAATTTCAGGAGTTTCTGAAACTGTATATCATACACCGTACTATGCAAAAGAACGTACAAGAGACATGTTCTATGCTTTGAAGGGGATGAAGCAGGAAACACGTGTTAACGTAGGAAACCTGCTTGACCATCTTGAGTCGAACCCTGCTATACCTTTATCAACTATTACCGACATCGCCCCTGATGATTTACTACACTATCAGAAGGTTGGGCTAATTGATATAACTGAAGTTTCCTCAAGATGTGGAAAAACGGAACGTTTTATATTCTCCCCAGCCATTTGGAGCCCATTTGGATCAACGATGCTTAAGGATGAACAAGAACATGTGAGAGCGTTATTGTCTTGCGTAAGATACGGGCAAGTTTCACCAACAAAAATTGATGGAGTGCCCTACCCCATAAAGTATCCCGAGAAATATATTGCAGCATTGATAAGGCGAGGGAAAGTTGGTCCTTCCTCTCCTATAGGCACGGACTATGTTATATTAGAGAAGGAAGGAATCGTAAAAATCGAACAATCTGCTAAACCGGGTCAATATGAAATGACCTTAGTAAAGGAAGATATCGCTGAAAGTGCTCGTCGCATCCTTTCAATGGGGCGGGATGTTACCGTTGAGCAAGGAGATATTGACGCTCGAAATCTCTCTCAGCAGGGAAGTTTTGACAATAGTGCTCAAACTAGAGCAAGGACAATTGCGACGCTATCTAAAAAACCCAAATGTGCATCTGACTTTGTTGGGGATAAAATCATTGAGGTGCTTAGAGGAGGAAACCTTTGATGAATGAGGGTGCCCTCTTGGAATATCGTGTCTCCAGGCTTTTTTTTAGAAATGGCTATTTTACGCGGACGAGCCTTAAATTAAAATCAGATTCTTACTCAGAACCAGTTGACATCACTGATATTGATGTCCTTGGAATTAAGTACGACACCGATTTCACACCAACGGTAATGATGGCAGAATGTAAGTCCGGGGCAAATGATAAGCCACTTGCTCAAATAATCAGATTAAGGGGGTTGATCGATCTCTTTAACTTTTCCAGAGGGTATTTGGTTAAATCAAAGGTCTCTACAAAAATAAAACAATATGCAATTAAGAATAAAATCACTCCCCTAGATTATGCCCGATTAGATGAGCTAGAGCAGATACTGGACCTAAATGAACATTGGGAGGGGTCATATGCAAAATGCAATTACGATAGGTTAAATGAGTACCATGGTGATAGTCTTAGACGTCAAGATAATCTAAAAAACATCTACTGGTTTTTAAAAATAGATTTTTGGTCGTTACCATCACACCTCCAAATAAAAAAAGTGATGAATGTTTCAGCTGAGTTAACTAAAAAGTGTTCTTTCAACGCTAAAAACTATGAACTATGGTTGCTGGGGGAGTCTGCGATCTTACTGTCTCTTGCAATTCTTAATTTTTGTAATGAGTTATATCCTCTTACGGAAAACGAGCGAAAAATCTACACTGAAAATAAAATGCTTGAAGGATTAGAAGGGATGACACGTGACACCCAAAATCAGTTGATCCAGTTAATGCAAACTTATGCGCAAGAGAAAGTCAAAGAAGCATGTGGTAAGGCACTATCACTTAACAACCAAGATCTGACTCTACCTTTACCCACTTATACTCAAGACTTAAATGAGGTTACTTCCCGTATTATAAGCCGTCCAGATATAGCAATACACATACCAAGATTTTTGGATTATTTCATCTACCAGTTCATTCTCGCCGATAACGACGTAGATAAAGAGGATTTAGAACTTCTCTTCCCTGTTGATATAGATATCCTTGCGAAGATGTCCAAGAACATTGTTAAGTTTATGAAATCTGATATTGAAAACATCGATCTCTTCAACAAGTTAATGGCATTCTAAAAACCCAAAATTTGCTTGATTTATCTCAATCTTTGGGTCGGTTAGGTTACCGACTCAAGTGTCATTTATCGATCGCAAGCATGCCTGACAGAACTTGCGATGTGAGTAGCGGTTAGAGGCGGCTGCCTGAGCCTTGAATCTCGCAAAGATTACAGCCCAACTTTGCCAGTATCAACATCTGAGAGTGCCCTTAGGCCAGGTTAGCAACGCATAAGAGTGTTCTTAGTGATGTTTGAATGGACCAACATGCAAACAAAACTAAGAACCAATGAGATTGAGCCGACTGACACTATATCCTTTCCCATTGGCACCATCCTCCTCGTTACAAGGCTCTATGACGTCTTGAATTTCGGTGATATTTTCGGGAAACACAAGACACGGGGCATCGATATCAATGGTTTGCTTCAAGCCCTGATCAGCTACAAACTGACGGATAACTTCAGCATCAAGCGATCCCACGACTGGATCACCCGCCCGGAAGTTCTCGCTGAATTCAACCTCCCGCCCTTCAGCGAACGAACCCTCTACCGTGTCCTTGAAACTCTTGGCGCCAACCGAGATGAGATCATTTCCGACCTCCAGGATGTCCTTTTTGCGCGGTATGACTTTGAGCATACCGACATCAACATGGACTGGACCAGCATCGTCCTTCACGGCACTGAGGCGAAGCTCGGAAAGTATGGCTACAGCCGGGATCACCGGCCGGATAAGAAACAGATCACCGTTGGCGTCACAGAACTTGCCGACCCGATCAATGTCCCGATTGGGATGACCATCGAGCCTGGCAATCTCAATGACCAGACGCACTTCAAGAAGACCTATCGGCAGTCAATAGGTGTCAGCTTTAAGCTTGGTGGGAACAGGATGGCTGTCGTTTGACGGCATTTGGCCTCCTTAAATATCTCTCTGCCGTGTCCTGTTCTCTCCTACAAGAACATTATTTCCTGACGTTGTCCCGCGATTCTTCGTCAAGGGGATACCCAATCTGATTCCTTCCCTTACGTGATGATAACCAAGGAGTGGTTTTATGTGTCCCGCCTGCCCAGGGAGGAACTATGAAAGTGTCTGGCTGGTCTAAAGGTTCGGCAGATAATCGCACCGGTGCAGGGTACGGCGTCGGGATCAAACGCCGTGATCGTGACCGCCACTTCCAGAGGGACTGGGGCTCCGTGGAGGTCGTGCTCGATAGCGGTGGGATTATCGGTGTCTCACTGTCCGAAAAATTCTGGACAACCTGCCCTGAACTCAGGAGTTCAGTGATCGGGAGATGGATGCTGGAGCTGGGGGTCATTCCCTGGCCAAAGTATAAGCCGCCGGAGTTTGACCTGGAACCCATCGGCGACCGGAGGTTCCGACTGGCCCTGAACTGAAGATCCTTTTTTGTGAAGCGGCTGAGGAGAGCACAGGTCACTATTCTGCCGGGACTCGTAGACGGAACTCCGGCGTTTATCGAGACCTACCCGATCGTTTCCGCGATGATCTCCCCGGCACGCTCCTGCACGGTCTGCCGGTGCTCCTCCGGGCAGAAGAGGTAGAAGACCGTCCGGGGCCTGCCGG
>OFEK01000777.1_pt1 | contig 27665 bp, 26 predicted proteins | sample 1521131 | NCBI WGS metagenome assembly OFEK01 (sample SAMN05720209, study PRJEB24109) | activated sludge metagenome | isolation source: Anaerobic digester | place: China | collected 2015-12-16
TAGACAACCGGGATAAAAAGTCTCAATCCCCTCAAATCGGGGCTCTGTCTCCGTCGCAGAGGCTACTGGAGCCACTTACGATCACCATGGTTGTCTCAATCCCCTCAAATCGGGGCTCTGTCTCCGTCACTGATTCTCGGTTCTGGATAGACAACCGGGATAAAAAGTCTCAATCCCCTCAAATCGGGGCTCTGTCTCCGTCACTGATTCTCGGTTCTGGATAGACAACCGGGATAAAAAGTCTCAATCCCCTCAAATCGGGGCTCTGTCTCCGTCTGACGCTTGTCAGGCAGAATATCACTGGCCCGAGGACGTCTCAATCCCCTCAAATCGGGGCTCTGTCTCCGTCCTGATCCGGTTATCGTCGATGTCAATGCGCCGGACTAGTCTCAATCCCCTCAAATCGGGGCTCTGTCTCCGTCCCTGATAAATGGGGAAATGGAATTATCGAAATCGAGAGTCTCAATCCCCTCAAATCGGGGCTCTGTCTCCGTCTCAGCGTGGACCGGGGAGAGGTTGAGAGGTTGGTCGTCGCGTCTCAATCCCCTCAAATCGGGGCTCTGTCTCCGTCCCCATGCAAGACTTTATAGGTCCGGATGAGTACGAAGAGTCTCAATCCCCTCAAATCGGGGCTCTGTCTCCGTCCCAGCCCATGATGGCTCACCTCAACATCGCGGATCAAGTCTCAATCCCCTCAAATCGGGGCTCTGTCTCCGTCCTATTGGGAAAAGTCGTCCAAGAAAGGCGGGTTTGTAGTCTCAATCCCCTCAAATCGGGGCTCTGTCTCCGTCCCGACGGCCGTGGCGGAGTCAAAATCGTCCACGTTGTGTCTCAATCCCCTCAAATCGAAGCTCTGTCTCCGTCTCAAACGCCGCGCAGGTGGCGTTTGGAACTGCTCCAGGGGTCTCAATCCCCTCAAATCGGGGCTCTGTCTCCGTCGCACCATGAAAGCCATTGTGATCCTTAACGCAGCGCGTCTCAATCCCCTCAAATCGGGGCTCTGTCTCCGTCGAGATCATGATGAAGAAGAGCAGCAAGAGTGTCGAGAGTCTCAATCCCCTCAAATCGGGGCTCTGTCTCCGTCCGTATAAAGCGTGGGATGTCGCCCAGCGCGGGTTGGAGTCTCAATCCCCTCAAATCGGGGCTCTGTCTCCGTCCGGATCAAACGCCGCGCAGGTGGCGTTTGGAACTGCTCCAGTCTCAATCCCCTCAAATCGGGGCTCTGTCTCCGTCCATTGTGATCCTTAACGCAGCGCATCGGCTCCTGCCGTCTCAATCCCCTCAAATCGGGGCTCTGTCTCCGTCCCGAAGCCCCGGATTATCGGGCCATCGCACTTGCCTAGTCTCAATCCCCTCAAATCGGGGCTCTGTCTCCGTCCCGACGCCAAGGTGCTGAGCGAGGCCGCCGAGCACAAGTCTCAATCCCCTCAAATCGGGGCTCTGTCTCCGTCCCAACGACAGGAGGCTACGATGAAGGCGAATGACGTGAAGTCTCAATCCCCTCAAATCGGGGCTCTGTCTCCGTCCAGGATTTGTGGAGCGAAGGCGCACTTCTTGGAGCTGGTCTCAATCCCCTCAAATCGGGGCTCTGTCTCCGTCTTAGCGGTAGGAACCGCAAATAAGCTAATCGCGGACTTGACAGGTCTCAATCCCCTCAAATCGGGGCTCTGTCTCCGTCTGGGATGTCGCCCAGCGCGGGTTGGATGCGATCCCCGGAGGTCTCAATCCCCTCAAATCGGGGCTCTGTCTCCGTCCGGAAGCTAGGGTGAAGGGCAACACTAAAATCAATGTTGGTCTCAATCCCCTCAAATCGGGGCTCTGTCTCCGTCAGAACAAACCACAAACGACGGAGGCTACGATGGAAGCATGTCTCAATCCCCTCAAATCGGGGCTCTGTCTCCGTCGAAAGGTGGTTGTCCGAAACTTTCGCCTCGAAGCACGGTCTCAATCCCCTCAAATCGGGGCTCTGTCTCCGTCGCGCACTTCTTGGAGCTGCACTTGACCGAGGCCCATAGGTCTCAATCCCCTCAAATCGGGGCTCTGTCTCCGTCCGACGCTGCTCGGTATACGCCAGTCTGCGCGGGTCCGGGTCTCAATCCCCTCAAATCGGGGCTCTGTCTCCGTCCCGCTGAGCCATGTTCGGATTCGCGCCAACGCGCGAAGTCTCAATCCCCTCAAATCGGGGCTCTGTCTCCGTCACTAACCATCACCAACCAAACCAGCAGACGGTGGAGAGTCTCAATCCCCTCAAATCGGGGCTCTGTCTCCGTCAGAGATGTCGTCGCTGGGCGTACCTGATGGATCAGGCCGTCTCAATCCCCTCAAATCGGGGCTCTGTCTCCGTCAGCAAGAAATCTCAGCACTCCGGGCGGAATGGGTAAGGTCTCAATCCCCTCAAATCGGGGCTCTGTCTCCGTCCAATTGCTGAACTGGATACCTCGATCCAGGAGCGGGTCTCAATCCCCTCAAATCGGGGCTCTGTCTCCGTCGCCATCCTGAGTAGAGCCATCCTGCAAAGAGCCAACCTGTCTCAATCCCCTCAAATCGGGGCTCTGTCTCCGTCGTGACGTTCCCACAATGCTCGTCATTGCGGCGAGTCACCGTCTCAATCCCCTCAAATCGGGGCTCTGTCTCCGTCTTCGTGCGGTCATCCGCAAGAATGGTTTCTCTCGTGAGTCTCAATCCCCTCAAATCGGGGCTCTGTCTCCGTCCGTGGGGTTGGGGGCGTTCACCCGCGCAAGCCATAGGTCTCAATCCCCTCAAATCGGGGCTCTGTCTCCGTCGAGAAGTACATCGCCGTCTAGCTGTCTGCCTTGATCGGTCTCAATCCCCTCAAATCGGGGCTCTGTCTCCGTCGGCACCCACCAAGCCGCAGGATTGCAACAGGCAGTCCGTCTCAATCCCCTCAAATCGGGGCTCTGTCTCCGTCAGAAAGACTGCTCGAGCTTTATCATCGTGGGAAGGCAGTCTCAATCCCCTCAAATCGGGGCTCTGTCTCCGTCTCGCCCGTTCTCTGAGGACAAACACGGGCAAGACGGTCTCAATCCCCTCAAATCGGGGCTCTGTCTCCGTCTCAGCCACGTGCGGATCCGCGCCAATGCGCGGATTCGTCTCAATCCCCTCAAATCGGGGCTCTGTCTCCGTCGAAAGCGGGTTAGGCGGCAGCTGGAAATCATCGTTGAGTCTCAATCCCCTCAAATCGGGGCTCTGTCTCCGTCAGTGTCCTAGCCCAGTCACAAAGGAGAAAGCATGAAGTCTCAATCCCCTCAAATCGGGGCTCTGTCTCCGTCTCCAATGTATCAAGGCAACAAAAGATATCAACATGCTGTCTCAATCCCCTCAAATCGGGGCTCTGTCTCCGTCGTTAAATCCGAGAAACATATAACTAATGATGTTATTGAGTCTCAATCCCCTCAAATCGGGGCTCTGTCTCCGTCCCACAAATGAAGCTATTAAAGTTGAGAAGGCTCCAGAAAGTCTCAATCCCCTCAAATCGGGGCTCTGTCTCCGTCAAAACGGCCTCAAAACGTCCAAAAATGGCCATGAGTCTCAATCCCCTCAAATCGGGGCTCTGTCTCCGTCCTCCGAATTGGTTTCCGCGACACCGGGCACTCTCACGTCTCAATCCCCTCAAATCGGGGCTCTGTCTCCGTCCGAGGCCGAGCACAGGAAACAAGCTCGGGGACTGCTGTCTCAATCCCCTCAAATCGGGGCTCTGTCTCCGTCGCCATAGGAAGCATTACCTGCTCGAACAGTGCCAGTCGTCTCAATCCCCTCAAATCGGGGCTCTGTCTCCGTCGTGAGCTGCAAAATGCTCAGGCGCGACGGTGACAAGGTCTCAATCCCCTCAAATCGGGGCTCTGTCTCCGTCCCAATGGCTGACAAACCAATGACCAGAACCCTCACAGTCTCAATCCCCTCAAATCGGGGCTCTGTCTCCGTCCCACTAACAAAAAAGGAGTCGAACATGGCAAGGTATTGTCTCAATCCCCTCAAATCGGGGCTCTGTCTCCGTCAGTGGTTTGTAGAAGTAAACATGATGGATGTGAATGTCTCAATCCCCTCAAATCGGGGCTCTGTCTCCGTCTTGGCGTTGAACGCGAAAGACGCGATGAAAATGGCCGGTCTCAATCCCCTCAAATCGGGGCTCTGTCTCCGTCGGCTATGAGCGAGATCATCGCCGGTGTTGTGACACCGGGTCTCAATCCCCTCAAATCGGGGCTCTGTCTCCGTCCCACAGAACGTGGACTCTTGGCAAACACGTAAATTACGTCTCAATCCCCTCAAATCGGGGCTCTGTCTCCGTCGCGTGAAGGCAATCGCCGAATTCGAGAAAGCCTATGCGTCTCAATCCCCTCAAATCGGGGCTCTGTCTCCGTCACAAGCGGTTCAAGGCGCTTGCACTCGCTTCCGCTTGTCTCAATCCCCTCAAATCGGGGCTCTGTCTCCGTCCTGGCGATTGACGAGCCGAAAGGCGCTTTCTCGCCTTGTCTCAATCCCCTCAAATCGGGGCTCTGTCTCCGTCAGAAACATTGAAACCATCGACCACATTTTCCGTAATCGTCTCAATCCCCTCAAATCGGGGCTCTGTCTCCGTCGCCGGAATACAAAATCCTTCATCGCAAAGATTAGTCGTCTCAATCCCCTCAAATCGGGGCTCTGTCTCCGTCGGAGATCAAGATGAAAAGGACATTTGCACTTTTGACGTCTCAATCCCCTCAAATCGGGGCTCTGTCTCCGTCTTGGTTAGTGGGCTTCTTACGTGCTCATTCGACGATCCTGTCTCAATCCCCTCAAATCGGGGCTCTGTCTCCGTCACGGCACCCTGGTTGACTGGATGCGAGTGCGGTAGGTCTCAATCCCCTCAAATCGGGGCTCTGTCTCCGTCACACCTACCGCCTTAGAGTCTACGGCGGATGGATAGTGTCTCAATCCCCTCAAATCGGGGCTCTGTCTCCGTCTATAACTATTTTGTTGGGTTTCGTGACATCCACAAGGTCTCAATCCCCTCAAATCGGGGCTCTGTCTCCGTCGTAATAGAGGGTCCTCACTCGGTACAGCGTCGATTTGGTCTCAATCCCCTCAAATCGGGGCTCTGTCTCCGTCGGCGATCCTGCCCGTCCCGGCGGAAGGGTGGACGTTGTCTCAATCCCCTCAAATCGGGGCTCTGTCTCCGTCTTGAAATCGAAACTGTTCAGTCCCACATCTGCCCCGTGTCTCAATCCCCTCAAATCGGGGCTCTGTCTCCGTCGCGGTGCGGAAGAACCCTCACCGATCCCTTAAGTATCGTCTCAATCCCCTCAAATCGGGGCTCTGTCTCCGTCCCGGCGCGATTCCGTTGACGAAGCAGATTACCGGCATGTCTCAATCCCCTCAAATCGGGGCTCTGTCTCCGTCTATTATCGTACAAAACGATGGTGGAAAGTCGGACTGGTCTCAATCCCCTCAAATCGGGGCTCTGTCTCCGTCAAGACGCCTTTCAGTAATAGAGGGTCCTCACTCGGTGTCTCAATCCCCTCAAATCGGGGCTCTGTCTCCGTCTTCGGGCTTCCGGCGCGGTTCCGCTCACGAAGCAAAGTCTCAATCCCCTCAAATCGGGGCTCTGTCTCCGTCTGGAACAGTCAAAACGTACAACTTTTCCCGTATCCCTGTCTCAATCCCCTCAAATCGGGGCTCTGTCTCCGTCCATGTGCCCGCAAGAAAAGGAAAAATCATGGGTGAAAGTCTCAATCCCCTCAAATCGGGGCTCTGTCTCCGTCCGAATTGCCTATAATCGAAGGGACGGAATTGAACTAGTCTCAATCCCCTCAAATCGGGGCTCTGTCTCCGTCCCAAGATTAACGTCGCCATGATAAACGCCAACGAGAGTCTCAATCCCCTCAAATCGGGGCTCTGTCTCCGTCCAAGACGGCAACACCTTCGATGCTGGCGATTTCCCGTCTCAATCCCCTCAAATCGGGGCTCTGTCTCCGTCGAACGCGGATAACAGCGAGTTAGCGGTTATGGTAAAGTCTCAATCCCCTCAAATCGGGGCTCTGTCTCCGTCCAAGACGGCAACACCTTCGATGCTGGCGATTTCCCGTCTCAATCCCCTCAAATCGGGGCTCTGTCTCCGTCGGGGTGGCGCTGGTGACGACGGTTACTTGGTGGTAAGTCTCAATCCCCTCAAATCGGGGCTCTGTCTCCGTCCAATACTCGGGCACTTTGGGACCGAGGAGAAAGCCAAGTCTCAATCCCCTCAAATCGGGGCTCTGTCTCCGTCGCGATATCGGGTGTGCCGATGTGTCCAAGATCGTCAAGTCTCAATCCCCTCAAATCGGGGCTCTGTCTCCGTCGCGACCCAGTCCGAGGTCGAAGAGGAGTTGACCCGCAGTCTCAATCCCCTCAAATCGGGGCTCTGTCTCCGTCCTTACGTGGACATTGGACTTGATTGCAGGTATCCTCAGTCTCAATCCCCTCAAATCGGGGCTCTGTCTCCGTCTGATTTGATCGTTTTGGCGGGAGTTTTTGTTAGAATGTCTCAATCCCCTCAAATCGGGGCTCTGTCTCCGTCAGTATCCCAAGAGCTTGGCCGACCTCGACCGGGATATGTCTCAATCCCCTCAAATCGGGGCTCTGTCTCCGTCCACTGACAGATTGCTTGGTAGATGAAATTCACGCCAGTCTCAATCCCCTCAAATCGGGGCTCTGTCTCCGTCCCGATAACCCCGGAGATTTGATCTTGTACAAGGGCGGTCTCAATCCCCTCAAATCGGGGCTCTGTCTCCGTCGAGGGAATCATGAATAGAGTTGATTGTTGGTATATGTCTCAATCCCCTCAAATCGGGGCTCTGTCTCCGTCCATTCCGACGAACCCGCCCACGCGGCGGGGTTCTGGTCTCAATCCCCTCAAATCGGGGCTCTGTCTCCGTCGAATGGTTGCGGGCGACGAGCCCGTGACCTTGGCCAGTCTCAATCCCCTCAAATCGGGGCTCTGTCTCCGTCGCTTGCCATTGACGAGCCGACCGGAGCTTTTACTTGTCTCAATCCCCTCAAATCGGGGCTCTGTCTCCGTCATATGATCAGCGTAGAGAGCCCCTACAACCCCGACCTGTCTCAATCCCCTCAAATCGGGGCTCTGTCTCCGTCTGGGCAACGGTGTGGTGATGCTGGAAGGGAAGATCGGTGTCTCAATCCCCTCAAATCGGGGCTCTGTCTCCGTCCGGTAACGGTAATGGTAACGCGGCGTGCAGGGGTAATTGTCTCAATCCCCTCAAATCGGGGCTCTGTCTCCGTCACAAACCAAACGGGAGGAAAAAGGAAGGGTAAAAGGTCTCAATCCCCTCAAATCGGGGCTCTGTCTCCGTCTCTTGCACTGCAAACCGTGGCTGCTCCATGGCTTGCGAGGCCGATTCCGACCATATCCCCGTTTTTCTGACGCCGAGTACAAGAATACGCCTTCCGGTGTTGCCAACGAAGTGAAAAGTATTGGATCATTCAACATCTTTCCGAATCCGCGCATGTGATTGCCCGCCGGTGAGTAAAATCAACAGGTTGACATAGGCAGGGTTTGCGAACGCCAGGTGGGCGGAAACGCGGTCGCGGAACCCCGCATGACAAGGCCGGGGAAAGCGCCTGGGGGAAGCATTCTTCTATTTTTCGCGGGATTATTGTCGCGGAGGATGGTTGCGGTTTCTTTCGATGGTGCAAAGGAAGGGCATGAGGCGACACTCCGTTCCATGTCGGGGTGTTTAAGAGAACCCGGCGACAGCCGCTCGGCCCAAAGGCAAGGCATAAAAAGACGACCCGTGGCATCCCGAGGTGCTCCGTTGATTGATTCCATGCCGAATAGACCAGATCCCCGGTCGCGGTCAAAACAGCCGGGAATCCCGAAGTGCTTTATCGGTTGATCCCATGCCGGAGAGGGGCGGACGATCACACGACGGAAAACTTGGTGGTCGCCGGAAGCTCCCCCGCACCCGAAACCTCGCATTCGGCTAAGCATCCGCGGCATTGACGGTAGTAGCGGACGCTGTCCGTGGTGAAGTCGATCAAGGCCTCCAGGCGGTCCTTCATCTTCAGGAACCTCTTTTCGGTCAGGTCCGGGCACTCGAAAACGGATTTCTGCACCCTGACGCCGTAAGCTTTGAGGACCTTCGCGACCTTGTAACGCACCCGGTCGTCACTTATGTCGTAAGAGACCACGTAAAACATTCGCGACGAACTCCCAGATGAGATTGCCCCGCGTTCAACCCGTCTCCTCAGGAGACCTCCGACCAGATGAACGGCTCATAAGAGTCGCGGTCCCCCACGAGATAATGACAGAATTTCCAGACCTGGCGCTGAATGAGCCCGCGGTAGTCCGTCCTTTCCCTCGAATCCGGGTCCAGAATACGGCTTGCCATCCACTTCTCGTAAGCTTCGATGAACGCCCGGGCGATCTTCGGTTTCATCTCCACAGGCCGGCGATGCTTCAGCTCCTCTTCGTCCACTGCGTCCGGGCACGGGGTGGGACGGTAGACGAAATCGTCGAGGCCGATGACGCGCCGGTTGACGAGCGCCAGCACGAGCCGGTCGCCCAGGAAGGTGCGCCATTCCTCCACCAGGTCGCAGGCCAGCGAGGGCCTGCCGTAGTCGACCGCGTGGAGGCAGCCGAGGTACGGGTCCAACCCCACGACCTTGATGGCCGTCAGGACCTCCTGCGTGAGCAGGGTGTAGACAAACGAGAGAAGCGCATTGAGCGGGTCAAGGGGCGGACGCCGGTTGCGGCCGTTGAATTCAAAACCCGGGACCCGGACGAGGAGAGGGAACACTTCGAAGTACAGGTTCGCCGCATGCCCCTCGATCCCGCGCAGCAAGTCCATGTCTTTCTGTCGATCGACGAGAGCCGACAGTCCCTTGATCTGTGCCGCCGCACGGTGGAGCGCCTCGCTGCCGTACCTGCTTCCTCGCAGTGCCAGAAAGCGTGCCGTGTTTCGCAGCTTTCCCCGGACGATGCTCTGAGTGGTCCTCAGTGCGAAATCGGCCCCGGAAAGCTTGACGTACTGACCCTGCCGTCGTTGGACGTGCTTGTGTTCATCCACCATCAGCCTGGCGCGAAACTGTCCCCTGGGGCTGAGCAGCACCGTTTCGATGCGGTGGCGGATGAGCACTTCCAGGACCGCTCCGCTGAGGGAGGAAAAGCCCACCAGGGTGAGCTGGCTGAGGCCTTCCAGCGGGATCTCCGCAATGATCTCCCGGTTTTTGGTCACGACCAGGTGATTGCCCGCCTTGCGCAAATACGCTCCCTGCTCCAGGATGTACGTTCTTTCCATGCTCAACCCCCGCGGTTTGTCGCTTTCCTTGCATTTCCGCCCGATTGAGGCGATTCGTCACCCGTCGACTCGATACTCGGCAAGGGAAGGGCGGGTTCCCGGTCCCCGAGGTTCCGCACGGCGCCCGTTTCCCGGTTCCGTTCTCTCCTTTACGGATTCGCCCCATCCCCGAGGAATCGCTCGACGACGCCGATAGCCTCCTGCAGGCGGTCGAGCGCATCCCTCAAGTTGCTCACTTTCTCCCCCTTTTGCTCTTCGGCGCCTTGCTTCCACTGCGGCCAGTGAAGGAGGGGATGCGGATAGGCGGAGCCGTCGGGGAACGTGCACTGGTCGCATGCGAGGTCAAGCAGGCCGTGGATGCGCTTGCAGCCGAGAGGGGACCCGCGAACGCGGGACAGGCGGTAGTCCACCAGGTGGGGATTGTACTCCGGAAGGTTCCGGAAAAGGTGGTGCAACAGTGTCTTGGCGCGCGGCAAAAATCCGATGGTCCCCAGGAGCACTTTCTCCTCCCGAACGGAAAGGCTCCGTGACTGCCGGCAATTTATGACGATCTGGGCGAGTGCCGTGCAGCGGTCCACAAGGAAGGCGAGCTCCGGTACTTCCTTCGCCCACATTTCTTCCCTGGGATGTACCACGACTTCTCCCGCCTCCCTGGAGGAAGAGGCGGCCAGGAAAGGTTCCCTGCCAATCGAACTCACCTTGGAAAGGGCCTCCAGTTGTGTCCACGGGGAACGGTCCGGTATGTGGAGAAAAAAGGACGGCTTACCCGTCACCCGGTGAATGCCGAGAGGGAGCTTGACAAGGTTTCCCAGTCCTTTCCCGGCGAGCCTGTCCTGCTTGGGGAACACCTCGAGGTTGAAGCAGCTCAGATCGGGGGCGATCCGTTTGACAAGCCCCTGGAGCACCTGGCGGGCATCCGTTGCGGGCACGGGCTCCTCGAAGAGGTACCAGAAATGGAAGCCCTTTCCCCCGCTGAATTCCACGAGGCAGGGAAGACCTTTTTCCCTGCCGATCTCGGGAAGGCGGCCGAGCAGGTAGTTCTTTTCCCTGAAAACGAGCTCTTTATCCCGCGATGTGACCGGCCCCGCGCGGAGCCGCGATGCGAGGTCCGCATCGACCACCGCGACCTTCACATGGCTGTCCCGCCGGAGGAGATAGATCCCGTAGGTCCTGTGTCCCCCGATGTGCTCGAGAGCGTCTTCGGAAGTCATGGGGCGACGAACGGGTATGTACCCCTGGGTTCCCGCCTTTCTGTCCGACCATTGGCGGGCGAAGCAGTCCTCCCGGCCGCTGAAGAGATCGAGGTAGCGCGCCAGAGCCGCCTCGCGCGAACGCATGGAGGCGAACGGCGTTTCGATGACCTCCTCCCATGGTGCCCCGTCGACTTTGGAAGGGGTACCGGGGGATGGACCGGAAGCGTCGGCGTTCTCGGGGCGAACGGCGCAAGCGGCGGCTTCCGGGGAGCCCGCTTCCGGGCTCGCCTGTTTTCGGCCAAGTGTCTCCAGGAGATCGACCCGCTGCTGCCAGGCTTCGACGCAACCGGGTTCGTTTTGCGTCACCCAGGAGAGAACCTGCAGGCTCAAGTCGGGCAACCCCGCCACCTGGGCGAGCCTTGCCCACCGGAGCGCCTGATCCGGGGGGAGGGCTTTCCAGATGGACTCCCGTCCCAGGATCTGCACCGCCTGCTCGGTTTGCGAGCCCGTAAGAAGGCGCTTCTCGATCTGCTGGAGGAGAAGCGCGAAATCCGGTGAACCGGATTTTTTGGGAAGCGGAGAGGTTTCGGCGTTCATGCCGGTCGGTCCTTCCATGCCAAAGGCTATGCGAAATGAAGCTTCGGCAATTGTTCATCCGCTCTCATGCCGGCCCTGCCGCGGTCGCCTTTGCGATGAGATCGCGAAGCCTCCCCAGGTGGGGATGGCGCGGCATGTATTTCGCGAGCTTGCGGGCGGCGTTTTCCGCTTCATCCAGGCGGCCGAGGCGCAGGAGAGCGGCGGCCTGCCAGAACAGGCCGTCCCCGCAAGGGTTCTGAAACTGGTTGCGGAAAAAGTTGTCCGCGTCCTTCGCCCACTTGAGGCATTGATCGTAGCGGCAAAGGCGGAACTCAAGGCGCGCGAGGCGAAGCAGGGCCTTGTGGCGCCCCCTTCGGTCCCGTTCGGCCGCTTCCACCAGCACCTTCCTCGCACGCTCCCAGTCGCCCCGGGCGATGAGCACCTCCGCCTCGGTCCAGCGGAAATAGGGGCGCCTGCGCTTCAAGGGGACGCGGTTCACGGTTTCCCATGCCTTGTCGCCGTCTCCACGGCACAGGTGAACGCGGGCCAGGAGCTCGAAGACATAATCGTCTTCTTCCGGGACCGCCTGCGAGGCCGCAAAGCTCAACGCCTGGACGGAAGCCTCCATGTCCCCCAGCTCGAACCGAACCTTTCCCAGGGCGAAATACTTGTGTACCGTCGAAAAGAATCCCGACTCCTCGTCTTCCAGGAGGCACCGGTTGAGTGTCTCGAGGGCCCGGGAGGGTTTTCCCGCATCGAGTTCGCACGAGGCCAGCTGGTAGAGAGCCTTCACGTAGTTCTTCCGCTCCTGGTGGCGCGCTTTCATCTCTTCCGCGCTGTAGGCCTCCCAGTTACGCACCGCCGCGGCAAAGAGGGGCAGGGCCTCCTCCTTTTTCCCCTGGATCGACTTGTACAGCATGCCCTGCCGGTAGTAATTGGTCACCCGGTTCGGGCGCAGGGATTGAGCGGCCGCGAAATGACGGTGGGCGAGCTCAATCCGCGCCTTGCGTTCCTCGGGATGGAGCACGATCTGCCTTCCCCTGGCGGCGTACAGACTGTCGTAAGCGGTGTAGGCGAGGCCCGCGTTGTAGTGGAAGTTTTCGGGCTCTTCGTCGATGCAACGGTGGTAGAGCTCGATGGCTTCGTCGAACCGGCCCAGGTGGCCGAGGGCGAAGGCGACTTCGCCTCGGATGGCCGTGGCGCGCCCCGCCGCAACGAGCTCCGGGTTCTTTTCCTCCACGGGATGAAACAGCGAGAGGATGTCCTCCCACCGGTTTTCGGCCCGCAGGGCGGAAATCTCGCCAAGGGCGCGCCTGCGCTCGGCCTTGAGCCGCTCTTCGTTCACCCCGAGCGCGGCGAGGGAAGTCAGCAGGTCCGCCTCGGAGGAAGCGGGTTCGGCGGTTCGCTCCGCGGAAGGGGCTTCCAGGCTGCACGCATTCCGATTCGGCGGAATTTCCCGTGAAGGTTCGCCGTCATGCGTCGCCTGCTCGGAACTCTGGACGTTCGCCGGGTGGTGCAGGATTTTGGCGCCTGTCGTTTCCATGGCTTTTCTCCTCGATGATGTGCGGAATCGGGGCTTGCGGGCTTTTCACCCGCCCCCTGCAACATGTGAATACGGCCATGGAAAACGGATTTACAGAATTTGGCGGCGTTTCGAGGGTAAAGGTGAGAGCAGGGGGCAACGCAGCAGCTCAAAGAAGCGCAGGATATCCCGCCGCCTCGTGTTGCGATGTTGTATTCGTGGGAGTGAATTCTCGATTTTGTGCCCGCCCAGCGTTTGCTGGAGCGGGCTTACAGGGAAGACAAGCGCCCAGGCCGATGCCTGTCGGAAAAGAAAATGGTTAGAAGCCGCCAGTTAGGATCGCTTCTATGCTCACCAACCGTCTTTTCAAGTCCTCTGCAAAAACATCGGCCCCGTGCAAAGAAACCGGCTCACCGATCAATCCGGCGTGATTCAGGTCGTTGCGACGGTCACGCAGTGAGGCCACCGCGCCGCTGAGGTTTTCATGCCCGCGAACGAACTTGATCATTCGTCGAGTGTACTCCTCTTCATCTCTTGCCGGGCTTTTCCATTCGGCCGGGTTGTCGTCCAAATTCCGGTTCACAATAGTGTATGCCTGTGAGGCTACATCCCGCAGTCTAGTGTCCGATGGATCGAGGCCGACCCTGGAAAGGGTGTGGCTGAATAGGATCTCTTCAAGAATTGTGAAACCCTGCTGGACAAGATTATGATCGACGCACCACCGCACAGCCGCCAGACCGTCCAGAAGAGAGTCGCCTTTAAAGGCTTCAAGGCGTTTTTCGATCATTCCGAAAAGGGGACGAAAAGGCTTTGGCAGTTTCAAATTCCTGCATTCCTTGGCCCGCCTCTTCAACTCGGTTGATGCCTTCGATATCTCCCTGCCTCTGCACGTGTAAAGCATCTTGCTGAAATCTTCCAGGCCACACCCGAGGCTTCTGATTGCCTTTGCCGCTTCGTCCTTACCGCGGGTCTTTTTCAACTCCCTTTCCGCTTCCGCCTTGGCCAATGCTGCAGCCGAGCGTGCATCGCCGCCTTGCAAGAAGCGATCTGTGGCCATGGTCCAATCCATCAGCTTATCGAGATCTGTGAGGTCCAGGACTGGCGCCCTGCGTTCCTCAACGGGGCGCGCCCGCACATCCGCAATGCTTCCCAAAGCTTCGAACGCTCCATAGTAGATGCCTTTCAGCGACACTCGCTTGAGGATCTTGGCATAGTGCAGCACGACAATAGCCAAGAGCGGGATGGAACGGAGGGCGTGGGTGATGTCGAAGACGACTTCATCTCTCTCGTTGAGAGAATCAAAGACCTTCTGAAAAATGTCCCACATCTCCTCCGTGCTGTGACCGTCCGGGATGTGTACATTGGCAATCGGGGCGGTATATTTCAGTTCCTCAAGACACCTTTTCAGCCCCTTACATTCTTTGTATCGCTTGTTGTCCTTGTCGTAGTGCCCGTTGTCCTCCCAGTTCTTCTTCTCCGCATCCGTTGTGGTGAATATCGTGATACGATCCCCAGGCCCCCAGTCACGGCAAATATTGCCAATCGTTGCCTCCTGAACGAAACGAACGGGTTCTGGTGTATCGAACTCATCGAGATAGCGGCATTCGACATAGTCATTCGTGCCAAGGAAAGAAATGTAGACTCTGGACATGGCTTTATCCTCCATACTTCCTGAATCGTTGGTGCCGGAACACATGGGTCAGCTTGATCGAACCGTCGGGCTGCACTTCCTCGGCGGCTTCCCTCCGGCTGGTGGAATAGACGGCGGTGAGCCCCCGCTCCCGAATGAAATCGACCATGATGTAGGTGGCGCCGAAATCTCCCTGGATGAGAACCTGATCGCCCGGCGAGGCGTTCGTTTCGAGCCAGCGCTTTACCGGTGCAAGGTATCCATCGATCTCGGGGAGGTCCGGCGGGACGTTCCCCCACAGTTCACTGATCGCGGCAGGCGGCTGCACGACGGTCGATAACCCCAGGTTCCTCCTCGCGTCGAGTTCCTGTTCCGGGGTCAACCGGTGGTTGAAGAGCACAATGAGTGAATGCGGCACAACGCCTCCTGATGTGCCGAACGGTTCGGCCTGAATTCGGATTGCGCGACTCGGCACACCGCCCGCACAGTCCGGTACGGCAAGGTCCGGAATGACCGGTTCCCGGAGCTGCGGGTTCTCTTTTTGGATGAGAGTGGAAACAACCCTCTGGCATCGGAGATGCTGATTATGGTATACGGTCAGAAAGTATCTTTTTCAAGGAAATGGTTTCTCACTTCAGTCATGCGACTGGAGCTTCACGTGAATGAGTAGTGCCGGCATGGATTTTTGCGCTGTGAAAATCATTTCATTCGCCACTCTCCGTTTCTCGCCGTTTCTGCAAGAAACCTCACAAAAAAATCTCAAGATTTTTCTTTCTGAAAAAAAACCTTTCAGGGCCGTATGTTGGAGGCAGTGGTCGAAATCGTCTTTCGACCGGTGCAACGCCGATGGAAGCCCCCGTGGAAACGTGGAGTCGGTTTCGGGGATTCCGGGAATGTCTTTCGTCGATCGGGAGGTATGGACACCCTGCAATGGAACAGTTCAAGCGGGCGGAGAAAATCACGAAGGAGCAGACGGACTTTCTTGAGCCGATGCGGGCGTTCCGGTGCCTGCGATTGAGGATCGAAGCCAAAGCGACGGGGCACATCTTGCTTCCGCCCTACCTGGGGAGCACGTTGCGGGGGGCTTTCGGCATGGCCCTGTTACGGAGCGCGTGTGCACTCCGGCGCCAGAAATGCCCGACGTGTCTGCTCCGGGCAAGGTGCATCTACAGCTATACGTTTGAAACCAGCCCCATGAACGGTTCGGAGGCTGACCGCCGGTACGGGACCGCTCCACATCCTTTCGTTCTCAACCTGGAAACGGGGCGGGAGGGGGTCCAGGAGGCCGGAAGCACATTTCATTTCGGCATGACACTCGTGGGGCGGGCCATCGATTTTCTTCCTTATTTCGTCTTCGCCTTTCAGCGGATGGGCGAGCTCGGCATCGGAAAAGGGCGCGGGACCTTCGAAGTTGTGCGGGTTTGGAGCCTGGACTCGCGGGATGACCCACAGGAAATCCTGTATGAGAACGAGGTGCTGCGCATGCCGGGTGAGTTTCCCGGGCTCGACCATGCCCTGGCGTTGAGCGGGAGTCTTTCTTCGCGCAAGGTTCGCCTGCGTTTTATCACGCCCCTGCGGCTGGTTTACGAGGGAGAACTGTGCACCGATCCCCCCCGGTTCCACGTCCTGGCGCGCAACCTGCTGAGGAGGCTGAACAACCTTGTGGCCTTCCACTGCGAAGGGAATGAAGGGCTTTGCGTCGGGCCGCTGCTGGACCGGGCGGAGACGGTGAGGCTTACGGACCGGTCCACCGCCTGGTACGACTGGGAACGCTATTCGAAGAGACAGGATAAGCGAATGAAGATGGGAGGGTTCGTCGGGGACATGACTTTCGAGGGCGACCTCGAACAATTCCTGCCCCTGCTCGTCCTGGGCTCATGGGTCAACCTGGGCAAGGGGACCAGCTTCGGGCTGGGGCGGTACAGCCTTGCACCGTTGGAGGGGCATGCTCTTGCAGACTGAAAATTGCGAGGAGAAAGTGATGGCATACACGATGCACGAAGTGGTTGTTGGGGCTCTGCTCCATGACGTGGGCAAGTTCCTTCAACGAGCGTATGACCGACTATCGGACGTCACTGGACAGCATCTTGATCTGGAATCAACGTTGTGCCCCCAGCAAAAAAGCGTTTACACGCACAAACACGTTCTCTTCACCAATGCTTTTTTTGACCTCATGAGCAAAGAAGAGGTCTACTTTCCCGCGGGAATCAATGCAAAGACCGTTGAGGACATTTCGAGCTATCATCACAAACCGGATGCTTGCCCCATCCCAGGTGCTTCGTGGCTCTGCGCGCTGGGAGATAGGTTGTCCGCAGGTATGGATCGCCGCGATGATGAAGAGACGAGCGAACGGGCCTCGTCGCGAAACACGTTTAAGAAAACGCCGCTCCGGTGCGTCTTCGATGAGGTCATCCTCGATCCGAAAGCCCTCGGAATGCCGCAAGCCCATGCATACAGACTGGGTGTGCTGAATCCTGAGGATGCGGAAAGCATGATACCCATAGCGTGGCCATCGAAGGGTGAGGTGCCGGAGCTTCCGAAACGTTACCAAGAGGTGTGGCAACAATTCTGGGGTGAGATAAAGGTGCTGGGACGAGAAGCACCGAGGCTTTCCTTCGATCTTTTCGAGGAAGCGTTATTAGGATTGCTCGAGCGCTACACATGGGCTATCCCGTCGAGCACAGTGAATTCCCCTGACATCTCCCTCTACGACCACGCACGCACAACTGCGGCTATAGCCGCATGTCTCTATCGTTACCATGATGCAAAAGGACAACTGGAAGACGTAAAGTCAATTAAAGACGAGCAGCAAATGAAGTTTCGTCTGCTTGCGGGAGACCTCTCGGGCATTCAAAATACCCTTTTTTCCCTCCAGACACAGGGCGTCAAAGGAGTGAACAAGATATTAAGGGCTCGTTCATTCATGATGAGTGGGGTCTCTGAGGCTGCAGCCCTACTTTCTATCGAGTTGCTTTCTCTTCCCATTTGTACAGTGCTGCAACAGGCTGGCGGCCGATTTCTCATTCTTGTGCCCGCACTCGGTGATACCGAAGATCATGTTGACGGTCTGCGGGAACGGTTCGACAAGTGGCTTGTAGAACACTACACGGGGAGCCTGGCTTTGAACCTTGTTCTCTCTCCGCCGTTTTCGGCATCCTCTTTTAAGCCCCATCCATTGAGGGAAATCATGGCAGGTTTGGGTCAGGCGATCGAAGACGGCAAGCAGCGCCCCCTTTCGAAGTGTTCCCAAGGGGTACTGAAGCGCGAATACCCTTTGGATGCACTCTGTTCTGCCTGCGGGGTGCGACCGGCGGTCACAACCGGTGCTGCCGAAAGTGGATACCGCTGCCTGACTTGTCACGATGAGTTTCGGATCGGGAGAGACCTTGTTGGTGCAACGGTTATGGTGTGGGGGCGTTCTCTGCCGCGCGAATGGAATCCGGTTGACGTAATAGGCCTCGAACTGGCTCTTCTTCGCAATCACCCGGAGAATCTACCTGGAGAAGCTCTATCCGTTCGCAGAACTTCGCCTCTTCACATGCCGATCCCTTGGGCCGTGAGGAACCTAGCCAACCACATTCCGGTCTTTAAAGACCATTATGAAACACAGGATCCGCGCTACGAGGGAAGCTGGGATGACGATGTGGTTCCCAGGATCGGTGAACCCAAAAGTTTCGCACACATTGCAGCGGATGCTTTGGAACCGGAAAAGGATAGTGGGGCATTTCGAGGCAAGGCGTTCCTGGCACTTCTCAAAGCAGATGTCGACTATTTGGGCTTTCTCTTTAACTTCGGTTTGAAGCGTACGGAGGCTGAGGAAGATCGATTTACCCTGTCACGCATAGCCCAGCTTTCGCGAATGGTGGACCTTTATTTCACCGGCTACCTGAAGGGCTTGCTTCACAGGGAATTCCCGGACACTTACACCATCTATGCCGGAGGAGATGATCTGCTCTTCATTGGCCCTTGGAGGCAGACTCTTGCTTTGACCTCAAGAGTCAATGAAACCTTCAGGGCTTACACGGGCCATAACCCAAACATTACCCTATCGGCAGGTGTATCGTTGCTCAAGCCGAATTATCCTGTCAACCGGGCTGTTCTTGAAGCCCAGGAGTATCTCGATGAATCCAAGTACCATGGACGCAACCGAGTCTGTGCTCTGCTGGAGAAACCCGTTTCATGGGAATGCTACATAGCGCGGCTGAAGGATGCTGAATGGGTTCATCAAAGAATGCACGATGATTCGCCTGTGAGCACGAGTTTCATCTACCGGCTGCTTGTGATCGCCATGGATGCGGAGGCTGTTGCAATCGAGGCCAATGTGCAAAAGGCCGGATGGCGTGCACGCCTTGCGTATCATCTGGCCCGAAACATCAAGGCTCGCACCAACCAAGAGAAAGAAAAGATGATTGTTGAGTGGTTGGAGCATTTGGGGCTGGACGATCAACTCAAGTTGACTACCAAGCATACCAATATCATAGATTGGCGTCTGCCACTAACAGTTGCCTTGTATCGAAACCGAACTTAGCAAAGGAGGGTAGCAACATGTCCCAGTACAGTCACTCCGGTTATGGCCGTTCCGGTCAAGGCCGTTACGGTCAAGGAAGCTCCCGTCAAGGGACGCGGGGAGGGCAGCAAGGGGCCGTCGGAGAACAACTGCCTACTCCGACTCCTGTCAAGTACTTCACAGATGAGGAAAAACGGAAATTGGATCCGAGTTTAGTGGATGCTAGAGCGGCAAGTTGGGCAAGCTCATTTCGAGATCTGAAATCTACCCAAATGCGAAGATTCTATGACGAGTTTAAGGCCATTGAGCGAAAGATACTTCGCGGCAAGGTGGAGGAACAGGTGGCGAACTTCGAGCGTGACATGGCGCTCGTGATGATGTTTAAGGCCAAGGCGGTCTACGCCGAAAAACGCAAAGTTTCACCCAGGGAGTTCACTCAGTTCATTTTTGACCACATGGCCTCTATCAAGGACCTGAAGGACTTCCAGGCATTTATTAAGGTGTTTGAGGCGGTTGTGGCATTTCACCGCTTCTATGCTAAAGACAATTGAGGGAGGGACTGATCATGAGGCTCGTCGCCAGTAAAATCCTCACAGGTCATATTCGTGTGCTTACCGGGTTACACATCGGTGCAGGCAAGGACGCAATAGAAATCGGCGGGGTCGACAGCCCTGTCGTAAAGAACCCGTACACAGATGAACCATACATCCCAGGGTCCTCTCTCAAAGGCAAGCTTCGCTGTCTAATGGAATGGGCTACAAACCGGGTGGAAGAAAGCGGCAAGACTTGGGAAGGAGGAGGGGAGAAAGATCCGGTTCGGTTGGCTCAAGACCCGGTGTTGCGCATCTTCGGGACTACAAGCAAACAGTGGGTTGCGGGTCCGACACGCCTTGTGGTGCGTGACTGCTCACTAAACGAGCAATGGCGGGACAGCCTCATCGGGCGAGGACTTCCATTCACAGAAGAAAAGTTTGAAAACAACATCGATAGAATTCAGGGTAAAGCCGGTGTAGGGATACGAAAGACTGAGCGGGTTCCCGCTGGGGCTGTTTTCGATCTGATGATGGTTTATCGTGTATTCGATACAGGGGATCAGGGAGAGCAGGACAAGAGACTTTTCAAGGAATTTCTACGAGTAATGCGATTGCTTGAGCATGATGCCCTAGGCGGATCAGGCTCCAGGGGATACGGCAGGATCAAGTTTGAGAACTTGCGTGTGGATGGTGAGGATTTCCAACAGCAATTTTTGGCAATTGCGCCGGAGGAGATCATCCAGCATAGCAGGAGCTAGCGATATGCCGACTTACCGAATCACACTCAATTTGAAAGGCCCTCTCGGGACAAAGATGGTCTCTGGTACATTTTGGGGACATCTTGCCTGGGCTATTTGTTACATCGAAGGTGAGAAATCACTGACGAGGTGGTTGGAAGAACAGGAGACTCGTCCATGGGTTCTTTCAAGCCAGATGCCATTGGGCATGCTTCCGAAGCCTCTTCTGAGACCAACCTTGAGGATGGATGCCCCTCCCACTCTCAAAGAAATGCAGCTGGACAAGGACGTCAGAAAGGTCTCCTTCATTCCCGAAGGACTCTTCCTTGATTTGAGGGAGGGGATGAACGATGTCGTCCTGAATCAGGCACTAAAAAGTTGCATTAAGCAAATTGGCGTTATGAGGGGTCCTAAAGGACATGGACTCAAGGCCCACAACCACATTGATCGCCTCACCGGCACCACTCCGGATACGGGCGGTCTTTTCTTTGAAGAAGTGTTGTTTTCAGGAGAAACTCGCCAACAGGTTTTCCTTCTTGCTCCTGAGGCGTGCAAGGCTCGCCTAGAGGCTTTGTGCGACTATGTGGGCGCGAGCGGCTTTGGCAGTAATGCGAGTACGGGCAACGGTCATTTTGTCTGCACAGTCGAGGAGGAAACAACACTCTTTGCAGCCAGTGGAAACAGGGCTATGAGCCTGTCCCACGGTGTGATTTCCGCCAACATGAGGCGTGCACGCTACAAACAACATGTTCACTTCGGGAAGCTAGGGGGCGATTTAGCCAAAGGTAGGCACAGTCCATTCAAGTATCCTATTCTCATGGCGAGCCCTGGTGCCACTTTTGAGCCAGGCGATGGAGGACCTTACGGGGCTTTGCTCCGGGATGTGCACCATGACCCTCTTTTAGTGCATGTCCGACATCACGCGTTTCATCTTCCCCTCGCCTTTACGGAGTTAAATCCATGAGCGCATATCATTTCAAGGCTCAGGCACTGACGCCAATTCACATTGGTTCAGGAAATGAAATTGATCCCTTGGAGTTTATCCTTGAAGGGAACAGGTTGGTCCGTTTTAACCCGGCTGATGTCGTCAATGGGTTGTCTGGGGAAGAGCTGCGTCGATACTCGCAATTGGTGGAAAGGGCGGATCTCAAGGGAATCCAAGCCTTCTTACGAACGCATCTCGACGCGGCGCATCACGACCACGTTTATGTGGATGTCTCAAAGGAATTCAAAAGGCTGTTTGAGGAGAAAGCGAGCAATCCTAGCAATCAATTCCGAGTGGACATGATGCCGCACAATCCTCATTCCGGCGCAGTATATCTACCCGGTTCCTCCATTAAAGGTGCGATTCGCACTGCGGTAATCAATTACTTCGCCAATATTGAACCGGCTACGAAGTCAACCGTTCACCAGACCGTCGGGGCTGAACAAAATCTCAGGAACAAAGCACGGGTCTTGGAAGAATCCGCGCTTGACCGCCGTCACAGCCAAACGGAGCGAGATGTTCTTAGGCTCTTGGATGTGCAGGATGTCGACCTTCCAAACGACGCCACTCGCATTGACCGTGCGCTGAACTTTAACCCTCAAAAGCAGGGCTCACAAGAGATCCAAATTTGGGTAGAGAGGGTCAAGGCCTTGGCGGATGGAGGCGGAGCACCTCAGTTTGAGGTCACTTTGCACCTGGACACAGCTGCAATGAAACATCCAGGGGTGAAGGCTACTCTGGGAAGAACACTTGACTTTGACACCATCCTCAGAGCGTGCAACCTTTTTTACTGGGGGAGAATGACAGCCGAAGGAGAGAAATTCGACCAAAAGAAGTCCGGTGGGAAATCCTGGAAAGCTCTGCACGAGTTGTTTCCCAAGGGGAAGACCCCAGATGGCCAGATAGTAGCCATTGACCCGTCTAAGAACTACTGGTGTTACCCCCAAAGAAAACGCATGTTGCTCCGGGTCGGCCGATTTTCTCATTTCGAGTCGCTCTCCGTTGATGGTTTGAGGGCGGGGTACAATATTCAGGCAAGAACTCCTATCGGAGACATGGGAGCCACACGCACCCGATGCTCCATGGAGAATGGCAGGCCAGCCATGCCTTTTGGTTGGCTAATCCTCACTTTGGAAAGAACCCTGTAGGAACAAGCACAACCATCAAGTCAGGTGGAAGAAATCATCATTCGAGGAGTCAGTGGAGCCCAAATTGCAGCTTTATACTCGGCTGAATGCAGGTACGATTTGAGAGCCACTCAAGAGATTGTACAGAGCAGGTGATCCCGGGACCCTGGCAATGACAGAGGCAATATGATCCGTCCAGGGATTGAAACCGTGGCCAGTGACCTGTATGTCCTGCTCGGCATCATGCCCTTCCTGAGGAACCCTCTGTTCCGACGGTGGCCCATTTAATTTGCGCATAAAACCCATCTTTTTGAACCCGCCTTCCGCAAAGACGGCCGACATCCGTCTTGCGCTCACGGCTCATTTCTAATAATCTATCGTGGTGATGGCAATCCCTGACGAGATCGTGGAGGGACATATTCCTGCTATGAGCCGTGCCTTCACTCACACCGAAACCGTCTGGTCCCGCAAGGAAGAGATTCCGCCGCGTCGCGTCGACCTGGGGATTCTCGGAGGGGCCATTCGCCGCCTGCCCCCCGCCTGCTGGCAGCCGGGGATGTTGTTTTCGGGCGCACCCGACAGGGGGCTCAAGGACCTTACGGGCGAGTTTCCCGCGACGTTTCGGAGTGACAAGGTATCCCATCCCATTTTTGTTCTGAAGACGCTGTCTCATCTGGGCCACAAGGTGTGCCCGTGTTCCTCGAGGAGGCGCGGGACCGCCCGCTTCATCAGGAAGGGATGCGTCCTGGAAATCACCGGAATCGTCACGGACAGGGACACGTACCTCGTGGAAGGCTGCGCCTTCAACCTTCCCATGGATCCCGCTTTCAGCGAACATCTTCGTTTCAGGGGGCTGGTCCCGAACACATGCATGGAGCGCCGTGACTGATGGATTCCTTTTCCCGGTGGACACAGTGGCTTTCCTCCCCCGATTGCCGGGCGGCGCTCGAAGGAACGGCCCGTTTCATCTACCGGGAGGCCCTCAGGATTTCCATGCCCTCGGAACTGCTTCCCTGCCCGGACCCCTGGAGGTTGCCCCCCGATGAGAGGGCCGACTGCCTGCAGGCCCTGGCCGATGATCTCTGGGTATTCCTCCGTTCCCGTTCCGAGGACTGGTACCGGAGAATGGGAGCCATCCCGGAAGCTGGGCGCGGCACGCGTTTCGTGATGCTCAGGGTCGCGCAGCAGTTTCTCAATGAGCTCAAAGACAAGGCAAGAACACTCGCCTACGATCCCAGGCGGGCATTGTACAGGCGTCTTCGACTGATTCTGCGGGAGGAGGCGGAAGTGTCCTACCGTGCCACCGACCAGGGAGCCTTCTACAGCATGGTCCCCGAGGCGGATCCCGGCCCCTCCCTGGAAGCTCTGAGGATGGAGCCATACGGCCAATGGGATTCCCCCATCATGACAGTCGGCCTCAAAGGCATGGAGAAGCGCTCATCCCTGCTCACCCTGGCAAAGCTCTTCTGGGACGAGGCGTGCCGCCGTCTCGGGCGACCGTGCTATCTCCCGGTGCGGGAGCTTGCGGGATTCATCGTCGCGCACTATCCGGAGGCGAACGCAGCCGTCAGGGTGTCTCTTGACCTCTGCGATGAGGACGTTTCCGGCAGCTCCCGCGTGGAGACGGACAATGCCGCGGACGGGGGTTCCGTGGAGATCTCCTACGTGGGAATGCGCCTGGAGGAGTTGGCTCGACAGATGGCCGGCACATGGTCGGACACACAGCGCTCCGCTTTTCTCCTGATCCAGGGGGAGGGACTGACACTGGCCGAGGCTGCACGGCTTCTGGGGTATCAAAGCGCAGCCGGCGTTTCCTACGTGTACAGGTCGGCCCTCGACAAACTGCGGGATTTTTGCCTCCTGTGGCCGGGGCTTTCACCGCCCGACCTTGACGAGAGGCTTTTCGAGGCTTTCGTGCTGGCGCTTGTCCGGATTTGTAAAACGACCGGTTAGGACCGTATGTATTACGTACAGTACTCTGATTCTGGAGCCAGTTGACCATGTCGGGATACGATTCGTGGGAGATTCGAATGGCCTGGCGTATCGCACGCCAAGTCCGCGGTTGCCCTCCTGACGTTCAGTTGTTTTCGGAGACCGCCGACCCGCATCTCTCCGAACATGTCGCCATTTGCGATTTTTGCAGCGAGTTCCGGCGGAGAGGCCCACCGGTCGGGGGAGAGGATGACATGGCCCGGCGCCTGATGCCGCAAGACGAACGCGCCCGGTCGGAGGAGCGATGCAGGGAAGGGCAGGTGTGGTCCCTGAGGGAATCTCTTGCCGGATGGGGACCCGGAAAGCTCTATTACCAGCCTCCGCTGGTCCTGGTGATCGGATTGAACACGGGAGTGGGCGGTGCCGTGAGAGCGGCCCAGGTTTATGACGATCCGAGACTCATGGGCCCGGGAGATGTGCTCATTGGCGACGGTCTTTTTGCCGAGACGTGGAATACCTACACGCTTCGAATAGAGGACCTGGAGCGATTGATTTGGGTGGTTCCGGAGAACATTCTCTCAGAGGTCCTTCAGCTCGAGAGCGCAGAGGTCGAACCGCCGGAGGAACACTCGCCGACGGCGGCATTTCGGAGGCTTGAAATCAACGTGGGAGCCTATTTTTCCATCCAGGCGGTTGCAGCACTCATGGGGCGCCTCGACCCCTCCCCGACCAGGCTTCTCCTGGACACCTTCCCGGAGGGAGAACCTATCGTGCAACTGGTGGGAAGAAAAAAACCCGGGATCATTTGGCCCGAAGGCGAGCTTCCACCCTTGAGAAAGCTGGCTTTCGCCCGGTTTCCGGCCGACGAGGCGCCTCTTGCCGCATCGGGTTCGCAGAGGACGATTCCCGTGAACATCCTGGAAATTTTTCCGCTGGAATACGGTGTGAATTTCAGGGCTTCCATTGCAACCATTTCCGTTTGGCGCGAACACGCAAGCGGGTTTCTGGCCGGCGGGCGAATACTGGGAGATCTTTTAGGGGATGCCGATGTGCTCGCCTGCCTGGAACTCCCGGACGGGTCGGTCCTGGATGCGGAAGAGTCCCTGGTTTCTCCCCGGGACGGATACTTCCGGGCGTTCTTCCCGGACGTGGATCCCGATATCGCGCGAAACGGCCGTCTGGTGCTCCTGGTGTGTACGGCATGACCAGTCAATGCTGGACTGTCCTTGAATTGCGAAATTGGGCCGAGTGGGGCTTCCTCGAAGATCGCATCAGGGATCTCCTGCGGCCGCAAGAGCTGTTGTGGACCCCGGACGAATCGAGCTTCGCCGGCTCCTACACGACCATTCAGCACAGCTTTCCTCCCGAACGGCGACACCTGCTCCCCCAGGCGGTGATCGCCGCCGTGCTCACCGATCCCGAAACCGTCCCTTCGTGGTTCCCCGGCTGGATGGCATCCAGGCTGGACCTGAGAGAGATCGGCATTCCGCTGACCGTCGAGGCGGCTTTTTCCATGAAATGGTCGCTGATCCCCCTTGCCCTGGCGGATGACAGGCGGTCAAATCTTTACTGGGTGCTCGTCGGACTTGCCCGGTCCGGCAGCGTCGAGTCGAGTTTTCCGACCTGGTGGCCGGCGGTCGCGGACGAAATCGCGGTTCGGAGCGCGGCCGTGGCTGTCGAAACACTTCAGCCGGTCAGCGACGAAAGTCTCTTCTTCTGGCCCCTTCTTCCATTCATCGATCGGCGCCTCATTCACGGGCCGTCCCTCGGTCTTCCTTTTTACCTTGCCGCCCGTGGCCTGAGGACCGGGCACACACCTCTTGCACTCCTGGCCACCGGCGAGGTCCGCCAGAGCGGCTCTCTCGTTCCCGTGGGAGGACTCGAGCTCAAGGCGGCCGCTGCGGCGCAAGAGGGATTAACGGGAATGCTGTATCCGAGACCAGGTGACGGGAAGGCCCTCGGAATCGAATCGATGGAGGGGCTCGCGGTGGATACGCTCGATGAGGCCTGTTACCTGTGGGATCTCTACGGATCCGGAACGGCTGCCGACCTTCGCATCGATTGGACATGCCTGAAAGACCCGGCACGCCTCTCCTCCAATGCCCACCTTCTCTCCGACTCCACCCTCCGATGGGATGGCTTTGAGGATCGATATTCCCGGCAACTTTGGGCTGTTCTCCAGAATGGACGATACGCGAGGGCTTTCCTGGACAACCTGGAAGTTGAAATGGAAAACCCGGCTTGTCCGGCATGGCGGATTCAGACCCTCCTCACGCCGCTCACCCCCGCAAAGGCAAACGACATCGCAGCGGGTGACCCTCTGACGGCTTTTCGGATCGCGCAGGTCCAAGCGACGATTTGCAGCCGTCAGGGCGATGTGGAGCAGGCGGCGTCGTGGGGAAACCTGGGGGACGGACTCCCTGACCGGATCATTGCAGGGGAGCACGTATCGAGTCTCAAAGCGGGGCAACTCAACAGGGATTTCGTCCTGAATCGTCACGGACGGTACGACTTCCGCCCCGATCCGCCTCAGCCGCTTGTTGAGGCGATTGAGGTGCTCAGCGAGCTGCATCGTGTTTTGAAGCGGTTTCAGCCCGGGACCCTCCCCGTGATCCTGGGGAAAATCTATGGGTCGATTGCCCAGAACTATGGCTTTTGTGGACCGAGGCACCTGCTGGATGTGGAAAAGTATGTCGCCTTGGCGCAGGAAGCATTCGGGAATGGAAGTTACAACGATCACGTACAAGACTGGAGGCGGCAATTCTGCTACCTTTTTTACGCCTGCCTGGATGCAGGCGAATTGGGACGGGCGGGTGAGATTCTGGAGGACTACCTTGGACGGCCTCCACTGGACATCGGGGAGCGGGAATTCGAAGGGCTGAATCCGTACCAGCATGCCGCGCTGGCACGATACCTCGCCGAATGCGGACTCACTGAGGCACGGTATGTGCCGTGGTGCCGGCAGCGTCTGCACGATCCCTTTTGCCAGCACCCCTGGCAGCTGTGGTTCCATAACGTGGGACATCTCATGGCCGACAGGGCTGCGATGGGTGCCGCGTGGTCACGTTCCGTAGAGCTTTGCCTGAAGCTTGGAATCACCGCGAGACCCATGGCGCTGCTTTCCTTGTCGTGCATCCGGCGCGAAGGTTTGTGGGATGAGGAGACGCTCCGGAGAAGGACATGGGAAGCGATGGCTGCCGTCAACTCCTCGGTGCTCCGCAAAGACCACTTTCTCCCCATTGCTGAGTATACCTCCTGGGAGGCGATTTTGCGGGAGGTCTCAGCGGCGAAGACTCGTCTTTTCCCTTTTACGTATCGTTGAATAACCAGATGAGCCCGGTGGATCGCTGCAATCCCTTGTCCAGTAGCACAAGGGACGGAAGGGAAGCGACGGGGGGCGATTTCGGTGCCTGGTGCCCGGCACATTCCGTAGTTTCCCCGTCCCGCAGGTCTTAGCGTTAAACGCAAACCGACCTCAAATCACGCCCCCGGCCCTCAGCCCCTCGAGCTCCTTTTCGCTCAACCCCAAGTGGCGCTCGTAGATGAACGCGTTGTCCGCCCCCACGGGACGGCAAACCCACTTGATCCTTCCCGGCGTTCGGGACATCGACTTGAAGGTGGAATTCTGCA
>OFEK01000782.1_pt1 | contig 27410 bp, 18 predicted proteins | sample 1521131 | NCBI WGS metagenome assembly OFEK01 (sample SAMN05720209, study PRJEB24109) | activated sludge metagenome | isolation source: Anaerobic digester | place: China | collected 2015-12-16
TCTTGGCTGAATACTTTAAATTAATTGTTTCAGAATACTTTGTATTTACTGTCATGGTTTCCTCCATTTCTTTAGCAAACTCACTTCGCTCGGGAATTAAATAATTCAGCCCATCTTACAAGCTCATCCTTTATATTATCTTTTACCTTAACAGGGCATTCTGATTTACTCAGGTCATTGCTTACCATGTTAATATCTGATGTAGTCTCGCCTGATAGCTCCAGATAATTAACTGTACCTTCAGGAGCTCTGCACCCATGGATAAATGCTTTTCTAATATTATCAAAAATTATTGTGGGGTAATTTCCCTGACTTCCGGCATGTTTACCGGTAAATCCGGCAAGTTCAATATCTTCTACATATCTGCATTTAATTGCACTTCCCCAATTATCAGACTCAGGCTGTGCCCATTTCATACCAACATTACTAAGTTTTATACCTTTTATGTATCGTAAATATATGTTAAAAGGTGCAAAGTGATGATGTGCATATGATGGGATTGGATCTGGAATATCCAATTCGTATAATTTCTTCTTTGGTTCGATAAAAAATCTGGCATTATCTAATGTTACATCTTCTACGTAGCTTTCAGCAGTACCTATTATAGTACATGCTCCATTAGCTCTTGCATTCATGTTTTGAAACAGTATCCCTCGTAGTTTTCCCACATCTGTCATTAAAAATATGGGTGTTCCTTCCTGCTTTAATGTCATACTTATATTCGAAAAAGTAAGATTTTCTATTAACCCATTTTCAGAAGTAATATTTATAACCCCTGAAGCATTATATATTGAGCAGTTACTCATAGATATATTTCTAACTACAGCATCTTTACTATCTTCTACCGCCATGCCCGGATCTAATCCTGTATAAACCCTCAAAACATTAACAGATGAATCGAAAGTACAGTTGGTAATAGTAAATGTGTCTGAATCCTGCAAGCCGTTTCCGTCTACAGCTATAGAATCATCACCAGTAAGAAAATGGCTGTTGCTTATATGAACAAACTTGCATGAGCAAAAATGGAAGCCATCCGTATTGGGTCCATAAATATCATTTAAAACAGTTATATTATTTATATTAATATATTTGCAATCAATAAACCAACCTGAATAAACCGGTGATTCTTTTATTATAATTCCTTCAATAATTATATTATGACAGTCTTCAAATAATAAAGACATAGGTCTCCATTCTTTTGCCCAGTATTTAATAGGAGTAGACTTCCAACTTTCTTCCATTTTCCCCTTGGGCGTCCAGAAGTATTTATCTCTTCCAACGATATTTCCACGTCCTGTAATAGTAACATTGGATACACCTTTCCCATATATAAATCCACAACGTGTAGGTTTTAAAGGAATATTTTCCGGTGCTTTGGCAAAAATAAAGTCTTCCTTATCTATACTGGAAAATAAAGTAGCGCCTGCTTCAAGGTGAATAGTAATATTGTCTTTTAAATAAATTGTCCCTGAATGGTATATTCCAGGAGGAAAATATATAACTCCGCCACCTGCTTTAGAGCAAGTATTAATAGCTTCCTGGATAGCCTTTGTATCTTTTGCTATTCCATCACCTTTCGCGCCATAAGATAAAACACTGAATTTTCTATCCATCCGTTCTCCTCCAATTTCAAGCAGTATTTAAACATGCATTAATTAAGCAAGTATAGAGCTGAAATAAATTAAATATGTAAATGTGTATTCTTTATAGATAAATATTATCAAAATAACTATTTATTTAAAATGTATAATATTCGGGTAATTTTGTTCTTTTTTCGGATGAATTTTTCATTTGAATATTTCTATATATTTAGCTAGGTCTGTCAAGCTAATAGACCTATTACACCGGTATTTTAAACTTTACAGCAGTTCCTTTCCCAAATTCACTTAATATTGATATCCCATAACCTTCCCCATACTTCAATTTTAACCTTCTATCAATATTTAAAAGACCAATGCATCTTTTATTGTCATAGAATTCATATCCACTTATATTATTTGAATGTAAAAGCCTACTAATCTCATCTACCTGTTCTGTTGTCATTCCTCCTCCATTATCCCTGATTTCAAAAACAATATTCTTTAGGAATAAAGGATTTGAGCTTTCACTTTGATCTGTATCATAATTTGTTAAGCCATCTGTCTGATCTTCATAATAACCTGTTACCTGGACCATACCTTCTCTGCTTCTAGTTTCAAGGCCGTGGTATACTGAATTTTCTACAATTGGCTGTAAAATCATTTTAGGCATTTTATGATTTAATATTTCTCCCTTTAAGTCAATTATCATTTGGTATTTACCCATAAATCGTATGGATATAATTGAGAAATAATCTTTTATACTTTCAATTTCTTCTCTAACACTTACAATTTCATGTTCCTTTATACTATATCTGAAAATCCTAGCCATAGAGGTAGATATTTTAATTATTTCAGGAATATTATATACCACTCCAATGTTTTTCATACATTCAAGAGTGTTATAAAGAAAATGAGGGTTGATCTGGCTCTGAAGAAAAGACAGTTCTGCCTGTTTTTTAGCTATTTCAGCTGTGTATAAATTTTCCTTAATCGCCAAATTACTTCTATTTATAGTATCAATTCTTTCTAGCATGAGGTTAATATTTTCTGAGATTTTTCCGATTTCATTATCTCCAGGTATCCTTATTCTATACTCATTACCCCGCTCGCCTATTCTTTCCATATCCATAATAATATTTGATACAGGATTTGTAACACTTTTTATTATAAAAATCCCAATGATTAATAAAATTATAGTTGTCGTTATATTAATAATGAATCCTATCTTTAACATTGGTTTCATATCTTTCATAAGTTCGGCAATAGGTACCATGCAAATAATTTTCCATTCTGTGTTTTTTATCAAAGTAAGCTGATACAAACATTCTTTCTTATTATAAGTTATTTTATTGCCATTAGAAGAATAAACTGACGAAGAGCTCAAAAATGCAGATGTTTTTTGATCAAGCTTTTCACCTATATTTTCTCTCTTACTGGAAGCTATAACTGTTTCATATTTATCATGTAATATAAAAAGTGAATTTGAAGGCATAGAAACATTATCAATCAAATTCTGAATTAAATCTACTTTTAGTAAAATAACACATGCAGCAGATACTTTTTCATCATAAGGTTGTTGAAGGAAAGAATAAATTGGTGTAATATATGCATAATATAATTTTTTCCCAATTTCATCAGTATAAATCCTTGTATATAATGGTTTAGAAATATTATAATTATCTAGGTCGTATTCTTTATTAATTTTATTGTAAACCTTTACAACATCATCTGAACTTGACTTCACAACACCTGAATTTTTACTGACTATTATAATGTTCTGGATATTATTATTGGAAGATAGTGTATAATTCAAATTGTCCTTTACAAATTCAAACATTTTAAATCTCTTTAGTATATCTTCTTCGAATACATATTTTTGTACGCTTTGGCTGTATGTAATCAAATTAGCTATTCTCTCGATATCTTCATTAATAGCATCTATTTTAGTTTCAATCTGATTTGTCATACTATTAAAATAAACCTGTGCTCTTTCTTTTGTCAGCGATTGAAAACTCAGATAATAGAATAGCTGAACCGCAATCATTGCCAAAATAGCTACAATTACCAGAAAACTCAACTGGTAACGTAATCTCAAGTTAGTAAAGCTAAGCAACTATTTATTCACCTCTCCTATATTTCCCCGGTGGCATACCCATTTTCCTTTTAAATAATTTATTAAAGTAATAATAGTCACTATAACCTGTTTCTTCCGCCACTTCTGCTAATGAAAGTCTCGTAGTTTTTAGCAGTTCGCAGGCTTTTTTCATTCTAATATCGGTAACATACTCAATTAAAGTCATTCCAGTAACCGCTTTAAATAAATCACATATATAAGTCGTATTCAGATGAAATACCTCTGAAAGCTCATTTAGAGACACTTCGTTGCAATAGTTGGTGTTAACGTAATCTAGTAATTCTTTGAAACTCTCATTTGGTATATATGTATATATATCTTTCTGAGTTTTCTTATCGTCTTCAACATGAATTTCTCCCTTTAAATTTTGTTTTTGAATCAAATGTGCAGAAAGCCTTTTAAGCAGTTCCTGCGCTTCATCCAAATCGATAGGTTTAAGCAAATAATAATATCCATTGTATTTTATTACTTCCTGCGCATATTGAAACTCACTATACCCACTTACGATTACAAATTCAGAATGAATATCGTTTTCGCGTGCTCTTTTTATGAGCTCTATACCGGATATCTCTGGCATTCTGATATCTGTGAAAACCACATCTGGAACTTCTTCCAAAATTATTTTAAGTGCATCCACAGGATTTGTTGTTTGTCCAATTATTGAAAAACCTGCATCTTTCCATTGGAAACCTTTTTCCATGCCAAGAAGGTCCCAAGGCTCATCATCTACAAGCAAAACACGAAACATAAAATCCCCCCATATAAGAAAACCAAAATCTGCTTGAAATTAAACGATATTGGTTTATACTAATTTTGATCCAAGTATGCACCTAATATTTAAGCTTTAATATATTTTCTGCCATCTTGAGTATCATTATAGTATACATTTAAGAACGGTGCAAGAAGGTGTCTCAATTTGAACATGGTAATTTCTATATGGGATGCACTATTGTGTTGCTATAGATACAGCGGAACCGCCTTCATTCAATTGCAGCTCCGCATATAATTCAACAGAATTTTTATTAAATCTCCATTAGCATTCTATCACAAAAGCCTTAACCTCAAGCCGTTTTAGTCCCTCTACACTTAAAATCCCATTTTCAATAGCAGCACTTAATCTCGTATCATCTCTTTCACATCTGCTTATTTCACGAATATTCATTAAGGCTAAAGCAGCGCAATCATCTGTCAACTTTATTTTTACTTCATCAAGGTCATCTCCTGAAGCATTTACAATGACAAGCACCCTCCTATCTTCCAGGTCATAATCATAAACGCTTACATATGGAGCGTCCACAACCATTGTGGGCCTGGCATAAGCAAAAAGCTTTTCAAGACAAGCTTGAGTAATTTCCTGCCTGGTTGTATTAAGGTAAGCTCCATACCCTCCACCAGAAGCAGAATAAGGCAAGATAAACACCTTATCATTATACAAAGCCATCCCAGGGCCAACTGTTTTCCCATCAGGACTCTTGACTTCTGTAATTTTATTAAAACTTTTATTTTCACTATAGTTAATTGCAAGATATGGCCCTATTGAACCCTGGCTGGATATTCTGCTGTTATGGATTCCGCTATATATCTCTCCATTACAGGTTTCTTCATAGGCCTGAACTCCAGAATTAACTTTATACCATGTTGCATCATAAATCCCGGCAAGGTAACCAAAACCCATATCCCATAAAGTATATGCTGCTTCACCTTCCATAAGAATATAGTTGTTCTCAAATAAATCCACCAGTTCTTCGTTATTCAGGTTTCGGAAATACTGTCCGGAAACTGCAATAATAGAATCCGAATGTTTTCTATCACGAGTGTAGGTATTTGCAATTCCATATGCAGATAGAAGCTGGGCCCAGAATGCTTCTTTGGGATATAGTTCATCCATACGACTACCCTTTTGAATTTTCAAGGTATAAGAAGATTCCTGGCAAATTGGAATTTTGACCCCTTTCTGTTTTGATGTGTCAAGCCCAAGTTCTGTCAATTTATTAACAAATTCTTTAGTATCTGCTAAAGTATATTGATAACCTTCATTCAACAGCACTCCATTACCCATCATGTCAAATATATTTAGGGTTATTCCTTGACTGCCAATAAGTGTTGAGGTTTCTATCTGGAATCTGGTAAATGCTTTTGATTTTGCAAACCTGGTGTCCTGAAAATTCTCCAATTCAGGATATACTTCAGTGTTCTCAGGTAGAAATGCTTTTGTCATCCTTGAAACATCTGAAAAGCCTAAAAGATAATTTTGTGAAGTAACTTCGTTATAGCTGGGAAGGTGTGGTCTGCTCACCGGTGGGTTATCACCTGAAAGGCACTTAAAAACTGCATTCCAATTCCTTCCTTCTGCACAATGTACTGAAGGGCTTGATGACATAAGGCCGACTTTCGTATCTGGTGATACTTTATGTACTGCCTCTCCTAATAGTTCTGCTAAATCTATCATGGTTTTTCTTGAAATATCAAGCCAGACTTTTCTGTATGGATGAACTTCTCCTTGTTTAAGAATTCCTTCTACAAATTCTTCACGAGTCAGCTTCTCACCTTCATGTTTTGCTCCAAATTTCACTGCAAGCTTTGAATACTCTTCCATATGATGTTCGCAAAAACAGCCTCCCCATATAAGCGGATCATGATTATGCAGTCTGAAATCGTCTTCAACCCATACTACATTTGGTTTTATAGTTGCATAATATGAATACATTTCTGCTATATATTTCTGCCAGTTTGAACATAAGGGACATGCTACAGCGGATGCCTTGTTTCCATATGGATCTACCATCAGTCTGAAATTCTGCCCCTCTTTTAGTTTTCTGCCTCTATCAGTATGTAATGTGGTAGTCCAAGGATTAATGGAAGTTTTAATATCTAATGGATCAAGCAATTTCTTGCCTTTTTCTATAACCTTCATCCATGGTTTGGTTTCTTCGATTGTCAAATGTCCCTGGTTTAGTTCCTCACAGTTAATGAAAAACATAACCTCATCAATATGGGCTGTTTTACAGAATTCTACCAACTGCGCAAATCTTTCATCCTCATTGTTACCAGGCTGTACTGCAAATCTTAAAACATATTGATAGCTGTTTTTTTTACTACAACACTGTTTGTCACTTCCGTTCAACATAAATATCCCTCCATGTTTCTTATTTATATATATTTTTATGTACTTTTATATGCTTTTATATGCTTTTATATGCTTTTATATATCCATTTAATATCTTATAACTTACTGAGATAATATAATCAATACTTAAAATTAATTGCAGTAATAAGCATATCAGCAATAATTTCATTTGCAGCAGGAGAAGGATGTCCATTGTTAATGTATAGGTCATCAGGTCTTAAGATACCTTTATAAACAAAATCCATTAAATATTTTCTGCAGTCAATAAAGGTAATATTATAATGCTCAGACACAGGTTGAGATTTTGCCCACTCTTGCACAGCAAGTGAATATTGTTCAAAAGATATTTTGCTACTTTCACTATCATTTTTGTTGTTATTTTCATTATTTCCTGATATATCTTCGCCAAATGCTCCAAACTCTTTATCCTTAAGGCCAAGAGTTGTTAATATTATCACATCTCTGCATTGAAGCATTTCAATAATATTGGTTAGTCTTGTCTTGAAGATATCAACAGGTGTTTGTTTTAACCACTCATTTACTAGAGGTGCTTGTATTACGACACTTTTAACACTTGCTGTCATATATCTAATTGCATCATCTATATGATTTTCGGTATCTTTCCAGTAGCTTTCCTCCTGTCCAAGCCATGCACCCGTTGAATGGCCACCCATAGACCAATTTCTGAACAAGTCCATGTTGCCGCATAGCATTCCCCTTGACATTAACACTTCAGAATTTGTTGCCGGATGTTTTTTAGTATTATATTTTCCAGGTCCAGCTATGGATATTTTTACTGTACCCTTCTTTTTTTGCCTAAAGTCTATAATATAGAATTCTTCATGTCCTGCATTTATATCATCGGATGTGTCTATTATTATGCTATTGGCATATCTATCACCGGCATGTCGCATACTGCTATGTACTGAAATATTTAAATCTGATTCATTAATTTGGTTCATACTTATATTTAAGTTTTCACTGCCATTATAGTCAACTATAGCATTTAGGGCAGGTACCAAGGAGCTTTTATTATTTCCGGGTAAGGCCAGCCTGTATACTGAAGGAATTTCATTACCATAATAGTCCAAGTAATCATAGCAGCCTAAACCTTTATCACATCTTGAACAAATACGACTTCCTCTGCAATTTAGCTTAACTAAATTGCTTAATAGCTCAATTTTGGCTTTTGCACCATATTCTCTTTGAGTGATAAAGTTTAAAACTAAATATCTTGTAGGAGTTTTTATGTCTATTAAAACGCAGGATTCACCATAATATGATTTATATATTATCATACCAGGATATATAGATGATTCTAAAACCTTAAAATCTATATCCGGCTGGTCAAAACCAGCCTTATTTAATTGCCCATAGTCAGCTTTATTTGATTGATCATAATCATTATTATCAGCTTTCTGAAAAGATAGTTTAACAAAAATGTCTTCATTTGCAAAAAGTTTTTCAGTACTTACAATTTCTAATGCTCCAAGCTCCGGTACATAGATTCTTTGCTTCTTTGTTTTTAGCCAGCTTGGCAATGTATTAAGATCACCTTTTAATACCAAAAATAAAACTCCATCTCTATCTATCCCTCCGCATTTGTTAACGCAAAACTTGTACTGTTCTTCATTAATTTCATGCTGTACACCATTATAACGAGGCGATAGATGTCCCCCGCCTCTATAGTTGGCGGGTACCGCTTCGGTTTCCAGGCGATAATCATATCTTGAGCCTCGTTGAAACGCGCAAAGGTCGGAAGATTTTTCCACAACCGAAAAATTTTCAACTGGTGCGTTATAAGCTGTAACTCTGTAAAATTCTTCAGTGGGTCTGTCAATATCAGGTGCAAGCGAAAACACATTCTTGCCTAAAAGCCCAATATCTGCATTGTAAGAGTAATTTTTTGCGGAATATAAGTCACCTCGCGTTTCTGCATTACAAAAAACATTTAGTGCCCTCTTTTCGGAATCTTTATAGTCATCAGCGGCAGATTGATATATCCAATACCTTCCTTTAATAAAAGCAGGAACAGTTGTGAATGTTACTTCATCAATAAAAACCGATGCAACATTTATACCATCTTGACTACCGAAATATATACCATCGTAATAATATACTCCGCCTACATATATGTCTTCCGGAATGTCATCTTTTTTCAGATTACAATTCATACCAGTTAATGGAATACACCTCCAAGGCTGAGTATCCATCTTTTTATACAAATACTCTATTACTCTATTAAAAAACCCTCGATTATGTATCCAGGGGGCGTGAATATTAAAACCGGAAGATGCACCTTGATAATTAGGCGCACCCTCTCCCCACCCATGACTATCTCCAAGGAATAATATCTGCCTTCCAAAATACGCCTCTCCATCTGAATTGAAAAATTCATCCCGGGTGAAATTATAAATATATTCAAGGTACGCCTTATTTATGTTAGGATTTGTATCAGGATTCATGCTAGGATTACTTTTTTCCACAAAACTACCTCCAATTTACCAGTTCCTCATATAGTAATAAAAAGTTTTCATCCGCAATAATATGAAAAATCAATCAGCATAATAATTTTCTGTAAGATCCCGGAGTAGTACCTTCAAACTGCTTAAACAATCTGATAAAGTGCTTTGGATGAGTAAATCCAAGATCATCGGAAATATGTTTAATATCCATAGAAGTAGATTGAAGCAATACTTTTGCCTTTTCTACTTTTAAATTGTTAACATAATAAGTGAAATTTTGTCCGGTTGCCTTCTTGAAATATGTTGATAAATATGATGTTGTTACATTAAACTCTTCAGCAATTTTACCAAGACTAAAATCATTTTTGTAATAATTATTATTTACATATTCAATTATTCTGCATGTTTTCCATTCATCTTCAAGACTATTTATTTGAACTGCAATATCATAATATAAATCCTCTACACATCTTCTTATGAGCTTTAAATTCAAGCTATTTTCTACAGTATCATAATATCTGATATAGCTATTTTGAAACTCCTCTTTCTTATCATCATTTAATTTATGCTTTATAATAACAAAAGCCATATTAAAAAGATATCTATATGTCTCTTTTTTTACAATGAAAGGTAAAGCATTTAATTTCTCATATTTAGTTTTAAAGAAAAACTGCACACTTTCTACACAACCTGTGCTGGTAAAAGTAGCCAATTCTATTTCCTCAGCCAAACTTATTTGGATATCAGGATGCTTCTCTTTGAAATTTTGTATTGCTTCATCATATACAAATACATTTTTATTAGTATTACTTTCACATCTATATAAAACAGTATTTTTACTTTCATCTAATGCTTTTTTTATGTTTCCATTTCCCGAGTATTTTCTACTGATACCACAGACCAAATTGATATTTACATCTGAGGCAATTTTACTAATTATCTCATCTATTATCATCTTTAAACCCTGATTATCCACATGTGGAAAGTTTCCATTATTTCGAAAATTATTTACTATTTTGTCCTCCACATTAATTCCGGAATTGTTTCCATGCAAATTAACAATACAGTACATTTCATTTCTATTTATTTGAAACGAATATATTTCAATTTCGCTCTGAATTTCATTCACTATCTGATTCCACAAAAAGTCATATGACTTATCATCATATATTTCCAAATTCAAATATACTATATAGTAATTACGTATTTTAGCGAAAATATCATCAATAAAAGGCATTTCGAATTCAACGGAACTACCTTCAATTACTCTTCGTATAAACAATTCACTAAGCATGCTTTTCTGTTTCTCATTGTTTTTCATCATTACAATATTTTTATTGTGAAGTTTTTCGATCAGGCTATATATATATTCCATATCATTTTCAACCTTGTTTTCATCAGGGAAAAGATTGCATATGTAATTGTTAATTCTTGTTACCGGTATATATATATCCTTTTTAAGAATATAAAAAATCAAAATAACTATCACTCCAGAAAAGAGTAAAGATCCTATTAATAGAAGATTAATAATCAAAACCTGCTTATCAACCAAAGTAGCAGGAGCCAATACATAATATTTGAAATTTGTACTTGCAGAATGCTTGTAAAATACTATATATTTATTATGCAATATGTACAAATTCTTACTCTGAATTTCAGATTTATTATTTGGAAAAGCAGATGTAAGATACTTAAGGTCATTGTCGGAGATATCAAAATTACTATCATATGTAATCAGTTTATCATTGTTATCAGTTATAAGGAAATGTCCACCTTTATCCTTTTCAGGCATATAAATACTTTCCATAAATTTATCAGAATTAACTGATGCAATAATCACACATTTACTATTTATAGGTGTCATGAAAGTTACACCATAATAGGTCTTGGGATTAGTGCCTGCAATTCTTCTTGCAACAGCGGTTTTAGGGAAAATTGCTGCTGTAGAAATATTCTCCAGATGATTAGCAAAATCATCGTTTTCATATACCATAAGCTTATTTAAGAAGGCATCCTTACTAAAAATTGCTTCATTTTTATTTATAATCCATCCTCTCTCTTTATAATATAAATATATATTTTCTATAGTACTGTTATATACACTGTCTTTAGAAAATTTATTTATAACTTTCAAAGTCTTTATTAAAGACTCTCCTTTAGGTACATCATCAACTGTGCTTGATATAAAAGAAATATCAGGATCAGACATATATGCTGCTAAAATATTTCTTACATTAGAGAGTTTTTCATCACTAGCAGTTATTGAATAACTGAACTGAGTTAAAATCCGTCCTGTCAATTCTCTCATAAATAAATTTCGCAATATAAAACTATTTGTAGCAACTATCAAAATTATTAATAGTAACGAAGCTATCACTTTATATATAGTTGCCGTCATAATTCTTTTTGGCATCTCACTTTTTTTATTAAGCATTCAAGCTCCATTCCTGCAGCGTGCGAAATGAATTCGTCCTTTCAGGAACAAAACTTTTTTTATGGAAAAGTTTTTATAGGCTTAAATTCATTTTAGCTACGCGTGCAATTTATTTTTTTAAAATCCTTGTGCAACAATATGCACATGAGCATTAGTTTTCCAGAAATTTACCAATTTCTTCCAAACTATACCTCTTTCCCATTCATAGTAAGAATTTCACAATGGTACTGCTCTGCTGCCCAATAATTAGCTAAGTGAATATAAATAATTTACTATAGTTCAAATATAACTATAAAGAGGACCTTCCTCAGCAATGAAGAATTTATGTTCTGCTTTGTGAGTATTGTCCTCTTGTCGAATATAATTATATTGTATTCTTTCTATGCAATCAATACCGTGCTATATAATTTTACTTTCCACAGTGCTATATAATTTTATTTTCCATATTCCTTTTTATATTGATTATTATATATTTCGATAACTCTATCAATCTTAAGCTCTTTTGCCTTTTTTAAGAAGTCATCAACTTTATCAATCGAATACTCACCTGTTATTATTTTTATTATGGTTTCATCTCTTAAAGTGTTAACCTGTGTATTAATGTTGCCTACTTCCTCCTTATCTTGGGCCGTTAAGCTTATAACTGGCGATACTTTTCCATAACATCCATTTTCAACCATCATTTTTTGAGCTTTGCTGTATAATGGACCTCTAAAAATAACGTCTACAGAATATTCGCTTTGTACTGAATAAATCTCTTGCTTATATAAACCATAATATGATTCAATATCATTTTGTCCTGTAGGATTTGTGGTTGTTTTTACAGTATCCAGTAATACAGGCCTACCTTGAGAATCTCGCTTAAAGGTTTCCCCTTCAAGTCCAAAAAGAACAGTCTCAATTCCATCTTCACTATATAACCAATCGATAAATTTGATTAGTGGTTCAACATATTTAGATTTGCTGGATATTGCTTTAGAAAAACCTAAATCAACACTAGATACCACATTGCCTTTTCCTCTGGAACCCTTGTACATTGGAGGAAGAATAGGCTCAATAGAAAACTCAGGGTTTTTACTAATTTCTTTACCTAACATTGTGTTTTGATCATTTTCAACAAAGTATAAATACATGAAAAATGCTTTACCGGTTGTTTGCTTTTCAGTAAATACATCCATTGATGTGGAAGCAAATTCAGGATCAAGCAATCCATTTTTATATAATTTTTGCACAAATAACAAAGCTTCTTTAAAATCTTCATCATATGGGTAATACCTATATTCATTTTTAGCATGATCAAACTGCATTCCAATACCTGTGTGCATAAATCTTGCTACAGACCCTAAAAAAGTATTAGTACCCCATCTGTTAACAACAGGAGTTGAATCCGGGTAGAGCTTCTTTAATTCAACCAACATATTATATATTTCGTCAAATGTATCCGGAGTTTTCAAACTATGTTTTTTTAGTATATCAGCTCTTACAGAATAAGTTTCGGTTATCCACACAAAATCATTGATTCTTGGAGCAGAATAGATATTTCCATCACTTGCTTTACTAAGCTTATATGAATTTGCAGAGCTATCAAACTTATCCATATACTTTTTGAAGTTTGGCATTTTATCCATGTTAGCACTTAAATTAACAAAAGCACCATCGGGACCATATTTTTTAGCTGCTTCACCATTACCTCTAAGTGTCATTAAGTCTGGCAAATCACCAGATGCAATAAGAGAATTCATTTTTTCTTCATAGTTAGCATATGAAACAGTCATGAGCTTCATATTGATGTTGGTTTTTTCTTCAATAGCTTTAAAAACTAACCAGTTTTCATTCATTGGTACTGCATCTTCTGTAGTAAAAAATGAAACTGTAATTTTTTCCGGACTTATTTTCTGATTTACAACAGGTTCTTTGATATCTGATGTTGTGCTACCCGTACTCTTATCACTTTCTTTGCTTTTATTAACAGTACTGCAACCTGCCAATAAACCAATTATTATAACTAACCCCAGTAGAAAAGATAATGATTTTTTGTATTTTTTCATTTTGCAAAACCTCCTATACAATTATTATTTTAATAAATAAATTGGTACTAATATGCTAAGTTGTTAAGCGATGTCTTATATGATAATTTTTTATAGCATCGGTTAATTTTTTATCACCCCCAACATACTTATGTAGTTTGTGGGAAATCATTTTAGCCTTTAATTGACCCTATCATCACTCCTTTCACAAAATGCTTTTGAATAAAAGGATATATCAAAATTATTGGTAAGATTGTAATGAATATTGCTGCTGATTTCATAGTTAAACTTACAGTTTTAGTTAAATCCTCAGCCTGGAAATTCTCTTTTCTCGTTACCTGGCTGGCTAATAGGATCCTCCGTAAGGTCATCTGGAGCGGATGCTTGTTCCTATCGTTCAAATACAATAATGCACTGAAAAAATCATTCCATATAGCAACTATAGTAAAAAGTGATATTGTAGCTATTACCGGTTTTGACAAAGGTATTATTATCTTATACAGTATTATCCAATCATTTGCTCCATCAATATATGCTGATTCATGAAGAGAATAGGATATATCACTAAAAAATGACCTGAATATTAGCAAGTACCAAACACCTATAGCATTAGGTAATACCATTGCCCATATAGTATCAATGAGGCCTAATGATTTAATTACCAAATAAGTAGGTATCATGCCGCCACCGAAAAACATTGTAAATACATGAATATATGTTATGTATTTTTTACTTCTGAATTTCCTTATTGATAGCGGATAAGCCGTTAAAGTTACTAACATCAAGGTTATAAATGTGCCAAGTACAGAATAAATTACTGTATTCAGATATGATCGTGTAAAATATGTATCATTCAAAATTATTTTATATGATTCCAAAGAAAATCCTTTGGGAAACAAAACCACATCCCCTGCAATAACCCGGAAAGTATCACTTATTGAAACTGAAAATACATATATTATTGGATAAAGCATTACTGCATCAAGGAGTAATAAAAATACACCTATTATAATATTCATAGGCTTGTTATTTATTTTATTCGAAGATTTCATACACGAATACACAACCTTTCCTCATGCTAATAGCTAATATAAACCCTTATCAAAATACTTTTTAGATAATGTATTTGAAAATACCAAGAGTATAAACGAAACAAGAGAATTAAAAAGACCTATTGCAGTGGCATATCCAAACTCTCCATCAATTATCCCTCTTCGATAAACATATGTGGAAATGATGTCTGATGTCTCATATATGGCAGGATTTTGCAATAAATATACTTTTTCAAAGCCAACTGAAAGAAGACTACCTATGCTTAATATAAGCAAAACAACTATAGTATTGGAGATTCCGGGTAACGTAATATGCCTGGCTTTGCGTAGCTTGTTAGCTCCATCTATATCTGCTGCATCATATAGCTGTGGATCTATACCAGATATAGCCGCTAAGTATATTATAGAACTCCAACCTACAGACTGCCATATTCCAGATGAAATATATAAAGTACGGAAGTATTTGGGTTCCATAAAAAAATTAATCTTTTCCATTCCTAGCAATACAATAAGCTTATTTACTACTCCATCTGAAGCAAGTATTTGCATCATTAATCCAACTATTATTACTGTAGAAATAAAGTGTGGCAAATAACTTATAGTCTGGCTGATTCTTTTGAATGGTCCATCTTTTAATTCATTAAGAAGAAGAGCAAGTATTATGGGGGCAGGGAACCCCCATAGAATGCTATAAAAACTGAGAAGAATTTTATTCCTTAATAATCTTGTAAAATACATATCCGTAAAGAACTGGTGAAAATACTTAAAACCTATCCATTCACTTGCCCAAAAGCCTTTGTATAGGTTATACCTTTTAAAAGCTGTTAACACGCCCCACATAGGTAAATATCTAAATAGAATTACCCATAATATGCCTATGAGAGACATTATAATTAGATTTTTATTATTTTTTATATCATACTTAATATCTTTAAGCACTTAATATAATCACCAATCCTTTCACTGTTCTATATGGAATTATTTGAATTTCTCTTTTGCTTTAACTACACATTTATTGTTTATACTATATGAACATTTATAAACAACTAATAAAGATCTTATTTAAAATAATAGAGATTTTATTTAAAAGCATTTAGTAACTATATTGTTTATTATGAATTTTATTTTATCTGATGTTGCTGCTATGTACAATACCCAATTTATTCTTTCATTCCCATAATTTTTGTTATTTGAATACCCAATTTTTATACAATACCCAAATTATTAGAATTAGAATTAAAGTATACCTTGCATTGAAAAAACTAGCTGCTAAAGCTGCTAGTTCGATCAGGGGTAGGGCACAATTTAAAAGCAAAAGAAATAGGAAGCTACTTGGTATCATTACACTCTGGGTAGTTATGAGAAATTAGCAAAACAACAGGCTACCTTTCCCATTTGAGAATTTTGCAGTAAGCTTAGAAAATTTTCAGCTAATATCTTTTTCTTTACTTCATATGAAAGTGTTGACAGTACAACTCTTCCAAAATCATACCTTGGATCCAGATTTATCATATCACTGCCATATATTACTCTATCTTCTCCAGCCATTCCAACCATATCTTCAATAGAATATTGGTTAAATAATGACCCACATATCTCCATGTAAAGGTTAGGGTATTGTTTCATTAAAGCAGCCAAATCATCAGTACACTTCCCATTTCCGCCACCTTGATGAGCTACCATAAGTTTTAGATTGGATCTTGTTTTGACTACTCTCTCAAATTCATTTAATCCCGGGCTTCCTGACCAAGTATGTATTAGAACTGGACAACCAACTTCATTGGCAAAATCCAAAGCATAATCATATTCAATACATGCAAGCGGACCATGGTACCCAGGTAGAAATTTCATACCAATAAAGCTGCTGTTTTTACTATAGTTGTTTATTGCGTCTTTAATAGCATTAATACCTTCATGAGGACATATGGAAATATAACCATAGATCCTACCTGGAAATTCTTTTGCAGCCCTATCAGCTGCTTTATTCGCATCCTCCATCCTGCCTGCAACAAGAATATGGGGAGCAGTTATAATGCAATCTATACCCAAATGCTCCATTAATGATATAACTTCTTTGTTTGATGTAAAAGATTGATACCAGCCGCTGTTATAATATGCACATATATGGGAATGGGAATCTATAACCGGGACAGATACTGGCTTTCCAGCAAAGGCTTCTTCGCGTATCGGGTCGCTGTAAATACATGAGTTATTTCTAGCATTTAAGCCATTTTTAATATTACTGATATTATAGCCACTTTTAATATTATTGATTACTTTAGTCTCCATAATTGATGCCCCCCTCCACATACTCCCAATTTCCAGTAAAGATTTTCTCTTTATCACTATTTTTTAGTCTTGCATATATAACCATACCCAGGGAACCTGCTGGAACATAGAAAGGTAATCCACTTCCAAATAGAAGTTTATCGCTTCCATACTTGTTAACAATTTCTTCAATTAATCCCGTATCGACCATAACACTTATATCAAAATATACATTATCAAGTTTTTTCACTAGCGGTATTACTGTTCTGGATTCACGGAAACCATATCGCAGAATAATAAATTTAATATTTGAATATGATTTAGCTAATTGCGGCAGGTCTTTAAAAGAAGTAATTTGATCACTATCAATTATCACAGGCATATTTAACACATCTAACACTTCTAATAACTCTCCACAATAGAAGCTATCAAGATAATATTTATTTCTGTTTGGATATAGCTTTACTGCAGATGGTTTTTCCTCTTTCAGCTGTTTCATAAGTTCTGAAGCATCTGGTATTTCCGAAGAACCAATATTACTATCAAGTATATAACAAGCTTTAATACGATCATTGGAAGCCTCAGCAATATCCTTTATGTGCTTATTGCCTTCCTTTGGGTTATTCAATGCAATAGACGAATAGGTTATAGCAGAAGTTATTCTGTAGCTATCCATTTCCTTTATTAAGCTAACTTCATCATTAAACCGATGAAGTCTGGAAGGCCATGGTCCTATCATTGTGTTTATATCTATTATCTTCAATAAATTCACCCCCAGTAAAAATTTCTACTAAAACGTTTTACAAGTTAATACTATATTACACCAACTCGTTTTTTAATTCAACTGCTTTTTGATTTAAGCACACTTTTTGGATAAATAATATTTAAGGGTGCATCTTTTATTTTTGAAGAAATTATTGGAAGAAGCATTAGTGAAGGCTCTAAGCAACGTAACGATAGCTTCTGGAATATATTTCTTCAAAAATTTTAAATGCACCCTATTATTTACTAATTGTACTCATAAAATAATTTCAAAGATTCACTTTCAAATAACTCAACATTATGAAGAATCATTTTAGTGTCCCAAGATCTCAAGTGCATTTTTCCTGCAAATCTTTTCATATATATCACTGGACATTTTGTTATCCCTTACTGCAGCATCAAGCCAGAAAGAAAGTTGCATATCATTTTTAGGAGAACATATATCTGTTCCAAAAAGCAAACGGTCTTTAAATTCTTCCATAAACCTGCATCCAAATTCAGGATCACGCACAAGAGCATTATAGCCGCTGTCTGCAGAAAGGTCACCATAAAGATTTGGATACTTCCTCATAAGTTCAACCAACCTGCCTGGAATGACTTTCCCTTTTGGATACCCCTGCCTGCTTTTATTATCAACACCAGCACCTATCTCTGCCCAAAATGGCTGGGAATGACCTATAAACTTAAGCTTTGGAAACTTGGCCAGCTCCTTCTCCAATCGGTTCAAACCCTGTTCATCTACCAGTCCATAGCAGCCTCCAATTTGAGGACCAATGTGGAAAATCACCGGCATTTCCATCCTTTCGCAATGGTAAAACAAGTTTTCCACCATGGGGTCATCAAAATAAAGGTTGCAACAAAGTTCACCAACACCTTTTGCACCAAGTTTTTTATAGTATGTCAAATAGTAAGACAAGTCGGTATTTGAATCATTTCCCCCCATACGAGGATCAATATTGCAAAACCAGTCAAATCTACCCGGATATTTATTAACAATTTCCATAACTTCTTCATTTGACTGTATACAGGTTGCACATTCCGGGTTTACCTCGGGTAAAATAACACCTTTTTCAATGCCAAGTTTTTCATACATGCCAAGAAGCTCCTCAGCAGTTGCATAAGAAGTATCTGTTCCCATAAAATTTGTAACCCTTTTTATCCTTGCGTGAACATGAATATCTATTTTTCCCATGTGTATCACCTTCATTTTTTAATTTAGTACTACTTTGTTATGTTGCCAATGGAGAGCATATTTCTGGGGGATAATTTTTGCTGACTCGTAAGGAATACATCTTCCCGATGCTATCAAAAATTATCCCGGAAGACATCGCTTTCCAAATTAGCTATAGTAGTATTGTTTTATCAAGCTTATCATATCATATCTCAGAAGTTAATAGCAATCCAACAAGCAGGGCACATTCTCTTTCTATGATACAAAATATGGCACTATATGATTTCCCGAGTATAAATTTGAGCAAAGCTTAGGGATTGCCATATTTTCCTTCATAGCCCTTCCGGTTCCTGTTCAAAAAGTGTCCAGGGATTTGTAAAAATATCATGTACGGATATTGCAAAATGAAGATGCGGGCCGGTGGAAAAGCCTGTAGAACCAACCTTGCCTATAATTTGCCCTTTAACTAAATCATCACCTTCTTTAACTGCTATACTGTCCATATGATAGTTCCAGCTAATTATTCCATATCCATGATCTATAAGAACAGTATTACCTATAAGAATCAGGTGTCTTGCAAGTATTACTTTACCAGAATTTGTTGCTTTGACAGGTGTACCTCTATCTGCAGCAATATCAATGCCACTATGTCTATATGAAGTCGGAGCATCGTTTACAAATCTTCTCATACCAAATTCAGTGGTGATCCGGCCTTCAACAGGCTTCAGGAAAACTCCGTCCCACATTTTAACGGGAGTATCAGTTTTTCTTACAGCTCCTATATATTTGTCATATTCTTCATAAGCAGCATCATTCCTTGTAGATTTATCCACATCATCAGAAATAGTAAGATATTGGATAGGGAAATCTTTGGGCTGGACACTAATGGTTATCTTTTGAAACTCTTTTTTGCCTGCCAGGTTAACGTTTTCTGTAACTAGAGAATCCATATCACTAGTCCCTTGAGGATTTTTAACCTCATCTTTTTTAGTGTCTCGAGTATCTGACTCTTTGTTATCTGATTCATTTAACCTAATATCTTTATAATCCGGGCTTTCGCTGCTCGAATCGTTTGTTTTTTGAACCTCTAAATTAATTACATATTCAGAAGGCTGCAAATCGTAACTTAATGGAAGAACAGCAATCTGTCCATGTTCGTTTTTATAAAAAGGTATTTCTGATTTTAACAAATCAGATTTTAAAGAAATTTTTTCATTTTCGTTTGCATATTTTACAGAAACTGTTACCATCTCTCCAGGAAAAGTTTTAGTAGGAGAAACCACAAATTCAATAGGAACATCATTATAAAAAGCGAATTCATATGTTACCTGTCCATAAAAGCCTCTGCTGGCTGATTCTGATTCATACCAAAAAGCGGTGATTTTATAAAGTAACTCCCCATCTTCTTTCGGCTGGTAAACGGGATAATGAAATTCAGAAACAACATCATTTTCCTGAAAAATCAGATTGCCTTTATGGAATATTTGCAGGTTGAATTTGTCGGGACATTTGTCAGGATCTTGGTCGGGATATTGTTGAGAATATTGGTCAGAATATGGGCTGAATTTAAGAGCTAAATCTCCTCTATAAGAGAGTACTGCCGGGTCATTGGTTAAATTAATTGAGGAATCCGGGTTTTCAAAAGTTCTAAAATTGCCATTAATAGCATTAAAGTTTTGGATACTATCTTTTTGGGCACTAACGCTTTGAGAATTACCGATTTTAGCGCTATCGCTTTTTACACTATTATTTTGTGCATTACCATTTTGGAAATTGTCATTTTTGGCACTGTTATTTGGATAGGGATAAAACTTGTTATCCTTTCCCTTATAATACCAACTGTCCATTTTTACCGAACCTTTTATGGAATTAGTTCCATCTGTCAATTCAATTTCAGGGGGTATGGCAGATGTGTATAATTCCTCATTCTGATTAACAATATTAACAGAAATAAACAAAACCAATAAAGTTACACAAGTAATTATGGAAATAAATAAAATAATTTTTCTCATAATTAACCTCCATGTACACATATCCTAACCTTTTACTATGCAAAATAGTTCCTACCCAGCAGTAGAAATGTTGGGCACGCTGCTGGTGCACCAGTTTTTTGGAGAGTCAGCAGCTCATTGCGCCTTAACGGTGATGCAGTTCGTTGGTGGTTTATTTCGCTAATGATACAGTTTATTTATTTTTGTTGCTTCTTATCCTATTACTTTTAACTCTTTTGTTATTCATTTTTGATTTGCCTTCCGGCTCAACTGTAACCTTAGCTTTTGTACCATCTCCCGATTTAGCTATAACTCTATCTTTTGTCCAATTCTTCAGCTTGGTTATAGCTTTATCTTTCGCCTCATCCTTTGATCTTGTTTTTGATCCTTCCCTCAACTTGGCTTTATATCTGCCTTTTGCTCCTCTCTTAGATCCGGCTCTTGTCGTATCTTTCGACTTTTCGGACTCAACATTATGCTTGTAAGATTTGGGCTTTATCAAACACTTTTTATCATATCCAATCAAATCGGTTCTGCCCGCCTTTTGGAGAGCTTCAAATACCAATTTATAATTCTGTGGTTTGCCGTATTGAATCAAAGCTCTTTGCATGGCCTTTTCATGATCTGATTTTGGCACATATACTTTTTCCATGGTCCTTGGGTCTAGTTCAGTATAAAACATGCATGTTGATAATGTTCCGGGTGTTGGATAAAAGTCCTGAACCTGTTCGGGCATATACCCTAAATCTCTTAAGTACTCTGCCAGTTCAACGGCATCTTTCAGTGTAGATCCCGGATGACTTGACATAAAATATGGAACAAGAAATTGATTCATGCCCAATTCTTCATTAATTTTATTATATTTCTTCACAAATCGCTCATATACTTCTTTCTGCGGCTTGCCCATTTTATTCAGAACTTCGACAGATACGTGTTCAGGGGCTATCTTTAACTGACCGCTTATGTGGTATTTACACAGTTCTCTGAAAAATTCATCGTTTTTATCATAAATAAGGTAGTCATATCTAATTCCTGATCTCACAAATACCTTTTTTACATTTGGAAGTCTCCTAAGACTTCTCAAAAGCTTCAAGTAGTCTGTATGATCTATCTTAAGCTGTTTGCAAGGGTTTGGAAACATACACTGCTTATTTATGCAAACCCCATACTTTTCCTGCTTTTCACAGGCTCTATGGCGAAAATTTGCAGTGGGGCCTCCCACATCATGAATATAACCTTTAAAATCAGGATCCCATATTAGTTTTTCTGCTTCCGATATAATTGATTGATGACTTCTTGACTGCACTACCCTGCCTTGATGGAAGGTAAGAGCACAGAAGTTGCAGCCGCCAAAACAGCCTCTGTTACTTATGAGACTGAATTTTACCTCCTCTATGGCCGGAATCCCTCCAGATTTTTCATATATGGGATGGTAATTTCTCATATATGGAAGTGAATATACCCTATCCAATTCGGATTGTTTCATGGGCTCACGAGGAGGATTTTGCACCACAAAATAATTATTATTACTGTAGGTCTCTATCAGGGGCTTGCTTGTTATGGCATCCATGTTGTTATATTGTATCATAAAACTCTCTGCATATTTTCTCCTGGATGCCAGTATTTCCTCATAAGAAGGTAAAAATACAGGGTTGTAAGCTCTTTCCCTGTCTTTGGTTTTGTAAACTGTTCCCTTTATAAATGTGATTTCACTTATTGGTATTCCGCTTTCCAATGCTTCTGCTATTTCTACTATCTGACATTCTCCCATTCCATAGACAATCAAATCAGCTTTCGCATCTAAAAGAATGGATCTTCTAATCTTGTTGGACCAATAGTCGTAGTGGGCAAATCTCCGCAGACTTGCCTCCAATCCACCTAATATAATTGGTACATTGCCATATGCTTCTCTAATTCTATTGGAATATACAATAGTTGCTCTGTCAGGCCTGTATCCTGCTTTGCCGCCGGGGGAATAAAGATCCTCTTTTCTCTTCTTTTTTGCCACTGTATAATGATTTACCATGGAGTCTATATTTCCGGAAGTAACCATAAATGCAAGTCTGGGTTTGCCTAGAACTTTAAAAGCATCTACACTCTGCCATGAGGGCTGAGCTATGATGCCCACCTTATATCCCCTGTTTTCCAGAACCCGTCCAATAACCGCCGCTCCAAAGGATGGATGGTCTACATAGGCATCTCCTGTAACAAGAACAAAATCCAGTTCTCCCCATCCTCTTTCCTTTATATCCTCTTTATTAATAGGTAAAAATTTCATATGAGTATCTTTTCCCTCTCCACAATCCTATCCAATATTTCCGCCGCTTTAATAATAATATTCCTGCATTTCAATTCCTCTGTTCTGTATTTTTCTTTTAACGGAGCACAATCAATAGAGCCCATTTCTTTCTTATATTCTTCAAAAAGTTCCTTGGTCAGTTCCTTAATCTTTGTGCTTTCATGTGCCCTTTCCTTGACAAACAATTTTCCCAGAACCATAATCGAGGCTGTCAAAGCACCGCATTTATCTTCAATTGCCATACCTCCGCCAAACCCTGATACAAGCTTAAGTGCCTCCTTGTCCAATCCTAAATTATATGCAATATTTGCAGCCTGCAATATTTTCTCTGCGCAATTCAAGTCTTCTTTCTCACCAAAGCCCTGTTCTATTAAATCTCTAAGCATAAGTAACCCTCCATATCAGCTATTTGAACATCAGCTATTTGAATTTTTGTAATGAATATATACAGCTTATCATGTTTAGCAATAGGTGTCTATTGGTAGTTCCCTACACTTATCTCCTTTCTACAGTAATATACTCACGCTTTTGAGCAACACTTTTGTACGCCGGTCTGATTATCTTTCCGGCATTTACAATTTCTTCTATACGATGTGCACTCCAGCCTGCAATTCTGGCAATGGCAAAAATCGGTGTAAATAATTCCTGCGGGATATCAAGCATCCTGTATACAAAGCCCGAGTACAGATCAATGTTAGCACTGACGCCTTTATATATTCTTCGCACTTTTCCTATCACTTCCGGCGCAATTTTTTCCACTTTCATATAAAGGTTATATTCTTTCTCCAGACCCTTTTCTTTTGCCAGTTCTCCCACATGTTCCTTGAATATTTCTACTCTTGGATCAGATATGGAATATACAGCGTGACCAATCCCATAAATCAAACCGGAACAATCAAAGACTTCCTTATTAAGCATTCTTAACAGGTAATTTTCAATTTCATCGTCATCATCCCAGTCTTTAAGGTTTTGCTTAAGGTTTTCAAACATTTGGACAACTTTAATGTTTGCACCGCCATGTCTTGGTCCCTTTAAAGATCCTAAAGCTGATGCAACCGCAGAATAGGTATCTGTTCCTGTGGAGGTTACTACGTGGGTTACAAAGGTTGAATTATTTCCTCCCCCATGTTCTGCATGCAGCACAAGTGCAAGATCAAGCAATCTTGTTTCAAGATCTGTGTACTTGTTGTCAGGTCTTAACATGTGCAGGATATTCTCAGCTGTACTTAAATCTTTTTTGGGACTGTGGATATATAGGCTGTTTGCCCCATGATAGTGGGAATATGCCTGATATGCATAAACTGCCAGCAGAGGGAAAAGTGCAATTAACTTCATGCACTGCTTCACCACATTTTTTATTGAAGTATCCTCTGGGTTGTTATCATAGCTGTATAACGCTAAAACACTCCTGGATAACCCATTCATAACATCCTTACTTGGAGCTTTTAAAATCAGATCACGGACAAATCCCGTTGGTAGTGTACGGTATGAACTTAAAAGGCATTCAAAATCATCTAGTTCACATTTTTTAGGTAAATTGCCATAAAGTAATAAATATGCTGTTTCCTCAAATCCAAACTGATTATGGCTTAAAAACCCATTGACCAGGCTATAAATATCAATGCCTCTGTATGTTAATCTTCCGGGGGCAGGTACCATTTCATTGTCAACTTCAATATATGCATTTACATCTCCTATCTCTGTTAAACCAACCAGCACTCCCCTTCCGTCCAGGTCGCGAAGACCTCTTTTTACCTGATACTTACTATATAACTCAGGGTTTATATAATTGCTATCTTTAGCTAAACTTGTATATCTTTCAAGCATATTTTCTTCAAAATTATTATTCTTATCATTATTCAATTCCATATTTCTTTACCTCCCCTTTTGATAATAATGTAAATGAAAAAGTAAATATCATGTATATATGCTACTTTTAACCATAATATTGCTAAGTTAATATGTAATATTATTCCAGCACAAATTCAGCATAAATGTAGCATAAATCATACAAGAAATCATGATTCATTTTAATTAGGATTCCTATTTAATTTTTACTTATTAAAAATTAAATCTAAATCTAAAATAAGAAGTCTGTGAATAAAAGAACAAAAACCCTCCTCCCCTTCAACGCTTCCGAGGTTAGCTGACGGATTCGGGCTGAAAGGAATTAGCCCTACCAGGATTTTAACATCCCGGATTCACCCCATAAAATTGGTTCCCCCGTATCCTGCATAAATAAGCAGAAATTCAGCAAATAAATCTGTAGATTGCTTCAGCTAACAGATAAGCCTTCAGCCTATTGACAAAATTCATAAGCTTTCAGCTAATTACCTGTACCATTACATTTTTATTTAATTACATTTTATAATAACACTTTTCCCATTATAATGCAAATAGAATTTTTTATAATACATTTGTCAATTTCCGCAATATGTTTGGTACAATGGTTGAAACTCAATCGTGAAAATGGGTATAATATCTATATGTTAATATCACTGCTGCATTGGCAGTATTTGTTTTGATTTTTTGCAATTCCAGCAATAATTCTTGAAGGGGGATTTATTAAAATGGGAATGGTTGTCGGATCAAAAGTATGGTTTATACCTGATGGCTATTATTCATCAATCAGTAACGGTAAATTATTTAAAAGCCATGAGGCAATTTGTGTTTTAAACCCTGGGAAAAGTGATGCCCACATATCTATTACTCTGTATTTTGAAGACAGAGACTGCATGTCTGGCTTTAAAGCTCTTTGCAAGGCTGAAAGAACAAACCATATTCGTATGGATAATTTGAAAAGTGAACGTGGGTATTGTGTTCCCATGGACGTTCCTTATGCAATGATGGTGGAAAGTGATGTGGAAATAATTGTTCAATACAGCAGGATGGATACTTCTCAAGCTGAAATGGCTTTGATGACTACAATAGCTTATCCGTTTAAGTAAAAGTTCAATAAAAAAATCACAGTACTTTTGTAACCAGTATAGTGTTTCTCAAATACCTATACAAATGAAAAACCTGCGAACCCGTAAAATCATCGGGATTCTCGTCTTTTCAGGAAAATGAGGTAATTTGAGAACACACTACTATAAGTGGTTATAACTCTTTCATTCCTTTACACTGCCTGCAAGTATGCCTGCAACAAAGTACTTTTGCAAGCATAAAAATAGAGCATAAATAATCAAGCTGGAAACAATTGTTGCAGCCATAAGCTGATTCCATAAAATCTCAGCTTCGTCCCTGAACATTGTCAGCGCAATTTGAACAGTTTTCATATTATCGGAATTAGTCATAATTAACGGCCAATTATATTCATTCCATGTTCCTGTAAATTTTAATATGCCAAGAGAAGCCAGGACAGGTTTAGACAATGGTATGTATATTTTAATAAAGGTCATGAATCTGCTGCAGCCATCAATTCGTGCTGAATTATCAATATCCTGCGGGAAAGTCATATAGAACTGACGGCAAAGGAATACACCAAAAGAACCTGCAATAAAAGGTATTATAAGTCCTGCATAGGTATTTATCAGTCCCTTTCCTCCTGCGCCAAATATATTGTTTCCACCTGCAAGAGGAAATTTTTTCATCATAATAAAAAGAGGAACCATAGTTACCTGGGGTGGAATCATCATACCCACCAAAAGCAGTATAAACAAAAAATTTCTACCCTTAAACCTGATGCGGGCAAATACATATCCTGTCATGGAATTTATCAAAAGGCTGATAATTACTACAATTACTGTGACATAAACGCTGTTAAATAGATATCTTCCCCATGCTCCATTTTTCATTGCTTTTGCATAATTAACAAATTGAAGCTCCTTTGGGATAAATGCCAATTCCGGCGAATATATTTCTTTCATTGTCTGCAAAGATACAGAAAGCATGATTATAAAAGGTATAGCAGTAACAACTGCAAACAATACTACTACAATCAAAGTAGATATTTTATAAAAATCTAGTACATCAGCAGCTCTGGCACAAGGTTTTGCTATCAAAACCTTTTTTTCCCTGTCATTATTTGCACTTATTACTTTCTTCTTGGTTTTTTTATCTGTATCTATAAGCTCCATTTATAAGCTCCATTTCTCTAT
>OFEK01000783.1_pt1 | contig 27367 bp, 19 predicted proteins | sample 1521131 | NCBI WGS metagenome assembly OFEK01 (sample SAMN05720209, study PRJEB24109) | activated sludge metagenome | isolation source: Anaerobic digester | place: China | collected 2015-12-16
TTTCAGCGTCACAACGGCCGCCACCGTTTCAGCGGCTTCGGCCGGCGGTGTTGTCGCAGTCGCCCCCCCACCCCGCCGCACAGGTTAAAACAAATCCCAAAATCAGCCAGCAACGCCAGATTCTCATCACTCTTCCCCCGCCCGCCGGAAACGGTCTCAGTTATATCTAAGTTCCCGGCACGTTCCTCATGTAAACCACTTCAAGGCAGTGGAAAACACCGCCTTAAAATCTAGCGCAACAAACAAATAAATATAACACATTCTAGAAGACGCTCCAAACCTCAGATTCAAAGCGCTTAATGCTAAATTTCTTAAAAAAAAGCCCTAAATCAACAAATCAATACAACTGCAAATTTGCTCTACGACGCTCATTATCTGTTGCTCATCTGAAAATCTTCCAAAGCTAAATCTGACAGAGGAATTAGCCTGCTCCCTTGAAAGACCGATCGCGGAAAGAACGTGCGATGTGCCAGGAATTCCAGAATTGCAAGCTGAGCCTGTTGAAGCGGCTACTTTGGGTTGCAGCATTCCTAACAATTCGTGGTTATTAATTCCTGAAAATTGAATGTTCACATTGCCACAATGCCGTTGCGGAAATACAGGCCCATTTAATTTGAAGTCTATACCACGTTCTTCAAGCTGCTTAAGAAACAATTGACTCAGGCGCTCAATTCTCGGCAAGTCTTTTTCAGATTCTTCTGACCAGATTTTTACCGCCTCTGCAAAGCCAATTATTTGATGAACAGGCATTGTCCCGGGTCTCAAGCCGCCTTGTTGAGCCCCACCAAACATCATTGGTCGTATAGAATCTACCCATTCTCTTTTGATAATTAATGCACCGACACCTTTAGGACCATAAACTTTGTGACCAGAAACTGAAACTGCGTCAGCAAATTTCAAAGCATCAAACAAGGCCAATCTGTTACCAAATGCCTGAACTGCGTCACAATGAAAATATGCACCAAATTCATGACACAAACTCGAAATTTTGCGAACATGCTGAATAGTACCGATTTCATTGTTCACAGCCATAATAGAAACTAGACATGAACCATTAAGCAAACTTTCTTTTAAAGAGCTTTCAACAATATAACCGTTTTCATCGACTTCGATAACATCCAGAAGCCATCCCTCGTTGTCGCGTAGCTCAAAAGCCGCCTCCAGAACAGCCTTGTGTTCTAACGAGGCAACAGCTATTCTTTTGTTCTTTTTGTTTAAGGCTCCTTTTGCAAAACCTAATATGCCAAGGTTGTTTGCTTCTGTAGCGCCTGAGGTGAATATTATTTCTGACGATTGTAATCCCAGGCATTCAGCAATTTTAACAGTTGCAGCTTCAAGGGACTTTGCAGACTCCCAACCCCAAATGTGGTCGCTAGAATGAGGGTTCCCCCATGTTGCTAATCCATACAGAATTGCATCCTTAACGCGATCGTCAAGAGGGGTTGTTGCCTGATAATCGCAGTAAATTCTCTCACCAACTTGCATTTAATCACCCTTAAGTTCAATATTGACAGTAATTTGTATAAAATATACCATGTTCTGGATAGATCTTCCAGAACGAGGTAAAGTTAACAAATGATACGGGGAATTCTCGGCGACAAGAGCTACAGGCCTCAGTTTTCAGGCCACGAAACCTTTCCTGTCAGATATGGTTGGATAAAAAAAGCATACGACGCAATTGAACCAATCAATAATCAAATAAACAATAAAAATGCGTTTCTCGATGAAGAAGCAATAGCCAATTTTGGCGTTGGCAAAAACATGGTTGCTTCTATTCGTCATTGGGCGACTTCATCAGGCGTAATCAGCGAAGACAAGACAACTGGAAGCTTAAGTGTTAACGAGCTCTGGACAAAGATTTTTTCTGCCAAGGGCCTCGACCCTTACATGGAAAACCCAACGACTTTGTGGCTGATTCACTGGCATCTCGCAGGCCGACCTGAAAAAACAACCTGGTATTGGGTCTTCAATCATTTTACAAATCATGTTTTCGACAGAGAAACCCTTTTAAAGGGACTTCTGAAAACCATTGAAGAAGCAAAATGGGGCAAAATATCACCTGCCACTGTTAAGAGAGACGTCGAATGTTTCGTTAGAACCTATTCAATGAAGCTGGAAAACAAGAGAAATAACATTGAAGATTCCCTTGAATCGCCGCTGACAGAACTCGGGCTAATTAAACCCGTTGGCAAAAGAGACGGCTTTCGGCTTGTTAGAGGCAAGAAGCCTTCACTTGGGCAAGGTATTTTCTGCTGGGCAACAATGCAATTCTGGAAAATTCAGAGCAATACCTCAAACTATTCAAGCACCCTTTCGTTTGAAGCCCTGGCTCATGAACCGGGCTCTCCTGGAAAAGTTTTTCAACTGGATGAGTCAGATCTAGCTGACAGACTAGCAAAATTACCGGAATTAACTAACGGCAAACTCGAATGGTCAGAAGTAGCAGGCTTAAAACAGCTTATCAAAAAAGAAGAAATTTCTGATGCTGAGCTGATCAACTACATAGAATTAGATTACGCTGGAAATGAGGCTATACAATGAGTTTAAGTAGTTATGTAAAAATTAATAACCGTTACCAGCGCTCTGTTAGAGTCGACAAGGATCTTTTTGAGCCAGAAGCTCTTGACGGATATATCTGCATTAATTCCGCACAGAATGCAATAATAAATACTGTCGGGCAAGTTGCAAGCAAACAATGCGCATTCACATGGACAGGCCCATATGGAAGCGGCAAATCCAGCCTTGCCCTGGCCTTCTCGCGTTTTCTTTTCCCATTGAATGGTGAATATACCAGAGTTTTTGATAAAAAAATCTGCAAAGAAATTGAGGCCGTTCTCCCAACAGGAAAAGAAGGGTGGCAAATTGTTCCGGCAGTTGGCCGCAGAGAAGACCCTGTTCGTTTAATTGCAAGCGCCATCCATGATAACGGCATATTAAAAAGCTATAACCCAGATACAATCGACTCAAGAGAACTCCTGCAAAAAATCGAAGCTTTTGTCAAGAAATGTGGTGAAGACAAGAAGCACGGCGGGCTTTTGCTGATTGTTGACGAAATGGGCAAAATCCTTGAATCATCGGCCCTTGACGGCAAAGACATCTATTTCTTTCAAGAATTGGCTGAATTAGCTAACAGAAGTGAAGGAAAGTTTATTTTTATTGGTATTCTTCACCAGGCAATACAGGAATACGCACAGAGACTGTCGCGCGATATGCGCGACGAATGGCTAAAAATACACGGAAGATTCAGCGATATCCCTGTGAGCACCGCCGGAGAAGAGCAAATCGAGCTTCTTTCCCGTGCTCTAAAAAGCTCTAAGAGTCCAGAAATTTACAAAGGCATTGCGGAAGAAGTATTTAAGCAGGTTAAGAGGAATAGGCCATCTGCTTCAGAAGATTTGCTGGTGACTTTAAAAAAATGCTGGCCGCTACACCCAATTGTTACTTTTTTGCTCGGCCCAATCTCCAAAAAGCGCTTTGGACAAAGTCAAAGAAGCTTGTTTGCATTCCTTAATTCCCCAGAGCCAAAGGGTTTCCAAGATTTCACAAAAAACCCTTACGATGAAAATCTTATCTACACCCCCGGCATGTTCTGGGATTATTTAAAGACTAATCTAGAGGCATCTATTCTGGCATCGGCAGATGGGCACAGATGGGCATTAACCGTTGACGCTCTTGACCGATGCGAAACTTTAAATGGAACTTCGCTACAGATTGAAATACTTAAAACAATCGCAATTCTGGATTTTGTAAAAGAACACAGCGTTAACGCACGAAAAGAGCTTTTATACAGTTGCTTCCCTCTCGAATCAAAAGAGACAATCGATGAGGCAATAAACCAACTCCAAACAATGTCTCTAATCGTTTTTCGCCATCATTCTTCTTCATTCGGCATTTTTGCAGGGAGTGATTTCGACATTGAAGAAGCAATGAGAGTGGCCCTCGGGGAAGTTAAAAGCATCGACTTCGGCGCATTAAAAGAAATTGCTGGAATGAACCCGATTTTAGCCAAGCGATTCTACCACGAAACTGGTTCCATGTTCTGGCTCGAAATCGACCTTTGTCCTCTTGAAAAAGTAAAGGAAATATCTTCAAGTTATACTTCACAACCTGGTGTAGTCGGGCAATTGCTTCTAACCATTCCAACCAACGGTGAAACTGAAGAGCAAAACAGGAAACTTTGCCAAGAAGCTACAGCTGCAAGCAAAGGTTTTGAAGTCATAACTGGCTTTGCACCAAGATCCTGGGAAATCGTGAATTTATCAAAAGAAGTTATTGCGCTTGAAAAGATTCGCAATGAAAACCCTGAATTGGCGGGAGATCCAGTTGCAAGAAAAGAAGTTCAGGCAAGACTTGCTGAAGCGCATGGCCTACTAGAGGCAGAAGTAATGCGTTTAATGGATGGAACTATCTGGCATCGAGCTAATGAAGCACCAAAGCGTTACAGGCAGAATGAATTGAACCTGCTTGCTTCGACCATAGCTGACAAGCACTTTTGCAAAACGCCTGTAGTTCTGAATGAGTTGATAAACCGCGTAAGACCTTCTTCCAACGCCAATGCTGCTCAGAATGCCTTGTTGCGAAGAATGCTCAGTCATGAGAATTCAGAACGACTTGGAATTGAGGGATTTCCTGCCGAAGCGGGCCTGTACGAATCTGTATTAAAACTTTCTGGTCTTCACAAAAAGAGCGGCAAGGAATTTGTCATCGCCAAGCCCTCCAAGAGCGATCCGTGCAGACTTCTTCCGCTTTGGGATGCGGCAGAAGAGCTTTTACGTTCTGACGAAAAGCTTTTTTCAATGTCCGATGTTTTCAAGCTGTGGCAATCGCCGCCCTATGGCGTAAAAAATGGTCTTTTACAGTTACTCGGAACCGCTTTCGTTTTAACTATGCGCGAAAATTTAGCAATCTATAGGGAAGAAGTTTTCCAAACACGGCTAACTGACCTTGAAATTGATCTTCTGACAATTAATCCAAGCAAGATTCAAATCCGGTGGATGAATCTTTCAGAAGTTTCAAAGAATCTATTAGCTGAACTGGCAACAGTAACCAGAGACTTGGACACGGGAACCCTTTTGAAAAATCTTGCTCCTATCGATGTTGCTAGAGCGTTGGTCGGGCTTTTTGAGCGTCTGCCGAAATGGACGAAAAGAACGATGCAACTCTCGAAGATTGGCATAAAGACAAGGCTTTTGCTGCAACAGGCCAAAGACCCCAACAAATTCCTTTTTGAAGATCTCCCCTCTGCTTACGCTGATTTGGGTGGCAGTCTTGAAAAAAAACATCTCTCAGAGATTGTAACATCTGTCAGAGACGGCCTCTCTGAACTTCTAAAGGCATACCCGGAAATGCTTGCCAGATTCAAAAATCTTCTGGCAAGAGACCTTCAAGTCCCCAATCTTGCGCCTCAATCATTAAATGAATTGAACGAAAGGGCCCAAAACATCAGACAAATCGCTGGCGACTATAGAGTCGAAGCCTTTATCAGCAGATTAGCGGTTTTTGATGGTTCTGACAAAGAAATTGAAGGTCTTATCGGTCTATTGGCAAACAAACCTTCAGACGCCTGGATCGACCAGGATATCGACCAGGCAGAGTTGCAGCTCGCAGAAATGACAGAGAAGTTTCTGAGGCTTGAATCGTTTGCGAGAGTAAAAGGTCGAAAAAACAAGCGTCATGCCATAGCAATGGTTATTGGCACAAGAAATAGCCCACAGTCATTTATGCATGAATTTGAAGTTAACGACGCGGAGCTGGACCGGGTCATGGTTCTTCAGAAACAGCTTCAGACATCGTATCCTGCCACCAATGAAAGTGAGAAACGTCTTATTTTGGCGGCATTAGCTGAATACGCAGCAAGTCTTATGCAGGCTTCAGACGAAGAAACGTCAATGGAGGCCGGCAAATAATGAAAGAAAAGCATGTATTGGGCATTTCGGGTGGCAAAGATAGCGCCGCTTTAGCTGTTTTCATGCGGCAAAACCACCCAGAGCTGGATATTGAATATTTTTATACAGACACAGGCAAAGAGCTGCCAGAAGTTTATGAATTCTTAAATAGGCTAGAAGGCTTTCTTGGAAAGCCTATTTTGAGGCTAAACCCCGATAGAGACTTTGACTTCTGGCTAGATAAATTCAATCATTTCTTGCCATCTCCACAAAGCCGGTGGTGCACAAGGCAATTGAAATTGCGCCCCTTTGAACAGTGGATTACAGACTTCCTTGCTGAGGGCTATACCGTCAACAGTTACGTTGCAATTCGGGCTGATGAGAACTACCGTGAGGGTTACATCTCGAAAAAAGAAGGGCTTAAAATCCATCTACCCCTCAAAATGGCTGGCGTTGATAAAGAAGGTGTAACAGAAATACTCGAAATTTCTGGCCTGGGCCTGCCTAAATATTACGAATGGCGCTCCAGAAGTGGCTGCACATTCTGCTTTTTTCAACAAAACATAGAATGGGTCGGCTTATTAGAAAGACACCCAGAAAAATTCGAAGAAGCAAAAGCCTACGAGAAAAATGCAATTGAACACGGCAGCCCCTTCACCTGGACTCAAGGCGAATCGCTAGAAGAGCTTTCAAAGCCTGAAAGAATCCGGCAAATCAAAAAAGACCACCAAGAAAGAGTCTTACGCCTAAAAAGCAAACTCCAAAACAACCCACTCCGCAGCAACTGCCAAGGAATGGATATCGACGAACTCTATTCAACCGCCAAAGCCTGCCTAGTTTGCCACAAATGAATGCTTTAAGAACATGTTACAAGATTAAAGCTGAGAAGTATTTTGGGGAACTATTCACAGGCTAGCTCCCTCTCATATTGCCTATATTCTGGGTCTAAAGAATATAACTGATCCCATATAATCTGCCGAAATTCTATAGCAGGTCTAAGGCAATTTCTACGAAATTCATCTTCAGTAAAAATGCCGTGCGGAAAAAGAATTTTCAGCATACCAGCAGCGATGTTCCTTATTGCATCCTCATTTCGAGTGTATGGATTGTGGCCAATTAGCTTTACTCTTTTAAATGCTTTTTGGTCATGATCAAGCTCCTCTCTTAAGGCAAGCAGAGCATCACCAAAGAAATCTGCCTTTAATCCAACACTCTGTGCGAAACAATTACTACTTAACTTCGGAATTTTCCAGCCTGGTATTATTCCCTGTATTCTATCAAGGAATGCAGTTTCTCTAAGAAAACCAGGCAATGTTTCAACTAGGGAATCTAATAAAGGGCGTTGGTTATCGTCTAAAGGAATATTTGCAAGCATTACAAAGCCACAATCACTTGCGATCTCATGCAGCCCGCCTCTTGTAAGTTTTCCGTTGGCTAAGTAGCCTTTCAAACCTCCGATTATTTCACCAGGTTGCAAAAATTTTAAGGTTTGAATTTCATCAAGAACTAATACCGAAAATCTTGCTAACAAGCCATATTGGCCATTCGAATTATTAACAAACAATACCGCCGGCGAAACATTCCCCCCACTAATCAATCTAACTCTAGGACTTATGTTCTCAAATAAATAGCTTTTCCCTGTGCCCTTTGGGGCAAGTTCCATCAAATGCATATTCTTTTGTACAAGAGGCAACAGCCGGGCCATAACTATTTCTTGCTGTTCTAGCGTTGTGTATGCTTCAGGATTATAGCCCATAGAAATAAGTATTAGAGAGCGCCACTCCGCTAAGGAAAACTCTGCCCTAGCTTGTTTTAATAATTCTATGTTAATTGTTGCTTGCATTGGCTTAAAGGAGGTGATAGCAACACCTTCTGAGGTTTTAACCAACTCAACAACCCCCCACATTCCTTGCTTTAACAATGCAGGATATGATCTTAAAAGATCATCAGAAATCAACACATCATCTAGATCCAAAACCTTTGCATAAGTTTCCTGCTTATCTCTTTTCAGCTTAATATCAGTTTCGACTGAAGTAAGAATTTTTACGATTTCACCTTGAGACAACCTAAATTTGACAAGTTTCTGCTCATCGCCCTTCGGAATTCTAGTTTTTGCCCAATTCTGGACCGTTTCTGCCTCTTCCTTTGTAACAAAGCCCATCCCAGGGATAATTGCATCTAGCACATATTCTGCAACATAAGCTGGGAGTCCTCTTTTTTTGAGTTGGCTTGAAGGAAGTCTTCTTTTATCAATTGCTTGAGCACCGAAGACAGATTGAGTTTTTTTTGCTAATTCTTCAATCGAAATACTTGCCTCTTGCATATTTATTCCTATTAAAAGTCGCTTAAGATATCTGGGCGTTTATAAAGCTCTTGAGTTTCTAACTCCATTGGCAAAGGAACTGATTCACAATGCCCGTCAGCAAATTCTATAACAAGGCTTGCTGTTAAGGATTCTCTTAATTCATTGAGCGGCCAAACCTTAACATTAATTATTTTCTCCAGACTGGTCATAGGGTTGACAATGAATTTCTCAAACAAAATTTCAAAATCCTTGTTAAAAACAGCTGAATTTACAGTTATTGCGTAAGATTCAGGGTTTTTTATAACTAATATAAACGTTCCCTCATGACCAGCGATGCCTTTACCCTTAAGCTTTGCCTGAATAAGAGCTTTTCCTTGATCAAGTAGCATTGTAATCCAAGGAATCAGGACTTCTTCCGGAAAAACCCCGCCATGAGGATGATTACCAACGTTTTGCCTACCATTTTTTGTTACAAACATCTTATCACTTAATAAAACAGCAGTCGTTTTCTCGAGTCCAAATGCAGGTGGACTTAACCATGCAAGATCAGAATTAATAAAAATCCCGTCTTTATCAAATTCGATTTCATGCGTGCCCCCCCAAGCACATCTACCATGCGCCTCCATACCGTCTGGGACAATCTCGGATCTTCTAACAGTCCCCAAAATTCGACCGTGATCAGAGGTTATGATAACTTTTAATTTTTTCCCATATTGACTTGCTTCGCAAACCCGGGCAATTCTTTTCGCTATTATTTTTAAACGGCCATCTATCTCTGTATCTAGGACACTTAAATCATCGTTTTGTTTGTGATAGGTATTATCTGGTTCGTCAAAACGCCATATTACAGGGCTAAAGTCATTTAATGACAATACTTCCTTAACATTATTATCAAGGCTTTGGTCTACGCCAACGCATTCAGTAACTGCAAATTGACCTGGTGCAGCTCCCTTCTTTAATGCCATTTTTGCAAATTGTGTAACAGTTGGTACCGGTCCAAAAGCAATATCTGCGCTAGATAAAGTTAAACGGGGACATTCTTTTTTTATGAGATGGGCAATTCTTAGGCCGTCACTAAATGTAGCGCCATCTAAAATAATTAACAAAACCTTATTTTCAGAAGGTTTTCGCAGAGCATTTGTTAACTGAAACCCAAGCATTTGGGAACCTTCACCACCATTGCAAGCCATCGAATAGGCTCTAAGATACCATTCCCCAAAACGCCGCCCAATCGTATTACAAATCTCTCTGTGAGTCTCGTCATCAACTTGCCAATTTCTAAAAGGCAAATATTTATCAATAAACCATTCTTTCAGATTTGCAATACTACCCGGCAAAAACTCAGGCTGACTTGGCCTAAGAAAAGTCTTAAGTTTTGAAAAAGTTTCATAACTTACGTGTGGAGAAACTTTGAACAAAATTTCTTGCGTAATATTATTGGGCTCATTAAAAAGTTTCATAGAAAGACGTTCGCCAGCCAAGGAAATTAAATAAGGGTCTGCCCCCACATATAGTAAGCTATAAAAAAAAGAATAGCCTTGTTCGGCAATTTCAGACTGAACTATTTTGCAAATTTCTTCATGAATATCAAGCTCTTCTAAGTCCCTTATGGGCCAACTATTTGGAGGCAAGTTAGTTTTTCCGGCAAGCCAATTAAAAATCATTCTCGGGATATTTAAATGGTCTTTTGCATCCAAAGTTATGCCCCAAAATTCAAGTTGAGGATGCCAGATTTCTAAAATTTTTGATAAGACGATTGCCTCTTCTTTCTGAACCTTGCCTACCTCCCACCTCCATAATAGCCAACGAGCAAAAGAATCTGAACGTAAGATTTCATTCCACAAGTTAATATCTTCAGGCCAAATTGCTCTAGCTACCAAAAACAAGTTTAAAGGTCTTTTTTTTTCACAAAATGAACCTATCCGTGAAAGAACATTTTTGGCTTGTTCTTCATTCATATCAGGGAATAATCTTAACAATTCTTCAAAAGGCGAATCCAAGAATTCTGGCCTTGCCCACCCCCTAGAAAGACTAATCTTTTTATACCAATCGCACAAATAAGAACCCCTAACGTGGAGTTTGGCATCGTCATACCCAATATTTTCTAGTAGCTCAAGAACGGTCGAAACTAACAAGAAACCTTCCTGCAAAGGATTCTTTCCACTTGAATCTAGAATTACTTGCCGTGGCGATTTCATTTAATATACCTCAAAGTCTTCAAGCAATTTTTTAAGTAAGGACCGCCTTTGAGAGTCATTTTTGATCTGCTTAAAAGCGATTTCTGCTTTCAAAACAGCATCTTGGTCAATGAGTTCTTGGATTTTATCAACCAACGCATTCTTTTTTAACAAAATATCATTGTTAATGAACCCACTATAATGAAGACAATCGTTAAGAATCTTTGAAAGATTATCGGTTTTTTTCTCTCCATCCATCTTCAGTATTTGTAAGAAGTCGATTCCAATTTTTTCTAACCATTCTTCAGTCTTGGCAGTTTGAGCTAAAATAATTTTCTCAAGCTTCGCGACTCGCTCCAGCCAATATTTTCGCTGTTTTTCGCCGAGTGGCTTTGAAAACTCAATTATTTCCCTTAGAACATTAACTTTCTTCATCGCTTCACTTGGCTGGCTCAAAACATCTTTTTCCAATTTCATCAAATCTGAGTAACAGTTTTGAATTTTTCCTAATTTTGCCAAGCTTTTTTTCAACCGTTGTTCTACGGATGGCACGCCAGATACTCTTGGAATGAAATTAGTTATTTCTTTAGCAATTTTCTCGAGACACAATTCATCATCTTCATTTTCGACCAACAAGGCAAGGTTTTCTGCATCTTCTACAATCTTATCCATCAAACTAGATATTTTCTCTAAGGCAATTTTTTCAATTTCCAAGCCATAATCGGATTTAAAAGAAAGCGTTTCCAGCCAAGCCTTTGTGGCCTTTAAATCTTTGTAACAAAACTTAGACAAGTCTTCAACAGAGAAACCTCTTAAAGTTTGTTTATCTAAGCGTTCCAATTCCTCTTTCCCTAGCTTTTCCTCGAGCTCATCCTTAAACTTTACTGCCCCTTTCAAAATGGCTTTTAATTTTGTCTTCTGGTTAACTGAAAACAAAGCCTCATGTGAATTCAAAAGCGTTTTCATTTCGCGAACTTTAAGCTCAACATGATAAGGATTTGTATAATTTTCTTTTTGGTATTTTTCAAAAACAGTAAAGGTTTCGACTAGCGCTTCAGCACAATTCAACGCCTGTGACAATATTTGGCAGCTTTTTTCATCATCAAAACGTGACTCAAGCCTTCTAATATCATTGATAATAGAACGCAAGGAATTTGACTCTTCGCAAGATTTTATTTCTTTATCCAGGCCATCCCTGAAGCTCATAAGCCTCGAAATCTCTTTTTGTAAATCTTGAAAGATAATCTCTTGCTTATTTTTTATTTCATTGGTTGTAAAACGACAGTTCTCCAATTCACTTTTGTAAGAAACAAGTTCAGAGATGCGTAAACCGCTGATTGATAAATTCAACCACTTTTGAATTACTTTGGTTTCAAAAGAAATTTCACCAGCAATTTTGATCTGTTCTTCAATTTTTTTTATTATGAGAGAAACTTGCTCGATCAAATCAAAATATTCTAGACTTCTCAGAGAATCCAGTAAGCTTTCTAATTTCGCCTTTACCTCTGCCATTTTTTCAGAAGTCTTGGCAAATTGTATATCTTGTAGCCCACTTTTCACAAACGCTGTAGCAAAATGTTTAGTTGATTGGAGTAACTCATCTATTTTCGGAGTTTCAAACTTTACCAACCTCGGCTCAACAAGTTTTCTTACTTCAGTTTGATACCCAACTAATTGGTGTAAATTAGCTGCTTCCCTAATCTTTTTATCCAAAGTTTGGCTTTCGCGTTCAAACTTAACATTTTGAATAAGATCATTTGTGAGTCTGCGCAAACATTCTTCAAAGCTATTTCTTTCCTGCAAATCAGAACGTTTCAAATAATTCTCTAATGCATGCTTTTCGTTGGTAGCTTCTTGCTTGGTAAATGATTTTCCTGATTCAATTTTTTCACAAAGCAGATGCATTTTCTCATGAATTTCATTTGCCGGGGTTCTTCTTAGCGAAAAGCTACCAAGTCTTCTAAGAATCGCCTTGCAGTTTTTTAATGGCTTTTGTTTTTCAGAGAACACTTCAGCAAAGCCATGGGTGCATGATTTATCAATTAATTGCAAATCATTGTTAAAATACCCCCACCAAGAAGATAAAAGAAGCAACAAAGTATAATAATCAAAGCCATATGGAGAATTAAGGAGTTTGGTAATTACCGGCTCTATCCTTTTTGAAATTTTATCAGGCGGAAACTCTTCTTCTAGAAGCTGCCAAGCCTTAAAAACATCAGAATTCTGAAATGGTTTTTGAAGACCCCAGTCTGATGTGAGCGTTCCAAAAACACTTTGCAATCCCTTTTTGCAAATGTCTTTCGCTTGTTGGTGACCGCTTAGCTTATCTTCCGAAAGGCAATTTTCGCAAAGTAAGCTCGCCAATAAAATCACTTCTTTTTGAAAAGACGTGCTAGTTAAGGCATAGTCAAATCCCCATTTTCTTGGCCCTTCGGCGTATGCCATTGCGAAAACTTCTGCGCCCATATCTGGCAACATTTTTAGCTTTATAGCATTTAGTCTGCCACTGAATGATTCGTGAAAAATAGTCAGATGAGAACCGTAATCCTTAACTAGCTTAAAAGCATCCTTAAGCTGTGTAATTAAACCCTTTTTTCGAGCCTCAAACTGTTCTTTGCCGACTGTTTTTACCTCATCTGGTGTAAATATTGACAATGCCATTAAATCGCCAAACAATGATCTTAAAGTAGCAATCTGAATATTGGGTATATTAACAATTATTGCAACAGGTTCTTTTTGCTCTGACAAAACTTTTGAAACTATATCCTTAGTTCCTTCCAGTTCACTTTCATTTCCCGGGATAACCCATACAACTAAGCCTCTAGCCTTTGGCTCTTCGCCTAAGGACCAAGTTAGATAGTTGCTTGAGATGGTTTGTAAGTGGCGCATGTTGAAGCAGGATGCGGGCAAAACATATTGCTTAAGATACCAATCAGATTCATTTCCCCAAGAAATCGGAACATTAATATTGGCAATTACCTCATTAGCTTCTAGCTCCTTTTGCAATTTTTCTGCACCGAGGAAGTCAAAAGACCAAAGTTGCCTCTTTTTCCCAATCATTTCGTCTACAGGCCCCTTGCCTCTTCCTGCGGGCCAAAAAGTATAAGTTTTTTGAATTGGGTTAAACTGAATACAGCTTTGGTTGGCTAACTCGGTCAAAATGCTACGGGCATCGTCAATTTTCAAATCGGTTATTGCCGCTACTACCCTATCATAAGCTCCTCTCGTCTTGAGCTTTCCTGCCTGAATTAACAGTATCGCTTTTAATACATCTATGTTTCTTTCAGGTGCATCAGCAGCGCCGGCTTGTTGGCACGCACTTTTATAATCACGCCAATATGAAGCTCCAAGTCGTTCTTGGAAATAGTCAATTAATTCTAATGGTTTAATCCAATTAATTTGGCCTGCCTTGATTACTTCAGTATTCATTATTGGTTTAAGACTTTTTGAAACAAAGGAAAGCAGTCTTCTTGCTTGAGCAGCATCAACAATATCGTCTTCATCATTTGTTCCAAAATCAATACTAGCTAGAAGCGCTGTTGTTATGGGATGTAACGGGAAGCAGCCTTGTGAAACAATTTGTTGAAATCTTTCAATCGTCCAACCAAGTTCTTCTGAGTATCTTGCCTCAAAAATATCATAGGCTAAATCATTTACTGAGCCAATTTTCCTGCTAAACAATGGTTCTTGATTAACTAGGCTCCAAATGTTCTTGTTTTGTCTCAAATACGCATCTAGAACTTCTTCTAGACAAGAATGTAAATCATACCTACTGTTTGTAGGTAGTCGATTGAGCTGAGTCAGCAGTGGCTTTAGATCATCTTCGTGATTTCGAAAAAGAACCTTTGCATAGGCATCTGGGTCTCTCTGGGCAAAAGCACAAAAACATACTCTTGATCCACTTGAGTCAACCCCATTCAAAAGACTCTGAAGAGGAGTACCTAGAGATTTGTGGCGGGCAAAATCTTGGATAAAGGCGAGAAATTCATCAAAAAGAATCAGAATCCCAGCATATGGCTTATCTTCTCCAACAGCATTTTCAGCAAGCCACTTAATTGCTTTTTCTAAATCTACCCCAGAAGATAAGTCGGGTGGAACTCTCCCAAGCTCTTCAAACAGTTTTCTAAGTTTTTGAATTGCCTCCGACTTTTTATTTCTGATTTGCTCAAATAATCCATCCACAAATTCCATCTTATTTGTAAGTTTTTCTCTAATCGAAGGAATTTCCAATAAGTCCTCTAGAGCTTTTTCGGCGTTTTTGTACCAAAAAGACGGGCTTATAACATCATCATTTTTGTCAGCCTTAAGAGAATCCTCTATCGCCTGAAAAAATTTAGTAGGCAAATCGTTGCCATCCTCGCCAGTTAGGATTAGTATTAGAAAAGGCTTCTGAAAATTCTTTTTAAAGTTTTCAAAAAATGCGAACGCCGGCGCGTCATTTATTTGTCCATCTAAAGAATGTTTGAGTCTATCTAAGGCGATTTCAATTTCAATGCTGCCAAGCGACTTGCCAAAAAAATTGGCTGCCGCCAATGCGAAATGGCTTTTGCCATGGCCATAGGTTGCTTGAAAAACAAATCTATTAGGGTGATTCCCAGGCAAAAAAGACTCACAAATCTTTCTTAAAAGCTCTGTGCTAGATTTCTTACCCAAAACTGCGTTTCGGGTAAAAATATAATGTCTTAGGAGGCTCAAGTTTTGTTTGCTTCTAAAATGCTTTAATTGCACATCATTAACAAATTCAATTTTTGGATCATAGTTGATTAAATCTCGTAGCAGTGTCATTCCATATCCTCCATTCTAATCTGATATAAGCGTTTAAATGCGATCCATTTGGTTCTTATATGGTAAGGCAAAACTATTTCAGCATTTTGAGGCAAAATAATTAAAAGGCTTGCCTGCGGTCTAAATTTTTGTGCCATCCACTCCCAAAAATTAATTATATTTTCATTGCTTTGGCTTGCTAAGGCTATATCCAAATTAATAATTGCTCTTGGCCGTATTTCGCTTATTTCCTCTTCAACAATTTTCTCAATATCCATTTTTATAGATGAAAGAGCCATTTCCCTCCCCATCATCTCAGTTTTATTTTTGAGCTTAAGGACTTTCCACTCAACCCAATCGACCGCTTTTAATTCCTCCCTGCGTGCAAAATCAAAAGCCCAAGGAATCTCTGAAACTGGAAGTTCAATGATCCCTGTTTTGTGGCGAAGATAAGAGATATTTTCAAAAAAATTTTGTAAATTCATAATTTTTCATAAAGCTTTTCAATAACCATGCTTATTGATTCCCAGTGACGGGCAATAGTAAATGGCGAAGCATCTCTTTTAATACTTACAAAACCACCTTCCTGAACTTCATCCAGAAGATTTCCTAGCATTCCTTTTCCAATCATAAACATTTTATTTAAACCGTTTTGATTAGTAAGTTCAGAAAAGGGAATTTCACGCGCTTCAGAAAAATAGAAATCCCAGAATTTAGCAAGAGAATAAAGTAGGGCTGAGGGTGTTGGCTGGTCAGGATTGCCAACCAAGTATTCACCTGGCTTCTGTGATATAATAAAATTAAGGGCTCCTAACCCTTCTGGGTCAGAATATGTCTGTAAAAAAATTGTCCCCGAACTCTCAGCTGATTTATTGGATAAACTCTTCTCTTGTTTTTCTGACTCTGAATAAGACGAAGAGATTTGCTTTGCAATATCTCTTCTCTGAAGAACCTCCTCGTTACGAAGATTAAAAAATAAATTATGCCAAAAATAAGGACCTGGCCCCTGAGGTGCAACCAAATTAATATGCATAATCCACAAAGTTGTAGGTCTAATTAAGTTTGGGTCTTCCTCATACACTTTCCTGCCAAATTCTGTGATTGTATTGTCAAAACTTAAAAAACCACACCCCTTTGCATAAGCAGGAACTGATTTACAATAGTTTGTGCCAAGTTCAGTGTTTTCTCTAATGAATTCAAATGAAAGCTTTCGGCCACTTTTTGCAGCAAGTTTAAGAACCGTAGCTAGCCTAGATCTATTTAAGCTAAATGTCTCGTGAAAATTTGTTTTAAGTCTTTCCTGTTCCTTCACAGCTCACCTCTTGTTTTTCTTCTAAATACCCCGTTTGCATTAAACTAAACCGATTAAATAATTTAATCAAGAACTTTGTATATTTAACTGTAAGGCAATTCTCTAGAACCAAATTACTTAAGAGACCAGAAAATAGTTTTGTGCAAGGTAATCAGGGCAACGATTAGGCAATATTTTTATCAACTTTGTTTTTCCGTAATAATTTCTACGCGAACTTTAAATCCGAGTCTGCGGGCGATTTCTTCGATATAGGATTTTTTCTTTTCGGTGGAAGTGTAAGTGAAAATGTAGTATTTGCCGCTTCTTGGCTGCTGACTGGCGTATCTCGGGTTTTGCGAGGGGGTCTCAGAAATAAGAGGTTCGCGACAGGCTATTAGGCCAAGTGATCTTGCCTTTTCCATGCCCATGAACTCAAGGGCTTCAACAAAGGCATCTCGGGCGGTTGGCCGATGAATGAAGGGGCCATTTTCGAAACTGACGGTAAGATTGGTGCGGGCACTTTTTGTGTAACCCTTTTTCTGACTGCGGATGGCGACAATTTTATTATCTTCTGAGTTTGCAACAACATTTATCACAGGAATAGACGGCTTCTTTTCAGATACAACCATTTCAAGTTTTGGTCGAGCAAAGTCGACTGGCGCCTGAAGTTCTTTTTTAGAGAGATCCTGGCTAAGAATCTTTGTTGTCATTTCGCGCACAAAGTTTTCGAAGCATTGCCGCGTTTCTGGTTCAAGCAGGAGACCAGACCTAACTTCAAGATTATTCAGCAGAGCCTTGTTTTCGCGATATTTTCTGGCAATATCAGAATAGAGTTGCGCCTGGGCACTATCGGCAATGGCCATTTCAATAAAGCATTTTTCGAGAAGAGAATTGTTCAGAGCAAGCAATGAGATTACGGTTTCAGGTTTCATATAATTTTTCCTTTCAAATTTTTAATACGAGTCGAATCAGATATCAAGAATGCGGTGCACGGGTTCGCTGTCAACGGCGTTTCGAAGCTTATTCATGAAGCGCGGCGGCAGTTTGAAGATGGCGCCGGTTACCTTCCCCCTGACCTCGCTCAGGTCAGATTTGAGACTTTTTAAAATTGAATAGTCGGCGATGCAGGGAAAGGCTGCCGGGGCGTCTTTACGGACTTCGGTAATATGTTCAAGATTCGGTGATATATGCAGCAGGAACTTTCCACCGGCAGTTTTATAAACTGTGTATTCTGTCGATTCCGCGAAATCCCACTGCTGAATGTCAACCTTCTCGTCTTCTGCATACAAAGGCTTGAATTTCTCACGCTTTTTTTCCAGAATCGCTTCTTCAAATACTTTTTCATCTAGACATATCAGAGGAATCCCGGCAATTGGCGCACAGCGGGAAAGACCTTCTTCATCCAATGCACCATGACCCTGATCTTCAACAAGTTGAAAAACATCGTCGTTTTTATGGGTATAAGAAAATACTTCTTTGCCGTGAAAGGTTATTACTTCAGATCGAAACCATTGCGCAATATATCTGCAACACTCATCAAAGGTCTGGTCATAAAGACTTTCATAGTCATCGTTAGGCTTGACAAGATCATCAAAGTGTTTATCAAACGCCTTTTTAAAAGCCCTGATCGCCTCGGGATGATCGAAATCCATTTCAAGCCAGCAACCGGCATGTAATCGCTTAATCTCGAAAACATCGGTGGCGTTAACCTTTATAAATTGCTCCAATGCTTGCATGATCGTGTTACTCAGACTCTCTTTGGTAATCTTCATTGCCTCATCGAGTTTTTTCATATCTTCATTTTTTACGTAAATCATTTTTTGCGGTGCCATTTTTTCCTCCATTTTTTTCTTAGAGCCAAGCCTATTATAAACACAATTATCTATATGCGTCAAGTTCTTTTTTGATGGGCTTTTTAGAGTAGTTCTAGAACTATCAAAAACCATTTTTAGTACTAGAACTATTACAAATTTTTAGTCGTAGAACTCAAAAAATTAGTACGTAAAAATTAGTACAAAGAGCAATCTGAAAAAGGAAATTTTCAGCGGCACTCAATAGCCCTTTGCAATTGGGCCTATCTTTTAAATGAATGCCTCTCTAGACCGATCAGCATTAAGCAAGATTATTCCGTGAAAGGCGTATTAATAGAAGGGTCTTTGAGAACCTCTTCGGCGGGGGGGCCGAAGCCGGTGAAGTCGAAATCGGTCTGGGTTTGCAGCTTTTCGTCGAAGGCTTTTTGTTCGGCGTAAAATGGGAAATCTGCCGGAATAAAGCGGGATTTGAGATATAGAAGCTGGATTTTTGGCTGGGTTGTGTAGTCGAAAAAGTCGATCTGCTGCTCGCGCATTTTGATTTTTATGCGTTCAAGCAGCTGCGGCAGTGGCTTGTTCACGAAGTCGTCGTATCGCATCAGACTGACTTTTCCGGATTGAATGTGAATTTTTACCAGGTCGGCCTTGTCGACGTCACCGAACAACTGGGTGGCGCAGCCGACATAAAGGCGCAGAACCGCAGGCAGCGCATTGATCTGACTGGTATGCAGCTGCAGTGAATGATCGCTGTCAAGGTGGCCGATTCCGGATTCACTGGCCTGAATACAGGCTCTATGAATGTTCTGCGGGGAGCCGACCGAAAAAAGAAGCGCCCTCGCCTGCTCTATGGCACTCCTGTAATCGCCGAAAAATTCCTGAACATCGCACTGCAGGCTTTTGGGCATGTGTGAATACGGCTTGCGACGGCCAAAAAGGTTCAGCCCGAAATACACCAGCAGATCCTCTATTCTCGCAGCGCGCGACCTGGCAAAAAGCTCTGGCTGACCGGCGGAAATGTGTTCCCAGGCTTTCGTAAATGAGCCAAAAACCTGGCGGATCTGCGCCGAAAATTCAAATTCATCTGGCTTGCACTGGCGACCGAAGCCCAGACAGACGTTTTGATAATCTTCGATCAGCGCCTGGTGCTTTTCGTAACGACTGAGCCGTTGAATCGGCACACGCACCCTGGCTTCGCGCTGCGAAAGCGTTACCCAGTCAAATCGGCGGCGCTGCCTCTCAGCCAGAAACGCCTGCTCGTCGTCCTGATTGCGGAAAACAAAAAACAACCCCGGCCCGACTGCAACTGCGTTGGTTTCCAGCGTCTACTCAATGAAAGAGCGGATTTCGCCCTGGCTGTAATATTTCTGAAAGGTTCCGCGTGAGGTTACCACCCCATCACCATAAGGCCGGAACTTTGCCACCAGACTTTCGGAACCAAGCATCACCGCGACCGAAAGAAGTTTTTGCGTCAATGAAAAGGCCTCGCGCAGAGTTTCGCGCCTTTCCTGCGGGTTCTCAATAACATTGATGATAAAACCAAGATTAACTATGTCTGCCGGCGCTTTCTCTGAATCGCGGCGAAAAACCGGGTCCCAGCCGGCGGCGTTGATTCCATGGGCGGCCAGTTCCCTCAGGTCATCGCCTTTGCCGCAGCCAAAATCAAAAACGCTGTAATGGCCATCAAGAAACCCGTGTTTGTAAAGGCTCTGCATTGGAGCCGAAAGAACATTGCGGTCAATGGCCGTGCGGTGACGATGAATTTCTTCGGGCAGATCATATTCTCCGGGCAGAGTTTGAGAAACCGGCTTTGCAGCAACCGGAACAGTGCTTTCTGATTCGGCAGGAATTTTCTGCAGGTGCCCGTTTACCAGCTGATAGCCCTTTGCTTTGATCTGGCGCAGCCAGTTCTGTTTAAAACCGATACGGTTCAGGTTTTCGAAGAGCCCGGCTTCTTCGGCTTCCCGGGTCAGCTTTGCGAATTCTTCGAGTCGGGGGTGGCCGGGTGGCAAAAAGGTTTCTTTGCGATGCAGAATTGGCGGGTTGGCTGAGTTTTCATACGAACTGAAACGCGACTTCATGGTGATCAGGTCGATTGTGTAACTCGCCTTGAGTTCAGGAAAAGGGTCTTCCCAGAAGGTGGGGTAAAGCAGCAGCGAAACCTTGAACTCTCTGAGATGAAATTTCACAAGGTCGAACTTGATTCCGGCCAGCTGAAGGCGCTTCAGCGAATGATCAAGAAAAGATATGAGATCGGCAGGCAGGCACTCGATGGCGCAAGTGTGCAGATATAAAGCTTCCGGCAGCCTTTTCCCAAATGAAAGCTGCCGGATAATTTTCTGGTAATGTGAAAATTCCATCCTGTTATCTTCTAAACTAGACCGGATTGCCAGTGGTGGCGGGCAGTTGCATGATTACGGTTGGGATGCCGGCGGGGTTTGGGCCGCCGTCTTTGAGGTCGACAAAGCCTGAGGCGAGATACAGGCGGCGGGCCGCTGTTCCTTCTGGCACGGACTGGTCGAAAGTTTGCACGAATATGCTTTTTTGCGGATTCAGCCGGCTGATCGCGAATTTTAGCAGTTGCCGGCCGAAGCCCATGCCGCGGCAGCGTTCTGCTACTGCCAGCCAGACTATTTCGTTTGCCTCTTCAGCGATAACCACGCCGCCACCCAGGCTTGCGTCTTTTTCATCGGCGCTAGAGCGTATGCAGAAGGCTCTTTTTGCTGAGATAGCATCCCTTATCGCTTCCTGGAATGGGGCTTCATCGGCCATTGGCCCGAACAGGGGCTCGACCTCTCTCGCAAGAGAAAGCCAGGCAGTGAAATCGCTTAAATTCGAATAATCTACACTCATGTTTTATACACCGACATCAACGAGGCCAGGCGCCGCGCAATCAAGCTGAAATTCTGCTGATTCAGCCGGCGGCAGGCAACCGCTATTGGCGTTGCGAAGCGTTGGCCAGAACCTCTGTGGCCCACTGATTCAGACTTTTACCGCTGGCTTTAGCTGCTATTGTTACGGCCGCATGCACTTCTGGCGGCACCCGGAACATCAACTTTCCGGAAAAGGGCTTCTGAGGCTTTTTGCCAATTGCCCGGCAGGTTTCCATGTAGTCGATTACAGCTTCCTTAAAAGCATCTCTAAGCTCAGAAACACTTTCGCCATGAAAGGTAACAAGATCTTCAATACCAAGAATACGCCCGAAAAAAATATTGTCGCGGGCATCAAATTCAACACGGGCGGAAAAACCCTTGTAAGCCAGTATATTATTCATGGTTTAAACCCCATTCTTTCGAGAAACTCCCTTGCAGCCTCAATCTGGTAAGGCTTTGCTTCCTTTTGCGGGTGAGGTCGATGAAAACTGACGATCTTCTCGCCAAAAGCAAATCTGACACGAGAACCCCGACCTTCGATCAAAACGCCACCAAGAGCGACGAACAGCTTTTCAACCGCACTGAATTCGATATTAGCCCTGGTCGGGACTGCAAAAATCGCCTCTAATGTTTTCTGGTGCCTGCTGTTCATACCTTAAATATACCCTCAACCGGGGGAAAATGCAATCATTTTTTGCTAGCACCTCAAAGTCCCCGTCTGATAATTCCTCTTAATATGATAACTGCAATTTACTGTCTGTTATAAAGCAGAAAAATCGGCTGGGAAGTGCTGAACCGGCGGGTTATGAGGGTGCATGGTTGCCGGGTTGCAATCTGTCGCCTTTACATGTTAAAGTATTCACAATGTTAGGCTTTGCGTTCAATCAGGCTTAAGTTACAGAAATATACAAGGAATCAAGCTCAGCCCGGTTTTTGGGGTTGATGCAGCAGCACAGGAGTTTTTGCAATGCTTATCGATGGATTTATCATCATGGTCATCGGCATGGGAACCGTTTTTCTCTTTTTAACCGTCATGATTTTCATGATGCAGACGGTTTCAAGGTTTTTTAAACCACTGCCGGCTGAATTTTCTGCTGAAACGGCCGTTCTGGACAACTGCGAAGTTTCGCATGACGAAGAAATCGCAGTGGCAATCGCCGCAGCCCGCGCTTTTGCCGAAAGGAAAAACTCATGAAAAAGAAACTTATCAGAGTAATGGACACCTCTTTTCGTGACGGATTTCAATCTGTTTATGGCGCAAGGGTGCTGACGAAAGACTTTCTGCCAGCGGTCGAAGCGGCCGCAAATGCCGGAATACGCTATTTTGAATCGGGCGGCGGCGCCAGGTTCCAGTCGCTTTTCTTCTACTGCAACGAAAACGCCTTCGACATGATGGATGCCTTTCGCAGAGCCGCCGGGCCAGAAGCCGAACTGCAGACTCTCGCACGCGGCATCAACGTGGTCGGCCTCGATTCCCAGAGCAGTGAGATTATCAAGCTGCATGCGCAGCTCTTCAAAAAGCACGGCGTCGACACCATAAGAAATTTTGATGCGCTCAATGACGTGCAGAACCTCATTTACAGCGGCAGATGCATCGTCGAGGCCGGGCTGAAACATCAGGTCGTCGTGACGATGATGGAACTGCCGCCAGGCTGCGAGGGCGCCCATTCCCCCGAATTCTATGCCCGGGTGCTCAGGCAGATTCTCGATGCGGGCATACCCTACCATTCGGTGTGCTTTAAAGACGCCTCGGGAACCTCGACGCCGGCGAAAGTTTTCAAGACCGTCTCGCTGGCCCGCGCCATGCTGCCCAAGGGAACCTTTATCAACTTTCATACGCATGACACCGCCGGAAACGCCGTTGCCGCCTATCGGGCCGCACTCGACGCGGGCGCTGACGGCATTGACCTGGCGATGTCACCGGTTTCGGGCGGCACCAGCCAGCCTGATTTCATAACCATGTGGCATGCGCTGCGCGACACCGGTTATGACCTTGGCGTCGACATTCACAAGCTGGTCGAAGCCGAAAAGGTTTTTGCCGACTGCATGAAAGACTATTTTGTGCCGCCGGAAGCCAGGGCGGTCGACCCGATCATCATTTTTTCGCCGATGCCCGGCGGCGCACTGACGGCGAATACCCAGATGATGCGCGACAACGGCACCATGGACAGATACCCCGAAGTCATACGGGCGATGAGCGAAGTTGTGCGCAAGGGCGGCTTCGGAACCTCGGTAACGCCGGTTTCCCAGTTCTATTTTCAGCAGGCTTACAACAACGTCATGTTCGGGCCATGGGCGAAAATCGCCGAGGGCTACGGAAAAATGGTGCTTGGCTACTTCGGCAGAACGCCGGTGGCGCCCGATGCCGAGGTTGTCAGAATCGCATCAGAACAGCTGAAAATGGCGCCGACCACTGAATCGCCGCTCAAGCTCAACGATGCGAACCCGGCCAAGTCGATCGCGGCGTTTAAAAAGAAGCTTATCGAAGCTGAACTGGCGGTAACCGACGAGAACATTTTTATCGCCGCCGCCTGCCAGGGCAAGGGAATCGCCTACCTCAGAGGCGAAGCGGTCGAGAACGTCAGAAAGAAAGTCGTCGAAAAGGCGCAGGCATCGACTGCGGCGGTCGCAAAAGCGAATCTGTCAAGGAAAAGCGCTGCCGGCTACAGCGTCGAGTTCGCGAACAAAGCTTTCTCTGTCTTTTTCGATGGCAAAAATGCCGTGGTTAACGGTAGAAAATACGAAGTCGATATTTCCGAGATTTCGCATGAGCTTGAAGTGAGACCGGTTGCGACAGCGACACAGAATACGCACCGGGTCGTTTCTCCCCTGCCCGGCGCAATTATCAGGGTTACCTGCAAAGAGGGCGACCGCGTCAAAAAAGATCAGACTGTGTTTGTGATCGAGGCCATGAAAATGGAAACGGAGATCAAGTCTCCGGTTGATGGCACCGTCGCAAAAATCATGGCCGGCCAGGGCAGCATGGTTACTGCCGGACAGGCCGTCATACAGATCAGCTGATCTGCAGGGAGAATAAAAATGGATATCACTTCGGCACTGGGCGAACTGCTCAGAACAACCGGTTTTTACTGTCTGACTTTTAAACAGCTGATCATGATTCTCGTCGGCCTTTTCCTGATCTGGCTGGCCATTAAAAAGGAATTTGAACCGCTGCTGCTTCTGCCGATCGGTTTTGGCGGCATTCTGGCGAATGTTCCGGTCGCCAACATGACAGCTGTCGACGGCTTTCTCGGCATTATTTACCATGCCGGCATTGGCAGTGGCCTGTTTCCGCTGATCATATTCATCGGGGTCGGCGCCATGACCGATTTTGGCCCGTTGATCGCCAACCCGCGCATGGCATTGCTCGGCGGCGCGGCACAACTAGGCATATTCGGTACCCTGTGGGGCGCCCTGCTGCTCTCGCAATATGCCGGGCTCGGCTTTTCGATGAAAGATGCGGCATCGATCGCCATCATTGGCGGGGCCGACGGCCCGACCGCGATTTTTCTGGCATCGGCTCTGTCGCCGCGACTGCTTGGCGCGATCGCCGTGGCAGCCTATTCGTATATGGCGCTGGTTCCGATTATTCAGCCGCCGATAATGCGGTGGCTGACCAGCGAAGAAGAACGGCGCATCGAAATGCACCAGCTGCGGGAAGTATCGAAAACCGAGAAGATAGTTTTTCCGGTGTCGGTGCTGCTTCTGTGCATCATGTTCATTCCGCAGGCGACGCCGCTGATCGGGGCCATGATGTTCGGCAATCTGCTCAAGGAATCATGTGTGACCGAGCGCCTGGCAAAATGCGCCCAGAATGAGCTCATCAACATCGTGACGATTTTTCTCGGGCTGGCGGTCGGGTCAAAGCTGTCGGCCGAAGAATTTTTGAGTCTGCAGACTATCGGAATCATCATTCTGGGCCTGCTGGCATTTTCGCTGGGAACGGCCGGCGGCATAGTGCTGGCTAAAATAATGAACCGTTTCAGTGCGGTGCCGATAAACCCGTTGATCGGCGCGGCCGGCGTTTCGGCGGTGCCGATGGCGGCCCGGGTAGTGAACAAGGTGGGTCTTGAATACAACAGCAGCAATTATCTGCTGATGCACGCCATGGGCCCAAACGTTTCGGGGGTCATCGGCTCGGCCGTCGCCGCCGGCGTTCTGCTCGCACTGGTCAAATGACAGCGGTAAATTAATGGTTGTGTTTGCGGGGCCGGATTGTGTACCATTGAGAAAAATCATCAAGGAGTATCAATGATGAAGATCTTTGCGAAACTGCTCGTTCTTACAGTATTCGTTCTTTTTACAGGGGTGGCGGCCCGCGCCGAGGTTGATGTTCCGTGGCAATGGATACATCAGCAGCAGATAGACAAAGCCGTCGAACAGTGCCGGCAGCTGCTGGCGCCATTCAGTGCCGAAGCCGGTTTCCCTGGCACATTGCCTGAAGAACTCAAGGGCAAATCATGGCAGGAAATACGCATCAAACTCGCGCAGAACTGCTCTAAATCTGCCAAAATCATGCTCGAGCTTGTCGACAAATACAAACTGCCGGTGCGCCTGCGCCTCGGAGCCATGTATTTCCGCAAGCGTTTCATTCTCGGAACCCATATCTATCCGCACAAAACCGAAACTGACCGCATACATGAATTTCAGTGCCGCGATTTCGCCGGCGCCTGCGACATCGGCCTGAAAGAAATGAAGCTCTGGGCCTCTGCCGAACCAATCTGGACCGGCGACATGCTCTGGGCCAAAACCATAAGAGAAGGGCTCGAACGGGTTAAAAGCATGCTGCCGACTTTCCCGCAGAAAGTTGGCGAAGCTGAAGCCCGCGACATCTGGAGAGAACTGGCCTCAAAAGCTGTTAAGGCCGGAAATGAAGCCGGCATGGTTTCGACCCGGGTCGGCGGTTTCGATTTTCCGGCCTGGCGCCTGAAATTTGCCGTCAAATACTTCAAGGCCGCTGCGAAAGCCGCGGTTGCCGGCAGTTGGTATGCGCGTGAAACCGACCCGCTCTACTGGCAGCAGGCCTGCATCAAACTGCAGAAAGCCGTCGAGCCGCTCGCCGGCGAAATTGACGAACTGCTGAGTTCACTGCCACAATAATCGACCTGATCGACCGACCAGACAGCGCTGCCCTGCGGGCCCGATTCGAACTGCGCGGCAGCGCTGCGCTTTTCCCCGAAACTGATGCTGATGGCAGCGGGGTTTGTGCGAAAGTTTACATTTTGCATATTTGCGGGTATAATCGCTGCAGAAATTTCACGCTCGCACTAAAGAAATTGCAAGGAAAGTCGAATAAGGCAATATAATGAAGGCTGAAGGCGCTTCGTTACACCCATAATTTGTAAGTCAGTCATCAACTTACGGAGGAATGATTCTTCTATGGCAGCAAAAAGTAAACTCGCAGTAGTAGCGGTTGGCGGCAATTCACTGATTCTCGACAGCAAACACCAGACTGTTCCCGATCAGTATGATGCAGCGGCCAGAACCATGGTTCATGTCGCCGACATGATCGAACAGGGTTACAACGTCGTTCTCACCCACGGCAACGGCCCACAGGTCGGTTTCATTCTGCTCCGCAGCGAAATCGCCCGCAGCCAGCTGCACCCGGTGCCGCTCGATTCTTGTGGCGCCGACACCCAGGGCGCGATCGGCTACAATTTTCAGATGGCCCTCGGCAATGAATTCAAAAAACGCGGCATCAAGAAGCCGGTCGTTACCGTAGTTACCCAGGTTCTCGTCGACAAGAACGATCCTTCTTTCAAGAAGCCGAGCAAACCGATCGGACAGTTCTACACTGAAGCCGAAGCCAAAGACCGCATCAAGAACGACGGTTGGGCAATGGTGGAAGATGCCGGCCGTGGCTGGCGCCGTGTTGTCGCCTCACCGCTGCCGCTCGAAATTATCGAAGAAAACGCCATCACCACCCTGGCTGACAATGGCTTCTGCGTTGTCGCAGTCGGTGGCGGCGGGATTCCGGTCATTCGCAATGACAAGGGCAACCTCGAAGGCACTGCCGCTGTCATCGACAAGGACTTCGCCTCGGCTCTGCTCGCTTCTAACATCAAGGCCGACACTTTCATCGTTTCGACCGCTGTTGAAAAAGCCTGCCTGAACTTCGGCAAACCCGACCAGAAGGCCCTCGACAAAGTAACCGTCGCTGAACTCGAACAGTATTGCAAAGAAGGCCATTTCAAGCCGGGTTCGATGCTGCCGAAGTGCGAAGCGATCATCAAATTCATCAAGAATGGCGGCAAACACGCCATC
>OFEK01000786.1_pt1 | contig 27048 bp, 17 predicted proteins | sample 1521131 | NCBI WGS metagenome assembly OFEK01 (sample SAMN05720209, study PRJEB24109) | activated sludge metagenome | isolation source: Anaerobic digester | place: China | collected 2015-12-16
GGTGCACAGTGGCCATTTAAAACAACTAATGGTGGTGAAAATTGGATTCAACAAACAAATCTCAACATTTTTAATTTGATAGATATTCTTTTCACTGATTCTTTAAATGGTTTTACAGTGAAATCTAATGAACTGTATAAAACTTCAAATAGTGGAAATAACTGGACCTTAAATCCAGAAGTAACAGGATTTAGTATAGCTGCGAGATTAAATCATTATGATGATATAATTTTCGTTACAGGCTTTACAACATATCGTTCGATTAATGTAGGGGAAGATTGGGAAGAATTTATAGAATTAAATGGAGTAAGAATAAATGGACTTAGTTTACTTGATGCAGGTATTGGTTATGCAGTTGGTGAGTTGGGCCTAGTTTTAAAATATTTTGATAAAGATGTACCAGTTGAACTGATTAGTTTTAATTCTGAGCTGGAAAGAAATATCGTTGCACTGAAATGGATTACTGCTACCGAAACCAACAACCAAGGATTTTTTATACAAAGAAAAAATGATGATGAAGTTGATTGGACAAATTTAGCTTTTATCAATGGTGTCGGTACTTCTACATCAGTAAATCATTACTACTATAATGATGAATTATCTAAATTTGGCAAATATCAATATCGTCTTAAACAAATTGACTATAATGGTCAATCTGAATACAGCAATGAGATAGAAGTTGAGTTTTTGAATGGAAATGATTTCCATCTTTTTCAGAATTTTCCCAATCCATTTAACCCATCTACAAAAATCAAATGGCAGTCACCTATAAGCGGATGGCAAACAATAAAATTGTATAACATTCTTGGCGAAGAAGTAAGAACACTTGTTAATGAAATAAAACCAGCAGGAAATTACGAAGTTGAATTTAATGCAAGTGAACTACCAAGTGGAATTTATATATACAGTATTCAAGCAGGTGAATTTATTTCATCAAAGAAGATGATACTGTTAAAGTAATGATCATCTATACTTATAAATGTTCAGTAACTGATAAGCTTATTCAAAACACTGGAGATTAAGAATTCAGCATTCAGCATTCAGCATTTAACAGGCGGTCTTCGGATCGCCTGTTTTTATTAATCTTTTTTATCATAAGGACAGTGTCTGCAACCGCTTCCACAACAATAACCTCGTTTGAGCAAAAACCCGGCTGTTAAAACTGCAAGTCCGGTATCAGGGTCAAAGTAAATATCATTGTGTTGTTCAATTGCTTCTTTATGAAGCCTGATTATCTCTATATAGTTTGGATAATTTTTGTTAAGTCTGGATATAGTATAAAGTTTTTCTTTTGATATTTTTTCAGTCATATAAAAAAGTATTTAGTGAAGTATAAACCAAATATAGGGAAGAGTTTATTGTGTTTTAGGTAACCGTAAATAATTATTTACTCCCGTTAATCAATTGTCAGGGATTTCTATAATAATAAGTCATCATTACCCGGAATACATAAATATATTTGGTGCAAAAAAAACAATCTTTAGAGAAATATATGCTTAGATTAAAATTATTTTCAGCACTTATAATTATCTTTTCGTACAACTTTTCAATTGCACAACAGGATTCTTCAAAATCAACTGATGATTGGGATTGGCATTGGGAATCGAATGAGTGGAATAACTGGGAAAAATGGGATTTTGATTTTGGTTTTGAACAGGCACATCCTGCAATTTCTCTGCAATATGGATTAGCCGGCATCAAAAGAGAGGACATCAAAGCTGATTTTGTTAACCCTAATCTTTTTGAAGTAAAACTTGGATATATAAAAGAAAGGAATACCTGGGATACTGATTACATCATCAGTAATAGTTTTAAATATTTATACCTTTCTAATACATCAAACAAACTTGCTGGTAAAGATGCTGCTGGTTCGCAGATAGAATCGGATATGTGGCGATTTGGATTTGGCAAATTACATGGTTATGGATATAAGATTGGCGAAAGCTCTGCAATTATACCATATTATTCTTATACTCTTAATTGGTCAAACATTGATTTCAGATATCCTGAAAATCAAGCACTCATTAATAGTGATGATATTGAAAAACTAAATCTATATGATAAATCATTCAGATTCGGAACAAGCGGTGAGGGCGGAGTTAGATTTAAATTATCTGATAATCTTATATTGGATGCAGGGTATGAACGATCAATTGTTTTTCAAAGACATTTATTCTGGAAGTGGGCAGGCAGCGGATTAATCGAAGCAGCAGCGCAGGGACTGCTTGACGGGTTTATCTATAAAATATTTAAATCATCTCCGGCGGCAGGACCAATTGTAAACTTTTTACTTAAGAATGCACTTGCGTATGGGATTTATGAATTAAGACAGGAGAAAATGAACTGGCCATTTAATAGTGAAGCACCAATTGCATTCGATCAATTTAAATTTGGTGTATCAGTTGTGTTTTAACTGGAATTATAAACTTCAAACCCAATCACCGGAAGTAATTGGGTTTGAATTTGTATTTCTGTTCTATTGAAATATCCCTGGTTTACTTTATTACTATCATCTTCCTTGTTTGAATAAATGAACCTGATACTAGTTTGTATAAATACATTCCACTATTAAGATTACTTGCATCAAAATTTATAGTATGAACTCCAGCCTCTTTAATTTCGTTTAACAACTCTGCAACCCGCTCTCCAAGTAAATTATATATAACCAGTTTTACATGATTTGCTTCCGGAATTGAAAACTTAATAGTTGTGGAAGGATTGAACGGATTTGGATAATTCTGACTTAACTCGTATTTGACAGGTGAACCAAGATTCACCTCTATTGTCTTTGAGTATTCATACTTTCCATCATTATCAATTTGTTTTAATCTGTAATAGTATTTTCCTGATGAAAGATACTTATCCTCGAAGTAATAATACTTTGGCGAGTTGCTGTTACCGCTGCCGTTTACAAATCCTATTACTTTATAACTGCTGGTCGGAGATTGTATATTACTAACTTGGCGCTCAATTTCAAATCCATAGTTATTTATTTCTGTTTCTGTTATCCAATTTAATTTAATTGTTGAGCCGATAACTATAGCAGAAAAAGAGTTAAGCTCTACAGGTACTGGATTCGATTTTTCTTCACCAATTGTTATATCCGGTTCAGCTGATACATGCTTGAGAACTCGAAAATCATCAGCAAATGCATTTCCTTCAAAGGTACCTCCGCAATATAACATGCCACGATTTATAGCAGTAGAATTTCCAGAATTGCCAAAAGCTATATTATTTACTCGAACAATTTCTTGCATGCTTTCATTATAAACAACAAAATCATAATTATTATTTGTACTGTTGAACACTAGAGTAACAAGGTACCAAGTATTCAGTGAATAAGGAACAGCTGTACTGGTAAATGACCCAGTCCAATAGTGAAAATAACCATCTCTGCCTAATCCAGCCACACACCTTAAAATATTGTTTGTATCATACAAATAAATGTCGAAATCGTTTGCTAAATTATTAGATGATCTTTGCATCCAAGACCCAACAACACCCTGAGTGAGTTGAGCAAATGTTCCTGTAAGGGAGACTGAACCATTTGTGTTATTATCTGTAAATTTAACAGACTGAGTTCCACTTCGAATAGGGTTGTTTACAACAGCAATCAATGTATTATTGGAAGTATACGAAGTCCAACTTAGATTTCCATTTGTTGGTAATGATTTATTGGAAAGGGCTTCTGCAATATCAGGTTCTATTAAAAGACATTCAGACCAAGCCCAGCCACCAGTACCCGGATCAGCTCCATAATACACTCTAAGTTCGTTGTTTGGGAAAATACTCCGCTCTATATCTAATGTTAAAACAAAAGGTGTATCATTATCTTTTGCATCTACTCCTTGAGGCGTATGTGCAACCCTTACAAGTGTTCTATCATTTTCAGGGAAATATGGACTTGATGATCTATACAGATAGAATTTGGAATAGTCACCAACTGAGCTATAAGATGGCACCAGCACATAATACTCATTATTATACTTGAAACTAAATGGGCAAAATTGTGAATAACGATCATCACTGGGGATTCCGTTAGTTGCAAAAATGGGATCTGTAGTATGAGGAGTCCAATTGATTAAATCAGTTGATACAGCAATTCCAGATTGCCTATTCCCCCAGGTACTATACCACATCAGATACTCATTCTCGACTTTAATTACGCCCCAGTTTTCAGTCTGATTATGTGCCCAAGTAGGATCATTGAAGACAGGATTGCCAGAATACTTAGTCCAGTTAATTCCATCAGAAGAAGTTGCATAACCAATTTGACCAGCAGCAGAACCAGAACCTGTATAGATCATTCTATAGTCATTAGGTCCTTCTTTCCATACCATTGGAACTCTAACTCCGGTTCTGTCCCACGAACCAGCAGAACCAACTGTAACAATCGGATTCTCCGGATATTTAGTCCAATTTAACCCATCGGGACTTGTTGCTAAGCCTACTTGGTGATATGAACTGTTATATCCATGATAATACATTCTATATTCATTTACTTGATCGTCATAAATTACACTGGCAAAAGTAGCTCCCAGGGCGTCCCATGATCCGGTCGGACCTGGAATCAATACAGGGTTTCCCTGATAACGATTCCATTCACCTGGATTTACAGCATTGAAATTTGGGACAGAGCCAAGTGTATAGTTTTCAAAACCATCGTAAGTATGAAATGTATTAAATCCCTCAGAAATGTTCTCGGCATTCATATTACCATAATATAAATAGATTGTAGTTACTCCGATCGGAAGATTTGGAATTTTAGTCCAGATTACTGCAAACTTACTAGTTGAGTTCCATGTTTCAATCCAGAAAGGCAGCAAAGTAGTTCCATTATCAGTTGTAATTCTTATATCGCTGCCGTCGCTTTTTGCATTCCCAAAATCAAATTCAGAAGTCAAACTACTTAAATCAATTTTTACCTGTAAATCAGTTAAGGTAGAATCACTGTTGTTTGTGATTGTAATTTCTCTTCTGTAATCCCAATTGTTAAGCCACGTCTGGGCGTTAAGTGTTGTTATTATACTTGAAATAATTCCGACACTAAAAAGAAATAAGTAAAAGTTTTTTCGCATAGCTATCCTCAACCATTTAATTTTTTAGTTGTTGTTTTAAATTCATAGGCAATACAAATAGAGATTGTAAGGCAGAAAAACTAATAATAAATATTATAGTAATAATAATTACTAGTGAAGTAATACTGTAAAGAAGCGTATTTTTCATACTTCTAAGAAAATGCTCTCCTAACATTTTTTTATAAGTACTATTATTTGAATTCTACTAATTATAGAAATTAGTCTGATTGTTCAGGAAGGATAGTGAAAAATAGTTTAAGCTGCTCTCTCCCTGATTTCTAAGTTCCAATGTACAAAAATATTTTGATGAATACATTATTAAGAAAATATTTTTTTCCTTTTTTGAGTTTAAACAGAAATGCTGCACCTAAAATATAGATGTTTAATTAGACTATACTTTATTATCACCGATAATTGACTTTTGACAAATATTCAAACTGAATTCATTTAAAACAAATCTTTTAAAAATCTCAGTTAGTCTTTATTTCAGATTTTTTTTGAACAGGTTGTTAATTTAGGGCTGTAGTAATAATCGTTAAACAGCATTGTCTGAGTTTAGATATTTTACTTAAGAATGCACTTGCGTATGGGATTTATGAATTAAGACAGGAGAAAATGAACTGGCCATTTAATAGTGAAGCACCAATTGCATTCGATCAATTTAAATTTGGTGTATCAGTTGTGTTTTAACTGGAATTATAAACTTCAAACCCAATCACCGGAAGTAATTGGGTTTGAATTTGTATTTCTGTTCTATTGAAATATCCCTGGTTTACTTTATTAAGATCATCTTTTTAGTTTTAGAAAATTCTCCGGTTTTCAGTGTGTATAAATAAACTCCGCTTGAAAGTTTAGAAGCATCGAAAATGACATTATAATTTCCGGCAGGTTTAATTTCGTTTACTAATGTTTCAACTTCATTTCCTAAGACATCATAAACTTTTAATGTAACAAATTGCTTATCGTCTGTTACATACCGGATATTGGTAACTGGATTAAACGGATTCGGATAATTCTGATAAAGCTCAAACGTAGTATTATTAAAGTTAAAAGTAAGAATGTTTAAATATGCTGACTGACCATCGTTGTCAATTTGTTTCAAACGATATTTTATCTCTCCATTTACCTTTGGCGGGTTATCGGTAAAGTTATAGTATTTTGGCGAGTTGGAGGTGCCATTCCCGGGAACAAAACCAATTTTATCCCAGCCATTATTATGTGCTAATCGCTGTACTTCAAATCCATAATTATTAATTTCTGTAGCAGTCTCCCAGTTCAATACTACACTTGAGCCAATTATCTTTCCTGTAAATGAAATAAGTTCCACAGGAAGTGCCTCATTTATAATTTTTTCAACTGGTATTTTTCCATATCCATTGTGAAGATCAAGCTCACCATTTTCGGACCCATTTATTCTTGCTAATGTTCTGGCTGAATCAAAACTAATATTAAGAGTATTTGTGATGAATGCGATTTGTCCCGCTATGTATCCGTTTGCATAACTTGAAAGATTTGTCTCTGTAATTGGGTCTATAGAAAAGAACTCAAGTTTATATGCAGTTAGATTCGAATCAATACCTGCTCCTGTAATTACAACAGGTGAAGAGATAACATCGCCGAAGAAAACTTGAACATAAGAATTACTGCCGGCTGGCATTACTAATCTTACAGTTGGATAATTTGGTGCTATTCTTATCCCCGTTGAAAGACCGGTCGTTGATCTGATAATTAAATCAAAGTCATTTGCAACTGCATAATTAAAACTTTCTTGAAGTGAATTATTAAGTAAAGTTATTTCACCCGGGAATGGTGCAGAGTTGTAACTGGCATAACCAATTTGAAATGCCGTTTTAACATTTTCATCATGCGAGCCGCCAAGCCCTGAAATTATTACTTTACCAATCTGTTGTGAATACAGATTGATTGACATTAATAAAAATATGACAACAATACAGAAATTTAACTTCCGCATCATTTTCCCTTCGTTTTATCCCAGTTAATAGAAATAGCACTAAATAGTGCTGCCTTCTAAACTTATTATCGAAGAGAATACAAATAATTTTAGAGCTGCTTAGAAACAAAAAAATGGCTTAATTTGTTTCTAAACCAAATCTGTTATCGGAAAATAATTTTAATATTTACAATCTCTGATGAGCTTCCGGTTCTAACCGGCGGACCCCAGGTTCCGGCACCGGAGGAAACATAATAATGAGTTTTATCTTTTTTAAGATAACCCCAGCTAAGTTCATAAATCAGGTTTGTGATGATATTTGCAGGCCAAATCTGTCCGTGATGAGTGTGACCGGAAAGCTGCAGATCAATTCCATTTTCTTCAGCTTGTTCAAGTTTAACAGGAGTATGATCTAATAAAATTTTGGGGTAGTTATGATCCAGATTTTTTACGATCTCAGATAAATCTTTTCTTTGTTTACCCGTAAACTGTATCATAGAAACGTCTTCTCTGCCGATTATATAGAAACTGCTGTCTATTAATACATAAGAGTCCGGTAAAAATTTTATCCCGAATTGTTCAGCATATCTATCAGAGGATTTAACTTCATTTATAAATTCATGATTTCCGTTGATTGAGTAAATACCATATTTTGTCTTTAATCTTCTGAAGGACTCACCAATTTTTCTCTGATTCAAAATAAAAGCATTATCGTCAACAATATCCCCGGCAAGTAGAATAATATCAGGATTAAGAGAATTCATCTTCTCAACAATTCTGTCAAGCAGTTTTTCTCCGTCTATTGGTGAAAGGTGAATGTCGGAAGCCATTACAACATTTAATTCTGATATTTTGCTGTTGCCTTTAGGAAGTGAAAGCTCAAGATCTTTTATTTTAATATCATGCTTATTCTTGTAGCCAAGAAAAACAATCAGGCTTACTATCAGGATTACAATTATTGCTGTTATATTTTTTGCAGACTCATAATTATTTGTAATTGACTGAGGAAGAAAACTGAACCATCCGTTAAACAATCTTATTATGTCAATTAAAAGTAAAGCCAGGATAAAGTAAACAAAAAATGCAAACCATAATGCTCCGGTTACAAGAATTATATCATACAACAGCGGCGGAAGAACTTTATATAAAAGTTTAGCTAAAACATATCCATAGGCTATAAAGACAAATAAAAATGTATAAGGAATTTTTAGATATGAATAAGCAGCTAAAACCTGCCATCCTCTTATAAAAATGTAATAGTTAAGAGTTGTATAAACTGTAAAAAAGATTATAAAGAAAAACGTCATAGTTCTGTTTTAATTTTTGACGTGCAAAATAGTGATAATAATTCAGTACAAGTACCGTTGATATCACAAAGATAATATTGCTTTTTAATTTTTCAGCGATGATAATGTTCGTATTATTTACTGTTTTTGTGTGTGTGATATTAATACTTGGCTCTAAGTGTGTTATAACATAGGTTTGAATAAATAAAACTGAATATTAAAAAGGATAAGAGATGAAAAAAGAAGTTTACCGGTCTGAAGACAGGGGAAAAGCAAATCTCGGATGGCTGGATACGAAATACAGCTTTAGTTTTGCCGGTTATTATAATCCAAAGATGATGCACTTTGGAATGCTTCGGGTTTTAAATGATGATATTATTAACCCTGCAATGGGTTTTGGAACTCATCCGCATAACAATATGGAAATAATTACAATTATAATTGATGGGCAGCTTGAACATAAAGACAGTATTGGCATAGGCTCGGTAATTTACAAAGATGAAGTGCAGGTTATGTCTGCCGGGTCAGGAATTACACATTCCGAATTTAATCCGTCAGAAGAAGAAAGAGTTAATCTTTTACAGATATGGATATTTCCTAAAGAAGACAATATAAAGCCAAGGTATGATCAAAAATTATTTTCAGCAGCTGAAAGAAAGAATAAACTTATTCCTGCTGTTTCCGGATATAAAAAAGAAGGTTCGCTTTATATCCATCAGGATGCAGAGATTTATCTCGGCAGTTTTGATAAAGGAAAAACTATTAATTATAAACTGAACAATACAGAGCATGGTGCATATATTTTTCTGATTGAAGGAAATATAAAAGTGCTTGATGAAGATCTGTTTAGACGTGATGCAATCGGAATAACAGAACAATCCGAATTTACTATTGAAACAGTTGAAGAATCTTATTTTATAATTATTGATGTTCCGATGAATTAAGCAATACTCTTTTCATCGTCTGGTTGGCTGTAATTAAAAATTCTGTAACTATTTCTTTTTTTAATTTCATAATAAAATAAAGTAATGACAGGCAGATGCTGAATATATTTAAAGTAACCGCCAATCGGATTTAAGTGATAAAGCGGGATTAAAAACGCATACATCAACAATGAATATTTAGGACTAAAGACAAGCGGTAATATCATCCATGTAACATACCACGGAAATTGTGTCGGGCTGATAAGAAATGCAACAGCAACTACGATTACAATTTTATTCATCAAGTCATAATTATTATTTGCCGGTTTACGGATTAAAAGGAATGTTGTTAAAATAATTATCCCGGCAATTATCCATCTTGCAATGCAATCAGCACAAACATAATAGATTTTAAAAGTATCTGTGAACAAAATAATTCCGTCTTTAAGCAGTGTATAAAATGCAGCGTTGTTAATCCAGTTTGATGCATATTTAATGAAACCCTGATTTTCATCTATTCCTGCACGTAAAACAGGAATGAAGATAATGATTAGAAACAGTCCAAACACAGTAAGATTAGCCGCCAGTTTTATTTTTTGATTTAGATATTTTCTTAAGAATAATGGCAGCAGTAATATTGGCCAGAGTTTGAAACCTACTGCAAAAGAAAGTGTAACCATCGAAGTGAGATGTTCTTCTTTAAGATAATAATAAATGGAAATAGCGGTAAATAATAACACAAATAAATCATAATGTGCTGAATTAAAAAACTCATGAAGCACAATCGGATTAAGCCAATAAACAGCAGCAAAAGAATACGGAAGCTTCAGCTCTCTGAGAATTCGGAAGATAAAGAACAGAAGAAAAATATCTCCAATTAACAATATCAGTTTCCACCCGGTTAAACTCCAAGGATATAAATAATATGAAAATGCAAAAACTATCTGAGATAGAGCAGGGTAAAGAGTCTTGATTTTAGGGTACTTTATTTTGTTTATAACTTCACCCGACTCTTGAGACAATTTTAAGATCTGCTTTGGAACTTCCGGATTTTTATCAATTACTTCCTGCGGACTGAATAAATAAGGATTATATTCATTAGCTGTTACTGCACCATCCCAGAAGTATCTGTAAAAATCATCTTCAAGTATCGGTGAAGAGGGGATGAGGATCAATCTTGCAAGCAAGCCTGTAAAAATTATCCACGCTATCCAGCTTTCTCTGAATGGCAGTTTTGTGATGTTGATGATAGCAATGAAGAAAAGAATACCGATTAGAATTCTTTGTAATACAAATAATATCTTTTGTGAATTGGCAGGTTGTGCATCATAAGTTAAAGTATGAGAGACAAAAAGAATATAAAAAGCATAAAGAATAACACCAAAACCAAGAAGAATAAAAAGAAATTTTGTTCGTGTAGTCTTATTAGAACTGTTGGTCAAACTTTTCATAAGCTATTTGCACATTACTTAAATACGGCAGATATATTTATTGATACATTTTTAATAAACAATAAACTGAAAGAATCACTTTGCTGTTATTTCATTTTTTATTGTTCAAACATAGCAATTATATAATTCAATAGCTTTTGATTGATTGGCAGTCATAATATTAATTGAGAGAAAAAAAACAGGTTCCCAATTAAATGAGAACCTGAACAAAAGTTTATACAACCTCTCAGTTTATAAATATAAAAGATAGTTTCTATCTTTCTGACAAAGTAATACTTACATCCTGCTTTGTGTTATTTCTGATGATTGTTAATTTAACTTTATCCCCGGGCTTATGCTGCTTTAAGTAATTAGAATACTCGGTAAGATTTTTAACAGGTTTGTCATCAAATCCAATAATCACATCACCTTTATGTAAACCAGCATTTGCAGCAGGAGAATTATCTGCTACATCAGCAATTTTTACACCTTCGCCATTGAATGTAAAATCCGGCATTGCACCTGTACTGGCATTGCGTTCACCGGAATTCTTTTTGGTTGTGGAATTAGTTTCGCCCTGCGTACCTGTAAAAGGCATTGGTTCAGTCCGATCCGCCAAATATTCCAAAACCTCGCGGGATATTGCAGCAGTCTTTATCAATCCATCAACGTCTATTTTATCTGCAATATCTTCCGGAGAGTGATAATCGGATTTAATTCCGGTATAAAATAGCTGAACGCCGGGAATTCCTTTTTCAATAAATGCAGTTTGATCGCTGGCATCCAAATCCTGGGTTACTAACTCTGTAGGAACTCCGGTTGTAAAATTGGCTCCCATAAAAATAAATTTCCATTCGCGTGCGGTATTAGTATTAAGAACCATTAATTTGTTACCAAACAATCTTCCGACAGTATCCAGATTAAGTATAGCAAATATTTTCCTGGCAGGATATTTTTTATAGTTTGTTACAAAATATCTGCTGCCGATCAGCCCGGCTTCTTCAGCGGTAAAAGCAACAAAAATTATTGTTCTAGCTGGCTTAAATGATTTGCCAAGACTCTTTGCTAATTCGAGTAGAACGGAAACTCCGCTTGCATTATCATCAGCACCATAGTGTATTTTTCCTTCGTTTCCTTTTTTAACATCAGGCCAGCCTAATCCAAGATGATCATAATGAGCTGAGATAACAACAGCTTCGGATAAGTCAGGATTTGTTCCTGGAATTATTCCGATAATATTTTTTAAGCTGATATTTTTTTTATCAAGCACATCCTGCTTCCACGATTGGAAATAAGCTCCATCGTCGCTGCCGGGTAATAATCCATACTCTTCAAATTTTTTAGCTATATAATCAGCAGCGATATCTAATTCGGGAGTGCCGATTCCCCGTCCTTTTAAATCTTCAGAGGCAAGAAATTTTACTGTCTCCATCATTCTTTCAGCTGAAAATACAGGCTCTAAGGAAGCAAGTGCTTTTCTGGTCTCTAATTTAACTTCGATATTGTTGTCAGCGGAAGCAATGTTTTTAAACATCGGAGAATTAATAACCTGCCATACTCCTTTTTCAATATTTGCAGGTTCACTTCCATTGAAAGCCAGATAACTATATTTGGCATAATGCGGAAGTTTATCATTTAGTCCTTCGACTGCTGACTTATTTCCTATAGTCAGCAGCGTGATAACCTCTTTTATATTTTTAGGATTGGAAACCGAAATGAAGAAACTATTATCATCCGAAGGTATTTCTCTCTTACCGAATTTAATTCCGTTATTCAAAATCTCTGAGTTATATTTTTTCAGCTCACTGTTAACTAGTGAATTAAATTTATTTTTTGCACCGAGAAGCATAACTGACTCATTATCAGGAAGCTCTTTTACTTGATCCTGTGATTTTACGGAAAATTTATTTTCATTTCCTTTAATCCACAATTCCACAAAATCTTTATACTGCTGATAAATTGCATCATTCTGATCAGGTAAAATTATTAAAGATTTTTTTGAACCAAATGCTTTTGTAAAAGTAGGCGGTGATTCCCTTGGGTCTAACTTTCTCATCAGATCAAATTCCGGATCAATCAGAATTTTAAGAGGAGCAGAATCAACTGTAAAATTATATTTAGATTCTTTTTCATTCATCTCAACAGTTTCAGTTTTTATCCCATCCTTTGTAACAATAACAACAGGAACATCTAAATAAAAAACTTCTTCGGGCTGAATCTGTTTTAATGTAAAAGAAACATTGTTTGAACCTCGTACTGAATTTACCTGAACATCTTCCAGAACTAATTGAGGAGCTCCTGTTCGATTAACCCATTGATCAAAAAACCATTTCCAGTCTTTTCCTGTAACTTCTTCAAATGCTTTTCTGATATCATCGAAGGAAGAGCGTTTAAACTTATTATTGCGGTTAAACACCTGAAAGCTTTTGATGAACTGCTCATCTCCTACTTTTCTACGAAGCATATGAAAAACCATTGATGTTTTTCCATAACCAATTGCTTCACTTGGAGGATCAAAACGAGATGAAAATTTTGAAAGAGGAAAATCATTTTCAGGAGTAACATAATCAGTAAATTTTTGCAATGTCTCACTGCGATATTCTACAGCTTGTCCGCGCTGCTCTTTAATAAGATGATCTGCCATATAAGCAGTCAATCCTTCGCACCAATTACCAGATTTGAAATCTACATAAACAGAATTGCCCCAATAATTGTGAAGCAGTTCATGCGGATAAGATGAGTGTAGAATGAAAGGCAAGCGGATAATTTTTTCACCAAGAAGTGTGAATGAAGGCATTCCATATCCTGTTTCCCAAAAATTTTCTACTAACGCAAATTTTGTATAAGGGAATGGTCCTACTAGCTTACGGTACATTTCCATGTATTGAGCAGTTGCTTCAAGATATTTGTTTGCTAATGCTTCGTCCGGAGTTCGTAAAAAAGCATAAGCTGTTACACTTCCCATTGGATAATCATATTCCTGAAATGGTGCGGCAATCAAAAATATTTCTTCCTGCGGAGTCGGAGACTCCCACTTATCAATATGTTGTCCGTTTTTCTTTTCGTCTAAAGTTCTTGTACCAACCGATACAGTTTTCCAGCTATCTGGCAGAGTAGTAGTTAAGTTGAATGAAACCAATTCATCACCAAAATAAGGAACCCAATAAGTTGAACCGGCAAGATAAACTCCTTTTTCCCAAATTATTCCCGGCGATTCACTGAATCCTCTTGCATAATTTTCTTTACTTTGTTTAACAGGTGATTCAATCTTGCCTTTATATTTTAGAATTAATTTCAGGTTACCTGAATTGTTTGGAGAAAATTTAATTGCATAGACATTTAATTTGAGGTCACTTTTGGTTCCGGAATCATCTAAGTCCATACCAATATCTTCTGCATCAACCTGCTTATCAAGTTTAGTAATCATTTCAGAAGGTTCAACTGATAATGCACTATGAAGTTTAAACTGAAGTCCGTCTTTAATCAATGATTTACCAATCGTTACTTCATCTGTAACTTCCAATAAGGACATATCAGGTTTTATTACCACATTTAATTCGTGATGGATTAATGTACTTTGAGCGTTTATTGTTACGGCAAACAATACAAAAAACAAAATATTTTTAAACATAGCTGTTCCTTTTAGAAACTATCATAAGAAAAAATTTATCACATAATGAACATCAAAATTATTCATCATCTTTAACAGGTTTAATAACAAATGATAAATCAACTTGTTCATCGCCTCTTAGAAGTGAGAATGACATTTGTTCATCCCAGTTTTTAAATTGCAAATATTTTTTTAGCTGAGTTGAGTTTTCAAAAGTCTTTCCATCTATCGAAAGAATAATATCATTTCGTTTCAAGCCGTTTTCAAATGCAATTGTTTTTGGCATAACTCTTTCAACCAAATATCCGCCATCCTGAGGTTCATCTTTAATACTGAATCCAAATGCAGGATACAATTCTTCTTTAACTTCTTTAACTCCCCAGATAAAATCTGCATAACTTTTTACAACAATCTTATAAGGAGTTTCATCTGACATCATAAGCATATGAGGGTTTGAAAGTTTTTCCTTTTCCTGCATTCCTTCTTTATGAGGCATTTCAGTTTTATTATCATCTGTTTTTTCTTTCTTTATCTCTTTTCTGATCTGCATCATACCTTCTTCTTTATTTTTTTCAGGGATATCAACCGGAACAACAGATGCGAATGAAAGGCTGCTTCTTTTCTGAATTATTTTACCGATACCGTTATTATAAATCACGTGTCCGCTTCCGGCTAATAAAACGACAGTAGCTTCGGGATATTTCTCAGCAGTTCTAATTGCACCTTCACCCATAGCTGCATCCCAAAGACTTTGAGCAGGATACATATTATTAAATTGATCCGGCATGGTTGCATCCATTCCCTGCATCAAAACTTTTATTAAAAATTTATGTTCAATGTCAGTTGTATCTATTTTAGGGATAGCTTTAAGATCTTCTTCAGTTAGGCTGGCTACTCCGCTTCTTCCGATTTTGGAAGTGTACTTTTTCTCAGTATTAACTCCGAACATCGGAATATGTTTTTCTCTTGCGTAATCGAAAATGGCTTTATAATAACGGTAATTATGTCCCCAGGTAGTTAAATAATCTGTTTGTTCCATAAATGTATTGGGATCTGTTTTACCGCTGACCCAGTCTGCAAGTGCTTCATCTTGCTTTGGATTATACATTTCAAGAGCAAGCACTACAGGTTTACCGGCTTCATATAAACCTTTAATTACACTCAGTTCAACATCATGATAAAGCTGATTTGTATGCGATTCACCAACCATAACAATACGGTAATTTTTAAGTTCGGATATCATATCATCATAAGTAATTTCTTTGCCAGCTTTTGTATCAAATATTTTATTTAGTTTAACCGTACAGAAATCATATTTACGATTAATGTCACCAATTGGAAGTCTTTCAGAATCAAAATCCTGAGCTAAACCCGAACCGATTAAAAGAGGTAACAAAACAAGTATTGTCAATACTTTCATACCATTCTCCTTATTAGTAAAAATAAAAAATTCTAATTATCAAGTTTCAGTATTTTAATTTGATGATTATCTAAATCAGCAATCCACAAATAGCCAGCATGAACTAAAACAGCAGCGGGTCTGTTTAATTCATTTGTTTCAGAGCCTGCTTTACCTGTGCCTGCTATAGTTGTAACGTTACCATGAGCGTCAATCTTCAGAATTCTGTGAGTTCCCATATCAGCAATGTAGATGTTGTTTTTTTCATCAACAGCAATCCCATGAGGAGTATTGAGGGTGTCGTTTAATTTAACAGTTTCGACAGTTTTGTATGGTAATACTTTCCGGATCAGATTGCTTCCCGCATCAGCTACAAAAATATTTGTACCATCTGATACAATATCTATTGCGTAAACAAAAGAAGCTTCATCATACTTGCCGTCATCACTACCGGATTTTCCGCTTCCGGCAACAGTAGATACAACCCCGTCTTTTATCTGCCGCACTCGTGAGTTTCCGATATCTACAACATAAACTCCGCCTTCTTTTCTTAATATTACTGCATGCGGCGAATTAAATAAAGCGGAATCAGATTTACCATCTTTAAAACCTTTTTCGTTTGGAATTCCTGCTAAAGTGCTTACAACAAATTCTCCTTCTTTATTTTTAGTAATAGTTCTGATAAGATTAGCTCCTGCTTCGGCAACATAAATAATATCGTTAACGCTGTCATACGCAACACCGTGAGGCGAATTAAATTCAGCTTCCGAAAACAAACCATCCCGATAACCTTTTTTATCCGGACCACCGGCAATGGTTGTAACTTCTCCTTCAAGTGTAACTATCCGGATAGCATGATTATTTATATCGGCAAAAACCACAGAGTTATTTTTATATGGTGCTAAACGGATTGGTTTATTTAACTCAGCATCTTTTCCATCTTTAAAACCAGCTTTACCGTTTCCTGTAATAATTTGTAAAGAAGAGTTTTGACCTGCTGCGTTCATTGTTAGAAACGATAGTGATATAATCAGATAGAGGATTATTTTTTTCATAATATCTTGAAAAATTAGTTTATAAATAAATTATACTGTTATTGAAACAAGATGTTTAATTATCTCTTTGATTTCACTGTGAAGAAATTTTCAGTGTCTGAAAATTGAGACTGCTGCACCGGTAATAAAAGCGATTATCCATCCTACATAAGCTATTCTTATATAATTATAAAAGCTTTTAGTAATAGAGGTTTCGCTTCCATATTTCAATCTGAATCTGATCAGAAGAACAAAGACAATGATCATTAAAAGTAAGCCAGTGTATCCGACAATACCATGCAAAGTAAAATAAGTTTGAGTTGCACCGATCATCATAAAACTTGTAGCTATAATATCTGAGATAATTGCAATAGTAATAAATACAAGCACTCTGGTTGAAGCTCTTTTTTCTTTACTCTCATATATTATAAAAAGGGTGTAAAAAATCAGTGCTATATGAACAAACAATATTCCGATTTTAATGATATCTGCCATAAAAATTTCTTTCCTGTGTAGTTGTAATAATTATTAATTTATACTTTGAATTACGATGTTAAATATAATTAAAATTACTAATTACTACAGAATTTGAATTGTCTGAAAGGTCACAATAACAGATAAGATAATGCGACAGTATAATCTCTTTTTGACGGATAATGAATTACCTCAAAGAGAAAATCATTAAAGATTTTAAAGCCGACCTGATATGAAATATAATTTTCCTTATTATCAACAAGTTTAAAAGTTTTAACATCAAATAACGGATTTATTTCTTTTGTGAAAAACAAACCAATCACAGGATCCGAAAAAATTAGAAAATCCACCTCCGAAAACAGTTTATAAAACTGAAGAGCAGTAAACCCAACATTGTTTGCATTGTTATTAATCTTTTGATTAAGATGCACATAGAATAAAGAATAATCAAAACTTTCATAGTCTTCAGAAATTGCAAGCAGTTTTCTCTGTCTTAACTGGCTGTTAACCCGTAAAGTAACACTGCTTACAAACATTCCGGTAACCATACCTAAAGCAGCCGGCTGAACAAAGAGATTCCGGTTGCCGAAGAAGATTCCGCCAAGCAGAAAATCATAATCAGATTTGTGCTTCCAAATTAAAAATCCTGATGGCAAATAATCATAACGAAAAGGTGTCCATCTTCCGATTGCAGCAGTGCTTATATTTTCAGATTCATCTGTACTTTTAATATAACCGCCAAAAGCATAAAGATTGAAAGGAAATGATAAAAATGTTCCGGCACCAAAGCTGTTATTTGTCTTTTGCTCAAGCCGTCCGCTTCCTAAAACAGCCATAGGAGTAAGAAAACCCATACTATATTTTGCTGATATGTAATAAGATTTTAAATCAGAGTTTATATAGGGATTTACTCCGTGACCTGCCTGATAGCCATTGTAGTATTCAAATCCAAACCGTAACCAAAGTTCCTTTAAAGGACGATATGTAAATCTTGAAAATAAGATCGTGTTGTATAATGAAGTATCAATAATATCATCAACAGTTCCGCCTAATTCAAACTGATATCTGTCATCATCGTTAAAAGGAAAAACAACAACGCCTGCCGAAATTTGTTTTACACGATATTGATTTGCATTATCCAATCCATTATTAATGATTGAAAGGAAAAGAGTTTTATCACGCTGATTTTTTTTATAGAAATTAAATGCAGATATATTCTGATCTTTTGAATTCATAAAAGAAAGCTGAAACTTCCATTGAGCAGGCGAGGGCGGACCAAAGACCGAATATCTTAAGTCAGAATTATGCTGAGGCGGATTAGTCTGATGTAATAATGAATCTGCATTTTTATCTACATCATTTTGGGCAAATGAAATAGATTCAATATTGCCCAAAATAATTGAGAAGACAGCGATAAAAATTCTAATTCTTTTAAAAACTTTTTTTTTCAACAAGTTCAGATGAATTTTAAATAATAAAAAAGATTAAAATACCTTTCATTAAATATTATTTATTTTGGTCCAATATTGAGAGATGAGATATCCATCAAATATGGCGATAATGTTCTTACTCCAGGTGCTTCGTCTCTGCTTGATGAAAATGTAAGTAATTTTCCATCGGGAGAAATTGCCGGAAACCCATCGAAAGCATTGCTGTAAGTTAAACGGATTTGCTCACCTGTACTTATACTCATTAAATAGATTTCGAAATTAAAAGGTGGCAGTACACGAACGTAAGCAAAGTGATCTCCATCCGGTGCAGGGAACGGCGCCCAATTTGTGCCCTCATCGAATGTAAGCTGTTTCAGATTTGTGCCATCATCTTTAATTGTAAATATTGTCATCGGCGTTCCTCTTTGACCTTCATTTTCACGGAGCCAGGCTCTGTAAAGAATAGTCTCGTTATCGTTTAAATAAAACGCGCCGCCTTCCTGCCAGTCATCAGTAAATGTAATCTGATGTTCACCTGTTCCGTCAGAATTCATTTTCCACAGATCACATTTTCCATCAATTTGTCTGGCAAATAAAATTTTCTTTCCATCCGGAGAAACAGAAACTTCAGCATCATAATATTGATTGTTAGTCAATCTTACTACGTTTCCTCCGTCAAGATCGCTTGTATATAATTCTGCTCCTGTCGGATAATCTTTTGGATTTGACCAATTACCTTTAGGTAAGTCTATATTGTCTCTTGTTGATGTCCATATTAATTTTTTACCGTCAGGGAAATAAAACGAACACGCATCTTCACCAATAGAATTAATTCGTTTAATATCTGTCCCATCAATTTTTAAAGTATAAACCTGATGAGATGAATCATCTTCAAACTTAGCATTTCCAATAAGACTTTGTCCATCGGGCGAAAAGTAAAATTCAGCACCATTGGGTATGTTTGGTATTTTCCAGACTTTGAATTCTTTATCCCCTTCGTTCTTTTCTTCACTCTGAGCGTTAAGTACAAAAGTGAAACTAAAAACTGTAAACAAAATTAACATAGTTGTTTTACTGATATAAGTAATCATTTAACACTGCTCCTGTCATATCTTTATTTAAGAAAAAATTACAATTGAAGTTGTACAGAAAACTGAGATACATTCCCGAGGTTTTCAAAACTAATATATGCGTAGTCAAAAGCAACCTTTTGATTACCTACGGGAATATTGACACCTAAACCTAATGCCCATTTTTCTGTATCATAATTTATTTTATATCCTGCTCTGACAAAAACTGTTTCTGTCCAGGAAATCTCACTGCCAATATTAAAGCGTTCATTATTATCATTAAGATGAGTTCCTTCGGCAGCTAAAGTAAGGCGATAATCTTCTGATTGAAATACAGATTCACTGCCTCCGATAACATCCATCGAAATTCCTGCTCTGAAAATCAGAGGTAACGGATATTCCTGAGTTGCTAATCTTGCATCAGGATTGTAATTGCCGGTAAAAGATTGGTTAATATCTGCAATAGTAATCAGATCGCGCCCATCAAGCTGCATTGTACCGCCAAAATTAGAAATTGCCATTCCGATTATAAGGTTGTGAAATCCGGTTCTAAGATAAGAACCGATATCAAATGTAAAAGATGATGCCTGAACATTGTATAAATTCTGTACAACATACTTAACCGATACTCCGACAGAAAATCTATCCGTTAATTGTCTGGCGTAAGATAGTCCGATTGATAAATCCTTTACATCATAAAATATCCCTGTTCCATCCGGACTTGAAACAGTTGTAACTTCTTGTTCACCCGTATTAAGCATTATTGCTTGAATTGCTATAAAGTCCGAAAAAGAAATTGGAAGAACAATACCGGCATAATCATGTGAAATATCTGCAAACCACTCTGTATGTGTAAAGCCAATAAGCGGCCGATCCAGATTTGCTATCCCTGCAGGATTCCAATAGATAGTACTAATATCATTGGCAACAGCGGTAAATGAACCGCCCATTCCCATAGCTCTTGCACCAACACCGATTTTAAGAAATTGTGCTGCAGCAGTACCAACTTTTGAAAAGCCTCCTGCAAAAACAGAAGCAGGAAGGATTACTAAAATTATTATTATCAATTTCTTCATAAACATAACCTAAAAGTTCAATTAAGCTGTAATTTATTTTATCACTAAAAATTTTCCAACGTGCTGTGTCCCATCAGGAAGTTTAACAACAAACACGTAAAGTCCGTAAGCAATATATTGATCGTTATATGTTCTAAGATCCCAAAAATCAAATCCCCTGTTATCGTTATGATAAATTTCATTAACAAAATCACCTGCAACAGTGTAGATTGATATTTTACACTCGTTAGGCAGATGATTAAACATTAATCGTTTACCGAATTGTGAAGTTTCATATTCATTAGAAACAATGTAAGGATCAGGGACGGCTCTTATCTTGCTTAAATCAATATTCTTTGAATCAGTATATCCAGCTTTTCTGGTTGAAAATTCATATCTGATTTCTTTTCTGAATGGTTTAAATGTTCTTATTGTAAATTGATCACCTTGTGAAGGAGCAATAGCAATTTGATTTACAGTTACTCCATCAGCATTAATATAAGTATCCGGCTGATTATTCGTTCGTAAGACCAAACCTGTAACAGTAGTATCATTTGTAACCGGGTCAATCTCGTATCTTTCAAAATTAAGCATGTCGGGATATCTTTCATAAAATCCGAAACTGCCGGCAGAATATGCATTACCGCCGGGAATTAAATCCCAGCCAAGTCTGCTGTAATAAAATTTTCTGTATTCCTCCCATGGAGCTTTGACTGCAAATTCAATCAATAATGTATTTTGGCTTACATCAATTGGATTATTTGGATCGGTAACAACTTCAACTTTTAATGGTAAATGATAGAAGATTGTATCGTACAAAATGCCGGTAAAGTAATCATAAAGTCTTGCATTCAATCCGCCGATTGTATCAATAGTAATTCTATAATCATCGATAGTATAAACTTCTTCCTGCGCTGTTTGGAGGTCGCCAATGTATTTAGGAATTGGCTTTGTTGACCATTGAAAAGTCGAAGTATCTTCGTTTACCAAAGTCCATCCCTGAAAAGCTACACCTGACGGAGTATTAATAGCAACTAATCTGAATCCGTCAGTTACTGGAAGGTTATCTCTGGATTCGTCTGAAAATAAATGATGGTCTAGAAGAATTGTTGTATCACGTGTAACTGAATTAATCCTGTAAAGATTAAGACCAAGTACGTAGTTTGTATCAGAGCCGGTAACCTCAATTGTAGAATCAACGAATGTAACTACATAATCATCACCAGTGATTGAATCAGGTTCAACAATTTCGATTGAAACAAATCCCTGGCAAACACCTCCTATAGGAGGTAATGAACCTTCCGGAGTTAAAGTCGGAGAGAAATCCGGTGGTTGAAAATTTTGAGGTCTTACTCCGGGTACAACAGAAACAGTGTTACTTTCTAAAATAGAACTTCCAAGCGGAGATTGGTATGATTGTTCTAAACTATCAGGATTCTGATTACCTTTGTCGTACGAAGTAACGCAATACCAATATTCAACACCATTTAAAAGATTTTTATCTGTATAAGTATGTTTAATACCTGAGTCGTCACCGAGCCATTGATTAAAAGCCGGATCAGGTCCCTTTATACCATCAATCAAATCAAAAATTTTGATCGGCTTATATCCAATTACTTTTCCAAATTGATCAGTAATCGGAGTTCCCCAGGTTTTACCGAGATTATCGCTTCTGTAAATTTTATAACCCTCAAAATCCTTTTTACCAGTTAAAACATCCCTTGAATCCTCAGCGGCAGAATCCCAAAAAAGTTTGACTTCTTTATCACCGGCAACAGCTCTGACAATAGGAGTTTTAGGAGGTCCGGAACCTTGAAAAGCTCTTTTAGATAGCTGCTGCAGCATTCTCATATTACTCATTAAATTTACAGTATCCGGCTGATTAGGAATTGTTCCTGAATTACCCATTACTAATCCTACTGCTGAATTTACTGTTTCACCGGGGTTTAGTGTAAAAGGTCCTGTCATAATAAAATAGTTAATTGCGGCACCAGTCGGAAAATATTTTTTTAAGCTGTCAAGATTAGTTATATCCATTCTCTTATCAGGTCCATGGAAGTATGCTGATGGTACCATCAGATTTGGATTGTTTGGATTACTGCTGATAATTGCCCACATTTCTTCATCTGTTTTGGGGGCAAATTCCCTGCTGAAATAATGAAAATCTGTTACACCCATATTTTTAGGTGTTTCCAGAATATTAAGCCCAACCATTCCTAATTCAGTCGGGTCACTTGCCCAGGCGCCGTCTTTAGTATTATTTATATCATAGACATAAACAAAATCTCCGTTCTGGTGTCCATCTCCCGGATTTGAATCAATTATATTAATATAATCTGCATTATCAAAATCAGGTCTGAAGATAGCATAATAGCCTAAGTAAATACTATCTAACACATTGCTGCTGGTATTTCGAACATTGTAACTCCAGATTAACATGTCTTCAGCATAAGGTCTTCCGTAAGAGTATGCAGTTTGTTCGACTTCTATTCCTAAAGGACCCTGAGGATTTGAATTTTCTTTATCATCAAAGATACAATAGATATCTCTGTCAGAAACAAATTCACCAACAACTTCATTTCCAAAATTCGGTGAATCCGGATCAATATCAATTCGATATTTACCTGGCCAATGCCTTTCATTTGGAGTTTCAATCCAGTTTCCGTTGTTATCAAAATATCCTTTCGGCCATGTTTCCGGATTATCGCTTAGTGCAAGAAAAGGTGTTTCATCCGGCGGGGCGGCTTTTACATCACCGGAAAATAATTTTCCTCTTGAGCCATCTTTTGGTGCCCAATCGTATTTATCTGATGGACCGCCAACTACGGAAGTGATTACATTATTTTTAGATGCAACAACTAATCCTAAACCATAACAATATTGAATTACATCAGAAGCATCCTTAGGCCAGCGGACTGATTCGTTAAAATATTCATGAAAGTTGGATAAGATACCATAATTGCCAAGGTAATTAGCAACCTGTCCTCTATCCATAATTCCCAAACCGCGCTCAGCACTGGAAGTTACTTTCGTTAATTTTTTTAATTGTTCGGGTTTAAGATCCTTATGACAACTGATGCAGTTATTTTGAGCTTGCAGTGTAATAGAATATAAACTAACAATTAAGCAGAAAAAAAATAACTTGATTAAAACTCTAAACATATAAATTCTCCGGTTACCATATTATTTGTATTCCAGTAGTAATTGCCCGCGGTGGACCGACATTAGCGGGATTATGATTAGCGTCGGGTGAAGATCCAACCAAACCGGGTTCACCGCTATCAAAAGGCTTTCCGGTTCGTGAATATACAAACAGAACATTTTCATTGTTAAATAAATTGGTAATTTCCCAAAACCATGCAATTGAGAAAAAAGAAACAGGAAATTGTTTTTGTAATCTGAAATCAAGTGAAGAAGTCCATGGCTTTCTTTCTGAATTAACATCAATCCTTACTGTAGGATCAACGTAAGGTGTGTAAGGCAGTCCGCTGCTTGCCCTGAATATAAAATTAAAATTCAGGTCTGATAATATTCCATGGTCTTTCGGAACATAAAAGCTGAAGTTGGCTGCGAAATTATGACGCTGGTCAAAATCAAGAAAATATTCCTGATGTGGAATTTCTTCCTGTGTGTATGCATTAAGATAACCGCCGAGAGGCTGAGAATTATTTCCTTTGGCGATCATATAGGTATAATCAACAGAGCCTGAAAAATAATCTGCAAATCTTTTCTTAAGAGTTAAATCAATACCTTTAACACTTGCGTAATCTGAATTGTAGAAAATAACATAATCTCTTGATAGATAACTTACCTGAAGTGTTGAAAGCAAATCGGTAATATCTTTATACCAGGCAGTTATATCAAAAGCCCAGTTATCCCCAAGCTGATGTTTAAGACCTGCTTCGAATGAAATGGTTTTCTGAGCTTTTACAGTTGGATTTCCAATCAGTGGAAGAGATGTTGATAAATCTTTCTTTATGTTATAGTAAAGAGCGTTGTAATTAGGATTTTGGAAAAAATGTCCGTAAGCAAAATGCAGAACAGATTGTTCTGTTATTGGAAATGCCAATCCGATTCTTGGGCTGAATGCATATTGTGGCTCTACTGCAACTTCTTTTGAAGGAATAAAATTATTGTTCTGGTCAAATTCACCAAAGCGTCTGATATCAGGCCACATTGTTGCTTCCGGATTTATGTAGTCCAGTCTTATTCCAACATTTACAATAAGATAATCATATTCAATTTTATCCTGGATATAAGCAGAAAATTCTGCCGGTGATTTTGAATAAATATCCTTAAAGTTTGCACCAGATGGCCATGGGGCAGATTCTTCGTGAACATCAATCTTATGTTTTATTATTTCCAATCCGCTTTTAAATTGATGATAGTTATTAGCCTGCCAGGTTGCATCAAGCTTTCCTCTGTATGTTAAAGTTTTATTATCAGCATATCTTGAATCATCACCATCAACATAAAAATAAACCGATTCGCCGGTTCTGCCGATTGTGTATTCTTCAGGACGTTTATTACCAACTTGTGTTAAAGCATTGTTTTCAAATCTTGATAGGTTTACAGTATAAAATAAGTTTTGATTTACCGTATGTGTTGCGTTTAATATTTGCCTGTTGGATTTGGTTGTAGTATGTGTCTGATGATCACTTCTGTACTTCCATGGATGGCTGTAACCTTGTTGTTTTGTATTAGTAAACTGGTTTGATAACCCAAATTTAAGTGTCGGCGAAGCAAAATAAGTTAGCTTGCCAAATCCATCTATTGAAGTATTATAGCCATGCGGCAGATAACTGTCTTTATTAAGTGAATATCCTGAAAGGAAAAAAGTTAAGTCGGATAAAATGGGACCGCTTAAAGAAGCTCTGAGCTGTCCGGGAATTCCAATCCAGGCTTCATCAAGTACGCTGGTTTCTTTGTATTGGTATAAATCCTGCACTCCGGGAAAAGCATTTGCTTTTCTGTACTTCGATCCTTCTAAAGTTGGTGTGGTGTATTCAACTCTTCCTTTAAAATTTGTGCCTCCATCCTGAGTTGTAATATTAACAATACCGGACATTGCATCACCATATTCTGCATTGAAAGTTCCGCTGATAATCACCATCTGGTTTATTGCATCTTTATTAAAATTATTATTTGTTTCACGATAAAGCGGATCTTCCATCTTAACTCCATCTACCATATATGAGATTTCAGAAGTTCTTCCTCCTCTTACGTGAAGATCACCGTTTGCATCAACTGTAAATCCTGCTTTTGTTGTTAAAATTTCGGTGATGCTGTTGACAGGCATATTTACAATTTCATCGAATGTAACAGTTGCTTGTTTGGAAGTCTCATCTAACTGAACCAATGGGCGTTCAGCAGTTACAATGATATCACCTTCAAGCTGAACGGAAGCGGACTCCAGATTAAAATCAATTTGTGTTGTTAAGTCAGCAATGATCTGAACATTATCCACAGTAATGCTTCTGTATCCGACCATTGATGCTTTTATTGAATATTTACCCGGAGTGATATTAATAATAAAATATTGACCATTAATATCGCTTGCAGCGCCAATGGTTGAACCGACAATTACAATATTACAGCCCGGGATTGGTTCACCGGTAGCAGCATCTCTTACAACACCTGCTATCTTTCCTGTTGTTCCGGAATGTAATTGTGATACCGGCAAAAATACTGTGGTAAACAAAAGTAAAACGAATAAATTACATACTCGTTTGATAGATAAAAAAATTCTCACGTTTAATGTCATTTTTAACTGTTAAGGTTTTTAAATATCTTTTTTTTAAAAACACCCTCTAAACTTTTAATAAAAGTAAGGTGCTGACTTTATACGGCAGCACCTGTTTTTAATAGTAAGAAATCTGTTCAATTCCTTAATTCTATTTAATGAAAAGAACAGGAATTATTTAAGCATCAACATTTTTTTACTTATAACTGCATTATTTGTCTGCAGCGAGTAGATATATATTCCTGATCTTACCTGATTTCCAGCGTTATTCAATCCATTCCAGCTTACACTGTATTGTCCAGGTGATTGAAATTGAGAAACAAGAGTTTTAACTCTCTCACCTAAAATATCATAGATTATCAGCGAAACATTTCCTGCTTCTTTAATATTGTAAATGATATTAGTTGAAGGGTTGAAAGGGTTCGGATAGTTTTGAGCTAAATAAAATTCCTCCGGTACATTAAAGACATATTTATCATCTACTGATGTAGTTGACTGAAGCTGCTTTATAACAATATTATCAAAATATCCCGGGATACCGCCGCTGCTTTGCTGAAAAGCATAC
>OFEK01000802.1_pt1 | contig 26735 bp, 27 predicted proteins | sample 1521131 | NCBI WGS metagenome assembly OFEK01 (sample SAMN05720209, study PRJEB24109) | activated sludge metagenome | isolation source: Anaerobic digester | place: China | collected 2015-12-16
CGCTCGCGGTCACGTCGATCTCGCCGGCCTCAAGCGGGGTCGGGGCGGCGCTTCCAGCGGCCTTCTCCATGCTCATGAGGCGGCCGTCGTAGACCAGCGGGATGTAGTTGTTCCCGACGTTGACCTCTTTGACATCGATGATAGTCTTGCCGAGCGCTGCGACGACCGCGTCTGCGTCGCCCCGCGCCTGCGCCACAGCGGCGGTCAGGGCCTGCGACCGGAACTGCTGCTGCTTGGCGTCGCTCAGGGTGAACGCGAACCGGTCGACCCGGTTTGCGCCGTTTTCGACTGCAAGGTCGACGATCTCGCCGGCACGGTCCACATCGTTTAACGTGACCTCAACGGTGTTGATGACGCGGTAGAACTGGATCCTCAGATCGGGGACCCCCGAGTCGGTGGAAAGGGGCCGGTTGTTGTTCTCGGTCACCGGGATGATGTTGTAGCCGGCGGTCTTGATATCCTTCGCCGGGATGCCGGCGTTCTTTAAGGCGTTGATTACGGTGTCCATCCTCCGGGCGTTCTCCTGCTGCGCCGTCGTAACGTCGGCGTTCTCGGTCTCGACCGCGAAGAGGATGATAGCCTGGTCGGGCGTGGTCGTCACCTTACCGGTGCCGGAGACGTGGATCAATTTGTCTGTGGATTCCTCAGGCAACTGTGCGGTGACGTTGCCGATCACCGCGGCGCAGAGGACCATCAGGGCGATCCCCAGAAGTGCTGTCTTTCCTCGCATAAGTATCAATCATCTCTTGATTCGGTGAAAATAAATATCTTGCTTTAGCTACGAGATTTTTCGTAGTTTTTATTGTCCAGATCTCGGAAAGGGGCGTTTATCTCAGGAATCTTGTATCTCCTCACTCCTCGTCGCTCTCCGTCGGCCACCCGGCCGCCGCCACCAGGCGGGCGATCAGGACGGCGATGTGAACTACCCCCCGCTTACGCAGGGGGCTTCCTGCTTCATTCCCCTCCCCATCGGGAGCGAGTCCACAGGCTCTTCGGCGCGTTCCGCGCCTGCAAGTGCGAATTGTTTGATATTGATCGCGGCGTTCAAGTCCCGGTCGTGGTGTGTCCCGCAGTCCGGACAGGTCCACTCCCGGTCTTTGAGAGTCAGATCGGCTTTCCGGTAGCCGCAGACCGAACAGGTCTTGGAAGACGGCTCGAAGACTCCGATCTTCAGCAGGGTTTTCCCGGCTTCCCGACATTTGTAGGCCAGCATCGAGACGAACATCCCCCACCCGGCGTCGCTGATCGCTCCTGCAAGTTTGTGATTCTTCACCATACCGCCCACGTTCAAAGACTCCACGGCCAGTGCTTGGTTTTCGCGAACCAGTCGAGAAGAGAGCTGGTGCTGGAAGTCCTTTCGTTGATCGGCAATCTTCTGGTGACACCGGGCAACCTTGAGCCGGGCTTTGTTCCGGTTCTTCGACCCTTTTTTCTTGCGGTCGAGCCGGCGCTGGAGCACGGCTAACCGTGTTTGCGTGTTCTTGAGGTACTTCGGGTTCTCTACTTTCTCCCCGGTCGAGAGGATAGCATAGTGCGTGAGCCCCAGGTCGATCCCGACCGTCTGATCCGGGATCGGATCGGTCGGCTTCGGGGCTTTCTTGCCATCCTCGACCACGATGCTGATCAGATATCGACCGGTGGATCGGCGGATAATAGTTGCAGACTTCGTCGTCCCCACGAAGGAGCGGTGATACTTGACTTTGATCGTTCCGATCTTCGGGAGTTTCACGGTGCCCAGCTGGAAGTCCACGGTATACGCCTGCGGCACCGTGAACGCCTGTTCGGGGCTGTGCTTCTTCTTGAAGGTCGGCTCCTCGGCGCGACCCTCGAAGAAGTTTGTGAACGCACGGGAGAGGTGGAGGATCGATTGCTGCAGCGACTGGGCGTTGACCTCTTTCAGCCACGGCAACTCTTCTTTGAGAGCCGGGAGGTGCTGCATGAGGTCGTACTTTGAGAGACTGAGGCTCTCGTTGTGATATGCCCGGTTCTTGCGGTCGAGCGCCCAGTTGTACACGAACCGGCAGCACCCGAGGTGCTTGGCGATCAGGGCCTCCTGATCCTTCGTTGGATACAGCCGGTACTGGTACCTCCGCAGCATACGATAGAATCATATTGGTCCCCCCTCCGGCATAAAGAATCCCGGTGCGGGGTGAAAGTGAAGAAGGGGCTCCGCGTTCACCTCCCCCCTTGCGGAGGGAGCCCTCCCGCTCTGCCCCTTCAACCCCGCAGAGGTAGAGCGTTCCGCTCACGGTCTCGAGCACGGCAAGCGACCGGGCCTGGTCGGTGAACGGCGTGATATCGCCGTAGCCGAGCGTTGCAAGGGTGACGAAACTGTAGTAGATGAACGCGGGGAAGGTGAAGGCGCTATCCGGGTGGCCGGTCGTGAACGATCCCGGGGTGATGCTCTCGACGAGGCTGTAAGCGGTCGCCCAGGTGAGGCCCATGAGGAGGTAGACGGAGACCGCCCCGGAGATGGTGTCGGAGGTGACCCGGCGTGCGCTGATGACCCGCTTGAGGCAGATGATTGCGGTGAAGGCGTAGAAGAGGACTTCGAAGATGCTCTCGGCACCGCCGAGGGCGGAAAGCCCGGTGAGGATATGGAGCCAGCCCAGGCCGAAGGCGGGGACCGCGAGGAGAGCGGCGATCGCGATCTGCCGCCGCCGGTCGCTCACGGCGTAGACCCCGGTGATCAGGACAAACGACGTGAGCGCCCTCAACGCGGCCGGGCCGGTCGAGCCCGCGCTCACGTAGGGGTAGACGGCAAGCAGGAGGATGAGCGACGCGAGCAGGTAGTGGAACCGCATGGCCCTGGCGCGGGCGAGATACCGGGCGAGAGGCCCCCTCATGCTCCCGCGTTACCGGCTTCCCTCATCAGTGTTTCGATCGCATTGAGCACCTCCCCGGCGGACCCGTAACGGTCGGCGGGGTCCTTTGCGAGGCACCGCAGAACGATCGGGTCGAGTCCGGCGAGGGCGGGGTCTATCGCCGACGGGGGGGTCGGTTCTGTGCCGAGGACCGCCCCGGCAATCCCGGCGAGCCCCTCGCCGGCGTAAGGTGGCTTCCCCGTCGCCATCTCGTAGAGGACGGTGCCGAGCTGGTAGATGTCGGTTGCCGGGCCGGTCCTCCCGAACCGCTCCGGTGCGATCTGCTCGGGGGCCGCATACGCGAGGGTGAACCCGGCGGCGCCGGTCTCACGGGTCTCCGCCGGCCTCGTGCTCATGCCCCAGTCGGCGATCTTCGGCGTCGTCAGGTCGTCGGCAAGCAGAATGTTGTGGGGCTTGATATCGCGGTGGACGACGCCCCGCTCGTGGGCGTAGGCAAGCCCGGCGGCGATCCCGGCGGCAATTCGGACTGCTGTCTCCAATGGGACGGGTTTTTGGAGGTTTTCAAGGCTCCCGGGCAGGTACTCCATCTCGACGAACGGCACCGGGAGGATGTTGACCGAGTGGACCCGGACAATGTTTGGGTGGACGAGGTCTTCCCAGAACCGCATCTCCCGCATGAACGTCTTCCCGGTCGCTTCGTCGTAGGAGACCGGGATCTTCACCGCCACGGTCCTGCCGTCCTCACGCCTGACGGCGGAGAAGACCTGGCCGAGCCCGCCTCTCCCGACGAAGGCGACCCGGTCGTACCGGCCGGCAAGTTCGGCCGGGAACCCCGGCGGGTGGAAGGGCGGCATGGTCCGGTATGCGTCGGGCAGGATGGTGGTGGTCGGCGCCGTCTCTTTCTGCGGCCTTCTCAGGTAGACGCCGGCCGCCGCACCGCCCCCGAGCAGGAGGAGCGCCAGAACTGCGGTCCAGGGGAAGCTGTCCCGGCCGGGGTCGGCAACGGTCGCCGTCGGCAGAGGGGTGGCAGCCTCGCCGGGCGCGGTGACAACCGTGGGGGTCACTTCCGGCGAGGGAAGAACCGTGGGGGTAGGTTCCGGCGTATTGCCCCCTTTGCCGTTGCTTTTGCCGCTGTTCGGGTTCTTATCAACGTTGGGTGTCTTTGCGGCGGCATCGATGGCCGTATCGGAGGCGCTCGCGTGGTCCGGGGGGCCTCCCGCTCCGGCGGCGGGAGTGAGGGTCGCGAGGAGCAGGGCGGCCGCGAGGAGCAGGGCGGCTGCCCGTTCAGGCCGCATCCGGCGGTCGCACCCCCCCGGCGAGAACGAAGACGAGGGTCGCCCCCGGTGCGCCCTTCGCGAGTTCGACGAGATCCCCGTCGCGGAGCTCCCGCCGCGTCCCCCGCTCGACCTCGCTCCCGTTCACGAAGGTGCCGCCCGTGCTGCCGCAGTCCTCGATGAGCCAGGCGCCCTGCCGCCGGGTGAGCCGGGCGTGGGGCCTCGATATGCGGGTGACCGCTGCGTACTCTTCCCCGAGGACGATCTCCTGCCCCGGCCGGGAAGGTGCGGCCGGGTCCGCCCGGCCCAGGGCGACCCTCTCCCCGCCGATGGGAAAGACCCTGCCGTCGTCCGAACCGCCGAGGAGGATGAAGACCGGGTTCTGGCCGGAAAACTCGCCCGAGAACGTCTCACGAACGCCGGCGAGTTTCTCTGCGAGCACGGCGTTCGTGAGCGTCAGGTTCAGGTTCGCAAACAGCCCGAGGCTTCTTGTGATCGCTTCAAGCCCCCCGGGCACGAGCGAGTACTTCCAGACCGGGTGAACCCCCTTTGCTGTCGGCCGGGAGAGGCCGACCTCCTTGCGGACGACCCCGATGCCCATCAGTTTGTCGAGGTGCTTCTTTGTGTTCTCGTAACTCGTCTCGATCGCGGCCGAGATCTGCCGGACGTCTCTAGGCTTCCGTTCGATGGCCTTGAGGATCTTCAGGCGTGTGCTGCTGCTCAGCACGTCCAGGTATTCGGAGAGTTCCTGCAGGTCGTCGGTATCCACATCGAGGATCAGTGTCCTTGAGTCATCGTCGTTGGTCATAGGCTCTTCCGGTCGGCCTCCTTTGCTGTATGGTTTCACGAGGTCTCTGATGAAGGTTATGCAGTTGAGCTATCCGGTGCGCCGGCATGACCCTGCGGGCCGCAACGCCCGGGCCGCTGCTCCGTGACGCCGCCGCTCGATACGCGGTTCTTCTGCGGATCATGTTTATACGGGAGGACCGATCAGGGGGGGCCATGCTCGGAGATATCGAGACCATGCAGCAACGGGTTGCGATGGTGGAGATCGAGGAGATGATCCAGTCGACGCCCAATTACGCCGACATTAGCGAGGCGCTCCGGTCATTAAACTTCATACCGGAGCAGAATGACGCCGATGTCGCGATATGGGTGCAGCCGGACCTCCGGATCTTCGTCCTGCTCCGGCTGAATCTCGGGGGCGGGTATGCAGGGTATAAGGTGGCCGCCTACGACGACCTGGAGGGGCGTGAGGGGGAGTTTACCGGCTACAACGCTCGATAATCGGTGTATTCTCACCACGCAGCCCATGAGGGCGCTTCACCTCGCTCCATTCCACCGCCGGGTCAGGTTTATCTGGGCGTATGCGGTATGGTCTCGCATGCGTGAACAGGTAGTGGTCGACCGGGAGGAGCAGGAGGCCATGAAGGCCCGGGTCCGTGAGGTGGTCACTGTGGATACCACCTACGAGAGGATCCGGGAGGCCCTCGAGAGTCTCGGGTTCCTGGCAAAGGAGGACAAGCCTGCCCTTGCCCTCTGGGAGAGCCGCGAGCACGAACTCTTCGTTATGGTTCATATGGATCCAAAAACCGGTGGGTTGCGGGATTACGAGGTGAAGACGTTCGAGGAGATGGAGGGCATCGATTAACCGCCGGCTCACGCTTTCCCCGGTCTCTCCCCCGGCGGGTTCGCGAAGAGCGCGACATACCCGCCGATGAGCACGACGATGAAGACGATCAGGTAGACCGGGGCGGCAAACGCCCGTTCAAACTGGGCAAAGAGGCCGACCCCGGAGATATCGCCCACGAGCACGAAGAGCCGGAAGAGGAACAGGACAAGATACACGGCCCCGAAGGCGCCGAAGATCGGGCCCGGCAGGTTCAGGGGAAAGACGAGGGCGCCGAAGAGGTCGCCGACAAGGAAGAGCACCGTGATCAGGGTGAGCAGCCCGAGGTTGACGTTGAGGAACGCAACGATCTGGAGAAAGACCGCGGCCTGAACGTGGGCGCCGGCGAGGATGTTTAAGATGCCGAGGAGGATCAGGAAGATGATGAACCCGCCTATCCGTGAGATGAGGATGCCTGCGATCGACTCTTTCTTCTTCTCACCCATGCGATCCCTCATCAGAGGAGTGGTTCTTCTTGCTTATGGACCTGCCGACCGGCGCGCCGGGGACGCCCTGCTCGCCATGACCCTGATGCGGCGGCGCCGGAAGCACCGGGTCAGCGAATTTGCCGCAACGATCCCGGCAACCTACCGCGCCTTCGACCTCCTCTATGTCGACGGCGAGTCTTACCTCTGCCGGAGTTACCCGGACCGGCGGGCGAGACTCGAGGCGGTCCTTCCCGGGGACGGGGAGATATCGTCCGCAGGCCGCATCGTGACGGGGGATATCGACGGGATCACGGGCACGGGGTTTTCGGATGCGGACCTCGCGGACCTTCCCCGCCGGCTCGCCCTCCGGTTCCCGCGATTCGTGCGGTGGCGGGACGAGAAGAGCCCTGGACTGGCGACGACGGCCGCCGAGGTCGCGGCGATCTTCCGCCGGAGGGGGGTGTAACGACATGGAGAGCCTTTCGCGGATGACCAACATCGAGGTTGCAGCAATCCTCTACGAGGTCGCGGACCTCCTCGAGATCAAGGGTGTCCGGTTCAAGCCGCAGGCCTACCGGCGGGCGGCGCAGGCGATCGAGACCCTGCCGGAGGATATCGGGGAGATCGCCCGGAAAGGAAGCCTTGATGAGGTTCCCGGCGTCGGCAAGAGCATCGCCGGGAAGATCCGCGAGATCGTCGAGACCGGCAGCCTTGCGTATCTCTCGTCCCTCCGCGAGGAACTCCCGGAGGGCGTGCAGCACCTGACCCGACTTGAGGGGATCGGGCCGAAGAAGGCGATCGCCCTCTCCCGGGAGCTGGGTATCCGGTCCGTCGCCGACCTGGAGGCGGCGGCGAAAGCCGGCCGGATCCGGGATCTGCCCGGCTTTGCGGAGAAGACCGAAGCGAATATCCTCGCGAGCATCCGGGTGAGCAAGACCGCAGAAGAGCGCCGCCTCCTCGGGTATATTCTTCCCATCGCCCGGGATATCGAACGGCGGCTCTCTTCGCTTCCCTCCGTCCGCCGGGTGAGCCTCGCGGGCTCGATACGCCGCAGGAAGGAGACGATCGGGGACGTCGATATCCTCGCGACCTCCTCCCGTCCCGAAGAGGTGATGGAGGTCTTTGCCACCCTGCCCGGCGTCTCGCGGGTCCTCGCCCGGGGGATGACGAAGACCTCGGTGGTCCTCGCGACCGGCGTCCAGGTCGATCTGAGGGTGGTGGAAGAGAGGCATTTCGGGGCCGCTCTCCAGTACTTCACCGGGTCAAAGGAGCACAACATCGCCATGCGGAAGCTTGCCATCGCGCGGAACTGGCGGCTGAACGAGTACGGGCTCGTCGACCTTTCAAGCGGCCGGACGATCGCGGGCGAGGATGAGGCGGGGGTCTACCGGGCCCTTGATCTCGCCTGGATCGAGCCGGAACTCCGGGAGGACCGCGGCGAGGTTGAGGCCGCACGGGCCGGAACCCTGCCGAAACTCGTCGGTTACGACGCGATCAGAGGCGACCTTCACGTCCACACCCGCTGGAGCGAAGGCACCCATTCCATCGAGGAGATGGCGGAGGCGGCCCGGGCGCTCGGCTACGAGTACATCGCCATCTGCGACCATGCCGAGGCCCTTCATATCGCCCGCGGCCTCTCTCCCGAACGCCTGGTCGACCAGGTGCGCGAGATCGAGCGGATCAACCGGGCTGCCGACGACGGCTTTACCGTTCTCTCCGGCACCGAGTGCAACATCGGCATGGACGGCAACATCGATCTCCCGGACAGCGTTCTTGCCGATCTCGATGTGGTCGTCGCGAGCGTCCACTCCGGGTTCAAGCAGTCCGAGGAGGAGATGACCGAACGGGTCATCGCGGCGATGGGAAACGATCACGTCACAATCATCGGCCATCCGACAGGCCGGATCCTCCTCTCGCGGGAGCCCTACCGGATCGATCTTCCCGCGGTCTTCGATGCCGCGGCGGCGCTCGGCGTCGCGATGGAGATCAACGCGTTCCCGGGAAGGCTCGACCTCTCCGACGTCAACGCCCGCCTGGCTTGCGAGCACGGCGTCTCGTTCTCGCTTGGTTCGGATGCGCACAACCGGAAGAACCTCTGTTCCATGGAGTTCGGGGTCGCGACCGCCCGGCGGGGGTGGCTGACGGCCGCCGATATCGTCAACACCCGGCCGCTTTCAGAGTTGCCACTGATCCTGAGATCGTAGGGATTACCCGGCGACCTGCTGCTCATGCGCAGCCCTGACGATATCCACGAGCCGGATATCGAACGTCAGGGGCTGCCCGGCGAGGGGGTGGTTCGCGTCCAGCGTCACGGTCGATTCCGAGACGTCGCTGATGATGACGACGGCCGCTCTGCCGTCCGGCTGCTGGACCTGGAGTTGCTGGCCCGGTTCGGGGTCGATCTCCTCGGGGAACTGTCCCCGGTCAACCGTGAGCGTCATCTCCTCGCTGCGTGGGCCGTATGCCTCTTCGGGCGGGATCGTGGCGGTCTTTGTCTCGCCCGGCTCCATCCCGATCACGGCCTTCTCGAACCCCGGGATGATCTGCCCCCCGCCGATGGTGAATTCGAGAGGTGCTCGATCGTCAGAAGTATCAAAGATCGTGCCGTCTCCGAGTTTTCCGGTGTAGTGTACCTTGACGGTATCACCTTCTTTTGCCTGGACCATACTGTTTCACCGGCGGGGTGGTGATCCCGGCTTCCTATTTATGCATGCCGGACAGGCCCGGATTGGCGGGATTCCATGAGTTCCCTGCTGTTCCGGGAGTTACCGGCTGCTCTTCCGGACTGCGTGCAGGACGCCCATCACGCCCTTCACGTCGTACCCGGGTGTCCGGTCGATTGCGAAATCATAATGCGCCCCGATGTAATCGAGGAGTGCCCTGTTCATCGGCCCGCCGATCGGGGGCATGTGGAGTTCCATCTCGATGCGGCGGACACCCTCAAGATCTCCGGGCCGGATGGACCATTCGGCCCCTTCGCAGTCGCACTTCAGGAAGTCGCACCCGCCGGCCATGGCGGCGAGGTCCCCGAGGGTATGGGTCGCCACGCTGAGGGTCTCGCGCCCCCAGGTGACCCGCATCGTGCTCCCGTCGCCGAGCGCCCCGTTGACCACCGTGACGCCGGCGTCGTTCAATCGGATGTTTTCCCGAAGAGCATCCGCGAGGACGGGCTCGACAGCCAGCACGTGCCGTGACCGCCGGGCGGCACGGATGCAGAAGGCGCCGACGTTCGCCCCGATGTCCAGAACGGTATCGTCCGGCCGGATGTCGTCGAAGTGGTACTCGCCGACGATGTAGACGGCGTCGGCCCCATCCGGCATCCTCCTGAAGGTCACGCCGTCGTGAGTGGTGACCCGGGGAGGGCAGTCCGGCATCGAGGCGTACTTTCGGTACATTGCTCCGGGTAAGGTTAGGGTCCCGGCCTATATGGGCGTTTCTCCTCCCGATTATGGCGGCGCCTCGCCTCATCGGAGCCCTTGCGCTCTCCCGTCCAGCGCTGCCCGGACGGCCCCGATTCCTGTCCCATTATTAACCTTTTTGCCATATCGTTCTCAACGGTGGATGACGTTAATCACCTTATACTGCCTCTGAACGGCCGTATCGGAATGAACCTTGATTTAATGCATCTTTTTTATATAGATATATTTATAAAATAGCACGTACAGATGCTCTACTGTAGCAAGTCTCAGCACATTCTTCCGGGGGAGAACTGCGATGGCGTACATGGACGGAATAACCTGTATCTGCGATAACGGCCGGACGCTTGAGGACCACCGGCCCATCGTCGGCGACGATGTCATCTCCGGGATCTACCGTAAAGCGGTGGCGCTCCAGGGGAAGCGGGTCCTTCACGTGAACTCGACCTACCAGAGCGGCGGCGTTGCGGAGATGATCCTCTCGCTCGTTCCGCTCATGAACGACGTCGGGATCAAGACGCAATGGAATATCCTGACCGGCGAAGGCGGCTTCTTCGCGATCACCAAGAACTTCCACAACGCGCTCCAGGGGCAGCCGATCGCCTTTTCGGACGAGGAGAAGGGTCTCTATCTCAAAACGAACCAGTCTTTCTCCGGGCAGATGGCGATCGACCACGACCTCGTCGTCATCCACGACCCGCAGCCCCTGCCCCTGATCCGGTTCTACGAGAAGACCCAGCCCTGGGTCTGGCGGTGCCACGTCGACCTCTCGAACCCGGACCCCGCCCTCTGGGAGTTCCTCAAGGGGTTCGTCCTCGACTACGACCGGATGGTGATATCGCACGAGCGGTACCGGCGCCGCGGGATGCCGATGGAGCAGTGGATCTGCCGGCCGGCGATCGACCCGCTCTCGGAGAAGAACCGCGACCTCTCCGAAGCGGAGATAGCCGGGCTCCTTGCGAAGTACGACGTCCCGATCGACAAACCGCTGATCACCCAGATCTCGCGGTTCGACAAGTGGAAGGATCCCGAAGGCGTCGTCGACGTCTTTATCGAGGTCAAAAAGCACGTCGACTGCAGGCTCGTCCTCTGCGGCAGCATGGCCCCCGACGACCCCGAAGGCTGGGCGATCTACCGGCGGGTCGAGGAGAAGGCGCGCCCCTTCATCGAATCCGGCGACGTCATCCTGATCACCGCCGAAGACCACCTGCTGGTCAATGCCCTGCAGCGGGTCTCGTGCGTCATCCTCCAGAAGTCGCTCCGCGAGGGCTTCGGCCTGACCGTCACCGAGGGGCTCTGGAAGGGGCGGCCGGTCATCGCCTCCCGCGTGGGCGGGATCCCGCTCCAGATCGAGGACGGCGAGACCGGGTTCCTCCTCGACCCGACCGACACCGAAGGGTTCGCCTGGAGGATCCGGCAGGTCCTTGAGAACCCCGAGCTCGGCGAGCGGCTCGGCCGTGCCGGCAAGGAGCACGTCCGTCAGCATTTCCTGATCACCCGGCTCCTCACCGACTACCTGGATATGCTGAGCGCTGAGCTCCTTATCCGCAATACCTGATCGGGCACCCGGATCAAAAAGAGTATACCTTCGATAACCCTGCGGGCGGGCGAGACCATGAGAGATGTCCTCGCGGGGGTGTCCGGCGATATTACGCGTGAGTCCGGGCACCCGGTTTTTTTCCGCAGGGGGCGCTTCGGGTCCGACTGCCCCGTCGCGCCCCCTGATGCAGGGCGGATGGCACAGATGGCCGGCTGAACCCGGGCAGGAGTTTGCAGCACGCTTCTCTGTTATGGTATTGTGAGCCTGCGGATCACAGGACAACCATATATGGGTATTTTCAATGGCGATGAGACTCCGGAAGATTCAAGGATTGGACCTACACCGGTTGACGCAACCACCCCCCCAACGATGACAAAATACGCATCAAGGTATATAGTTGTTTCTCTCCCGAGAGTCCGGGTCCTGCTCACCTGGAGAACCCCCGGCTTCCCGGGTTCTCGTCCGGCGTTCGTGCCGGCCCGGAGAGATTGAGGTCCCGGTATACGGCAAACCGTTCCGGGTGATCGGGGGTTCTGGCTCCACGCCCCGGCTCCGTAAGAATAGACGTTCGGGCCGGCCTGCAGTAACTTACCGCTCGCCCGGTGCTCCGACGACCTCGATCGGCTGGGTCAGCCTGACCCGTGCGATAGTCTTTCCTTTCATCCCCTCGATGACCTGCTCGACGAGCTCAAGAGGCACGTCGACGGTGGAGTGCCTGTCGTAGATGTTAATTGCACCGATAGCGTTGCCGGGGATCCCGGTCTCGCCCGCGAGCGCTCCGACGATGTCCTTCGGCCGGATCTGGTGCTCTCTCCCGGCCGGGATTTTGAGGAGAGCCAGCCCCTGGGCCGGCCGGATCTCCTGCGGCAGGCCCTGACCCCGTTCGCCCACGCCGAGTTCCAGTTTCAGGAGGGCGGCGGCAACCTCAAGCGCCGTGTAGTCCCCGGTGATGATGCGGTCGACCAGATTCTCGTAGTGGTCGAGGCTGCCCTCGTCTATGACGTGCTGCACCCGCTCGATCAGTTTTCGCGTCCGGCTCTCCTCGACGTCGCCCTGTGTCGGGAGCGGGATGCGGGCGATCTTGATCCGGGTGTAGTCCTGGATCGTCCGGAGTTTGAAGTATTCTTTCGGGCCCACGAACGTGACGGCCCGTCCGGTCCGTCCTGCCCGTGCAGTCCGGCCGATCCTGTGGATGTAGTACTCGATATCCTGCGGGACGTCGTAGTTGATGACCAGGTCGACGTCCTCGACGTCGATACCCCGTGCGGCGACATCGGTTGCCACCAGCATATCGATGCTCCCGGCGCGGAATTTTGCCATCACCCGGTCCCGGAGGACCTGCTTCATGTCGCCGTGAAGACCCTCGGCGAAGTAGCCCCGGGCCTGGAGGTGGGTGGTCAGTTCGTCGACGCCCCTCTTGGTGTTGGAGAAGATCAGGGTCAGTTCCGGGTCGTAGAGGTCGAGCAGCCGGGAGAGGATCTCGAGTTTGTCCCGGCTCCGCACCTCAAGGTAGAGCTGCTCGATCTGCGGGACGGTCACTTCCCGGCGTGCGACCGATATGAACTCGGGGTTCTTCTGGAACCGCCTTGAGATCTCGAGGATGGGTTTTGGGAGGGTGGCCGAGAAGAGGACTGTCTGGCGGTCCTGCGGGGTCTCGTCGAGGATCTTCTCGATGTCCTCACGGAACCCCATATCCAGCATCTGGTCCGCTTCATCGAGGACGACCAGGTGCACTCCGCCAAACGCGAGGGTCCCCCGGTCGAGGTGGTCGAGCACCCGCCCGGGTGTCCCGACGATGATCTGGACGCCGCGTTGCAGTCCCCGGAACTGCCGGTCGATCGGCTGGCCGCCGTAGATCGGGAGGATGTTGATGCCCCGGTGATGCTTCGCCAGGCGGGCGAACTCCTCGGCGGTCTGGATGGCGAGTTCCCGGGTGGGGGAGAGGACGAGGACCTGCGTCGCCCGGCTATCGGGGTCGACACGCTCGATCGCCGGGACGCCGAACGCTGCCGTCTTTCCGGTCCCGGTCTGGGCCTGACCGGTCACGTCGCGCCCTTCGAGAATCAAGGGTATTGTGCGTACCTGGATGGGCGTCGGCTCCTCAAAGCCCATATCTTCTATCGCCCGGAGCATCTTCTCCGAGATATTGAATTCCTTGAAGGTGATATTGTTCTCCATTCGTTCACCTCTTGGTGCTGATACCTCTTTATATGTCGCATCCGCACGGCGCTCCCCGGCCCTGCCCTGCAACACATATCCGTTCTGCAGGCGAAGATACCGGCATGGATTCTCTCAGTGCCGCGAGCGTTGCGGGGGTCTACGGCAGGTATTCCGCCGGTCGGCCGGACCTCTACGGGATTCTCCTGCCCGAACTCCTGCCGCACGACGCCTGCGGGGCCGCGGATCGCAGGCCCGGCCGCGTGAAGGTTCTCTTCATCGCCGAGTCCCCGCCCTGGGCCGCCGGACGGCGCGAGGTCGCCGGGCCCGCAGACTGTCGGCGGCCCGACTACCCCTACTTCTGGAACGACCGCTACGATGCCGCGCCCCGCCGGGCGCCGCTCTCCGGCAGGTTTGCGGAGAACCTCTTCGCTCTGCTCGACCTTGAGGGCCAATCGCGCCGGGAGAATCTCGACCTCTTCACCGGGCAGGGCTGTTATCTCGTCGACACGGTCCGGTGCGTCTACCGGAAGAACCGGAAGGCGTCTATCCCGGCCGACCTCGTCCGGCTGAGCGCCCGGGGGATCCTCGGGCCCGAGATCGCCGCCCTTGCCCCGGAATGCGTCGTCGCTCTCGGGAATACGGCGCTCACCGGGCTCCGGGAGATCGAGCCCTACGCGGGCGCTCTTGCCGGTGCCGGGATCACGGCGATCTCCCGGGAGGCACGCTTTGAGGAGAGCCGCCTCCTCTGTCTGCCCTACCCCGGCTGGCGCAACCGGCGTTTCCTGGACCTGATCGAGGCAGGATTTGCGGCCGTCCGGGACCGGGTGTCGTGACGGACCGGCCTGGATATCTCCGGGCGCAGTGCCGTCTACCCTGCGAGTCTCTTCCTCCCTTCCTCGTACATCCTCTCCTTCTGCCGGCGGAGATCTGCGGCTTTTTTCTGCTCTTCGGCACTCCCTGTCTCCGGGATCGTGACCTTCTGCGCTGCCTGCTCCAGTTCCCGGGAGCTCAGATACCCCGAGGACTTCATCTTCTCCCGGTCCTCCCGGTACTCCTCCTCGACCTGCTGCCGGTGTGTCTCTGCAAGGGATCGGCCGGCCTCTCCGCTCAACGGGATCTCTTTTCCGCGGGCTTCGGCGACCTTCTTTAACCGCACCTCAAGAACCCCGTTCTTGAAGGTGGCGCGGGCCTCCTCGTCCCGGACGTCGGTGGGGAGGGTGACCGTCCGGGCGATCGCGCCGACCCTCCGCTCCCGCAGGTGATACCCGGCCTGCTCCTCCTCTCTTGCCTCCTCCCGCCGGGCGGCGATCCGGAGCGTCCGCGCATCAAGGAGCCGGACGGTGATCCCCTCCCGCTCGACGCCGGGGAGGTCGGCGACGACCACGACGTCCGACTCGTGTTCGACGACGTCGACCGTCGCCCCGGCCCCGCCGACGAAAGGCGCCTGCTGGGCGGCACCCGAGAGGCGCTCCATCACCTCCGAAAACTGTCTCTGCATGCCTGCGATCGTATCCTCGATCTCGCTCCAGGGCCCGCGGGCCGATCCTCTCCATGCCATGGTTCCTCTCTCCTGCCTGTTGGCGATCCCCGGTTGGGAGCATTTCATATATATGTTGCTGTGCGGGGCGGCGGCGTGCGGAAGCAGGCCGCTTGTGCAGATCGGGGGTGAGCCGGCATTTTTTCTCCCGCTCCCGGGGTTGATATGGAGGCGAACGTGGCCGGGGTTCTGGCGAGGCTTGAGGCTATCAGGGCTGCCGCCCGGTAGTGCGGCCGGGACAGGTGAGTTCGCAGGCCCGGCAGTGGTCGATCGCCCCTCTCCCGGAGGCCTTATCGGCGTCCATCCGCGCCAGGCACCGCTCCCGGCTGAACCTCCCGGTAACAAAGGAACCCATCGGGCAGGCGGCGACGCAGCAGCCCTCGCACCCGGCGCAGGAGGGTTCTTCCCCGGGAAGGTCCCCGCCGGGAGAGTCCAGGTCCGTCCAGACCGCCCGGAACCGGACGCGCGGCCCGTGGCGGGGGACGATGACGAGGTTGTTCCTCCCCATCCGCCCGAGGCCCGCCATGCAGGCTGCGTCCTTGAGGTAGATCCCGCCTTCCTGGAGCCGGTAGGGGATGAGCCGGCTCCGGATCCCGTACTCTTCCTCGAACCAGCGGGCGAGGGCCTTCCCGATCCCGGCGAGGATCCGGTCGCCGGGGGTCCCCCGGCCCACCTCCCAGAGGTCGAGTTCGGGGTGCTCCGGGTCATGGTAGAGGCCGAGGACGATGTAGGTCCCGCGGTCCGCCTGCGAGCCCCGGTGCCAGTCCGCGACCGCCGAAGGGCAGTCGACGAGCCTCGCCGCCGCCACGGCGCCCGCCACGTCCGCCCCGAGCTCGCGGGCCTTATCGAGGGCAGCACTGATGATCTCCCCATCATCGGGCATGGTAGAGGGTATGAGCCGGGTGGTGAAGAACGATCCGGTTGTTCGCCTCTCACTCCAGATACGGCAGGATCGGTTCCGGGAGCCTCTGTCCCTCGCCGAAGAGCGCTCCGGTCTTCCCGTAAGTTGCTGAAGATTCCGATGCCACCGGGGATACGTATACTAGAGAGAACGGTGCATATCCCGATCAGGAATGGACGGAGCCACTCTGCAGCCCGGTGGGGAATGTGCGAGGGTTATCGATATTCTCCGGGGAGAAAAGGCGTACCTGGAGGAGACCTATCGTGTCCGATCTATCGGCGTCTTCGGTTCGTGTCGGCGCGGCGAGGAGTACGGAGGAAGCGACGTGGACATCCTGGTCGAGTTCTCCGAGGTGCCGGGGATCTTCGGGTTTCTCGAGGCTTCGAGCGGTATCTCTCCGAACGTATCGGGAGGCCGGTGGATCTGGTCGAGAAGAGCACGCTCAAACCCCGTATCGGCCACCGTGTCGCAAAAGAGGTTCTCTACGTATGGACGGCCCCGCGAAGCACCCTTGACTACCTGGACGATATCCTTGATGCCGTCGACAAGATCGAGATCTTCACCCGGGGTATGTCATATGAGGAGTTCCTCGAGGGCGATAAGACTGTTTATGCCGTCACCCGGGCGCTGGAAGTGATCGGTGAGGCAAATGTATCCCCCGCCAGGTCCGAGAGAACTACCCTGAGTATCCCTGGAGTGAGATGGCTGGCATGCGCGACAAACTGATCCATGCCTACTTCGGAATCAACACCGTTGAATGGCGGAGGCGCCCGGCGGGCTCAGACCGGAGCGTCGGGCCTCTCCAGTACGTAGGCGATCGTCCCCTCCTCAAACCCCTCCCCGGCGGGGGCTTTGCCCGCACACACAAACCCGTTCTTCTCGAGCACCCTTATGGAGCCGGCGAGGAGGCGATCCCCCCGCTCCCGACGAGCATCCGGCCGCCCTCCGCGGGGTCGTCCCGGACCCAGTACCAGGAGATGAAGAGCGGGTCGGCGTTCCCGGCGGCCATCCGGATGAACTCGGTGATGGTCGCATCGTCGAGGAGCGGGGGCGGCCACGAGCCGGGAACGGCGGCGTCGAGAAGGCGGGCGAGTTCCCGGCGGTCGTTGCGGTCGGCCTTCAGGATCTCAAGCGTTGCGGGGATCAGGTCGAGGCGTCCGGTATGGATGCGGAGGGGTTTCATCGGGGTGGCTCCTGGTTGATGAGTATGATCGGTTTTGGTGGGTTGGTCTTATCCGTTGCGGATTCCGGCATGTCCGGGAACGGCCGCGACCCTGCAGCGGGCTTCCGGCCTCTCTCACCTGTCGGTCCCGTTGCCCGCCTCCGCACGCCTTTCGAGATTCCGGCAGTCCTCAGTTATCGCTGGCATCCGGCTCGCCCGTTCCTCGAACAACGCCGTCGCCTCTCCTGATAGGCTATACCGGACTCCCCCGCCCGTCTCCTCCCGAAGGACGATCCCGTCGGCCTGCAGGCGCCGCATGTGCCACGAGACCGACGAGGCGGTGATCCCGACCCGTTGTGCAAGTTCCCGCCTTGATGCCCCCGGACTCTCCAGCAGAATGGCGAGGAGTTCTCGCCTGCTCCGGTTCCGGAGGTGGATGAGCACCTTCGCCTCGAGCGGCGTGTACCTATGCCGGTTCTCGAAGTACCCCGTCTGCCCTTCGACGGCGGCGGTGGCGATCATACCGAACTCCTGCAGTCTTCCGAGATGGTACCTCAGGGTCCCCCGGTTTACCCCGAGGTCCCGGACGAGGGTGCCGAGGCGGATCCCGGGGTGGGCGCAGATGTGGTCGTAGATCGCCGTCCGGGTCTCGTGTTCGAGTGCGGCGCGTTTTGCGATGCGGCGGTAGCCGAAGAAGAGCCAGACGTTTAAGAGGACCAGGATGTTGAAGGCGACCAGAAGTTCCGGGGCGGTCCCGATGAGGAGGTCGGCGATCAGGACCTGGATCGGGACCTGCCACCACTCGATGGGTGTCAGGTCCAGCGGCGGGCGGTCGGGCACGTAGTCGCCGGCCGGCTCGACCGTATAGCCGGCGGCCGCAGAGGCGGGAAGCGCTGCAAGGAGAGCAATCAGGAGGAGAGCAGCCGGCCAGCGTCGCATGCTACAGGAGTGGGGCTCCGGCACCTTGACCTTTGCGTTTTGCCGGCGGCCATCACCGCCCGGCTACGGGGAAACCGGGGCTTGTAGGTAGACGGCCGGCACAGAAACCGTATATAATCTTGCGTCCCAACTTCCACCATGAAGGACCGGTGGCTTGTGCTCGGCATCGCCGTCGTGGTGGTCTTCGCCCTCTGGCGTGCCTCCTACGTCCCGCCCGGCTACGAGACGATCGACTACGAGACCGTCCCGGTCCTCCCGGTGGAGTGGTACAATCCCCCGATCCTCGAGATCTGGGGGGCGATGGAAGAGCAGATCCCGTTCGACAACCGGACGGCGAAGTCGCCGATGCTCGTCATGGACTTCGATGCGAACGGCTCGTTCACCTACATCCAGTTCGGGTTCTTCGCCGATATGGAGGGCGATCCCTGGGTCCACTCCGCCTTCGTCCTCAGAAACGGGAGCGCCTACCTCTCGTCCCAGCGGCTCGATCACCGCCCTCCTCACGCCCACCCGCTCGGAGCCCTTGCCGCCGTCGACGACATCCCGTTCGATGAGCTCTCATACGGCAAGGGAATGAGCCTGAAGGTCTTTTACCACGAGCAGAACCGGACCTACGACGACACCTACAACAACATCTACGCAATCGAGAACGGCACCCTCCGGCCGCTGGAGTTCATCTCCTTTGCCACCACGGAGGTCTGGCACACCATCGAGATCTACCCCGTTGACCCGCCGGACGAAAACCGGACGCCGACCGCCATCGACCAGGATCCCCGGGCGCTGGTCGTCTTTCCTCCGCGGGAGATCGGACTGGCGGAGAGGGTTGTGTATGCGTGACCGACCGGCCGTTCCTCCGGGGAGCCGGGCCACGGGGCGGATGATGCCGGGGTTCCTCTCCGTCACCTCACCGAAGCAGTACGAGACGGTATGGAGCGATCTCGTCCCGCCCGAGGTCACGGTCGCCGGCAGGGCCGAGGCCTCGAACGGGATACGGGACGTGGTGGTCGAGAGCAGCGCAGGTACGGTCTCGTGCGGGAACGCGACCGATTTCTCCTGCACCGTCCCGGTCGCGGAGGGGAACGAGACGATCACCGTGACCCTGATCGATAACCTGGGAAAGACCTCTGAAGCGGTGCTCGCCGTCTCCGTCAACGTCGATATCCCGCCGCCGCCGTGGATCCACGTGATCGGGACGGTGAAGGACGTCGACGGCCGTCCGGTCCCGGACGCAACCGTGAGGTTCGAGTCAGTCCTCCCGCTCGCCTGGGGACCGCGTCCCGTGACGACCGGGACCGCCGGCGACGGCGGCTACCTGGTCGAGAACGCGTTCGGCTACGGACAGACCGTCTCGGTCGAGAAGGAGGGCTACCTCCCCCTGCACCGGGAGGTCGTCTTCGAGAACATCACCAACCGGCTCGACCTGGAACTGGAGCCGGAGCCGCCGCAGGCCCGGACCGCGCCCGGGTTCTCCGCCGGGATGGGTATCCTTGCGCTCGCGGGAGGGCGGCTCGCCGCTCGTGCGGGGCGGAGGCGCGAGGGGTGAATCGCGCATACCTATTCGGGGCGGTGGCTCTCGCAGCGCTGTTGGCGTTCGCGTTCCTCATTCCTCCGGTTCAACTGACCGAATACGATGCCACCGGCGATGAATTCAGGAAGACGGCAATATTTCTGCATGACGACAGGGAGGTCTTCCCCGTATCGGTGCTTCATGAACCGCTCCCGGCTTCCGGCCGGGCACGACTGGTTGTCGAACTCGGGGATCGTGCAGGGATACGTATCGAGAGCGTGACGATCGGCATCCGGGGTTCCACGGAGGCATACCTGGAGGCTCTCGGCGGCGATTCGCCGGCCATCCGTTTTCAGCGCGCAACCGACGGCGGATACGGGAGCATTCTTGAGATCCCGGATACGGGGGTTCAGGGCAACGGGGCGATGATGATCCCGTTCCTCCTCCAATCTTATGGGGAGGGGACGGAGAGCCTGACGATTGATATCGAGGCGCGGCTTTCGGAGACGGGTTTCCCGTGGCGCCGCTACGAGGCCCGGCACAGATTCGAAGTCTGACTGCTGATCTGCAGGGTAGACGGACGGCACAGAAAAGATATATAGCGCCCTCCCCCATCGCTCATTAATAGGCCTTCCGTTCTGCCGGCAGACGTGCCGGAGCGGCGTTTGACGAAATCGGAAGGCCGGAGTGTTCCCATGAAGCATCTTCACGTTATCCTCATCCTCTGCCTCCTCCTCCTCCCGGCGGCGGCTGCAGAGACCCCCCGCCCGGCCGAAAGCCCGGTGGAGGCGCCCGTCGACCGGCTTGAGATCGACGACGCGGTGAAGCAGGCGTCGCCCTACTACTACGTCATGCTCGTCGGGACCGACGATGAGCGGGAGAACCTGCTCGGCTACATCGATCGCTCCCCTCGCTCCGCCGAAGAGAAAGAAGCGATGAAGGAGTCTCTCGGGGAGATCTGGCAGAGATACCCGGTGGTGCACGAGACCGAAGGCTCGGTGACCCGGATCGGGTTTGACCCGACGGCGGGGGAGAACCCGGTCCTGACCGATGAGGAGAACGCCCTGCTCGCTGATATCTCCCGGGCCATGGCGGAGGCGTTTGCCGCCACGCCCACGGGCACGCAGGCAACCTGGTATGACCTCTCCGTCTGGCTGATCAAGACGGACGGGCAGGGGAACGAGGTCTGGAACCGGACCTACCCCGGCGGGGATAGTGCGGACGTCGCGGCGGTGCTCCAGGCGGACGACGGGGGATACCTGATCGCCGGAAACACCGGGTTCCGTGACGCCCTGCTGATCCGGACGGACGCCGCGGGCAACGAAGTCTGGAGAAAGACCTACGGCGGGCCGGACTGGGACACCGTACGTGCCATGGTCGCGGCCGGTGATGGAACCTACGTCGTCGCCGGGAGCACCGGCTGGACGCCGGAGAAGGATACGCGGAGTGCCTGGCTCTTTGAGGTCGCTCCGGACGGCCGGGAGGTCTGGAGCCGGACATTTCCCGGCGACGGGCTCTTCTCGACGGTCGACCGAACCGGCGACGGCGGGTTCATCCTCGGCGGGAATCGGCACATCGGGACCGATGATGCATGGCTGGTCAGGGTCGACCGGGACGGGAGAGAGGAGTGGAGCCGGTCCATCGGCGGCAATGCCTCCGGGATCGTGGACGGTGTCATATCGACCCCGGTCGACGGGGGCTATCTCGCCGCGGTGAGGAACCCCTGGGAAACGGCACGTTTCGGAACCGTGCCCATCCGGGTGTTTAAGACCGATCCGACGGGGGAAACTCTCTGGACAAGGACGGTTGATGAGCTGGACGGCGGCACCCGTGCGGTTCTTCTCGAGGTGCCCGGCGGAGGCGCCGTCGCCTACCTTGTCGCCGGCGGGGCGTTCCCCCCCGGAAGCGACCTCCCCGGCCCCTGCCTCATCAAGACCGGCGGGACCGGAAGCGTCGCCTGGACCGTGATGCCGGAGATTCCCGGCGGCGCCCTGCTGGTCACATCGGCGGTCGCGTCGTCTCCGGGGCGGTATGCATTTACCGGCGCGGTCTACGCCGGCGGGCCGCACGACGGGTGGCTGGTGCTCCTGGATCATACGGGGAACGTTACCGCCGCCCGTTCGTTTGGCGGTGATGCGACCGACGACATCTCGGCTCTTGCGGCGACGGACGACGGCGGCTACGTCCTCGCCGGGACGACCCGGTCGTTTGGGGAGAATGGGTGGACGGCGCCCGCCCAAGCCCCGGGGTTCGGGGCGCTCGCGGCGATGGCCGCCTGCGGTATCGGGGTCCTCTGCCGCGGGGTGAGGCGGGGATGAAGCCCGGCCAGCTCATCGCCTCGAGTGCGGTCTTCTTCTTCCTCTGGGCGACGATGGCGGTGACGCTTGCAACCCGCGGGGCCGTCGGTTCACGGACCGTCGTATTCGCGCTATCGCTCATCTCGCTCGCCGGGTCCGTCGAGTTCCTGCGGGCGATGCAGCAGGAGTCGCCCCGGTGGCGCCGGGGCATACCGTTTGTCGCCGTCTGCGCCGCTCTTGTCCTCTGGACGGGGGTCGTGGCGTGGGCTGTGCCGTACTATCTCGCGGATCCCGCGTTCCTGATGATGTTCCTGCTCCCCCCGGCCGCGGCGCTGCTCCTCTCCTCCTTCCCGGACGGCTGCCGGGACGGGGTGCGGATGCCGATCATTGTCGTCGCGGTAATCGGCATCGTCTCGCTCTTCCTGGCCTTTAATGCGTTCCTGAAGGTCATCCCCTCGCCCGTACCCGCACCGGGCGTCATGGAGTTTGTCGGACCTCTCTATGCCCTCCTCCTCATGCCGCTCGTCGGGCTGCTCCTTATCCTGGCGGGGGTGGCCTGCCGATGAAGCCTCTGGCGCTCGCGCTCCTCCTCCTCCTCGCCTGGACCGCCGGGTGCATCGGCACCGCTGCAGACCCGCCGGCGGCGGACGAGATCGCCGCCCGGTTCGTCGCGGCGGAGGAGCGGACGGAGGAGTTCACCGCCACCGTAGCGATAACGGCCGGTTCCGAGAGCGTCACCGCGAGGCTGCTCCGGAAAGGTCCCGACTGTTACCGGCTGGAATACCTAAAACCCGCGGACCTCGCCGGGACGGTGACGCTCTCGAACGGCACGCGGAAGTGGCGCTACGACCCGGCGACGCAGACCGCGCTGACGGTCGCCGGACCGTATATGACATCCGCCTTCTCCGACCCCCCGTACCCCGGCTGGGCAGAGGAGGTCAGGGGGTATGCCGGAATAGTCGCGGAGTCGCTTGCGGAGCAGAATGCCTCCTACCGGGGCAGCGAATCTGTCGGCGGCCGCACCGCCCATATCCTGGAGGTTGCCGGGGAAGCGAAGATCTTTGAGGCCCCAACCCGGAACCGGGAGGGAGTGTACCGCCTCAGGGCACGGATCGACGCAGAGACCTGGCTCCTCCTCGGCGTGGAGATGTACGGCAGCGGGGGCGACCCGGTCCTCTCTGCCGAATTTACCGATCCCGTGGCGAACACCGGGCTCCCGGACGACCTCTTCACCTTCGACCCGCCGGCAGGCGTCGAGGTCCGGCCGATGCCGACGGCCGCGCTCACGCCGCTCTTCCTATGGAGCATCGACGACGCCCGGCGTTACGGTGTGGAAGTGCCGTCCTCCCTCCCGGAGGGTTATGTCTTTAACGAAGGGGCGGTCCTCCCCGGTGCCTACACGGTGCTCCGGTTCACGGACGGCACGGGCGACCTGGAGGTCATGCAGCGGCTCTACGACCCCTATCGGGAAGAACCGGTCCTCCCCGGCACGCCTGAGACGATGCTCCTCGCCGGCGGCCGGGAGGCCGAATACGTCTCCGCCGACGGGCGGGACCAGGTCCGCTGGCGTGACGGCGAATACTCCTACCGGATCACGAGCGGCATGCTCGGGAGAGACGAACTCGTACGGGTGGCGGAATCGGTCGCTATATAGTGCGTGGGTCCTGGTGTAAAAATTCCCCTGCATTATTCAGGATCCTGCCCTGTTGCCGGAGCGTGGAGTTGCGGTTGCGGCGGACGCGGGCGCTCCGACCGAAGCAAGATACCCGGGCAGTAGTTCTATTTTGGTGATATAATTGCATAAATACGTTCGTTCTCCTCAGGAACAAATAGGAGAAGTAATGTAGGAGTTCAGAGGAATAACTACCTGACTCCAATGGAAATCTCCCACGGCATCGAGCTGTTCCTCCGCCTATTTCTTGCATATTTAGTGGTGGAGTTTCTTCTCCGGCCCGCACCTCCGACGAAGGATCGATCCGGGAACGGCTGGCGCTCCGGGCCCCTGGCATACCATGCCTTCACGGCAGGATTGCTGACGTTCCTCTTTACCAGCCTCTGGAACATCACATTCGTCCTGAGAGACCCGTCGTCGCTTCCCGGGCTTCTCCTGCAATTCCGAGACGCGCTGCTGTACGCCTTTGTCCTTGTTACGGTAGCGCATTTCGTCATCGACGGCATGCTGCCCGACCTGGTGGTGGGCATTCGAAAGAGGATGGCCCGCGGGCGAGATCCGGATGATAAGGATGGAATGCCTGAACCTGCAGGGTGGCTTTTTATCGCCCACCTGGCGGTTCTCTTCATCGTTCTGGCGCTGCTCTCTCCACAGACTCCAGCCCCCTACCCGTGCGGCAGCCCGGTCGAGATTATCCGGATCTGGATCGTCGTTACCGCATTCCTTTTGGTCCTTCAGCCCGGCGGGATCCTGGTCGGCAGCGTCATCCGGTTCTGGCGAAAAGATATGGACGCTTCAAGAGAGGACGGACTGGATCACGCGGGCCGTCTGATCGGATATGTCGAGCGGGTCCTGATCGTGACGTTCATCCTGGTGAACGAGTACACGGCCATCGGATTCCTCATAGCAGCAAAGGGGCTTTTCAGGATTAATGACACGAAGAGGTCGGAGTACATCATCGTAGGAACGATGGTGAGCTTCGCGGTTGCGGTCCTTATCGGGGCGGCTGCCGGTTACCTGGTATGCCAGGGCGGGATTGAGCAGCTCATCGGGTATTTGTCGGAGTTCCTTCAACTGTCCAGGATGTGAATTGTCCGATTCAACCTGATCGTGGAGTCGCCGGGCGCGGATGCCTGGAATATACATGAAGATACCTGTGCGTCCCTTTATGAGTAAATATCTACATGAGTTTCATATATAAGTTAAAAGACTCATATTATGATATTATAAGGGAAAATATTCATATCGGATTGCCGACAACAAACCTTGAAGAGGAGGCGACGGTAGCGCCATGACTGAAAGAAAAATTTACGCAGTCCTCACGGGGGATCTGGTCCGTTCCCGCGATATCAAAAGTGCATACGGTGAAGAGTGCATACGCCGCCTGAAGGATACACTGGGAGATATCGGGAAAGACTACATAGCGCCGTTCTCGATATTCCGCGGAGACAGCTTTCAGGGCGTTTCCTCAAACCCGGAGGAAGCGCTCGAGGATGCAGTTCTCCTGCGCCTCAAGCTCATTGCCGGGTTCGACCGCGACAACAGCGCTCTCCGGATGGATGCACGGATTGCAGTCGGGATTGGAACCGCCCGCCACCTGCCGGCAGATGGTTCGGCCGGCGAAGGGGACGGCGAGGCATTCCGGCTCTCCGGCCTCGAGCTGGATGGCATGAAGGAGGCCGGGCGCGGTATCATCGTGAAGACACCCTGGGCGAGCGTCAACACGACGCTGTCGATCTTCTGCAGCGTCCTGGACATGATGATTGACGGGTATACGAAGAGGCAGGCCGAAGCCGTGATGCTGGCGCTCGAGGGGCTCACGCAGAAGGAGATCGGGGGCCGCGTCGGCACAAGCCAGTCCGCGGTGTCCTACCGCCTCAGGGGGACGGGTTACGATGTCATTTTGAAGATCATCGAATGGTATCGGTTGCAGGTCCGGGAACGGATCGAACCCGCGGAAAAGATAGGCGCGTGACGGGGCCGGGCCGTTCGCTACCGTGACGGCCGCAGGAAACATCCCACAACGCCGGCCGTTACGGGCCGCCGCTGCCCCCGCGCTCTTCCCTGACCGATTGAAACTGGATCCGGAAGAGTGATCCCGAAGGAACGGTACAGATCGGTTGTAGGCAGGTTACGCGAAACGACCGCACGAGGCCTCATCATTGCTGCCATCGTGCTCGGCTCCTTTATGGGGGCCCGGACTCGAGCATCGTCATCCTCTCCCTCACCACGGTCTCCCGGCATTTCGATGTGGGGGCCAGCGAGGCTTCCTGGGTCCTGATGATCTACCTGCTTGCCGTCACCGGGCTCTTGATCCCGTTCGGGCGCCTCGGGGACGTGATGGGGAGAAAAACATCTTCGTTGCGGGGTTTGCCCTCTTCACCGCGAGCTCGTTCTTCTGCGGTGCGTCGCCGGGTTTTCTCTGGCTCATCCTGTTCCGTGCCCTGCAGGGGATCGGGGGCGCGATGATCACGGCAACGGGTCCTGCGCTTCTCTTGGTCTCGCTCCCGGAGCAGGTCAGGGGGAGGGCGCTCGGCTACTTCTCCGCGGCAAACGCCCGCGGCCTTGCCGCGGGGTTCGGCCTCGGCGGTGTCATCCTCCACCTCCTCTCGTGGGAGTGGATCTTTTACCTCAACGTGCCGGTGGGGATCTGTGCTGTCGCCATCGCGTATCTCGTTATCCCCGGGATGCCGGTTGGTGTATGACGCAGGGGGAGTTCGATTTTACGGGAGCATTGCTGGCTGTCCTCGCCGCGGGGCTCTTCACCGCCGCGATGCTCAACCGGCTCGTGCTGTCGGGGATGACCTCCCTCGTCCCGATGTACCTTGAGCTGGTCAAAGGGCGCCTTTCCCTGGACCTCCTTGATCGAGATGAAGTAGTTACCGGGCGAGACCTCGACGGGCACGGGGGATCTCGACGGATCCCTGGTTCTACATCCCAACCAGCGAAGCATTCGAGACTCCAGGAACGGTAAACGACCTGCATCATCTCGGCGGATGCGACCTACGGTGCCCGAGAGATTGGTCCGTACACTGAAATCAGGGAATTAGAAGTAGCATCCCGGTCAACCGGAGAGCCCGGAAACACCCCGGGCGGGGAAGGTCAATCCGGTTTTATCCGGAGGTCTACAAGAAGCGCACAGCGGTTGAACGCTTCTCCAACCGGATAGAGGTGGTTAAGAAGATTGTTCAATGATACGAGCGGTATGCGCGCTCATTCCCCGGACCGGTTCTCCCGGCATGCGGCATCATGATTGGGCGGGTATCGGGATGACCCCCCCTACTCGACGGGGCTCTCTATGCGCCGTTTCGCACGATGCCGCACCTAGAGATTGCAACGCATGGACAAAGTCTGCTCTACATCTCTTGCAGACATACATATTCGTATCAAGGTCCAATTCCCCCAGGT
>OFEK01000803.1_pt1 | contig 26690 bp, 24 predicted proteins | sample 1521131 | NCBI WGS metagenome assembly OFEK01 (sample SAMN05720209, study PRJEB24109) | activated sludge metagenome | isolation source: Anaerobic digester | place: China | collected 2015-12-16
GCGGCGTTCCCTTTCTGATGATCGGCGAAAAAATGCCTTCGACCGGAAATCCCATCGGGCCCTCAGAGACTACTGACGGGCCAAACGAATAGGGCGTTATATCGACCAGAACTCTGCCTTCATCGCGCCCGCTGAGTCTCGAAGCCATAATGCCTGCACCGCTTGCCACGGCGAGGTCCGGGTGGACATCCTGACGTGGGCATTTGCCAAGCATTTCTTCGAGACGACTCAAAATCATCGGCGTTCTGGTCATGCCGCCCACCGGAATAACGGCATCGAGTTCAGAAGCTTTTCTACCGGAATCCTGGAGAGCGATGACAACGCTTTCAAATGTTTTTTCAACAAGCGGATAAATGAGTTCTTCGTAGCGCGTCCGCGATATTTCCATCGAAAAATGAACCGGAACCCCATTCCGTTCCATCAGGTTTTCTTCGATAATTTTGGCAAATGGAGCGCTGCTCAATTCATGCTTGGCATTTATGGCAGCCCGGGCAAGCCTGCTCATCACCAGCCGGTTGCCGCGAACATCAGGGTTTCCATCGCGAATTAGGGTTTCAACAATTTCATTGAGCAGCAGGCGATCGAAATCATCGCCACCCAGCATCGGGTTACCATGGCTGGCCAGGACTTCGGTCACCCCGTCCTGGGTTTCAACGATTGAAACGTCGAAGGTGCCGCCACCCAGATCGTATACCAGCACCAGACGCCTTTTTCCCGGCTCGGCAGCATATGCGAGTGAAGCGGCAGTCGGCTCGTTGATGATACGCTCGACCTTGAAACCGGCAATAACGCCGGCATCATGTGTTGCCTGGCGCTGGGCATCTGAAAAATAGGCCGGTACAGTGATTACGGCGCGGTTTACCGACTGCTGCAAAAAAGCCTCGGCCCGCGACTTCAGCTCGCGCAGAATCATGGCCGAAATTTCCTGGGGCTGCAGATTTCTATTGCCAAGGCGAATCGGCTCGTTGCGCCCCATAAGACGCTTGACCGAAGCCACGGTATGCTCCGGGTAAAGGGCGCTCTGATTTCGGGCTGGAGTGCCGACCAGAAGGTTGCCGTCGGGCGCGAGACCAACAACCGAGGGCATGATTGCTTCGCCGTTGAACTGAATCACCTCGACCTTGCCGTTGTAAAAAACCGCCACTTCTGAATTGGTTGTACCGAGGTCTATACCAACAATAATATCAGATGCCTGCATTGCGTTTTGCCATTTCATTTCGCAACCTCAACTTCTGCATACCGCCATACCTGTTCGAAGCGAAAATAGCCGCTGCGCACCACGCAGGTGACTTCACCGGCCGGCTTGCCCGACGATTCATTCAAAATTGCTGCCCGCATTTTTGCGGGGTCAAACCTGTCACCGACATTGCCGAAACGACGCAGACCGCAGCTTGCAAGAGCCGAATCAAAGCGTTCCAGGCTTAGTTCAAGCCCCTGAACTATTGTCTGCAGCATTGCTTTTTCGCCTGAAATGCGGCGAAAAAAGCCATAACCTGTCAGTCGCGTTCGAAGCTGCTGAACCGTCTGGTAGAGGCGATCGTGCACTTCGACAAAATGGCCGATGAGCTCGCCCTGCGCCTCATGGCGGCCTTCAGACCAGGAGTTTCTACCGCTGTTATCCGGGAGTTCGGTCGAATTGACGGGTTCTGCAACGGCTCTGTCAAGATGATCACGCAGAGTGGCAATTTCGTCGTTCAGCTTTCGGTATCCCCGGGTCTGCAGGCGAAATTCTTCAGTAAGAGCTGTGACTGCGCCGCAGAGCGAAAAAAGATCTGGCACTCTTATGCGCTCCGGCATATCAACTGGGTTCAGTTCAGCCGGCGATTCATCTATCAACTCATCAACCCAGCCATCAATTTGCTCAAGGAGCAGGGCTCTCAAACTGGCTTTTTTTTCAGCGAGGCTTTCCATGGTATTCTGCCCTCTATTTGCTATGACCAGCTTTAATCAGATCAAGCCAGAGCTTTGGCCCAACAGCGCAGTGACGGCCATTCTGGGCGAATCGCGAAACAATATCAGCTTTTTCCGGGGCCTCGAATAACCATTCCAGGGAGGCCGCAATGCGATTCTCTTCAGTATCAACTGCCTGGTATGCAGCCCGGAGCCGCTCAAAACCTGCGGGGTCTTTATCGGGGGAAAAGCGCTTCAATTTATCGAGATATGCCTGTCTGACCTCTGCATCGGTGGCATCGATTGAGATTTCAAGAATTTCAAATGGGTTCATTTAAATAAGCCTCCGCTTAAAACAGCAGGTCTGGCTGCTGAATTTCTGCCCGCTTTTTGCGGGTCTTTTTCCAGTCGTGCGAAGCCTTTTCAGCCTCAAGAATACGAACACAGGCGTCTTTGCTAGGCGGAGCGTTATCTATCAGCGGACTCCCGGTAATCAATTCCAGCAGACGATTACGGCCAGCCATTAAACTGTTTTTCACGGCATCATCAAGAATGCGTTTTTTAATGTAAGCCCCATCATTGGCAGACTCAGCATAGAATTCCGCAGCCTGCAGAACTTCTCTGGCACGCCTGGCGTTTACAGGCTTCAGAGAGAGGTGGCGAAAGAAAAGGTATTTGTATGCTGCCAGACTATTGCGGCGCAAACCGGCTCCTGATGCGTGGAACAACAATTCTAACCTGGAACTTTTCGCCAGAGTGTCACAAATGGCCAATAAAAGGTCATCTTCCAGGTCAGCCCATGGTAACAGTCCCTGCATCAGTGCCTGCATATAAGCTACCAACCGTTTATCAACCGGTATCGCCTTACCGAAGGCCAGAAAGCCAGCGCAGGCTCTGCCAAATTCTTTCAGAAAAATCCCCGCATCGCTGCAACTTTTTGGGTCAGGCAATATCAAGGGTTTAGAGGCTTTAAGCCATAGGCCTGCGCCCCAGGCAAGAATCTGCTCGACCGCAGGATGGGCAGGCCGATATTCCGGACAGAGACCGGCCTTTTCACCGCCACTGCCAAGGCGACAGGCTTCGGCCAGGGTCCAGACGACAAACCTGCGGTGGTCGCCCGGCGCAATCAGCCGGGCAAAGGCTCTGATTTCTCCGGGAATGAGGGTTGAGCCACGACCGGTAGCAAAGCGATCAAGCAGATTTGCCAGCATTATTTGGAGTCTGGCGTTTTTAACAAAGGGGTGCAACGGGTCGATTTTCTCTGCGGCAGTCAGGTAATTCAGGGCCTTGCGAAAAGTTTTGTTAAAACAGGCTGATTCCAGTAATTCCAGAACCGGCTGAATATTGTCTGGTTCATCATTGTGCCATTTGTTAAGTTCTTCTTCTATTTTTGCGGGCTGTTCATCGCCAAGCCGCATGCTCATCAGCCGCAACGAATGAATTGGAGCCCCCGGCCACAGTCCCTTGGCCAAAGCGAGAAGCTTTTCACAGGACATCTGCTTTTTCGGGCCGTATGATATGCCAGTCTGATCTTCGTGAAGCGCAATAAAAGCGGCCTTATACATCATCCAGCCGAGCTCACGACCGTTAAAGAAACTGCTGACATCAGGAAGAATTGCAGAGCTCGCCAAAACCTGAGCCCCAATCAGCTGGTCTGATTCGGCATGGCCGTATGCAAGCCATATGATTGATTTCTTATATGGAACTCCCAGTGCTGCGAGGAACTGCAGCGGGTTATCCAGGTCACATTCGTTTTCCCAGGGTGCTAGCGTATGCAGCCACAGTCTTGCCAGGCGCATAAAAAGAGCATTTGACCGCTTTTTTACAGCTTTAAACAACTCTGCGGTCCGGAAGTTCATTTTGGGCATTTTCTTGGCAGCAGCACAGAGAAAAATGTCGTCAAGATCGCGCAGTTGTTCCGTTGTCAATTCAACGGTTGCCTCATTTTTCAAATGCGTAAAAATCGCAGCAGCCGGGTGGTGAGCCTCAAAAGCTGACTGGCCGGGCAGTGCCCTGAGCGCCAGGCGAACAGTATAAACCGGGTAGTCAGTGCTTATGCCGGACAGGTGCACCCGCATACTATCGTATGCGCCGGAATAAAAAGCGTGTATGGCCATAATCGCCCGGCGCCACGAAGACAGCGGCGAGTTGCGGTCTACGGCACCCTTCATCTGGCTAAGAATAGTCTGATCAGCCATTGAGCCGTTTGTGGTAACTTCATTGAACGCCCGGGAAACGGATAACGCCTGGCGTTTCAGAGGATGACTGTCATCAAGAATCTTTGAAAGTGCAATCTGTTGCGGATCAACCACAGTTCGAGCCAATTCTTCTTCGCAGGCCCGACAGGTTGCCGGGTCTGACGCTTCTATAAGCGCGATCAGAGCCCTCTCGACCTTACTGCCGCCGGTATTTTTCTGCGTCAGAAACAGCTGATGAATTTCTTCAGCGCTGCCAGGGAAACGCTCATCGAGCATCGCTCTGGTGGCGATTGCCGACGCAGTGTCGCCACGCTTTTCCAGTTCATCGATTCGGGCCAGATAGGCTGAAATGAGGTCGGCTCTGCTCTCGGGGCCAGGGTTGCGCTTGAAAGCTTTTTTTGCCGCTTCGATAGCTCGTTTGCATTCACCCTGCGTGATCAATTGTTGTATTTCATTGTCAACGATTTTATTCATGAAGGGCAAGAATACCGCTGAATGGTTTTGCAGTCAATAGTACAAACGCAACGACAGAACAATATCTGCTTCTTGCAGTCATTGAAGGTTTTTTCGAGATATTCTCACAACATAGCAGGCGGGGTTCCACGAAGAGAATATCGCCACATCTGTTATATTGCGGAAAATCCTCGCATTTTTTCATATTTTGTCAAACTTGACCTTAATAACGCTCGCCGTTACTATCAGGTTTTGTCTGGAACGAAGGCAATGCTTTCGAGGTTGAAATAGTTGATTATCATTAATTCGAGGTTGATTAAATGACAATTAGAAAGGTAAAGCCGGTTCCACCGGGCGAAATTCTGCTTGAAGAATTTTTAAAGCCGATGGGTATTTCGCAATACCGTCTAGCCATGGCGATTGGTGTTCCGGCACGGCGCATCAATGAGATTGTGCACGGCTTGCGCGGCATAACCGCTGATACGGGCCTGCGCCTGTCGAGATTTTTCGGCTTGTCTGAAGGTTTCTGGGTAAATCTGCAGACCAGATACAACCTTGAAATTGAAAAAGAGCAGTGTGCCATCTCTGTTCTTCCGATGTCAGATCAATAGTCAATCTTTCCCGCTTTGCAGTGCCTGCCATAATTCTAATTTCAGCCGAAGCTGGTTGGGCTTTCTTTGACGACACGCAGCATTGACGGGAAGATCTCTTCGAGGTTTATTTCGAGGTTTTCGACGATTGAGACCCTTATTTTGTCGGTGTCGGCGTAGATTTCGGCTTTGCCGAACGTTTTGTCGGTGCCAAGAAGGTAGACTGTAACAATGCGGTTCGACGGGTCGACGGTCCAGAATTCTCTGACCCCGTGGCGCTCATATAGTGCCCGCTTTTGAATGCAGTCACGTGATGCGGTCGATGGTGAGAGTATCTCGATCACCAGATCGGGTGCACCACGGCAGCCCCTGTCGTCAAGTTTTTTTTCGTCGCAGACAACGAGCAGGTCTGGTTGAACGACCGTGTCGACATCGCTGTCGGGTTCGTCCCGGCGTGGCAGGCGAACGTCGAAGGGCGCTGAATAAACAACACATGGTTTCCCGCGGAAAAAGGAAGTCAGTTGAAAGTGCAATTCGCGGGAAATATCGGCATGTTGCCGCGAGGGGCTGGCCATGTTGTATGGTACGCCCTCAATGATTTCCCAGCGTTCATCTTCGCTCCAGTCGCAATAATCAGCGTAGGTGCAATGTTCAGGATGCTTCTGCAAAATCTCTGCCATGTTACTCTCCTGCCGATCCGGGGCTGCCCCGAAGTTTCGCGCAATTTCAAGAGGCTTCAATTGAAACATGATATAACCAACCCCGATGTTAAAGCAACATGCCCGATTCCCAGAAAATAGTATAAAGTCACCAGGAAGTTCGCCTTGCTGAGCAAGAGCCTTTTAATTGCTGCCTGAGCAATTAACCCGCCCAGTTTTCGAGCTTGAGTTGCGGAACGCGGCTGAATTCTCTTTCGTTGTTTGAAACAAGAACAAGGCCTCTGGCAATTGCCTGTGCGGCAATCTGCAGATCGTAAGCGCCGATTGGCGTGCCCTTTTTTTCGAGAAATGCTCTTATTTTTCCGTATTCGGCCGCATCCAGGGAAGTGAAATCAATGATGGCAAATGGCGCGAGAAATTCAATAAGAGCAGCGCGTGTGGCAGTCTTCCGGCTGCTTTTCTGCAGTCCATATTCAAGCTCTGCAACTGTAACGGAAGAAATGGCAATCTCGTCAACCAGTCTTTGCCTCACTTTTTCGACAACGCTTTTTGAGCGCATGTTGATTGCATAGATGCAGATATTGGTATCGAGCAGATAGAGAGGTTTTACTACCGGGCTCTTGCCGCTTTTCATAACTCTCTGTCTGGCAGTTGTGGCTGATTCCTGTCGGTCATAAAATCGTCAGGAAACTTTTCGAGTGAGTTTTCGAAAAGATCGAAAGCCGAGCCGGCCGGATACAAAATCACGAGGTCACCGATTTTCTTCACCAGCACTTCAGATTCTTCGAATCGGCAGTCTTTAGGTAACCGCACTGCCTGACTCTGGCCATTCATAAAGATTTTTGCAGTTCTCGTCATATCGACCTCCGCGAATTTAAGTATATACCTTAATATATACTCAAGCATATTGATTGTAAAGCCCGTCTTTTATCAACTATGGTTTTGCTGGTTGCAAGCATATCTGGCCTCCGTGTCAGGGTTTTAAAGCATCGATCGCGTTTTTTTGCCCGCAATTATGATGTTCCCGAAAGGCGGCGGAAATTTTCATTTTTCCTATTTTATGAAAACCTTTACCAGAATACCTGCATTGCTGATATCGTCTCCGTCGAGTGTCTTGTCTACATAACCGAAACAACGGGTCAGGTTGCTATTGAATACGCCGATAAAAATGCGGTCACCCGTTGCTGCTGACCTGTTGGTGCTGAAATTCGCAAAAACGCCAGAAAACCAGCCGCCACCGTCATTGTAGTTAATGTCCTGTGAGACCTGGTGCGCATCAGATTTTTTATAGGTTTTCATATTTCGGCAGATTGAGAACCTTTGGAAAGCTTGATTTCTGCCAGCTACGAGTGGCATCATCATACAATTCAAGCTGAGATCCGCCGACATCACAGCTCAAAATAACCGTTGCCGCTACCAACATACTGCCAGAAACCATAGTCAGCACTATTGTCATTATCATTACAGCTTTCATAGCAAACCTCCCGATAAATTTAGTAGACAGCCTGCAAAACTACCGGTTGATACCGGTCATTACCGGCTAAAAGCCACACCGAATGGCAATTCCCCCTTCCTTTTGAAACAGCTTATTATCTTTGTTGAAGCGGTATTTTTGATGACGCAGAGCATCTCTTCAATTGAGCGCCTGACCTCAATTCTTTCGCGGCATGACATGGCCTGCCAATCGGCCATAACCAACCCTGGAGCATGCAACAGATATTCAGCCAGGCCCGGCCAATTCACTGGCCAGTCCGGGCGGGCTGCGAAAGTACCCTCTATTTCCAGCAGGTAAGGTCTGATGAAGTATTTGTATACATCAGGGGCACGGCTGTAATCTCTCGCAGCTAATGCCTTAATTATGGAAAGGTGAGCAAGATAGCCATGTTGCGCCATCCAGAGAAGGTGCAACATATAGTCGTTTTGCCGGTAGTATTTGAGACGCTCGTCGAACCACAGCAGTTTGAAGCGCCTGGCGGCTGGTAGTCACGACAGGTTTGTGGCTGGCGCTCATCGTGAATGCTGCATAAAGCCTTGTTGCCACGATAAACCAGATTCTGGCACTTTTTAAAAGCAGGCTTCTGCAGGTTTTCGTCGTCAATGGTTAGAGCGACGCAACACATGCCGCACATGATGCAGTCATTGACGCAGGGGGGGGGCATCTCTTTCTGGGCAGGCAGTGCCCCGGAGCAATTACTGGTGGGGTAATGCCATGCCAGAGATTGTGTAGATGATTGTCATCATAATGGCTGGGGCGCCGGCCGTCAATATCAGCAATGCGGCCGACAATGCGCCCGAACATCTTTTTAAAACCATGAGCTGGCCGGACGATTGAATTAACCAGCCCAACAAGCTTTCTGCGAAACGTGCTCTGGCAGGAGAGTGCAAAGTTCTGCAGCCTGCTGACAAAATGACGTTCGAGCTGAAGATCGCTAAAATTGCCGTATGCCAGAAACTTTTTGTGCTCCTCGCGATATTGCCCGAGAAACTCGCCGATCAGCTGCCGGCGCTCTTCATTATACTCAACACAATCGAGGGTTTGCGCCGGAACTACGCGAAAATATGGCAACAGCAGCTCCACGAATATGCTCTCATCTCTGGCATCTGAGCGCCCACTAAGCCAGAGTCTGAGAAGATATGCTGTCTTTTCGGTTTTGCCGGTGAATGTCTTCTGCATGCAGAGCATTATACAATCCGGGCAGGCACGTTAACCATATTTAAATGCTGACGCGTTTTAATCAGGCCAACAATGCCTCGAACATAACTGGCAGTCGTCACCATATTTGCCTTCTTTGCACCAGGTTCTTAACAGGTGTAATCAACAAAAAACTCAACAAATGAAACTTCAGCCGTGCTGGTTTCATTTCGCAGAAAAATTATTGAGAGGTGTTGACGAATGAGTCTTGCAATAGGAGGCATTATGAAAAGTATAGTCTGCCGGAAGAAGGGAAAGTTTCAAAAACGCAGCTGGCGGGAAGCGATTCCGCCGGTTATCGAGGTCCGTCTGCAGGAGCTTTTTCGTGGCTTCAAGATGATCAATCCAAACATAACGCTGGACGATTACGATGATATTGTCAGCTTTCTTCTGAGCGAGAAAGGCATATTTCACGGCCTTTACAATAATGACGGCACGATCAACCGCCCCTGGCTCGATCTCTATCTGCAAGACAACGACAATCTGCCTGACACACTGGTTATACCGTTTACGCCGGCAATGCAGTCCGACATCGCTCAAATCAGTGCAATGTCAGACATCAGCGAAGAAGAGAAACAGGCGCTCATAGACGCACTATTTGCGAAGGGCGGTAAATACAACGGTTATATCCAACTCGACGGCACTGTCGATGCAGGAAAATTTGAAACCGGCTCAGAATTGCCCGCACGGTTTTCTCATCAGCCTCGCCCAGCTCTACACAGAGCGCATGACCTCTCTCAGAGAGCAATTGCAGACTTAATGTGCAAAAAAAACAAACACAAAACTTTTATTTTGTCGGACATTCAATTAAAATGCCGTAAAGACAGCCCGATGTGAGGAAAGGGGATTCGCATGTTGCTAGCGGTGGCGATGAGGGGGAGGCAAAAGGTTGAAGTTGTGGTATATTTTTCTAACAGGTTCGACAAGTTTGTAAACGGGAGAACGAAATGGCTGAGCGTCTGCCAAAACTCGAGTATTGCACTTACGGCGATTATTGCGGCTGGAAAGAAGATGAACGCTGGGAAATAATCGACGGCGTGCCCTATAACATGACCGGCCCGTCGCGGCGGCATGCCGATATCAGCAAAAAGCTCCTGGTCGAGTTCGAGCTTTTTCTTCGCGGCAAACCCTGTGTCGTTTATTCTGCCCCATTCGACGTTCGCCTGCCACGCGGCAACGAAGCCGACAACGAAATCGACACGGTGGTGCAGCCTGACCTTCTCGTTGTCTGCGATGAAAAGAAGCTTGACGACCGCGGCTGTCGCGGAGCACCCGACCTGATTATCGAAATACTTTCGCCATCGACCGCGGCACGCGACTGTATTCAGAAACGGGCGCTCTACGAGCGGCACGGGGTCAGAGAATTCTGGACCGTCGACCCTGCGAACCGCATTGTTAATGTTTATATTCTGGGCGCCGACAGAAAGTTCGGCAAGCCCGAAATTTACGGCGACACCGACAAGATCAACGTATCGATTGTCGAGGGGCTCGAAATCAAATTAGAAGAGTTTTTTCCGCCAACGCCGCCGGAGTTGCGCGTCGTTAAAGAAAGCCCGGCCAGCTTCGACTGAACAGTCTGATCAAGCCCTCTGTGTAACGGAAATGGCAAAGAACCCTGCAATTCAGATTTAGCAGGCCGGCATTCTATTTTTCGGGCTGCTTTTTGGGAATTATGGGGCCGGCGCCTTCGCGGTTGGCTTCGTAGGCGGGCGAAAGAATTTCAACACCGGCTTCGGCAAAGGTATCGAGAACATTAGCGCGCAGGTGTGAATGAATGCGTGGCAGATTGACAGGGTCGCGAGTGAAAGCCTGCAGCCGATAGGCAACGGAAAAATCACCAAGTCCATGCTGCAGAACGATTGGCGCCGGCTGCCCGGTAACCCCTTCGGTTTTAGAAGCAGCGTCGAGCAGCAGTTTGTGAACAAGGCGCCAGTCAAGGTCGTAGCCGAGAGTCAGGTCGACGCTCATTCCCACGCCTTCGGCCTGAGCGAGAGAGGTCAGATTGATTACCGGCTGGCTCAGCATCAAACCGTTCGGCATGGTGATGACGCGGTTTTCCATGGTCTTGATGCGGGTCACCAGCAGGCCGGTTTCGAGCACCATGCCTTCGATATCGCCGATTTTAACGCGGTCGCCGGGGCGGCAGGCACGCATGTAGATAAGCGTTACGCCGGCGACGACGTTGGCGACAGCGGCAGTCGAGCCAAGTGACAGCAACAGACCGAGAAAAACCGAAACGCCCTGAAACGCCGGGGTATCGAACCCAGGCAGAAAAGGCGCACCGAGAATCACTGCCAGAGCCACAAGCAGAAAGCTTATCAACTTGTCGGTCGGGCTGGCCCAGTCGCGATGAAAGCCCGGCAGGCTGACGCTGCCCCGTTCAACCGCGCCCATCACCAGATGCAGAAGCTTTAAAACCTGTGTGGTAACGAAGGCAATGAAAATTATGGCGATAAAACCCGGGATACACGACCAGACGAGGCTTCCGAACTGGGCAAGTGAGCTGAACAGCCAGCGCAGACCGGCGGTGGCAAGCCCGCGGGTCGCCTTGAAAAAACCGGTAATCAGCGTCAGATAAGAGAAGAACAGGAACACCAGAAACGCTGCTCTGACAAAGCGAAACAGCAGCAGCAGAAATTCAGAAAGGCCGGCAGCAGAGATCAGCGTCAGCTCGCCGATTTTCAGGGTGAACTCGGCGCGGTCGCGTAGATTCTTGATCTTGTCGTTAACCTTGCGAAAAAGCTTGATGAGCACAAGCGCCAGCACCAGAAACACCAGAGTGGCTATAAGTGCCTGATCGATGCCCGAGCCAAAACCGGTAAAGCTGATCTGGCCGAAATAGCTGTCCCAGACTGAGTAGATATATGAAATCACTCTGGTGGCGTTGTCCATTGTGTTTGTCCTCCGTATTTTTTCGGGTCAGGCACAATATTTTTCGCCCGAACCGGCCCGCTTTGCTACGACAAAATTCTACCCCCGTTCGCGGCAAAACACAAATCGGGCACCGCCGTCAAAAAACTCCAGCCCGGCCATTAAAGATATCTGAGTGCGAACCAGTCCTGGCAAGCGTGATTGTGTCGCCATCGATCCTGCAAACCAGTGACCAGTCCGGGACTGTGTGACACTCCTGATAATCTATTCAGAGGCCGGGCGGAGGATGATTTTTATATCTCTCATCAATGGTTTTTCATGTTCAAGAAGCGCCACCAGATCCAGAAGTTCCGGCTTGTCTTTCTGTATTATTGTATGTATAATTATATTGTAAGTGAGGTTTTATGATATGGAACGACCAAAAGTCACTTTTACAATCGATAAGAATATTTTGATCGAACTGGACAGTATTGCCAAAGAGCTTGGACAGAAAAAGAGTCACATTGTAGAACAGGCTCTGGAACTTTACTTTGATACAGTTGATGCGATCATCGCGGATGGCAGACTTGATCGACTGGCCAGCGGCAAAGACAAAACCATTTCGGCTGAAGAAGTCTGGAAGGAACTGGGCCTGTAATGTATCGACTGGAATTTCTTCCTGGTGCTGTTAAAGACTTGAAAAAACTGGATTTTGTTGTCCAGAAAATTATCAAAAGCAAGCTTGAGATTCTGGTTGCCAATCCGGAGCATTTGAAGAATGATATCAAAGCTCTCAAAGGCAGGCATTCCGGCAAATGCCGATTGCGGGTCAGAGATTATCGGGTAATTTTTCAAAAGCGCGATGATGTTCTGATTATTCTAATTATCGGAATTGGTCACCGGAAGAATGTTTATGACGGAGCATAACGGGCTGATCAGCGGTGGATCAATTTTCCCAGGTGAAGATGACCTTGAGGGGTTCTTTGTCGGAAGTGGCGAAAACGGTCACGGATTTGCCCTTTTCGGCCTGGAAACGGCCGGAAAATTTGCGGGCGGCTTCTTTGCCGTTAACCTTGTCGTTCTGGTTGACGCCGAGGTGAACAGTGGCATCGAGGCCGGCAGATGAAATGCCTGAGAAGACGATTTCGCAGTTGATGGCTTCGACCTGAGCTTTCGCCTTTTTGCCTTCGGCAGCGGCTTTTTCTTTGCACTTCTGGGAAATTTTGACCGATTCTTCGCTGCCGGCCTGGAAATCAAATTTTTCGAGCAGTTTTTCGCCGGACATCAGCTTGAGAGAGCCTTTAACCAGAGGTGCCGGGCGGTCGATATGACCGATGATCTGCATTGAATCTTCGAGCGCGGCATTGCTGCCATTGAGAATCAGGCCGTTGGTGTGCTGACAGGTGGCAATCCTGAGGTCGCCGACAATCGAGCTTATAACAATTTTGGCGGCTTCGTTCACATTAATGTGTTTGAGAGAAATGACTTTTACGGAGCGGCCAGCAAGACGGCGCGCATCAGAAATGAGAAGATTGTTACCTTTCTGAACCCAGGCAAAACCGGAAGCTTCGGCGACAAGGTCGAGAGCTTCTCTGATCGGAGTGTTTTTGATCGTGATGTTGATATTGCCGCGCACTGACTTTTCGATGGCAATGCCCATATCTGCCTATTTTGCCAGAATTTTGCAGATTTCCCGCAGGTCGGTGTCTCTGAAATCCATGGTCACTTTGTCCTGAAGACCGGCAAAAGCGAGCGAAGCGAAGCTCATCAAAAAGACAAACACCAGAAATTTTCTCATCAAAACGCCTCCAAAACTAAAGATTGTCTGTAAATTATACCCTGCAACCTCATTACCGGCAAGGCACCCCACGCCGCCGGGGAACTCGGGGAGAGCAGTCAAACGCTCATTTTGCCGGGGCTGCCAGAAATTTTCTTTTTAATGATTTTGCCAGGGTGATCAGGCGGAACAGCAGCAGGTTGCGGCTGGTGCGGCGCTGCATGGCTGCAAGCCATGGGTCGGCAGCTGCGACTGCCGGGTCGAAGAAGACGGCGAGCAGGTTGTCAGGAAGGCTGACCACGACCCACGGCAGTTTTTGCCGGCGCCAGGAACGCAGCATGGCGAAAAGAGGGCGGTGCAGAATCGAAAAATCGTGAAAAACGACGACGCCGTCGGGGCGCAGCACCTGCCGGCAGAAGTTGAAGTCAGCAACTACAGCCCGGGCGGTGTGTTCGCCGTCGATAAAAGCGATTGCCGGCGCCGGGGCAATCGTTTCGGGCGCTACCTGCGAGGAATCGAGCTCGATGCAGCTGATGCGCATGACGTCACCTAATCCGGCATCAGACAGCATTTTGAGCATGCGCTGTGAAGAATTGTTCTCGTAGTGCGCAACATGGCCGGGGCGGCGATCATCAGGCTGGGCTGCCGGGCGCGGATCGAGCGAAAAAATGCGACGGCAGCGACTGTCGGCGAGATACGGCTGAATGGTGCCGCCAAGGTGCGAGCCTATTTCGAGATAAGAATAGGTGCCGCGGGCGGCGGCGACAGCACGCTGCACTGCCAGCAGTGATCTGCGATCGGCAGAGGTTGTCTGCGACGGAACCCCCGAAAAAATACTGATATCGAGGGTATCGATCTTTTTTTGAAACGATTTAATCATTTTGCGACGATTAAAATTCAAACGGCATTTGTAGAGATGGGGCAATGCACAGCCTGACGAGGGTTCGCAACAGTTTATTTGCGACCGGCGGGGGTCAGGCGGATACCGTCGTCTTCGATCACCAGCAGACCTTTTTTATAGAGGCCGCCGACCGCCTTTTTGTAGTTTTTCTTGCTGGTGGCAAACAGCTCGTAAATCTCTTCGGCCGGGCTTTTATCAGTTATCGCCAGAAACCCGCCGGCAGCGCGAAGCTTTTCGATAATCTGCTCGCCAAGGTCGAGAATGCGGCCATAACCCGGCTTCTGCAGATAAAAGTCGACGCGGCCGTCTTCGCGGATATTTTTAACGTAGCCGGTCGTCTTTTCGCCGATTTTCAGCGACCTGAACAGATCGTTGCGATAAACGAAGCCGAGGCCGCAGTTGTTGATGACAACGCGATAGCCAAGATCGCTTTCGTCAAAGACGAGAAGCGTGACTTCCTGGTTCAGTTCGAGACCGCCGGGGGTGGTGGTCAGATATTTTTCAAGATTCGCTGAACCGTTCAGCGTGCGCGTTCGCTTGTCAAAATGCACATAAACGACATAAGAAAAGCCCTTGACCATCTTTTCGGTCTGCTCTTTCACCGGCACAAAGAGATTTTTCGGCATGCCCCATTCAAGCAGGGCGCCAGAAGCGGTCACGGCGGCAACTTTCAGAAGCGCGGCTTCGCCCGGCAGAGCCAGGGGGCGGCGCATACTCGCGACCACTTTTCCCTCGGCATCGGGAAACAGAAAAACGTCGACCTCGTTGCCCGGCTCAAGCGGAGTCGTTACGTCCCAGCCGGGCAGCATCAGCTCGCCAAACTCGCCGGCATCGATATAAACCCCGGCAGCCACGCTGCGGGTCACTTTCAAACGGTTAAAGGCTGCAAGGTTCGCCATGGTAATCTCCGTGCCTGATGTATTATGCCGGCATTTTACCACACAAAGCGCTCTGATTCAGGCTGAATTTTTGTGCATTGCAATTTTGCCCGGAATTAGTTAAAATTGCCGGCAATAAAGCTTCGACACTACAGATACAGCGGAGGAAACACTCCTGATGACTCTTTCAAATAACAGCGCGTTGGTTTGGCCTTCTTTTTCGCAGCAGATGCACTCAGGCTGGTGGAAAGGCGCCCCCGCCTCTCTCAAGTCTGACCAGGCCGGCATGGCCGAACTGCTCAGCAACCTGACCCGGCCGGTTTTTGCCGTACTACACGACGGCAGAATCAGCCTCACCGACCAGGGCGACATCTCTTTCGACCTGAATTCCAGACCAACCGGCGCACTGCCGCTGATGGGCTTCTCGTCACCATCACTGCTCGAAAACCTTGGTGATGCATCATTCTGTCATGACCACGGCCTGAAATATGCCTATGTTGGCGGTTCAATGGCACATGGCATCAGCTCACCCGAAATCGCCATTCAGCTTGGTCGCGCTGGTATGCTCGGCTTCATCGGTGCCGCCGGTGATTCACCCGCCAAGGTTGAAAAGGCAATTCTGCAGATGAAAAGCCTGAAAGAACCGGTTCCGTTCGGTTTCAACCTGATTCACAGCCCCAATGAAAAGGGTCTCGAAGACGCAATCGTCGATCTGTATCTGCGCCATGAAGTCAGACTCGTCGAAGCTTCGGCGTTTCTCGCCATGTCGCTGCCACTGGTGCGTTACCGCCTGCACGGAATTCATGAAGATGCTAACGGCCGCATCATCACACCGAACCGCGTCATCGCCAAGGTCAGCCGCGTCGAAGTCGCCTCGAAATTTTTTGCACCACCGCCCGAAAAAATGCTGCAGAAGCTGCTTGAATCAGGCGCGATCACCGAGCAGCAGGCCCGTCTGGCAGCCCGCATTCCGGTTGCCCAGGATCTCACTTCTGAAGCCGATTCTGGCGGCCACACCGACAACCGACCTGCCGTTTCGCTGCACCCGACCATGATAGCCCTCAAAAACCGCCTGCAGGCTGAATATAAATACGACATGCCACTGCGCGTAGGCTTTGGTGGTGGCACCGGCACCCCGGCTTCTGCCGCCGCCGCTTTTGCGATGGGCGCAGCGTATCTGGTCGTCGGCTCGGTGCACCAGGCCTGCATCGAATCCGGCACTTCCGATGCCGCCCGCCTGATGCTGGCCAACGCCGGCCAGGCCGATATCGCCATGGCACCGGCCGGCGATATGTTTGAAATGGGTGTTACCGTTCAGGTGCTCAAGCGCGGCACGATGTTCGCGATGCGCGCCCAGAAACTTTACGAATTTTACCGCCGCTACGAAAGCATTGAAGCTTTGCCGCCGGCCGATCGTCAGATGCTTGAAAAGACGGTTTTCCAGGACAGTTTAGACAACATCTGGGCCGGCACTGCTGAATTTTTCAAGCAGCGTGACCCCTCACAGCTCGAAAAAGCCGCCGCTGACCCGCACCACAAAATGGCACTGGTTTTCAGATGGTATCTTGGCCTGTCACCGCGCTGGGCGGTTGCCGGCGAAGAGAACCGCAAGGTCGACTATCAGATCTGGTGCGGCCCGGCCATGGGCGCCTTCAACGAATGGGCCAAGGGCAGTTTCTTTGAAAAGCCCGAAAACCGCAAGGTGGTCGATGTGGCGATGAACCTGCTCTACGGTTCAGCTGTCGAACTCAGATTCACACAGCTGCGCAACCAGGGTCTGCGCTTTGCCGACGCTCTCAGCGCCGTCAGCCCCCGCACCCTCGAACAGATCGGCAAGCTGATCTGAAAAGCATGCCCGGCACAGAACTGGCCCTCAACCAGGTCATGGTGCAGGTTGTCGACGTAACGCAGCTTGCCGGAAAGCTTCATGAACTGAAAGCTTTCCTGAGCAGCGAAGAACTGGCCAGACTTGAACGCTACAGCGTCGCGGCGCCCCGCGAAATGTTTCTGGCGGCGCGCGGCGCTTTGCGCTTTCTGCTCGGTCAGCTGCTCGACACTGAACCCGCCAGGGTAACCATTGCCACGCACGAGCATGGCAAGCCTTTTCTGCCCGGCAACCCGGGGCTGTATTTCAACATTTCGCACAGCCGCACGCTGGCGCTGATTGCCCTGGCCCGGCACCCGGTCGGCGTCGACGTCGAATACCTGCCGCGCCATGTAGACTTCGCCGCGGTCATGCGCCGCTTTTTTTCTGAATCTGAACGCGAAGAATGGTCGAGGTTCAGCGTTCCGAGTCAGCAGCATGCGTTTTTCCGGGGCTGGACCCGCAAAGAAGCAATTTTAAAGGCAACCGGCGAGGGAATCGCCGGCCTCGGGCACACTCTTATCTCGTTCAAACCTGATGAACCGCGCGCCCTGCGCGAACGCCTCGGCGACCCCGCGCAAAGTCAGAACTGGATTTTCGGCGACTTCTGCCCGGCGCCTGATTACCAGGCGGCGATCGCCCTGCAGGCACCCGCACTGCAGCTGAGCGTGCAGCGCTTTTCCCTGCGTGGGGCTTAAAACGGCATTATGACTACTGTTAAAACAGTGCAGGTCCACGGCAAAGATTGTAAGCAGCGTTGCGACATCGACGCCAGGGTTTGGCGGCAGGCGTTGAGCAGCTGCCGGCTCGATAAGCTTGCCGGTATCAGGCACGCAGAACTGCACGGAACGCCGGAGATGCGGCTGCATGTGGCCGAAATCAGCACGCGGGTGAATTGCCACTATCATCGGCACGGCGAAGAGCTTTATCAGGTGGTGGAAGGCGCCGGGATTCTGCATTTTGGCGCTGTAGAGCACAGGGTTTGCGACGACAATCATGGTAAAATCGCATTTGATAAGGGGTCAGAAATATTGGTCGCCTGGCAGCAGCCTCTGCGGGTTAAGGCCGGTGACAGCTTCGTCATTCCGGAGGGCTTTGCCCATCAGCTTGTCAGAGACGGTGATGCCCCTCTGACCATCATTTTTGCCTGCCCCGACAGCCATCTTGCTGATGACCGCTTTTTGCTGCCCGATTCACCGCTTATTGAAAGTTGTTGAGCCCGCAGATTTTTTTCGTTTCGCTGTCGCCGACAGAGAAATTTTCGGCACCCCGACGACCGGCATAAAAAAAGGCTGGTCTGGTGCGCCTGTGAGAGTAGATAAATAAAGCTTCAAAAATTGGCGCCGGCGTGTTAACATTCTGGCAAATTTATGTACACGCGACAGACCTGCGCAAAGCGCCTCAAATTGCCGAGCCCGACCGATTCAGGGCGATAAAGGCAGAGGTAGCGGTGACAGGCTGTAGTTCGATTTTACAGCAACAGGAAGGCCGGTATGAAGCGCACAAAACAATCTTTCGAACCACTTGCGATCGTTGGCATGAGCTGCATGTTCCCGAAGGCTCAATCAGTAGATGATTACTGGGCCAACATCAAAGAGAAAGTTGATGCCATCCGCGAGGTACCGGCTGACACCCACTGGGACCCAAAAGACTTCTTCGACACCGACAAGAAACGCCCCGATCACGTTTACGCAAAGACCGGTGGTTTCCTGGAGCCGGTTGATTTTAACCCCGGTGAATGGGGAATAGCGCCATCGGATCTCGACGCCATCGACACATCCCAGCTGCTGAGCCTGGTTGTCGCCCAGGGAGCGCTGGTAGATGCCGGCTACACTGCCGGCCGCGAATTCAATCGCGACAATGTCAGCGTCGTTCTCGGTCTGACCGGCACTCTCGAACTGGTTGTGCCGCTTGGCGCCCGCCTCGGGCACCCGATCTGGCGCCGTGCCATGCAGCATGCCGGTATTGCGCCCGAAATCACCGAAGAAGTCATCAAGAGCATTGGTAAAGCCTATGTCGGCTGGCAGGAAAACTCTTTCCCCGGCCTGCTGGGTAACGTGGCCGCCGGCCGTATCGCCAACCGCCTGAACCTTGGCGGCACCAACTGCGTCGTTGACGCAGCCTGCGGCAGCGCCCTGAGCGCCGTTAACCTCGCCGCCATGGAACTCTGGACCGGCAAGACCGACATGGCCATCACCGGTGGCGTCGATACTTTCAACGATATTTTCATGTATATGTGCTTCTGCAAAACCCCGGCTCTGTCTGCCACCGGCCACGCCAGACCTTTCAGCGTCGATAACGACGGCACCATTCTTGGTGAAGGCATCGGCATGGTGGTGCTCAAGCGCCTTTCAGACGCAGAACGCGACGGCGACCGCATTTACGCAACCCTGAACTCGGTTGGCACTTCGAGCGACGGTAAGGGCAAAGCCATTTACGCACCGAGCGCCGAAGGCCAGGTCAAGGCTTTGCGCCGCGCCTATGAACAGGCCGGCGTTTCACCGCGCGACATCAGCCTGATCGAAGCGCACGGCACCGGCACCGGTGCCGGCGACGAAGTCGAAGTAAATGCGCTGAAAGAAATCTATGGCCAGGCCGACAACGGCCGCCCATGGTGCGCCCTTGGTTCAGTCAAATCACAGATCGGCCACACCAAAGCCGCGGCCGGCTCTGCCGGTCTGATCAAAGCCGCTCTGGCCGTATATCATAAGGTTATTCCGCCAACGATCAAGGTTTCGAAACCGGCGAAGGCGCTGACTTCAGAGAATGTTCCGTTCTATCTGCCCGACCAGATCAGGCCATGGGTCACCGACGACGGTCGGACGCGCTATGCCGCAGTCAGCGCCCTCGGCTTCGGCGGCAGCAATTTCCATGTGGTAATTTCTGAATACGACCAGGAAAAGCACGGCTGGGACTGGGCCCGTGGCACCGAACTGTTCACCTTCTCGGGCAAGAACGCTGCCGATATCAAAACAGCGCTCAATAAACTGGCGCAGGCGAAGAATGCCCGCCAGATTCGCATGGCTGCGGCCGAAAGCCGCCGCGATTTCAATCACAAAGATACCTGCCGCCTGACCTTTGTCGTCGATGCCGGCACCGATCTGAACAAGCTGCTTGGCGAAATCACGGCCCAGCTCGACAAGGGTGCCGAAACCGGCCGCTTTGTGCTGCCGAATGGCGCCTGCTTCAATCAGAACCATGATGTTAAACCGATCGGCGTTATCTTCCCCGGTCAGGGCGCCCAATACCCCGGCATGAGCCGCGAGCTTGTCTGCGCCAGCCCCGAAGCATTCACCGTTCTCGAAGAGTCGACAAAAGAAATCGGCGCCATCGACGCGGCGGGCAACAATCTGATCGACTACGTTTTCCCGCGGCCGACCTATGATGCCGAAAAAGACAAACTGAACGACGAACGCCTGCGCGCCACCGATATCGCCCAGCCGGCCATCGGGGCCATCGCTCTCGGCCAGTTCAAAGCCCTTGAAGCCTTCGGCGTCGAAGCCAACTGCTTCGCCGGCCATTCATATGGCGAACTGGTAAGTCTGTGCGCCGCCGGTGCTTTCGACAGCGCCGCCCTCGCCAGAATTTCGCGCAAACGCGGCCAGCTGATGGCTCAGGGAAAAGGCGACCGCGGTGGCATGATCGCCGTAGCTGCCGAACGCAGCGCCGTTGAAGCGGTCATCGCCGAAACCGGCCTGCAGCTTGTAGTTGCCAACCACAACTCACCGGCACAGGTGGTTCTGTCTGGCCCGACCGCCGAAATCGAAAAATCGAAGAACATTTTCAAAGATCGCAAACTGCGGGCAACCGTTCTCAATGTTGCCGGCGCTTTCCATAGTTCGTTCGTCGCCGATGCGGCTGAGCCTTTCCATGCTTTCCTGGCCGACGAAAAGTTCAGCAAGCTGAAATGCCCGGTTTACGCCAACACTACCGCCGAAGTTTACCCGAGCAAGGCCGAGGCGGCGAAGAAACTGCTTGGTTTCCAGCTGGCGAACCAGGTGCGTTTCGTCGAAATCATCGAAAAAATGTATGCCGACGGCATCAGAACCTTCATCGAAGCCGGCCCGGGCGGCAAGATGACCGGTCTGATCAAGGCGATTCTCGAAGGCCGCGACTGCACGATCATCGCTCTCGATTCTTCGGCCGGCAAACGTTCGGGTCTGCACGACCTCGGCCGCGTTCTGGCACAGCTGGCGGCCATGGGCTATCAGCTCGACCTGAATCGCTGGCAGAACGGTGCCGAATGGCTGGCCGCCCAGCCGAAAGATGGCAAACCGAAGCTGACTTTCCCGGTTTCCGGCGCCAACTACAAATCCAAAACTCAGCTGCAGGCAATGGCCGAAATCGCCAAACCGGCCCCGGTAAGAGTTACCGCCGCAACTGCAGGCGTTCAGGCCCCACAGGCACCAGCCGCACCGGTCGCAGTGCAGCCAGCACCCCGCCCGGCAGCGCCGGCTCCGGTTGCCCAGACTGTTAGCATGCCGGCAGCACAGCGTCAGCCGGTCACTATGACACAGCCCCAGCCGATTAACCCGGTTGTTGCGACAAATTCCAACTCTGCTGCCAGCCGGAACATGGTTCCGGTAACGCCGGCAGCCCACCAGGCAAACAATCTTATGACCAGTCAACCTGTAAATTTAGACGCTCTCAAACTTTCGCGCGAAACCCTTTCAGCCCTGCAGCAGCTGCAGCAGCAGACTGCCGACCTGCACCGCCGCTTTCTCGAAGGTCAGGAACAGGCACAGAAAACCATCATGGCGCTGATCAGTGGCAGCCAGCAGATGGTCAGCCAGGCCCAGCCGGCCATGCAGCAGCCACAGGCATGGCAGCAGCCGATGATGCCGCCCGCACCGCCGCAGCCCGCCGCGCCGCCCGTCGCAGCCAGAATTCAGGCCGCCCCGGTAGCTCCGGTCGCGCCAGTTGCCCCACAGGCACCGGCCAGGCCGGTCATGGCTCCTGAAGCCGCCAAACCGGCACCGGCACCCCAGCCCGCACCCCGGCCGCAGGCGCCTGCACCAGCCCCGGTCGCAGCTGCGGCTCCGGTCAAAACCGGCCCGGATGCCGGCAAAGTCAGAAGCATTCTGCTCGACGTCGTCAGTGAAAAGACTGGCTACCCGCTCGAAATGCTGAACCCCGACATGGACATGGAAGCCGATCTCGGCATCGACTCGATCAAGCGTGTCGAAATCATGTCATCGATGCAGGAACGCCTGCCGGAAGCACCGGTGGTACAGCCCGACCAGCTCGGCAAGCTGCGCACCCTGACGCAGATTCTCGAACACCTCAGCGCCGGCAGCGCAGCAGCGCCAGCCCCGGCAGCCGCTGCCCCGCAGCAGGCCGCCAGCCAGGCTCCGGCTGCTGCAGCCAATAACGCCTCTGCAAAAATTCAGCCGGTTCTGCTTGAAGTAGTCAGCGAAAAGACCGGTTACCCGATTGAAATGCTGAATCTCGACATGGACATGGAAGCCGATCTCGGTATCGACTCGATCAAGCGTGTCGAAATCATGTCGGCGATGCAGGAACGCCTGCCGGAAGCGCCGGTGGTGCAGCCCGACCAGCTCGGCAAGCTGCGCACCCTGACGCAGATTCTGCAGCACCTCGGAGCCGGAAGCAGCGCGGCCCAGCCGGCAGCGGCAATGCCGACAGCACAGACTGTGCAGGGCGGCCAGGCAGCGGGGGGCTTTTCCGCCAATGTTCAGCCGATTCTGATTGAAATCGTCAGCGAAAAAACCGGCTACCCCGCCGATATGCTGAATCTCGACATGGATATGGAAGCCGACCTCGGCATCGACTCGATCAAACGCGTCGAAATCATGTCGGCAGTTCAGGAACGCCTGCCCGATGCGCCGGTCATTCAGCCCGACCAGCTCGGCAAGCTGCGCACCCTGACACAGATTATCGAATTTATCGGTGGCTCGAACTCAAAAAACCCGGTAACGGTTGCCAGCCATGCAGCGCCGGCAACCGTTGAAACTAAGACAGCTGCACCTGCAGTCGCTTCCAGTGCCAGATTTGACGCGGTTCTTCTTGAAGTGATCGCCGACAAAACCGGTTACCCGACCGATATGCTCAACCCCGACATGGACATGGAAGCCGATCTCGGCATCGACTCGATCAAGCGCGTCGAGATTCTTTCGGCCTTCCAGGAAAGGGTGCCCGAAGCACCGGTAGTTCAGCCCGGCGATCTCGGCAAGTTCAGAACGATTGCCCAGATTCTCGGGTATCTGAACCCGACCACCCCGGCGCCGGCAGCCAGAGCCAGCCAGCCAGCACCAGTCGCGGCACCGGCTCAGAGTGCCCCCGCCCCCGTGGCCGCCCCGGCGCAGACCGCTTCTGCCCCGGCCCGCGTTGCCGCCAACTGCCCGATCAGACGCACAGTGCTCAGAATCGCTGAACTGCCCGCCGAAGCCTCGGGCCCTGTCGTTCTCAACGACGGCGACCGCGTTATCGTCACCAACGACGACCCCGAACTGGCCGATGCGCTGATCAGCAACTTCGCCGTGCAGGGCATAGCCGCAGAAAAGCACAGCCTCACCGAACTGACCGCGGGCAGCTGCGATGAAAACATCAAAGGCCTGATCGTGCTCGCCCCGGTGCCTGAGCGTGCCGCAATGAACCTCTGGGAAAGTCCTTCAGAAGAATGGCTCAAAGATGTCTTCATGGCCGTTCAGAAAACCGGCCCGGTTATCAGGAAAAATGCCGGCCTCGTCGCTACGGTTGCCAGACTCGACGGCAACTTCGGCCTTGAATCAATTACCAGAACGGTTGACCCGGTTCAGGGCGGCCTTGCCGGTCTGATCAAAACCATCAGATACGAATGGCCCGAAGTGACTCCGCGAGCCATCGATCTTGACTATCGTTTTAAAAACAGCGACGATGCCGCCGCCAAGCTGACCGCAGAACTGGTCTGCAAAGGCCCGATTGAAACCGGCCTGACCCGCTCGACCCGCTATACCATCGAAGAAGTCGAAGCACCGCTCAGCGAAGATACCGATGCTCCGGCCAATTTCCAGAAGGGCGATGTGGTGCTCGTCACCGGCGGCGCCCGCGGCGTCACCGCCGAAACCGCGATCGCCTTCGCCGAAAAATACAAAACCACCATGGTTCTGCTCGGCCGCTCACCGGCCCCGAAGGCCGAACCGGCCTGGCTCAACGGTCTGACCGCCGAACCGGCCATCAAAGAAGCACTGCTCAAGAACTGCGGGCGCAAAATGACGCCCAAAGATCTCGAAGCCGAATTCAAGGCCGCGATGGCGAACCGCGAAGTTCTGCAGAATCTTGCCAGAATCAACCAGACCGGCGGCAAGGCATTCTACTACTCTGTCGATATCCGCAACGGCGAAGACACCGAACGGGTCATCGAACAGGCACGTGCTGAAGCCGGCCAGATTACCGGCCTGATTCATGGTGCCGGGGTCCTGCGTGACCGTCGCATAGAAGACAAGACCCGCGAAATGCTCGATGACGTCATCGACACCAAGGTCGCCGGTCTGCGCCACATGCTGAAAGCCGTTATCAAAGACAACCTGAAAGCTGTCGTGCTGTTCTCGTCGTTCTCAGGACGCGGTGGCCGACTTGGTCAGGTCGACTATGCCATGGCCAACGAAGTTCTCAACAAGGCAGCCCAGAAACTGCGCATACTGCGGCCTGAATGCCGGGTAATGTCGTTCAACTGGGGCCCCTGGGATGGCGGCATGGTAACCCCGGCCCTGCGCAACGTCTTCATTGCCGAAGGTATCGGACTGATTCCCTTGCTTGAAGGAGCGCGACAGCCGGTTATCGAGCTGTCGAACCCCGGTGAAAATGCCGTAGAAATCGGCATCATGGGCACTCTCGAAGAACAGGGGGCACCGGCACCCGGAAAAAAGTTCGTTAAGGCATTCGACTTTGAGCTCAACCTCAAAGAGAATGCCTGGCTCAAAGACCACGTGCTGAACGGCGACCCGGTGCTGCCGATGGCAGTTGCCGCCGAATTGATGTCGCAGGCTGCAGTAATGCGCAACCCCGGCCTGCAGTTCGCCGGCTATGATGAAATGCGCATTCTCAAGGGCGTCGTTCTCAAAAGCCAGCAGGTAACACTCGGGCTGTATGCCAGTAAGCCGGAACGCTCTACTGAAGGCTATCGGGTCAGCTGCGAAATCAGAACCACTGTTAATGGCCGCGAAATGATCAACGCCCGCGCCGAAGTCATGCTCGCCGATGCGCTGCCTGCCAATACGCCGTTACCCGAAAAGACCGACGCACGCATGGTTTACCCCGACTCGATCAATGAAGCCTACGCCAATCACCTCTTTCATGGCGAATTCTTCAAATCGCTGACCGCGGTCGAGGGCTGGTCTGAACACGGCATCATCGCCGTCAGCAGAAGCTCACAGCCTCCGGCAGCCTGGTTTGCCAGCCCCATGTTCAATAACTGGTGCTCAGACCCGCTCGCCATCGATGCGGCTTACCAGCTGCTGATTCTCTGGACAACGCAGGCCTGTGGCGCACCTTCGCTGCCCGGCTTCGCACGCCGCTACCGCCAGTATGTCAGCAGCTTCGATGGCCGTGACGTGGTGATCGTCGCGCGCACCCGCCGCCTTGGCAGCATGCAGGCCGCCGCCGACATCGACTTCGTCGATGCCCAGGGCCGCCTGATCGCCCGCCTCGATGGCTATGAATGCACCCTCAACGAAAACCTAAGCAACGCCTTTAAACTCAGAAAAGTAATCGGAGCCGAATGATGACCGCCAGCGACCGCAGCCAGACCCCTCTTGCCATTGCAATCACCGGAATTGGGGGGATTTTCCCCGGCGCTGACAGTCTCGACGACTTCTGGCAGATGATCGTCGCGGCCAAAAGCGCCGCCGACACTGTTCCAGATGACCGCTGGCCTGAGCCGGCGGCCAATTACCACGACCCGAAACCGGCAGTTGCTGACCGGGTGCGCTCACCGCGCAACTGCTCGATCAAGAAAATGCCGCGCAATTATAACGGCCTGAACCTGCCGGCAGAGCTGCTCGACACCCTCGACCCGCTCTTCCTGCTGACACTGCAGGCCGGGCGCGACGCCTTTTTCGACGCCGACACTGCCGGGCTCGATCTGAACCGGGTGCAGGTGATTCTCGCCAATATCGTTCTGCCAACCGACAGCACTTCGCAGATCACCCGCGAGCTGAACCTGCAGATTCTCAAAAACCGGCTGAAAAATGCGCCATTGCAACTTGATAACCTGTTCATCGGCAACCCGCTGAACCGCTTTTCGGCTGAACTGCCGGCCGGGCTTCTGGCAACGGCTCTTGGCCTGGGTGGCGGGAACTATACGCTCGATGCCGCCTGCGCCTCGTCACTTTATGCGATCAAACTCGCCTGCGAAGAGTTGACCGCCGGCAGAGCCGATGCGGTGCTCACCGGTGGCGTCTGCCGCCCCTCATCGCAGTTTACCCAGATGGGCTTCACCCAGCTGCATGCCCTGTCGCCCAGCGGCATCTGTCGGCCGTTCGACAAGAACGCCGACGGTCTCGTCGTCGGTGAGGGCGCCGGCATTTTCGTGCTCAAGCGTCTCGAAGACGCGCTGCAGGGCAACGACAAAATTTACGGCGTCATTCGCGGCATTGGCCTCGCAAACGACGTCGGCGGCAGCCTGCTGGCCCCTGATTCTGAAGGGCAGCTGCGCGCCATGCACGCCGCCTACCGCCAGGCCGGCTGGCAGCCACAGGACATTCAGCTCGTCGAATGCCACGGCACCGGTACCCCCAAGGGTGACGCCGTTGAGCTCGACAGCCTTAAACAGCTCTGGAAAGGCCTGCCGCTGCCCGACCGCAAATGCGTCATCGGCTCGGTAAAATCGAACGTCGGGCACCTGCTCACCGGCGCCGGCGCCGCTGGTCTGATGAAACTGCTGCTGGCGATGAAAAACCAGACACTGCCGCCCGAAGCCAACTTTAACAGCCCTGACC
>OFEK01000806.1_pt1 | contig 26644 bp, 21 predicted proteins | sample 1521131 | NCBI WGS metagenome assembly OFEK01 (sample SAMN05720209, study PRJEB24109) | activated sludge metagenome | isolation source: Anaerobic digester | place: China | collected 2015-12-16
ATTTTACTATGTTTGTATAGTTTAATTATACCATATTTAGCACTATTTTGAAAGGTTTTGTCGCATTTTATTCCGAAGAATTTTTACTCCTCAGAGCTGAAATATGTATAATATACATGTGTTGAAATCTATAATATAGGTTTTGCCTAGTTGCACATTATATTTCTGAAATGTAGCAATAAGAGAAGAATACTATCCAAAGCATATAAAGACTCTTTACTTCTTTTTATCAAGTTTCCTTCTATTGATATATCCTTTTAATATTGCTTCATACGTATTTTTATCATAACAAAGCTTTATAACAGCCAAATCATGTATTCTCCAACCATATGCACAATGATCAAAATCAAATACTGTGATATTTCCACTATTATCTATATGTATATTGGATGGGTTTAAATCATCATGAATTATGCCGTATGCTTCATTATTGACAGGTAGTTCTCTTAGTTGGCTATATAAGTATTTTATATAAGGCTCGAAAAAGTTAAGATTTTCAAGACCATGTTTATTGGAATATACTTGCAACATTTTAATAGGTTCACTTATAAGATAATCAATGTCTATTTTATACCTTTGATGCTCGCTTTTAAATTCATTAAATTTCTTATGTAAATCTGCAATAATTTCGCCAAATCTCATAGCTAAATTTTTCTCTAATGTAGTTTTAATAGGTACTCCTTCTGCAAATGTAAACATTGTTATTAACCTTGTTTCATTATAGTATATATAGCGGATAAAACAGTTTCTACATTTATTGAAAAATAAGATCTTTTGCCTTCCTGCCTTCAGTTGAGTATGCTGGAGCTGCAAAGAATGTCTAAATGATGTGATTAAGTTGACATTGGAATATCCAAGCTTTCAGAAATATCAGTTGCACAAAGCTCTCCCTTTTTTACTAATTCAATAATTTTTATTCTGCTTTCATCAGGATAAGCTTTAAATAACAATGGGCTATTACCGGTTACATTTTTAATAAGCTCCAATCCTTTTTCATACTCATATCCAAGGCATATATTTAAGTATTTGCCTGCACTATAATTCATTTATTGCTATTTCCTGTACACGCTCCAGCTTTTTATCCTGCCGTTGATCTTCGGTAGTAAACAACTCATCAATCGGCAGTAAATTTATCTCAGAATCCTTTTTCACTTATCATCACCCCCTTTCCCGCAGGGTATGGCAAGCAGGATATCCACTTCATATTGAGGCTTGTCCGATATAATAAAATCACATTGATTTTGCGGGCTGTAGCAGCTGCACTTCTCAAAAATACTGATATGCTTTAGGAAATTCAGATTTTGCACATTCGCCTTTTGGCACTTTTCCGAGCCGTAAACCCCGCATAAATCAAGACTTTTATCGCCTGTGGTACATTGCGGACACGATATAGGAACCGAAGAACTTGCTCACCTTGAAATTGTAGGTACTATGGTAAGGCAGCTGATTGAAGGTGCAAGTATAGATGAAATAAAGGCTGCTGATCTTGGATCTTATTATGCTGATCATGATAAGGCTGTTTATCCGGTAAGTGCAGCAGGTGTGCCATTTTCTGCTGCTTATATTCAGTCCAAGGGCGACCCTGTTACGGATCTGCATGAAAATATGGCCGCTGAGGAAAAGGCAAGATCCACATATGAATGGCTTATTAACTTATCCGATGACCCTGATGTTATAGATCCTTTAAGATTTCTAAGAGAAAGAGAAGTTGTCCATTTTCAGAGATTTGGAGAATCACTGCGCATTGTACAAGAATATTTGGACAGCCAGAAATATTTCACTGTTGTTAAGACTCCGGATATGGCATGCCCAACAAAAAAGTAATACTAAATAATGAATTTTAACCACCCGTCTTCCAGATAGCGGGTGGTTTGCTCCTATCTCGTTTACTGCCATTTATTTCTGCAATCGTTGCATAAATATTTACGAGAAAATATACGATGCCTGTAAATATTAACCCCCCCACATCTAGGGCAAAAAACTTTAGTATAAAGATACCCTTTAGTAACTGAGTTGATATCATCGTTTCTAGAGTCTGTTGCTTCAACATCAAGATTTTTGTTTTTTTTATACATAACACATTTCCTCCCCCAAAAAAGCTTTCTCCCCTAAAAAAAGCATTATTACAAGTATCTATGTTATGGTTTTTTAAACTTTTGTAATCAGTTTATGCGGATTTCATTAAAGTAAAATTGCAATCATACCCCGCTTCCTTATATTAATCCTTATAACCTATGTTAGCATACTCGCCATCATATTATCACATTTACCAAAGATTGTATACCCGTATTTTTCATCGCTAATGTTTTTTTAATAAAAATTCATAATATTCTCTCTGTAATCCTTCTGCAAATCCTTTTCTAAAAATTCGAGAAACCTTACAAGCATTGAAGAAGCCTCTGCTCTGGTCAGAACTTTGTCCGGATTGATTCTATTATATGTATCTCCTGACACAAGATTTACTTCTCTAGCTACATAGATGCTGTCCTTTGCCCAGTTGGGTATTTTGCTGTCGTCTGCAAAGGATGTCACATAGCCCGGGTTTGGTGCCTTGTTCTCAAAACCTAAAGCTCTAATAAGTATTGTAATAGCCTGTGCTCTGGTCAATGGTTCTGCAGGTCCAAAGGTATTCCCTGATGTACCTGTTATTATTCCTTTATTTAATCCCTCTTTGATATATTTGTAATCAGGATGTTTTACAGATATATCTATAAATTTTGATACTTCCAGAGGCTCATTTTTGCTTTTTACTGCGGTTTTCCCTTCATCCAGGGAAGGCCTTATATCACAAGCTCTTATTACCGCTTTAATAAACTCCAGCCTGTTTACTGTAATATCAGGTGCAAATATTTCACTGTTATCCTCGAATACTTCCAATGAATACAGCTTCTTTATCTCATCCTGTGCCCAGTGGCCATTAACATCTCTAAATTTTGGCACAATAAGCATTTCCAACTTTGGAACCATACTTTGGTTTAATTTGATGGTACCCTTATCATCAGGCAGATTATATTCATACCTTGATACTACACTGCGATTGGTAACACGAGCAAATCCACCTTCAAAACTTGAAAGGTTCACACTGTTTTCAGAATATTTTAATGTTTTTGTGAGGCTGTCAGATACTTGAATGCTTATAGTACCCTGCCATGATTGTGTTCCCTCATTTGCTGCATCACTTATATAATATTTTGATGTTATAACCTGATCTATAATCAAAGTTTCAGTACTTCCCCAGAAGTTTTTATAACCTGCGTTTCCTCCACTAATATCTATTATAACTTCTCCTTCGGTTCTATTTATATTGTAATGCTTTCTTCCCTTTATGATCCCTAAATAGAAATCCGAAGCAGGCATGTTGTCGATATTGTCAGATTTTGAAAATTGATAATCAGTTAATGTGTATGTATTCCCATCAATCTTTATGGTTTCACTATATTTGCTTATTTCTGTTTGTCCAACAGTTTGACTTTTATCCCCATGGTTGGTTAAAGTTGTTATAAACGTAATATTTCTATCCAATTTGCCATCTATGGATTTATCTTCAGGTTTTAATGAAAATTTATAATTAACAGTTATTTTACCTTTCCTTTCATTTTCTGAAACACTGTAAGTACCGGTAAATTTAACAGGTGCCCCTGTTATAAATACCATTTCTTCATATACATATTCATTGTGAACACCACCAGAAAAATCCAGTGGTGTAGCATGCACAATATTTGGAATTAACAATATAAAAACTAATAAGTAACCTATCCAATTTTTCTTCATAAAAACCTCCATATCTTTAATGTGCCAAATGAATTGTCACATTATCTCTTGTGCACAAAAAGTTCTATATTATTTTACAATAACAACTTTACAGTTTGCATCATCTCTTACAATATACAACCTGTCTCCCTCTTTCAAATCTTCAGGCTCTACTCTTACACTATTTTTCATAATCATAGTCTCTCTAATGTATAAATTAAGAGATGCATTTTTGGGCATCCATAACCTATGTCTGCTGCTCCAATCTTTAGCATCTGCAAGTTTTACAGTCCAGCCCATCAATTGATTATGTTCAGGCCTGGTTTCAATTATTCCCGCAGTAATCCTCTGCTGTGAAAGGTAATCCATGGTTTTTTTAACATATATGCTTGTAATTCTATCTTCATCAGTATAAATATATCCATACCAATCCTTGAGATTTCTATATTGCAGATTGTCTTCATCCACGGCATAATTTCCCGCAAGAAATTCCTTACTAGATATCTGTTTTTTGTTTTCCAGGTCGTATATGAAGGTATCACTATAGTAATATAATTCCTTCTCATAGCCATGGTATGCCCAATCGTTTTTGCTAAGCAAAGAAAAGTCCTTTATATAAAGCTTATCCTCTAAAATAGTATCCAGTCTTCCTGCATAAATGCAATCCTGCCCAATATTTGAGTTATTAATATCTTCATTGTAAACACAGATTATATCGGCTGTTGCAAAGTCTCCACTGCTATCAGCTATTATAAGTCCATCAGTCTTAGGAGTAAGAGCATATATATCTGACAGTCTTCCACTTTTTATGACTATTGTTCCTTCATAAAAAGAAATATTCTTATAGTTTGCCAATTCAATCTGAGAGGCATACCAGTTTATTTTTTCAATTTTATCTGAAAATGCAGATTCATACTGGTTCTTTACTATGATTCTTTCTATTCTGTCCTTGCCAAAGAAATCCTTTATAATCATATATACGGTCTTGCCTTTATAATATTTCATGTTTTTATATGGTACTTTTACGCTTCCAACATATAGAGGAAAATCCGTATTATAAGGCAGCTTTAATGAATTGCTTACACTCTCCCACTTTCCATTTCTGAATACTTCAACATTTCCCAATACAATAGCATCTTCCCATTCATCAGCTATAATAAGAGTTGCTTTGTAGATATCCTTAATTATAATGGAATTTCCTTCTATTTCAATTCTGCTTATAAGGGTGGTTTTAATATCATCAAAGTAAAGTTTAACCATGTCTCCTTCATATAAAGTGCTCAAGGACATGTATTCCCCATTTTTAAGTGTAACAGTAGCAGGTGAAATTAAATAGGTTTCCTCTTTTCCTGATGGAAGCTTTATTTTTATTTTGTCTCTTCTAATCTCCCTTACCAAACCTGTTCTAACCTTACCGCCAGGAAGTATGTATCCAGGTAAATCAACAGAGAAGGCATTCATATTGCTAATCATTTTATCTTTTATGTCTCCATATATTTCCATTCCGTATTTAAAATCAGTAATGGAAACATTTCTCCCGTCAATTAGAAGAGATGGATTCCTTATTAATGGTATAGAGTGCAGAGTACCATCATACTCCTCTACCCATACCTTACCTTCCTCATATTTAATAAAATACCCTTCAATGATCCCTGTTATATAAGGGGTAGTTTTGTCGGCATGTACTACAGACATAAATAAGCTAAAGAAAATTAAAGCTGTCAGTGCAATTGAAATTTTCCTGTTCATTCTGTTAATTCTTTTAATTCCATCCATTCTGCTCATAGTTAACCACCATTCCCCCACTGTCTTTTGTTTGTTCACCTGATATGATATGGAAGGACTGTCCCTTTGTGACCTCATGTGTCTGAAATAGTAAAACTGTCCCCATGTTTCTTTCCAAGTTTCTTTTTACTTCCTCCCAATAATAGCATATATCCCCATCCTATCAATAATCTCCGTAGAGCCTGCATAAGGCGAGCTATAGGGAAGCTTTTCCCATACGTTGCTGCGGCCTTCGTACCGGGCTGTATATATTCTTTTCATCCCACGGGCTATGGATTTCCTTCCATCATAATCTAAATCTAATTCCATATTGTCATTCAAATGGTCTACAGCAGTAGAATCCGCACCTGCAAATGTATAAGCTTCCAAAATATATTTATTAGACAGGACAGTCATATCATTATTATTAAGCTCTATACTTCCTTTGTAGGTTGAAATCTTAAACTTCACTCCTGCATCATCTCTATTCTCATTTTCTGTCATTGAAAGGCTTTTAAATACACTCGGTTTAAATTTGACTTTGTAATCCTTTCCAACTATAGCTATACTTTTATTTCTGTCATTTACAACTATAGAAGCAGGAATGCTTACAATAACCTCAGCACTTCCGGCAAGACTGCCTTTTGTAATATCTATAACCAAATCTGCATCATATAAATTCCTGTAATCTCCAAACCCTATAACTACATTAACAGTATTGCCCATCCTCTGGATTGTGGTTTTTTCAGCAAGTTCACCATCATTATTATTGGGTACTACTCCCGGACCTGTCTTTACTAAATTGCTCCTGCTGGCATACAGTGGTTTTGAAGAACCATATTTGCCAAAAGCTCTTACCATGAATTTATATGTTGTAGTGGGCTTTATTTTCTTATACACATAGTTTAAAAGCTCTGTTGATCCTATATATTCAAAGTTTTTACCTTCTTCACTTACATACAGCTCATACTCCTCAGCCCCTGTAACACCTTTCCAGCTTACCTTTATATATTGATCATAAGCTATCTCTGCTCTTACATTTTGAGGCGCTCCTATTTCCGGGATTCCATAGGCTATATTATATATAGGTGAAGCTCCCTTGTCCGGGTTTATTACCATAACCCCTTTTGTGTCAATTTTCCCAGGAGGAACAACTACAGTTATAACTTGTCCATTTATTACTTCTACTTCTGTTCCATTATTGCCGGATTCCAGAACGTATTTTTCAGTATCAATAATGATGACTTCTCCTGTAGCATTCTGTTCGTTTCTGATATTCCTGATTACCGGATTAAAAATTATCCGAGCACCCGGCATAAAATCATTACCCACTATCTTTATTTTCCTTCCGCCTTCAACTGAAATTACATTTATAACTATGTCACCGTTTTCAGGATCTGCTATGTAACTAATCTCGGGATTACTTATATAGGTAAAGGCATTAGCCAGTTCCGCCATATTTCCATCGGGGTTCTCCACCTTTATGGGTACAGTCCCATAGCTGTAGGCAGGAGTTCTAAGTTGTATTTTATTAGTAGCAATAGATACAATATTCTCATTTCTAATTCTTACCTGATTTTTCCCATCGCCGAAATAAACACTGAACTTTCCATCCGGGAAACCATCCATCTTGCTTCTAAAATCTTTTCCTTCTATAGTGACTAAAGTTCCTCCGGCAGCAGGTCCAGTATTTGGAGTTACTTTAGTTATAGCCAGGCCATCACTTTCTCCTTTTATTATCTGGATATAAATTGGTGTGGCAGCTTCATCAGAACCAGCCACTCCTCCGTCTTCATTTTCCGCTACCAGCCGGTATACATTGTTTACATACTTTTCAGCTACAGCCGGCATTTTAAAGGTTAGTTTATTTGAAATTGCCTCATTGGCTGGAGAATATTCAATGCCCTGCTTTATCTCGACTACATCCCCTATTTTAATAGTTACAGGCCGTCTAAAGTCTAAACCTAAAACATCTACAAGATTTCCACCTTTATAGTTAACTTTAATTATTTTCTTACCATCTTCTAATTTGCCTTGTTCTCCATCTTTTAAAATATTTGTAATTACAGGTTTACTATTGGGGTTTTTGTAGATAAATTCCCCCGAAGCCTCTCCGCCATCAGGATTTGAGACAATAACAGGTGTTGCTCCCACAGTATAATATGATGGAGTTCTAATAAGTATCTGTCCAATATTTTGCAAAACAGCTTCTGGAGAAAATCCTCTATCTATACGGAGTCTGTTGGTTGAAACAGCCCCTGTTATCCTTTCAAGCCTAATTCTGACATATTCATAACCATTATAAGATTCATCTTTACTGTTTTTTAAAAGATTTACTGGTAAAAATGCTTCTGTATCGTCATAATTCACATCATTTAACATAAACTTTTCCTTGTTTTCTTCAATAATGAAGCTTAATTTTCTAATGTCCTCTGCAGCACTATAGGATACAGTCAAGTTGCCAACCTTTACTTCAGCGAACTTGTCTTTTATCCTGCCTGAATTAGGCAGTTCTATTGGCACTTCCTTGTTGGAAATATTTGCATCATTTTTGCTTCCAAATTGAATCAGCGGCATGTTTTTATCTGCAATTTTCTTTTCAGATGTATAAACCTTTATTCTACTTTCAAAAAAATATTCCCCAAGAATTTCTATCTTATCCCCTCCTTGTTTCTTACCTGTATTAGGCACAATTTTTCTTATCTTTGGATTAGTAGCTTCATAAGTGAATGTAACCTTGTTTGAAACTCCGTAGTCATTATTCACCAGATACACTTCCGCAGGTCCTTTTACTCCTTTTGGAGTTTCCACTTCAATTGTAGCGGCTGTAAAGCCTTTTACCTTGGCTGGTTTACCGTTAAAATATATCTTTGGGAGAATAGGTGTAATAAGATTTTCAGCTAAACTATCATACTCTTCCTTTAATTTTGGACTTAACCAATATCTTAGATCATCCCATTTCTCATTATTATTTAAATCTGTAAAAGGTTCACCATAATCCCATTGACTATTGTTGTTTAAATCCCTATATGGCTCAAAGAATCTAAAATCAGAGCCTTCAATAGTTACTAACTCACCACCTGCTGCGCTTCCTCTGTCTAAAATCAGCTTGGTTATCTTTGGATGGCTGATAGGAACTACATAGGTAAATCCATCTTCTTTACTATCGCTTCCTCCATCAGGATTCACTACTATAACTGGTACGGTTTTTCTGTCCATATCCGTTTCCTTTGCTAAATCCCCCGGATATTTTGGCGCTTTAACCGTTAATATTTTTCCGTCAGGCGATCCTTCTACATCTTTGGGATCAACTGCTATACCCCCGATAATCACCTGGGATTTCTGGTCATTACTACCTCTGTCTATAAAATTCCTACCTATAATATTAATATAATATTGACCATCCACGGAACCTTCATCTGGCTCTATCTTTTCAATAAAAGGTGGCGGGTCATTAGGATGGAATGAATAATAAAACCCCTGTTCACCTTTTTTTTCATCCTTTTTAGTATCCGGATTTACTATGGCCAGATCATAATAACCTTCCCTTTGTTTAGACGGCACTTTAAATATTAGTTCATTGCTGTTAATTACTTTCACTCTGTTTCCTGTTATTGTATCAATTCCATTTACCTTCTCTATCTCATATGGGGTTCTTATATTTAATATTATAGAATCTATTTCTATAGATTCTGTAGAACCGGTATCAGGTTCTGAATTGATTTTAAGTTCTGTTTCAGTTTCCCCCACTTTTTTACCATAAAACTTATTCTCTTTGTTATCCTTTACATATAGCTCATATACCTCTTTATATCCATCTGTAAGCAGTGTTTTGCCGGTTTTGGCATCAAAATAAATTTTGTAATAAGCAGTAGTTTTTTCATCCTCCAAGATAACGCTATAATAATAATCCGCTAATTTTAGCAGTCCACCATTATTTTGAAATAAAGGGTTGGCAGCGGGTGTATTATAAGGCTGCAGTTCAATAGTCCTGCCGTCTTTCCCTAGATTATAACTATTGACATCTTCTCCTCCCAGCATTATCCTGGTCCCTATAAGTTTTATAATACCTATTCCTTCCAAATCTTTTACTAAAGGATTCGGAGGTACAAAGTTCTCACCTTTTACATTTACCAACGTATTAGCAGTTCCCTTTTTTGGGTTAAAATCAATAAATTTCGGACTTGTATAGGTTTTGACGTAAAGAAAGTCATTGTAGATGGCAATACCGCCCTCTTCATTTTGAACGACTATTTGCACATAACCTTCATTATTAGGTGGTGCATCAAAAGTTATCTCCGTTCCGGTACCATTCCTTTTTATGCCTGAAATTTTTACCCCATTTATAAATAAAGATGCATTCTGTCCAAAATTTTGTCCAATTATTTTTATTCCTTTTTCTCCATCAATAGTTACAGTATTAGGAATAATACTGGTAATTACAGGTGTTCTATCATAAGCTGGTCTAGCAAAAATAATTTTCCCTGTTGCAGAGGAGCCTTCATCATTAGAATCCGGACTTCTAATAGGGTTTGTAACTCTTAAATCTACGGGATTATTTATTATATCCTCTTTAACTAATACATCACGGGGAATTGTAATCAATATTTTAGAACCTATATCATTATTGGCAGTTCCATCTATTTCTCTGCCACTTTTATCAAATACTTTTATTTCTATCTTCTCATTATTAGGATCTAGAACTCTTTGTCCTCCTAAATCAATTTTTGGATATTTATATCTGATATTTCCGTCTTTATCCATATATCTATATAATAAAAAGTTTTCACCTATTATAGATAATTTTAATCCGGGCAAAACTTTGTTTTCATTATTTACTGGAATTCTATCCGGTACTATACTTGTGATTTTAGGTATATAATCAAGAGGTTCATATGTAAATCCATTTTTTAAAGTATCAGTTTCTACTATTTCTGCTATTTTTTCTACTCCATTTTCTATGTATGTTATTCTGGTTGTTATTTCTACTATTATCTCTTTTACTAACTTTTGGTTGTCATTATTTTCTTCCACTCTAATATTTATATAATCAAATGTATCCTTATTAAAGTCGGACCCTTCTCTGAACCTGACGGGGCCTCCTACATGAATAGTTATTTCTCTTGTAAGTTTCTTTACTTGAACGCCGTTTTCTCCTATTAATTTATATTTCCCTCCTGTATATTCTATAGACATTTTGCTGCTATTTGTAGTAATATCCGGTTCACTCCGGGTTCCGCTTTCATAAATAGCACTGCTTATCCTACCTATATTGATTCCTTTTACTACTGCATCTATACCTTTGGCAGGTCCTTTGCCAGGGGTTATACTATCTAAAGAAACACTATTTTTTCTATCTATAACAGTAAATTTTGTATCCAGCACCTTATAGCTTTTAATCTGGTCTTTTATATCCTTTGCCGGATCAACATTATTAGTCAGAACAACATAATAGGAGCCAACTGACAAACCTTTTGGAACTTTTACAGCAAAAATATCCCTTTGCTCCTTTTCATCTCTTCTATAGTTTTCACCTGTCCCAAGATTTGCAGAAGCGTATTTATTATCCAGTGATTTCAGGAAAAACACACTCATCTCATTCACAGGCTTTAAACTGTCCCCTTTTAAAGTAACAATACTTTCTGCAGTACCCTGAGTAGGTATCAATTCAACTTTATCGGAAACATTCAGCTTGTTAAGCACTGTAAAAATATCCAAATATCTGTGCTGAATTATAAACATGACGTTTGTACTATTGCCTATATTTACAGAAGAAGTCTTCTTAAACTGTACAGACCATATACCGGTCTTTCCCTTTAAAGCGGCAGACTTTATTTTATTATCAGCCTCAACCTCGGTTATAGGCAAATCTGTATTACCCTGAAACAAGGATGCTTCTACTTTTCTACTTGTAATATTATGAAATTTGCTTCCAACTAGAGTGACCTCAGCTTCTCCATTGCCATCTACAATCCCGGCGGTAGGAGTTTTGTTGGTTATATTGGGAATATCAGTCTCAGATATGTCCAACCGATAACCATTGATGTAAACCTGATTGCTAATCTCATTCGGTTTCAGCTCATACTGAACCAAAACAGGCGACTTATATACCGGACTAAATGATCTAATAGTACCATCATCGCTCATTATGCCTACCTCAACAAGATTATTGCCATCTTTGATAAAATTTTGTCCATTAATCAAAATACTGTATTTTTCAGCTCCATAAGTATCCCTGAAAACTTTTGTTACAGTAATACCTGTAAAAACAGGTTCTCCATCAGCAGCATACACCACTGTATTACATACGGGCAAGCCTCCCAGAATAATCATCAATGCTAAAACAAAACTTAAATACCTTTTCAAACATATCCCACCTATTCTATCTTGTACCATTTTAATATACCTTGTCCTATATTTTTATATCGGCAAAATGCTGGCTTTCTTTATAACGCATCAGTATAAATTTTTTTGACACGTGGGGACAACCCTGCATTCTTACTGGTTTTTTATTATGAACTTCCTGTGAAGCAGAACACTGTGAATAACATATTCCCATTAAAATAATACGATTTTTCCAGTATAAGAGACCTAATTTTTCATTTATTTTTCACATTATTAGCGTATTATTAATCTATCAGGTAATTGTGGTAATTTATTCCTTACATAAAAATTACGATAATACGAGTAAGGAGGGAATTTATGATTGAAAAGACTTCATGTAAAAAATACCGGGATGCAGACCAAAAAAACTATGATAAGGTAATGAATATCATTGACCTGTATAAGGATAAGGAAGGCTGCCTTATACAAGTTCTGCACGAAGCTCAAAAAATATACGGTCATATTCCATTGGAATTACAGCAGATTATTGCAGACGGACTTGGACTTCCTCTTTCTGAAGTAGCAGGAGTGGTATCCTTTTATTCCTTTTTCTCGGTTCAACCCCGCGGGCAGCACACTATCCGCGTCTGTATGGGCACTGCATGCTATGTACGCGGAGGTAAAAAGCTTGTGGAGCATCTACTAAAAACCCTTAATGTGGAACTAGGGGGAACCACTTCAGACGGAAAATTTACATTTGAGGTTGCCCGCTGCATCGGCGCCTGCGGCTTGGCTCCTGCTATAATGATTGATGATGTTGTTTACAAACAAATGACACCTGCAAAAGTAAACATTCTATTATCGGAATTTTAAATTTGCGCAAAATAATTTTACAAGGAACAAACTGGATTTTTGCATATACACTAGGGTAAAATAAGCGCACAAAATTTTCACAATATAATTCTTTTGTGCGTTATCTATGGGAAAGGATGGTGATGGAAAATGATGGAGCTTAAAATGAGTATTCCAATTACTAATAAAGATGACCTTCATAAGATAAGAGAATCATATCAGGCCCGAACAGGAAAATATAAATATCAAATACTGGTGTGCGCCGGGGCAGGCTGCGTCTCTTCAGATTGCGGCAAAGTGCGCGATGCTGTAATTGAACAAGTTAAAGCCCTTTCTTTGGAGAATGAGGTCCGGGTGTATGAAACCGGATGCATGGGAACTTGTGCCGTTGGTCCGGTGATGCTTATACTTCCCCAGCGTACTTTTTATACGAAGCTTACTCCTGACATTTCACAAAAAATAGTTAAAGCACATATAGTTGATAAAGTAATACTTGAAGAATATACTTTTTTTGATTATGCGCTCAGAAAACACGTTCCTAAAATTGATGATATTAACTTTTTTAAAGATCAGGTAAGAATAGCACTACACAATTGCGGAATACTTGAATACAACAATATTGAAGCGTATATAGCGGCAAACGGTTATAGCGCAGCTGCAAAGGTATTAACTTCCATGACAGATGCCGAAGTAGTTGAAGAACTCAAAATCTCCGGATTACGCGGCCGCGGTGGTGCGGGCTTTCCTACCGGAATTAAGTGGGATGCAGGGCGCAAAGCCCAAGGCAGTGAAAAATATATTGTCTGCAACGCAGACGAAGGGGATCCAGGTGCCTTTATGGATCGCAGCATCATAGAGGGAGATCCCCATACTATAATCGAAGGTATGATTATCGGCGGATATACCATAGGTGCTTCCAAAGGCTATGTATATATTCGTGCAGAATATCCTCTGGCTGTCGAACGGTTAAGTTCTGCTATTGAACAGGCACGGGAATATGGTCTTCTGGGCAGTAATATTTTTGGAAGCAGCTTCTGTTTTGACCTGGAAATACGAATTGGTGCCGGCGCATTTGTCTGTGGAGAAGAAACATCCTTGATGTCATCCATAGAAGGTCACCGGGGAGAACCCCGTCAAAAGCCGCCATTTCCTTTTCAAAAAGGACTTTTTCAAAAGCCGACAATAATTAATAATGTGGAAACGCTGGCAAGCGTACCGATGATTATCGAAAAAGGCGGAAAGTGGTATACCGGGTATGGAACAGAAAAAGCTCATGGCACCAAGGTTTTCGCATTGGCCGGCAATATCGTGAATACAGGAATTATTGAAGTGCCTATTGGTACACCTTTAGGAGAAATAATCTTTAAAATCGGCGGAGGTATTCTGGATAAAAAGAAGTTTAAATCAGCGCAGATCGGAGGTCCTTCAGGCGGCTGCATTACCCAGGATAACCTTAACGTACCCGCTGACTATGAATCACTTACCATGCTTGGTGCCATCATGGGTTCCGGTGGGTTAATTGCTATGAATGAAGACACTTGTATGGTTGATACTGCCCGATATTTTATGGATTTTATTCAGGACGAAAGCTGCGGTAAATGTTTAGCGTGCCGGGTTGGTACTAAAAGGATGCTGGAAATTCTGGAACGCATTACCCGCGGAGAAGGTTGTGAAGATGATATTTCTCTCCTGGAAGAATTAGGTGCAACCATTAAGGACACAGCAATGTGCAATCTTGGTCAAACAGCACCTAATCCTGTACTAAGTACCATTAGACATTTTCGCAAAGAATATGAAGAACATATCAAAAATAAATATTGCCGGGCAGGTGTCTGCAGTAATCTGTTTATTTCACCCTGTGAAAATACCTGTCCTGCAAATGTTAATATTCCGGGTTATTTAGCACTTATAGCTTCTGGACGATTTCTCGACGCCTACAATTTGATTCGCCAGGAAAACCCTTTACCTGCCGTCTGTGGCAGAATCTGTACCCATCCATGTGAAAGCCGCTGCCGTCGCGGTACAGTAGATGAACCTGTAGCCATCTGCGATTTGAAGAGATTTGTATCAGATTATGCTATGAAAAATGAGAAACCATATGTTCATGATATTGTATTTTCGAAGAATGGACAGAAAGTGGCAATTATAGGTGCCGGTGCTTCCGGTCTTACCTGTGGATACTATCTTGCTAGAACCGGCTATGAAGTGGACATTTATGAACGGGAATTTGTGGCAGGCGGTGTTTTAGCTTTTGGAATACCTGAATACCGCCTGCCTGCTGATGTTTTGCAACATGAAATAGATATCATTTGCCGTTCTGGTGTTAACATCCTTTACAATACCGAGGTAGGCAAAGATATAGAATTCAAGGAACTTCGCACCATGTACAATGCAATCTATATAGCAACCGGCACCCAGATTCCACAGAAAGTTAATGTTCCCGGTGAAAATTTAAAAGGTGTACTGCCTGGTATAAGTTTCCTGAAGGATGTGAAATTATATAAAAATATTGACCTTACAAACCAGATAGTTGCTGTTATTGGTGGCGGAAACACTGCAATTGACTCTGCACGCACAGCACTTCGGCTGGGTGCGAAAAAAGTCATGCTGCTTTACCGTAGAACCCGTGAAATCATGCCTGCTTATGATACTGAAACCGAAGAAGCACTGCATGAAGGTATTGAGCTGCATGAACTTGTATCACCTGTTCGTTTCGTTTCCGATAAAAGGGGTAATGTGGCAAAAATTGAGTGCGTCCGCCGGTGCTTAAGTAATTTTGATAATAAAGGCCGCAGGAATACAAGTCACATAGAAGGTTCAAATTTTTTTGTTGATGTAGATAAGGTTATTACCGCAGTAAGCCAATATGCCGACCTGCCATTTGTTCCGAAAGAAGATATCGGTGTGACTCCATGGGGTACCTTTATCGTGGACACTGAGACCCAAATGACTACCATGCCTGGTGTATTTGCAGGTGGTGATGTAGCCAGAGGACCTGATGAAGTCATACGTGCCATTGCAGATGGTAAAAACGCTGCCAAGTCTATTGATTTATATCTTGATGGCAGGGGTCAATTAAACAAAGGTGAAAAAATAGAAATTCCGGAGATTGTAGACGAAGACGAACTAGTGTCCCATCCACGGTTTCCAATGGAGCTGCTGCCGGTGGATAAGCGTGTAAAGACCTTTGATGAAGTCGTTCTTGGCTATCATAAGCTTAATGCTATTGCAGAAGCTATGCGTTGCCTACACTGTGACAGGAGGTAGATGAATAGTATGTTAAATTTAACAATCAATGGCAGAAAGGTTACTGCTCCTGAAGGCAGTACCATTATGGAAGCTGCCAGGCTAAATCATATTGAGATTCCAAACTTGTGCTATCTGGAAAATGTTCATGCTGCTGGAGCCTGCCGCATTTGTGTGGTTGAAGTGGATGGTGCAAAAACCCTGCAGGTATCGTGTATTACAAAAGCTGCAGACGGAATGATTGTCAATACCAACAGCAGCCGGGTTCAGCGAGCACGCAAGGTACTTTATGAACTGCTGCTGTCCGATCACAACCGCGAATGTCTGAGTTGCAGGCGCAGCACTTCCTGCGAATTGCAGGCATTGGGCAAACTTCTGGGTATCGAAAAACCTCGTTTTGATGGAGAGCAATCTTTAAGTCCTATTGATGTATCAGTTTCTCTGACACGTGATATGACAAAGTGCATCCTGTGCCGCCGCTGCGTTACTGTATGTAATGAAATACAAGGGACAGGTATCCTTAACGTACAAAACCGCGGCTTTGATACCGTTATCAGTCCTGGGATGGATTTGCCAATAGGTTCTGTCAACTGTACCTTTTGTGGTCAGTGCACTGTAGTATGTCCTGTAGATGCACTAAAAGAAACGTCCTCTATAGAAAAGGTATGGGCGGCTATTAATGATACGAACAAACGAGTGGTTGTTCAGGTGGCCCCTGCCATTCGTGTGGCTATTGGTGAAGAATTTGGTCTTGCACCAGGTACCTGCTGTACTGGTAAGCTTGCAAATGCACTATCCCGTCTTGGTTTTGATGATGTGTTTGATACCAACTGGGCTGCAGATTTAACTATTATAGAGGAGGGTACCGAGTTCCTTAACCGCGTAAAAAGTGCCCTAACCGGCGGAAGAAGTGTACTTCCTATGATTACAAGCTGTAGTCCGGGTTGGATAAAGTATATTGAACATACCTTCCCGGGTCTGCTGCCTCATCTATCCACCTGCAAATCCCCTCATACCATGATGGGTGCTGTAGTGAAATCTTATTACGCAGAAAAATCAGGTATAGATCCTGCTAGTATATTTGTGGTATCTGTTATGCCCTGTACTGCAAAGAAGTTTGAAATTGTCAGACCTGAAATGCAGAATGGAGGAATACCAAATGTTGATGCAGTCATTACTTGCAGAGAACTTGGAGATATGATAAAGGAAGCAGGGATCGATTTTGTCAATCTTCCGGAGGGTAAGTTTGATGCTCCCCTTGGTATGTCCACAGGGGCTGCAGATATATTTGGCCTTACCGGAGGTGTAATGGAAGCAGCTCTGCGTACAGTATATGAACTTGTAACAGGTCGGGAGCTTCCCTTTGAAAAACTGCATGTCACACCTATTGTTGGACTCGAAAAAATTAAAGAAGCTGCAATAAAAATTGAAGAACCACTTGATGCTTATACATTTTTAGACGGTACAGAGATCAAAGTTGCAGTTACAAGCGGACTAAAAAATGCAAGACTTCTTATGGAGCAAATTGCAGCCGGAACATCACCCTATCATTTCATTGAGGTTATGGGCTGTCCCGGCGGCTGCATCACCGGTGGAGGCCAGCCGAGAAGCAATGACCCCAATGTGCGTGAGAAGCGTATGAAAAGTCTATATGAAGAGGATGAAGGCAAGTTGATACGAAAATCTCATGAGAATCCCTATATCATCTCTTTTTATCAGGAGTATTTGGGAAATCCCAACGGGCACCTTGCCCATGAGCTTCTGCATACTCACTACGTAAGAAGAGGCAAATATAATGAATATTGTAATGAATATTTTGCTGTGGATTGGATACAGCCTAAAAAACGTCAAGCGGTCGGTATAACTGCAGATATTGAAGACAAAAATGAAAAACCTGCCTTTCGGCGTTCTCGTGAGGAATTAGAGTCCATTCGCATTTTGAATCTTGAAGCTGAAAACAAAAATCTGAAAAAAGAATTAGTCGATACACTTGAAACTGTAGACATCTTAAAGAGAGTAATCTCCGACTACGCACAGCGTAAATAAGCCAGCACAAAGAAATATTTGCCGGGGGCTGTCGTTACGGTGCTTAGATTTTTGGGGAGTCTTTTATATAAACTTCGTTAAATTTATATCCAAAACCTCGAACAGTGGATATATAATATTGTCGTGGTTTAAGGGCTTCTCGAAGTGTCTTTATATGAGTATCAACCGTTCTATCAGTGCCGTAGTAATCCTGCCCCCATACTGCATCAAGCAGCATCTCCCGGGAGAATGCCTGGTTTGGATTCTTTGCCAACAGCAGAAGCAGTTGGTACTCTTTTGGTGTAAGCAATACTTTCCTGTCATCTACAAACACTGTATGTGAAACTGTATCAATATAAAGTCCGTCGAATAACAAATTACGTATGGGAAGTTCTTCTTTTCCGACTCTGCGGCGCAAAACCACTTTCACTCTTGCTAGTAATTCTTTTTGAGAGAAGGGCTTTGTTACATAATCTTCCGCACCTAATTCATAACCTTGAAGTTTGGACTCTTCATCTGTGCGGGCAGACAAAATCACAAAAGGGACATCGGACATTTTGCGTATTTGGCGACATACACTTTTACCGTCTAGTTCCGGCAGGTGGGTATCTAATATAGCCAGATTATACTCATACCGTCGGAAATGCTTAATTGCAGAAATCCCGTCTGCAACTAAATCCACCTCATAACCCTCTCTGCACAGTAACATCTTTAATTCTTTCCTAACCCACTCATCTCCATCAACAACCAGAACTCTTATTCTCACAGACAGTTACCTCCCATATAGCCGGTCTCCGCCTCACTCCGATTTTACACCTGGTTTCAAGGAAATCTCAATATGATCTTTAACTATTAAAACTGCCCTTTCTATTAACTGAGGCAGAGTATCATTTTGCACACCTGCAATTTCTATACCGCATTTATTTAACGGTATGAGAACCTTCCTTGCGGGACTTTCAGTAATGGCTTCAGCCATAGCAGGTGTTAATTCTCCCATCATGGAGTTTGAAATAATAATCCCTATTGGTCCAATAATAACATCTACCTTGCGGGAATTATAAATTATTGCATTTTCTCCTGTAGCACCTTCTTTGGCTCCTGCTTTTAACATAATTGCAGTAGCAGATGAATTTGTGCCAAGTGTAATAATATTTACATCTTCAGTAAGCTTTTTATCAGATAATTCCTTAACTAGCTTTTCTACTATGGCTTTCCCAATACCTCCGCCCTGTCCGTCAATTACTGCTATTTTCATTTTTGATAATCCTCCGAAGCCTGCTTATGTAATATTTTATAAATAATGTATACGCATAATCATATAACAAAAAGACAAATTGAAAAATAATAACAGCAGCCCACAATGGCAGCTTTATATTTTCACTAACCAAAAACAGCTTTTCCACTAAAAATACAGCCGCTGCCAGGCATAAATTAAAATACAAATATTTCAGTATATATTCCAGCGGTGCATTTTTAATTCTTTCAGTGTAGTATTTTATAATACCATATAGGCCGAAAAAAACAGTATATGGTATTATTCTTATTTTATCCGGTACAACTATGAATGCCACAAGATTTGTTGCTATGTAAAAAGCCCATCCTGCTGCTACCTTGTATTCCATAATAATAATTGATACAAAAAATGAACTAAATGCATATAAAGATAATTTTGTTGTAGGAAGTATTGCTGCAAGTAGAAGACATATAACAGTCAATGCTCCCAAAATTCCGTTTAAGGCAATTTTTTTAGTATTGCTGACCATTTTAACCCCTCTATATCCAACTTATTCTCAAATCTGCATGCAATTTATCAACAGCATGGTATCAGATCTCCGCCCATACACTCACAGCAGCAATCTGAACAAATAAGGCATTGGCAAAAACTGCAAATATCGGTATCATTATTTGTGCCATATCCGCTTTGTTTTCTTTGACTGTAAGCATTGTATATCCTGCTAAGAGTCGCTCTGTATTCAAGATTTCCAGGGTCCATATTTACGGCTGTTTGAATATGTGTGTAGGCTTCATCCTGCCAGCCTTTTCTCAAGAAAATCAAGCCTTTTAAATAATACCATTCTGCATTTCTGACGCTTGAACTATCGAGTATTTCCTCAGCTGTACGTATATTGCCGTTATTAATATGAACTCTTACATTGCTGAAGAAATCATCTCTGTAATACCCATTATTGCTATCTGTATTAGTATTATTCGTATTTTTATATCCGCCATAGGAATAATTTGTTTTCGGTCCTGTTGTTCTTTGCTTACTTAATACTTCATAGGCTTCATTAATTTCTCTCAATTTTTCCTCGGCAAGTTTTGCCAGGGGATTATCCCTGTATTGGTCGGGATGATATTTTTTTACCAACTCCCGATAAGCCCTTTTAATTTCTTCTTCATCGGCTCCCTCTTTTATACCTAATACTTTATATGCTTCATATGGATTCAAAGCTTCTACAACTCCCTGTACCTAAAATTTTTTCTGTTTTTCTTAACATACCAATATAAATTATATTTTCAATTATTCCTTTTACTTTTTTTGCATCCATCAGTTCATAAGTTTTTATAACCTGGTCAAGTGAATAAATAAGTACAAACTCAATTCTTTCCTTAATCTCATTTTTAATTTGATTTATTTCCTCATTAATTTTATTTTTTTCACTGTTTTTATTCCAGTATTTAACCAGCAACGGATTATACTTTTTATTCCTGGCATCTTCCTCCATGTCATCATATGCATCAAGTATATAAATCCATTTCCCAAGGTTATAGCCCATCCATCGCAGCATCTTTTCCACTTTCTTATCTGCACATAGGGGTTCATATGCCATAACTTCTTCCATTATTTTTGAAAAAGGTTCTGCAACTTCATCAATAGAATCACATTTCCTATTCTCAAGTTCAAATAATTCATTGAGTTTTTTTTCAATTATATCACATTTTTCTTTATATTTGTGCTTTAATTTTTTATAATAAGGACTTAAAAAAAACATCCCGGTTGAGGAAACAAAATTGTGGTTGTCTATTTTATCATCCTTCAAATTATAGTAAGCCAGGATGATATTCATATCAGCAGCATAATCAACTATTTCATTTTCAGCTGCTATGTTTTTTTTCTTTACAGGGTGCAACATGCACCTTTCCTGTATTATACTAATGCTGCTATCTGATAAAGAGAATAAAAGTATGGCAAGGAATGTAGAATCATAGTTTAATGCAACACGTGGTATTTGTCCGATTCTTTTACCAATAGATTTGCATACTCCACAATAAAAAGCTTTAAACATCTCATACTCTTTTATTTTAAGCTCTGGCTTTTCAGGCATTATATAACCAAACAAAAAATCTCACCTTCAATTGTCATAATCAGATGATGAATCTATCAGGCTTCATCACTCTTATTGTTTTTCTTTTTTAAAAAATCTGCTGCATACATGAAAAATGAAAATAACATAAAAAGTAGAGCAATAAAAATAAATATATCATGGAAAGGTATATTGAAAAGTATCATTACTATTGCAACATACAGTATTACCGTAGAAAGTTTTCCGTACCAATTGGCCTGGACAACCACTTTATTTTTGCTATATAGAAAAAAGCTCCCCACAATCATAGTAACCTCTTTAACAAGAATAATAATTACAACAGCTCGAGGTATCTTCCCCTGCATGTTTAACATAAAGAGGGCTGTCAACTGCATAAGCTTGTCAGCTGCCGGGTCAGCCAATTTGCCCCATGGCGTAATCAAGTTATACTTTCTGGCGATAAAACCATCTAGTATATCTGTTAATCCTGCTATGGTAAAAATTATAACTGCAAGTAAATATTGCCTTTCATAAACATAGTATCCAAAAGCGGGTACTAAAAAAAATCTTATTGTAGTTAGTAGATTTGGTATATTCACTCGGCCACCACCTGACATTATTTAATATCTAAATCTATAATAAACAGTACGGTTTTAAATAACGTATCTTTACTTGACTTAATGTAACTTAGCTTTGCATTGTTTTTATCAGCAACTCATAAATGTGAGGAAAATGTTTTTTTATATTTAAAGGTTTTAAATTAGTATCTGTCCAAACATGAATTGTTTCCCCAATTGCTATAGGAGTATTCTCATTTTCTCTGAACACTTCATAATTGAAAATAATACGACTCAAGGTCAGCTTATTTATTCTTGTTTTAACTATAATTATATCTTCATATTTAGCAGGACTTTTGTAAATACACTTTAGTTCAATAAGAGGAAGCATTATACCTTCTTCTTCTATTTTAGAATAAGGCAACCCAACTTTCCTTATAAAATCAGTTCTCCCTGCTTCAAACCATATTGGATAATTTGAATGGTGGACTATCCCCATCCTGTCTGTTTCAGCATATCTTACTACCAATCTTGTTTCTGACTCCAGCATAATTCTCTCCCTTATACACTACACTAAATTGCATTATATTTTATTTTATTTTATAAAAAATACAATTTAGTATAAAATATAAACCCGTGCTTATATTAAACACGGGATTTAAAGAAATTCAGACTATTTTCCGGTCTGATTTCCCAATTAGGATTATATCAAACACCTTTCTAGAAAATCCCAATATACCATCCATTTCAATGATTGCTCCACAAGCTACAGCCAATAGCTATAGTACTAGAAGCCCTTCTCAATAATAACGCTATGAGCTTCTTCAACTTCAGCTTCAGGCACTAGGATCTCAAAATAATCACTACTGCTTTCCTGATTTTTGCTTATAGGTCTTAATTTAACTAAAATACCTTCTTTTGTAAGCAATCCTTGCAGATTTTCTGCAATATCTTTGCTTTGAGCCATATAAACTACTGTCCACATAACCATTACACGCCCCTTTATTTTTACTCTCCCGAATGAATTTCCCCGTGGCGGCAATAAATAATTGCTTTACCCCGTATTTTAATTGCTGAAGTGTTTTCAGTAAACTGAGCCAGGAGAACCTCGCCTTTATCCAGCTTTTCTGTATGATGAAACTTCGTGTCTTTTCCGCGTGTAAGACCAATTATATTTACCCCATTTTCAAGGGCTTTTATTACTATATATTCCCCTATCGCATCTATTTGTTCATTATCCAAAACTACCACCTCGACATAACTATATATTATTTCGTGTTAAAAATCAATATAAAATTTCCAATTACGGTCAAACTACCTTTATGTTGCCGTTTCCCATTCTTTCTTTTAATTCTGATAAAAGTGTTTCATTAAGGTTGATCCCGTATTCCGTGTCCACAATTTCGCTTATTCCTTCATTTCTATAGTAAAAGTGCACAGGAGTTTTCCCCTTGAAAAATTTGAGCAGGGACAGAAGTGATCTGTTATTGCTGCTATAATTATTCGGTCTCTCGTCAAAAATAATGTAAACTCCTGATTTATTTCCCACGGAAATATCATCTCCTGTCAGAGGCTTTACTTCCTCACAAATAATCTTTGGTTCTTCCTCTTCTTTTATACTGACTCTGCCTTTGACAAGCACAATGTTTTCTTCGAGGATTATGTCCTGATACATAGATAGGGTTTGTGGGAAAATAATTACTTCAATCCTCCCATATAGATCTTCAAGAGTAACAAAGGCCATCAGGTTATCATTTTTCGTAGCTTTTATTTTTTTCTCGGAAATTATCCCTCCTACTATAACTTTTTTCCCATCTTCTAAAACCCCATCATTGCTATTATCAAACTCCAGTTCATCTATAGACTCACCGGCTTTTTCCTTAAAATCAAGACTGTTTGCTGTGGCATGTATAGATAATAAATCCTTGAACTCCTCAAGGGGATGCCCTGAAACGTAAAGGCCCAGCATTTCTTTCTCCATTGCCAGAAGCACATTGGGCGGATATTCATTTATATCCGGATAAGCAATTTCAGTTTCATATATATCGGGAGAGTCCTTCTTTTGAGGAATATCAAAAATAGACAGCTGGCCTTCAAGATTTTTCCGTCTTATTTCCTGTATACTGTCAATTACTTTTTCAAATACCAAAATAAGTTTGGATCTATATATTCCCATAGAATCAAAAGCACCGCATTTTATAAGGCTTTCCACACACTTCTTATTAACATCCCTGAAGCTTACTCTCTCACAAAAATCTCTAAAGCTAATGTACTCACCATTTTTTTGCCTTTCATTTATTATTTCCTTAACAGCATTTTCACCAACATTCTTTACAGCAGCCATTCCAAACCTTATTTTGCCATTTACTACACTGAATTTAATATCACTTTCATTTATATCCGGTGATAAAACCTCAATACCCATAGTTTTGCATTCGTTGACATATCTGGATATTTTGTCGGTACTTCCAAGAAAACTGTTTAATAATGCAGCCATTAGTTCAGTTGGGTAATAATACTTAAGCCATGCTGTCTGATACGCTATCACAGCATAGGCAGCAGCATGGGATTTATTAAAAGCATAGCTTGCAAAATCCATCATCTCGTTAAATATTTTATTTGCTGTTTTTTCATCAGCACCATTTCTAATAGCACCCTTTATAAGTACATTGCCATTTTCATCAGTCCTGCCATATATAAAGTTCTGCCGCTCCTCTTTCATTATGTTTGCTTTTTTCTTTGCCATTGCTCTTCTTACAAGGTCAGCTCTACCCATTGAATAACCCGCAAGGGTACGCACAATTTGCATAACCTGTTCCTGATAAACCATGCATCCATAAGTTACATTAAGGATGTTTTCCAGCAAAGGATGGTCGTATTTTACCATTTCCGGGTTAATTTTATTGCTTATATACCGGGGTATTTGATCCATTGGACCTGGTCTGTAAAGAGAAATACCAGCTATTATATCCTCCAGAGATGATGGCTTAAGTTCCTTCATAAACTGTGTCATCCCTGCGCTTTCAAGTTGGAAAATACCTGTTGTCCTTCCCTCGCTAATCATCTTATATACTTTAGGGTCGTCCATTTCCATGTTATCGTAATTCATGATTATGCCATGATTTTTTTTAATTAATTCTGCTGCATCACGTAATACTGTAAGAGTTCTTAGGCCGAGAAAATCCATTTTTAGCATTCCAAGTTCTTCTAGATGTCCCATGGTAAATTGAGTAGTGATACTTTCATCATTCTTTTGAAGAGGTACATATTCAACCACAGGCTCTTTTGATATTACAACACCTGCAGCATGCGTTGATGAGTGGCGGGGCATTCCTTCAAATAACCTTGATGTATCTATTAAATCTTTTATTTTTTCATCTTTATTATAAAGTTCCATCAGATCGTGGTTAATTTCCAGAGCTTTATCTATGGTCATACCCAATTTAAAAGGTATCATCTTAGCAATCATATCAACCTCTCCATAAGGTATATCAAGAGCTCTTCCTACATCTCGTATTACAGCCCGGGCAGCCATTGTTCCAAAGGTTATTATTTGTGATACTCTATTGGCTCCATATTTTTCTATAACATAATCTATAACTTCCTGCCTGCGTTCATAACAAAAGTCCACATCAAAATCAGGCATACTTATTCGTTCAGGATTTAAAAATCTTTCAAACAACAGATTGTATTTTAGCGGGTCAATATTGGTAATTCCAAGACAATAAGCAGCAATGCTTCCTGCACCGGAACCTCTTCCTGGACCTACCATAATCCCTTTATCCCTTGCAAATTTTATAAAATCCCAGACTATCAGAAAATAATCTACATAACCCATGTTCTTAATTACTGAAAGCTCATAGTCCAGACGTTCTTTTTTATCATTGCCGCAATTTGGGCCATATCTTCTGGTTAGTCCTTCAATACAAAGCTTTTCAAGATATTCAAAATGATCCTGGTTTCCCGGTACATCATATTCAGGTAAGTGAAGCACATTGAACTCTAATTCCACATTGCAGCGCTTCGCGATTTTTACTGTGTTTTCAAGAGCATCAGGAATATTTTTAAACAGTGCAGACATTTCCTCGGGAGATTTAAGATATACTTCTTCAGTATTAAATTTCATTCTATCTTCGTCGTTTATTCTTTTCCCTGTCTGTATGCATATAAGGATATCATGAGCTCTAGCATCTTCTCTCTTCAGGTAATGGACATCATTAGTAGCCACCAGTGGTATTTCGGTTTCTCTGCTTAGCTTTATTAAGTTCTGATTTACAAGATTCTGGTTTTCAATGTTGTTAACCTGAAGTTCAAGATAAAAGTTATTTCTGCCGAATATTTTATCATATTCCAGTGCTAGAGACTTTGCCCTGTCATAATTCCCCTGTAGAATTGCAGTAGGTATATCTCCTGAAAGACACGCACTGAGAGCAATTATTCCTTCATTGTATTTCTTTAAAACTTCCATATCAACCCTGGGTTTATAATAGTAGCCTTCAATAAAACCTGACGACACTATTTTCATCAGATTTTTATATCCCAGGTTATTTTCAGCAAGAAGGACAAGATGACCTTGTTCTGAATCAACTCCCGATTCTTTGTCAAACCTGCTTCTTCGCGCTGTATATACTTCACACCCAAGAATGGGTTTTATATTGTTTTCTACTGCCTCTTTATAAAAATCAATGATACCATACATAACCCCATGGTCGGTTATAGCAACGCTTTCCATGCCCAGTTCCTTAACTTTGGCTATTAAATCTTTAATCCTCACTGCTCCATCAAGGAGACTGTATTCAGTATGAATATGCAAATGAACAA
>OFEK01000807.1_pt1 | contig 26616 bp, 21 predicted proteins | sample 1521131 | NCBI WGS metagenome assembly OFEK01 (sample SAMN05720209, study PRJEB24109) | activated sludge metagenome | isolation source: Anaerobic digester | place: China | collected 2015-12-16
GGAGAAAGATCGCGGCCCCGTCGCCACCCAGATCAAGGATGATATCGCCCAGAGCGAGGATGCCCTGCATGGAGAGCCGGCTTGCCAGCCGCGTATCTACGGAATCACCTCCCCCGAGCGCAAAGAGGAGGATTCCCCCGATAAAACAGGTCGCGCTCAGCATGAGAAAGGGGCTTTGCAGGTACCCCCGGGGATCCGTGAGCAGGGCCGCAAGAATGAGCAGGGGTGCAAAGCCGGTGAGGAGGTATGCGCCGGCCCTGTAGTGATTGTATTCTTTTATCTTCATGACCATCATTCGGATAGAGTCTGGAGTACGGAATACCCCTTACCTGCTCAGCTCCAGTATCCGATCAACTCCAGCATTCTCAGGTAGATGATCAGGCCAAAGAGCGCTGCACCGGCTACCGTCATGCGATCTATGTTGCGGATGTAGTCCGGCCTTGAGAAGATCGGGCGCATGGTGTAGGCAACGATGAAGAACCCCATGAGCGCAACGGCTATGAAAAACCTCAAGTCCGGGCCGTAGAGTATGCCCATGAGGTTACTCATGGCGAGCATCCAGACCATGAGAACGACCGACGCTATATCCTTTTTACGCATTGCCGGATCTATTCAGACTTGCCCATATCACGTATAATACCTGCGCCGGCCTGAGCAGGTCCGGGGGCGAGGTCTGCCGTTCGGGATGACTGGCGTTTGGGTGTTCGTTTCCCGACATAGGGGGTCTCCCGTGGCCGGGATAGAGGGATCTGCCGGCTGGACACCGTTCATACCCCATATCCTGCCGGTGGTCAAGCACAACATATATCACGGTTCCCGGGTGTAGGTGGGGGAGAACTCATGCCGGGCTTCTTCAGCAATGTCTTTAAACTGGCGACGGGTACCATGCTTGCTCAGGTAGCCGGCATCACTCTCATCCCGGTGGTCACCCGTATCTACTCTCCGGAATGCCTTGGGGTTTTACAGCTCTTTCTCTCCATCGCAACGGTGATCGTGATCGTCTCCTCGCTCTCTTACAATCTCGCCGTTATGTTGCCTGAAAAGGATGAAGATTCCATAAATATCTTTGTACTCTCTATCATGTGTGTAACGGGCATCTCCGTCGCCACCGGCGCTGTTGTTGTCGGGTTTGCTGATAGGATCGGGGAGATCTTTACAACGGCAGCCATCGCCGACTATCTCATATGGCTGCCGGTCTTTGTCATCCTCAGCGGATTTTCGCTGATCCTGAACGAATGGCTCTCCCGGAAAGTGAAGTATGGGGTGCTCTCAAGAAGCATCGTGGTGAGTTCGATCTCAACCAGGATGTTCCAGATCGGGGGCGGGTTGATGACGGCATCCCCGCTCGGGCTCATTCTCGGTTCGGTGATGGGGCTGGCTCTCGCCAATTTCTTTATGTTCCGGGGATTAAAGGAGGATATTGGACTCTTAAAGGCCGTCACCGTGCAACGCATGAAAGATCTCGCTATCCGGTACAGGGAATTCTCCCTCTTTGGAACCGCCGCAAGTCTTGCAAACAGTATGTCCTGGGAGCTACCTGCCTTCATGCTCGGTCTCTTCTTCAGCTCCACCATTCTCGGGTACTACGCCCTCGCTATGATGGCGGTGAGAGTGCCTATGATGATGGTGGGGACGGCCGTTTCGCAGGTGTTCTTTCAGAAAGCAAGCGAGGAGATGAATCTTACAGGAGGTGTGCAGACCGTCGTCCAGGAGATCCACACACGTCTCATCTCTATCAGCATCTTCCCTTTCGTCATTTTCATCGTCCTTTCCGAGGGTCTTTTTACCTTTATCTTCGGTGCAAACTGGCTCATCGCCGGCACGTACGCACGGATACTTGCCCCGTGGCTCTTTGCCGTCTTTATCATCTCACCTATTTCATCCCTGTTCGGTGTCATGGAAAGACAGAAGGCGTATTTATTCTTCGAGAGTGTGACCCTGTGTACATGGGCGCTCATCTTCTTCATCGGCGGGACCAGCGGAGATCCCATCTTCACGCTTGCTCTCTTCTCCATCTGCGGGATGCTGATATGGGGTTCCAAGAGCATGTATCTCATAAAGGCATCCGGGGCCGGATACCGGGGCAGCGCCGAGAGCCTGGCCCGACACCTGCTCCTGAGCATTATCGTATCCCTCCCCCTCATCTTCGGGGTGTATATGGGACTCGCATTCCTATTCCTGCTCGGGATTGCAGGAATAACCGCGATCGTCTATTATCTCACGATATTCTTCACCGATGCCCTGATCCAGAGAGAGATCAAGGAACTCGCTATAGGATTCTTTCGCCCGGAGCACATCGACCTGATCAAGCGGCTAAGCCTGTTCCGATACTGGAACTGACGGGAACCGATGGATACCCTTATCCGCAGTAACGTCAGCCGATCGGCCGCGACGGCACGGTAACTATCCGGGAGAAGCATCCCGGTAGACGTACTGTTGCAGCCGTTTGAAGATACGGTACCTGAACCGGGAATAGTCTACGCCGTAGTAGGGAACAAGCCCGGGGTTGAATCCGGAGATGAATGCACTCAGGCGGGGGATGTTTCCCGTCATCAGATTGATTGCTCTGAAATCTCGCTCTTTGAGCGAGGTAAAGATGTCATAGCAGAGGAGCGAGACCGCTCCGGTAGAGAGGTGTTCCGGGGCCGCTGCAGCGGACCAGCTGTGTGCCATCTTCTCATCCCAGAGGATGACTTCGGCAGCGGCTATCTCTCCGGAGGATGTGCTGGCAATCCGCATCGATCCGATCCCCTTCTCCCGGATCATGGTCAGTACGCCTGTAAGATGCCTCTCGGAGACCGGGGGTTGTTTACCCTGTTTTGAAAATGTGCGCACGGTAAGATCCCAGAAGACGCCGGGATCAAATCTCTCGGTTGAACTGATACCCTGTTTTCGGGCCTTGCGAATATTCTGCCGCACGTCTTTTGAGACGGTCTTAAGGATATCGTCATGCAACCGGAGTATATGAGTATAGTAGATCGCCGGGCTCCATCCCCTTCTGGTAAACGCCCGAATATCGGTAAGGCCCGGGGAGTTTACCAGGCTCACGTAATCGAATCCCTGCCGAAAGATATACTCGTGAAGCGCGGTGATGACCCGGTCCGCGTACATCTCCCTCGCCCTCTGTTTTGCACGCTCGCTCTCGGTCATCATCACCCCACCGTAGGGGGTCAGGGCCGCGGTTGAGATAGCCAGCCCGAGAAGGTTGTAAGGGCGTGACAGGAAGAGGGGACAACCCCCGATCAACTCTTCACTGTCGTAGCACCCCAGCAGAATCAGGTCCTGGTCCTGCAGGGATGCATTCTTAACCAGCCAGTCACTCGAATGAAAGACGGTCCCCTGTGCCGAGCCGGCGGCCAGCGCATCCCACGCATGAAACTCGTCGCCCTCGAGCCTCCTTACATCCAGTCGTGCCATACGGCGAACCGCCCGGCTCGCATGGGGGGTACCCACGGTTAAGTGTTTCGGCTCCCCGTGAGCATCTTCTTTATCCGGCAAAACGCCAGTGCCGGCTTTGAAGAGAGGACCAGCACAGAGTGGATAGGCACATGTCCGGTCCCGGGCAGTGTTTTACTGCAGAGCGGGATTGGCGGACGTTGTCCGGGGGTCAGTCAGGGGACCTGTTCCGGGTTATCCGCCGGGAAACACCCGGAGATCTCGATGCCGGACGCGTTGCAGATTCAAGGGGGCTGCATGCCGCCCTTCCGCCACCACGCTTCAATCTCGCGGCAGCTTGTCATCCAGGCACCCTTCTCACAGCCGTACTCCAGTATCTTCCGGTAGATCCGGAGTGGCGCACCGGTCATGAACACGTTGTGCCAGAGAATGGTAATCACACCGTTGTAGCGTTCGACCGCCTCAAGGATGCGTTCCATCCGGGCCCAGGCCTGCTCCATATTCAATTGCATGTAGGAGAACAGTGTCCGATCCATCACTGCGAGCGGAATCTCCAGGATCTCCATCTCCCGGTTGGTATGTATGTTGAACGGCTGGAACGGGTGGCACATCCCATTCCGAAACCCGATGGAGTCCGGATACCCGAGGGTGGTATCGTAGCGGAATCCCGCCTGTTCCAGCAGCTCCCAGGTATCCGGAACTCGGAACTTGAGAAAATGATTTCGATATCCATCTACCGTCCGGTTCAGGATTCTCTCCAGGTATCGTTTTTCTCTCTGCAACTGTTCGGAGTCGCGATAGGCCTCACACCCTCCATGCAGGCCGATATCCCACCCCCTATCCAGAAGCGTGCCCATATCCTGCTCCAGATCCTCGATCGCGTACGCGTAATCCCTGTCCCCCTCTTCAAGGGCCAGGAAATAGAAACTGGAACATGCGCCATAGGATGCCTCAAGATCAACGATCTCGCTGAAGTTCCACTCCGGGCGCTTCTTCGAGCACAGTTGGGGAGCAATATAACCGGCCTGAGTGAGATCACCACTCTTCAATGCACATAGGATATCCAGAATTTTGGAACGGAGGGGTCGGTACACCGTATCGATATCGTGCGTCAGGCAGATCGCAAAAGGCCGGGTTTCCGGATATTCACAGGAATAACCCTTCTCTATCAGCACGCCTGATGCCCGGGGCAAAGATATGTCACCGTGACGACTCATGGAATAGAGGAACCGATCATGGTGGTCACGGCTATGGTTATCATACTCTTCCTTTCTGGTAAACAACTCCCAGATCTCGTTATCCTGCTTGAGCAGGTCTATTCTCTGCAATTATCTTCTCCGCATACTTAGAGCAGGGGATATTATGCTTTTCCCCGCCTCATTTCCCGGAAGAGACAGGATAGAATAGAATATCTTATCGCCGCACTCCCGGTTCGGCCATCGATCTCTATCTCAGCCCGCCGATGCTGATCTCCCACGGTATATTCTTTTGAACCGATAGAACATCGAGGCTGTTTTCGAAAACAGAACGATATTTGAGTAGATAGGCACATATTTTGCCCCAAAACCAGCTTTTATCTGAAAACGAGCGCTTTTGGGGTCAAATCTTTGCCGGCCAAAGGAGACCTTCTGATATCCGTTATCCCACGCCCAGTTAAGCCCCTCCCAGAAGAGAGGATAGGTAGGATGGTACGTATTGGGGAGACCTCGGTTCAGGGAAAGATATTCGAAGTATACCGTTTTGCTGGCAGGATGGACAAAGGTGAGCAGTCCTCCGGCGCATATATCCTCTTTCGATAACAACGTCACCCGCATCCCATTCTGTGAATATGCTTCTAGCAGACTCTGAAAGAAGGCAAGCGGCAGGATATCTCCGTTTATGCGTGCGAGGTTTTCAGCATAATACCTGTAAAATGTTTTCATGTCCTCCTGCTCGTGGATCTCGCGAATCCAAAACCCCTTCTCACCGAACCTGCGGATAAATCTCCTCTGCCCTTTTCTGGCGGTGAAATCTTCCCAGATCTTATCCGGCGGATTTTGCCGTAAATCCAGCACCATATTCCCTGTATTCTCAGAGGAATGGTGGTTGTATCCCATGTGGTCCCATAATAACTTACTATCCATATTCAGGGAGAGAAATGAGTACTTTGATGCGAACAGGGTGAGAACCTTATCCAGGTCCCGGAGATCGAGATCATCCTTCAGCAAGATGTTATTGAACTCTGAATGAGGTATAGGCTCAAGCCCTTTCAGGAATACTAATGGGCGATTCATGAAGGGGAGTATCCCGACCATTTTCTGCCCTTTCCAGATGATCCAGTACTTGAGATCGATGTTGAGTGTATTTTCGAGCAGGTTTTTCCATTTTACAGTATGGTAAAACGTTCCTTCCGGGCACCGGTTGTTAAATTCGTCCCAATCTCCTGCATTCTCCTCCGACAGCTCTTGTATGGAGTAGCCCATGATGGCTTACTACTTTCCCCTGATGTAATGTAACTTCCGGCTCGATACACTGCGGTTCTTATCAGTAACGGATGGTTTTATCCTCCTTTCCGGGCAACACCAGGGTCGCCCCGAACACCGGTGAGGGGCACCGCATGGAACCGGGGTCTGGATCTCCCCACATCTCCCCTCTGTGGGTTGCTGCACTATCCAGGTGGATACTACCCAGGCGGAGCGGGATCATGCGATCTCTTCGGTGCCTGCAGCAAATGGTTTATGTATTATGACATCCTGAACCCGGCCTGTCCAGGGTCTCTACCGGTTTGCCCGATCGGGTGAGAGGGAAAGAGTGTGGCCGACCCTATACCTTTCCCGGGACACTGCATGAAACGTCCCGGCAGAGCTCCTGATAATTACAGGAGGAACATTGGAATGCGCGAATGCCGGTCAGAGGTGTATGAGATCCGGTTTAGTGGTGGATAAGGGAGAGGGAAGTATGGAGGAGAAGCACATAATACCCTGTACATTCATGGCCCGGGAGGTATGTGAATTTACGCGACCGTCGTATGGATACCTCGTGCAGAGGACCTGGAATGATTCTATCAAGGCCCCTTTGATACCTATCATCAAGCGGATCCCCTATACCGTATCATTGTGGCGCCAGATTCAGCTGATGATCTCGCCTGCCGATGATGGCACTCGTGATACGAATCAACTAAAAATGGCTCAAAGGGGGGTTATGTCTGTGGATGAAGTGCTTGATCTGCAACCCGGTGAATTAGTCCAGGTCCGATCGTTAGATGAGATATACTCCACGCTTGACGGAGAGGGGAAATACAAGGGCCTGCTCTTTATGCCAGAGATGGAAGACTTTTGTGAGAAAAAATACCATGTGTTCAAGAAGGTGCGCTCAATAACCCTTGAAACCGATGGGGAGGTGAGAAAGTTGAAAAGTCCTACGGTCTTCCTGGAGGGAGTATACTGCGATGGGAAGAGGCACAATAATTGTGACAGATCCTGCCTGCTCTTCTGGAGGGAGGCCTGGTTGAAGCGGGTCGAACCCTAACCCACCTCATTACTCCTGCACTCGGAGCATGTCAACTACCCCGCGCCTTTTGGGTGGGGCTTGCTGCCGGGGCCGGCCCCTTGCGGGGCACAGGGCAGCAATTTAATGGGTGCGAAGGTTGACGGTTCAAAGGTCGTCCTTATTCGCACGGGCCGGTTGACGCGGCCCCTACCGATTATCCGTGGGATCACGGAATCACCGGCTACCTTTCTCAGATGATTCAGAGCGCCGTTCACGTCGGCGTTGATCAGGGTGCCCGGAGCACTCTGGTAGAGCCCGCGCTTGACCCGCCGTTTCCGCCCATAGGGCGGTTTCTTGATTGGATCAAGCGCGAGAGCATCGACCTGCGAGGTGTAGGCTTCAGAATGAGAATCATCGAACCGGATCCCGGCCAACTCGCACTTGCTCTTCAACGCACTCGCAGTGCCATTATCTCTTATCATTGTTGTTTATCCGTCATGAAGAATAGCCGCGGGGTGAAAGTGTACGGGGCTTGTATACGGACAAGCCCGGGACAGGCAGACGGCATTCCTCCCCGCACCTGTTGGCCGGGGTCTCCTGCCTATACGAAGATGAAACGACCAGTACTGTACCTCTCTTTTCACTTCATTGGGGAGAGTGCGTTCGGGTGGCTGGGAGCGGTTTCCGGGTATAGTAACATGGTATAGAGATCGATATACCGGCACGCCACAGATTCCCAGGTATAATCAAGACCCAGCGCCCTGGCCTTACCCATATACCGCTTCAGTTTTTCAGGGCTGCCAAGCAGATCCAGGACCGCCTGCACGATCATCGCATCCTCATCCTCTCGATTGAAGATCAGCGAACATGCCCTCAACCGATCAGCATGATCGACGTCGGCCCTGATGATGGGCACCGTACCGCACACCAGATATTCGAAGATCTTGTTGGGCGAAGTCCTCACCCAGTATCTCGCGTCCGGTCTCACGAGCAGGAAGCCAATATGGGCCCTTTCGGTGAGTTTGACTGTCTTCTCTCGCGGAACATAGCCAAGGAACCGGAGCCTGCCATCATGCCTTCCGGCAAGCTCCTCGATCTTCACCCTCGAGCCCTCGTCCATGGAGGTCCCGCCGATGAAGAAGGTCACGTTGTCATACGAGCGAATGACAGCATCGGCGATATCAAGGAGAAGGTCGACGTCTCTATCGGCCGCATTATTGAGGCTCCCAATATACACCGCATGTATTTGCGGCTCAGGCCCGGCAAGACGGATCTTCTCATCTATCGCGTTCGCATCATACATCGCGGATGCCGCATAATTCGGAACCGCTATGATATGCGACCCGGGAAATAGCCTGTGAACCGCATCACGGTGGTGTTCTGAGACGACGACCGTTCCGGATATCCACTTCTTTGCGAGATCCTCATAGAAGAGCGGCAGAGATATCCGCCCGAAGTGAAGCCAATCTTCATAGACCTCATGTCGATCGTAGATAACCCGTGAGTTGGGCATGCTGTTTTCGACAAGCTTTCCGGCCAGCGGCAGCAGCAGAGGGTCGTGAATGTGAAGAATGGACGGCTGTTCAGGATCAATATCAAGTGCTTTTAGCGCTTTACGGCAGTCGGCCAGTATCTTAGGCCGTAAACAGTAACCCATGAAATACAGGGTTCTGGTCTTTCCCTGGAAGAAGAACCGATTTATTCTAAACCCCCTCACCCCGTGATGGGAGAAGATGCCGGGTCCGGCGGACTCATCCGCGTAATTATAATGTATCCGGCAGACGTTCATCCCCTGATCCGCAAGATAGGTTATGTGCCTCTCAATCCGTACATCCTCCACCGGATGTACGTCAAGAATAATAACATTCATACCGGCACCCGGCGATGATGTCCCTCGCTCAGACTTATATCTAACGATATCGGGTATACGCCGATTATCCCCAAGATATCCGGCGCCCGGAACCTCCACTTTCCCCTCCATCGCGGCATCAAGGAGGTCGACCGGGAGCTGACGGATCGCAAGAGAGGGTACATGCCGGGGAAACTGTGGAGCGATGCCGAAACCCGGCATCCGGAACCCCAGATGTGTACAGTCCGCCCTCTTCATCCCGTGGTCAGACACTCAAACATATTTACGTACCTCTCTGATATACTCTCCCAGTTCAGTACCTTCTCAGCATATCTCCTTGCGTTCATCGCATGATCGGGATGCTCCTCATTCAGGTAACCAAGGATCGCAGCGGCAGCTGTTGCCGGATCATCCGGGGCAACCACCACTCCGCAATCGGCTTCCTTCACAACCCGGAGGTTTGCGATATCGGAGACGATGCACGGCAGCCCTGAGGCCATTGCTTCCGCAAGGGTCAGGGGCGGCATCCCCCCTTCATACTTCGAGACCATCATGTAGTAATCTGCGCAGGCGTAGAGATCCGGGAGGTCTCGACCATGATCGACGTTCCCGAGGAAGAGTACGTTCTCCAATCCCATCCTCCGCACCAGGTTCATTGCTGCCTCCAGGAGCTCTCCCCCTCCGGCGATACAGAGCGTCACACCCTTCCGCTGTTTCTCAAGGTGCGAGAAGATCTCAAGCATGGTGAGCGGTTGTTTTGCAGGGATCAGCCGCCCGACACTCAGGAGAATAACCCCATCCTCCGGGAGACCGAATCTCTTCCGGATACCTGTTCTGTCGGGTGAGGGATGGAACCGCCCGATATCAACCCCATTCGGGATGTAGGATATCCGGTCTCGTGCGACACCGATCCGCTCCAGCTCCTCACGAACCGGCCGCCCAACACCGGTGAAGAGAGTGGTGGAGGGCATACGGGTCAGGCAGGAACGCTCGATCCGGGCAACAACAGATTCATACAGGTGGAAAGGAAGGCTCCCCACCCCGAGCTCGCTCGATCCGGAGTAGGTCGAGTGCATCGTCACCAGGCAGCGCTTAAATGGGTTTTTGGTGAAGATAAAGGGGTTCTGGAGCCAGGCGGCATCATAATCGTTGTTTTTGAAGTGCCGCGAGACCTGGTACCAGTAGTTGAGCAGCCCGACGACGCCCGCCCTCTCTATCAGGGGCCAGCTTCCAAGCCTGACATCCGGGCCTTTTGGGGAGCAAACCGTGCACTCGACGCCTCTTCCTTTGAGTTGCTGCACGACGTTGTAAACTACATTGGCCATGCCCGCGCCGTGGGGAAAGTACTCGGTTGTGCAGACAAGCAGCCTCATGCAGGAATTCCCTCCACCATCCAGACCGGATCGCCTGTTCGCTCCAGAGCGCGTCCGGCAGCAATCACCCTTATCCTCGGATGGGATAACGCTGGAGAGTCGGGCCATCCTCTACCCATCATCCCAGTACCTGGCCGTATACGCCCACGATCTCTTTTGCTATGGTCTTCCACGTATACCGCTCCGAGTATGCGAGAATCGCCTCGCTATCCCATTCCCGATCCAGCGCTATGAGGGTTTTTTCAGCCAGATCGTCAGGGTTGCCCGGATCGACCAGCAGACCATACTTATCGGAGGTGACGACCTCCGGGACTCCGCCCACCCTCGTTCCCACGAAGGGCTTTCCGCACCCGAAGGCCTCGAACATAACCGTCGGGTTGCCCTCGCTAAGGCTTGGCAGGACAAAGAGGTCACAGGCGTTCAACCAGAGCGGGATCTCATCGTGCGGCTTTCCCCCGGCAAGCATGACGTGATCTTCAAGACCGAGCGACCCGATCTGGCTTTTTAAGGCGTCGTAGAGTCTGCCGGGACCGACAACCACGCAAAGGATATCCGTTCGCTCCCTCACGATCCGCGACATTGCATTGATGAGGTGCTCATGTCCCTTGACCACACCATACAACCTCCCGACGTTCAGGATCACCTTTTTGTCTGTGGGTAATCCCAACGCCTCTCTGCATTCCCCTGTATTCATGGGGTAGAACTTTGTGTTATCGTAGCCGTTTGGAATGGTAACCACGCGCCGGAGCGGGAGGGATATCCCATGATCTTCCGATGCGCCGTTGTATTGTGCAATGTGTCGGGCATCTGACTTCGAGAGTGTCACAGTCCTGTCAACGGAATTTAAGATAACCCTCCTTGCACTCTTCTCGTAAATCCGCACGCATGTGTCTCCTATATGTTCGCCAAACATCAACTGGCCATGATGCGTGAGGACGAGCGGCACCTTGCAGAGTCTCTTCAATAAGGGAAAGGAGAGAGCAACAAAACTGTAGACGTTATGAATATGGATGATGTCGAAGTTCTTCAGTTCGTTTATGAGGAGAAAGATGGATGGTACAAGGGGATTTCTCAACGGTTCCCCGATGCATCTCAGCCTTCTGACGCTGATACCATCCATAACCTCGAAGGTTCTGCCTTCCGGAATGTTTGAGGTTATCACCTCAACCGTATGCCCCTCGTTGATCAGGCCTTTGCTTAAGTTATAGACGTACATCTCCATCCCGCCATTATGCGGTAAAAAATACGGAGTTATCTGAGCGATCCTCATGTTTCACCTCGGCCGATGCCGATCCCACCCGTCTCACAGCAGAGCGCTCGCCCCGGTTACGGTTTCAAAGTTCCAGGTGAAGCGTGCCGCGAAAGTCTTCTCGGGGACCAACGCTGCCGGTATAAACCGGTGGAGGACCCCATCCCCCGGAGCCCCTGACTTCAGGGGCGACGCCGCGCTTCCGCCCGGACGATGTAAGGGCGTGATCCGGCTTTCCGTGAGAAGTCGATACGACGGGGTTCTTCATCGCACCTGCAGGCGTGCCTCTGGGACATGAGGCGAATGAGTATCTCCTGTATCCCCGAGATTCTGTGAGTGTTATGGGCGCTGGGTCCGACATGGAGGGGGATGCCCTTCCGGGACACCTGATATAACTTTCGGATTACCGCCCCGTAATCGTAAGGTCATTCAACTACCCCTTCTACGGGGCTTTTCCCTTATGAACGGAGAAGAATAGCTCTTAATCGGTTTTTTGGCCGATATAAGAACCGGCGTATATGGCAACCTTTCCGATGAGATCATTTCTCACATGCCGTGATAGGATCGGAGGGCGCCGAATGGATCCATACCCCATCATGCAGGTGGGTAAAAGAACCCCGGCAATCATGAATGGGGGCGGCAAAGACCTCTCTGTTCTTTTAAGATAGGATCCCGGAATGCAGGGGCCGGGCAAGCTCGCCCGGATCGGGCCCGGTGTAAGGATTGCGCTGGCGATTGCCGGATGTGCATACCAGTTCTTCCGGTGCCGGATCTTACGCAGATCCTGTCGGATATGCCTGTTGTATCTTCTTGCTCCCCGTCATTGCTGGAGGTGGTAGATGCTGATGCCGCTGTTGGAGTAGATTCTATCCTCTGTGGATAATCTGCCAGTAAGGTTCAGGACATTCCCCTCTGTAGGCAGGTAGGGTTGAAGACCCTTTCCCGGATCGAATTTTGTCTCATCCATCGCTTCCTCATCTCCAAAGAGCAGTCCGCCACCCCGGAGTTGTGCCTCCAGGAGAATAACGTATCCACTACCCCAGGAGCAATTTGGGTCATCGGGGATGAGGCGACCGGTATAGTAAGGCAACCTCAGATGCTCGGATTCGCTTATCTTCTTTCTCCCGAAGAATCGCAGCGTATAGTAATCCGTGTGAAGCAGGGACCCGCTCGGCACCTTCTCCAGGATATGATGAAACCCGATCACCTCAGCCTGATTGAAAGAATAACGGATGTAACCCGGGTCTTCCCTGATAAACCCAAGGGCGCTGATGCCATAGAGAGCAATCAAAACGATCATCACGGCCCCAACCCGTCGGGGCGATAGACCCAGGGCGACCAGGTAACGCATGAGGATATAGATGCCCACACCCATGGCAACGGTAAGAATCGGCAGAAATAGGATAGCGAATCGCTCGATGCGGAGAACCGATACCATCTGAAACATCACGGTAAAGATACCGGGAACATTCAGGATGATCGCTACCATCCCCAATATGCCGAACACGACCGAGTATTCCGGCCGCTGCTTCCATAAGAGATAAATCGCTCCCAGCAGTGCAAAGAACACGATAAAAAGGGTATCTACCTGATTCAGGAGAAAACCCCAGCCCTGGTGTACCGCTTCGGTGAGAGCGAGGTTCTGATAAATGGATGAGTCGATGCGTGGGAGCAGGTCCTCTATGAAGGGGTACGCTATAAAGAGCCAGTAACTGAGAAACAGAGAGACGGGGACCATCAGGAAGGTTATACTCACACGTCTTCTCTCATTGGTGAGTCGCTCGAAGAGGTAGAGGAGTCCGATCAGGGCGATGATCATGGGCATTGAGATCTGATGGATCAACAGGATGAACAGGGCCACGATCACGGCAAAGGCCCTCCGGGTGGTGGATCCGGTAACGGCGTACTCCGCTTCGGGTCTCGTCTCCACGATAGAGTAGACCAGATACAGGAGAATCAGAAACCCGACGTAGGCCATGGTCCTCGTCACCATATATGTGCCGTAGTATATGACATCGGCATTCATCGCATACACAAGAACGATGAGAAGGGCGATCTGATCGCTCTGAAATATCCTTTTGATGAGGTAATACAGAAACAGCACGGTTGTGGTGAATATCAGGCCCGTGGTGATGAAGAGAGAAGTTTCGATATTCAGGCCGATCACGTGTGAAGATAACGCCACGAAGACGTGATAGAGAGGAAAGTACGTGTACGTTCCGAGCTCGCCGGGTATGATATGCCCCGATACATATGTGATGGTAGCCATGTAACTGTGCGGCATAAGATCCGTTGTCCCGAAATACAGGGCCGGCCTCAGGGTATAACTGTAGATCGTGACTGCGAGGGTGAGCATGATCTCTATGAGCACCATTACCGGCCGTAACCGCGCAGATAGGATCTGGGTAAATATTACCGCATACAGGATGAGCACCCCAACGAGGCCCAATCCGGATTCGGGCGGGGTAATGAGAAAACCAAGAAGAGTGAGAGTAAAGATGGTCAGAAACAGTCGCAAAGAGATCAGGCGGTTGTAAGAATATACCTCAAGCACCCCTGAAAGTTCGATATCTTTCTTTTTGATGAGAAGGAATGCGAAAGATCCGATGATTGCGGGAACTGCAAGGATCGAGCCGTTGACCAGGTAACTCATCTTTCCGATAAGGAGGCAGACAGCACAACCTGCAACGTAGGTGAAGAGTACCAGATAAGGAAAGATCCCGGTCAGCCTTCTGAATAGCTGAACTCTCAATCCGAACTCTGCCTCCATACCTGCACACCCCCTCCTCCACGCTCAATGCTGATAAAGGTGAGTCCGGATCACCTCCGGCACTTGTGGAGCCGGGGCAACTCTGATGGGTTCGTGGAGGTAAATCCGGTGTCGTATGATGGGTCTGAGGACAATGCCCGGAAGGCCGGATGGTGTTACGCCGTGGGCAACCCTACCTCGATCGTCGGAAAGGCCGTTTACAGATCCGGGGTTCAAGGGGTGCAAGAAAGCCCCCGGGCTTTAGCCCGGGGAGAGTGTCAAAGGGTCCGGTCAGTAATACGAAATCGGCCCTGATTCGGAGAAGATCCCATTCTGCCCGATCAGGTTCTCAGTCACAAAGACTCTTTCCTGCCCGCCGGTCTGCCAGACCGGTGGTGCCTGGGTATAGTAGAACCAGTTGTGGTCGATGTACGCTCCGTCGCGAGGAACGCCCCGAATCGCTACCGGGAACGAGCTCAGGGGCCCCGTGGCCATGAATGTATTGTGATGAATCTTGATCGTGTCTCCGGCGATCGTGGTGGACCCGGTGACTACACCATGCATGTCGAAGTTGTGAGAAGAACTTACGATGAAGTTCGGCCCGCAGATGTTGTATCTCGCCTCGTACCCATCTCCGGCGACCCCGCTCCCGGCGATCGCGTGCCGACAGTAATCGAAGTAATTCGCCTCGATCAGACTCGTTGCTCCTCCCGACACCACGACGCCGTATCCAAGGCCCTCCATCTGGCAGTGGTGGATATAGTTGTGATGGATATACCCGCCCGCCTTCATATCGGAACCCCCAGTACCGGCAATGCCGATCGCAGCACCGTTCCAACCCCAGATCTCACAATTGTCCACCTCAAGGTTGCGATAGGCTGAGTGGATTCCAAGGGCCGACGGAACATCCGTTTCGTTCCCGGTATCCGGCCCCTCAAGGCGGATTCCGGTAATCCTCACATTCTCTCCACCGGCGATAAATCCGATCCTCGGATCGGAGTCCGCCGCCCTGAGGTAGATCAACCCTCCCGGTGAGACCGGGTATTCGCCCCGGGCCGTCGAGTTGCGGTGAGCCGAGACATATGCCCCGTTCGATGCTGCCGGATCTGCAATCTTCTCCAGGCCTTGCGATAGATCCCCGGACTCCGCTTCTACATGGATATTATCTCTCCCACTCTGCCCGCCTGCTGCAGTATCGGGAAGATAGCCAATATCACCGGTTATGAGAACCGCGTCAAGGCTCGGATCGTCCTCACGCCAGTAGATGCTCAGGGTGTGCTTGCCGCCGGAGAGGTAGCGAACCTCTCCGGTGCTCCAGTGCCAGTCCTGCCCCACCTCATCCAGATCCCATCGACGGATCTCCTCATCATCCACCGAGACCCGGATGGTGCCTCCGCCCCCATTTAATCCGGATGCGCGAACCCGAAACGCATAATCTCCCGGTTCTTTGATCTCAAATGCATATGTTGCCGATCCGGTCACGCTTCGCTCTCCCCGATTGCCGGCAAGCGTAACGCCCGGGGGTATGACCACTCCTGCCGGAGCTCCGGTGAGGTTGATCCGGGCAGTCTCATCGATGTAGATGATATCCCCACTCTCTGCATCTCGAAGGGCATCAAACAGTTCGCCGGCGGTTGTGACGATGTTGCCCGCCCCGGGCTGCGTCGGTGTGAGTATATCCTTGTAGCCGTCTCCGCCCCCGATAGGGCTGCCCGTGGGGTTCGCCCCGGCGCCGAAAGCCTGCTTATACTCAGTGGATACCATTGCAGGATCCGGATCATCTGCAGGATACGGGGTGGAGGTGGAGTGCATATCCCCGCGACCCCGGGGTATGGGATCGAGCGTTGCCGGGATAGCCTGGGCTATACAGAGAAAGAAGAGTATAATGATGAGTATCGCCTCTCGGGAGCGCACGGTATTTGCATCTCTGATCCCCACGATCCGTTATATGTTTTGTCGGGCAGCGGGTTTTCAGGCTATGGCCCGATCTGGTGCACCCGGAATATCCGTCGGGATACGTGTGCTGCTTTTGAGCCATGCATTCAGGTTCCTTGCCTGATAGCAAAATAGGGTCGCACCGGATAGGTGCCCGGGGGTGGAGAGGAAAAAGCCCTATTTCTGAAGAAGGAGAGGGTGTTGGAGGGGCACCTTTGACCTCTCCTGCCCGCTCTTCCCGCTCAGTAGTACTTGATTGGCCCGGATGCCGAGAGAGTCCCGCTCGGTCCAATCAGGTTGTTCGTCATGCTGATCCCGTTTTTGCCACCTGTCTGCCAGACCGGTGCATCCCGGGTAAAGTAGAACCAGTTGTGGTCGATGTACGCACCGACACGGGGGACACCCCGGATGGCGATGCACGTCGGCATCTGAGAGGTTGTACCCAGGAACGTGTTGTGATGGATCTTGATCGTGTCTCCGGCGATCGTGGTGGACCCGGTGACTACACCATGCATGTCAAAGTTATGGGGCGACGTCGAGATCCAGTTCGGACCACAGATGTTGTACCGCGCCTCATACCCATCTCCAGCGTTCCCGGCTCCGGTGATACCGTGCCGGCAGTAATCGAAGTAGTTCGCCTCGATGAGAGCGACACCGCCACTGGATAGACAGACACCGTACCCAAGACCGGCCACCTGGTTGTGGTGGATATAGTTGTGATGGATGTAGGCGCCGGTCTTCATGTCGGAACCGCCGGTTCCGGCGATACCGATTGCGGCATTGCCCCAGCCGAAGATCTCACAGTTCTCCACCTCGAGGTTCCGATAGGAGGTGTAGATACCGACATTCGTCGAACCGGATGCGCTGGTGCTCTTCTGTGGCCCTTCAAGGCGGAGACCGGTAATCTTCACATTCTGGCCGCCGATTGTAAACAATCGGGTCCCGCTCGATGTCTGGTAGATCCTGCCGCCATCCGATCCGCCCTGGCCACGGTCGCTGGCAAGGGTGACCCCGCTGCGTATCGTGGTGGTTCGTCCGCTCATGTCGATGTTGGCATTTCCTTCGACCCAGATGACATCTCCGGACTGCGCCGAGCTGAGTGCGCTCACGAGTTTGGCTGTCGTGTCGACGATGAAGTCTGCGTCACTCCGGCTGACGGTGCTCTTATACCCGTTACCTCCCCCGATCGGGTTTCCAGTAGGGTTGGCATCTGCACCGTAGACATTCTGACCCGGCGTCGGCGTAGGAGTGACGGTCGGCGTCGGTGTCGGTGTCTTTGTAGGCGTCGGCGTAGGGGTGACGGTCGGCGTCGGTGTCGGCGTCGACGTTGGGGCCTTCACCGTCATCGTCTTCTTGAGAGCGTTGTTGTTCTCGTTACTCTCCGCGATTCGGTTCACGTCATCGACCGTCGCGGTGATGGTGTACGTGCCTGCAACCGCCTTCCAGGTCGAGCCGGAGAAACCTCCGTTCGCGGTCACGGTGACCCATGCGCCGGGGGCGATCGATGCAGTGTAAGTGTCAGACCAGACCGCGGAACCAAGATTCCCATCGGCCGTGAAGGCAACGCCATGAATCGTACCCGCAGGCGTCGCACCAGTGCCCTGGTTCTTGATCACGGCCTTCATCGTGATCGTATCGCCGGTCATCGGGTTTGCCGGCTCCCAGGAGATGTCGGTCACCACAAGATCCGGTTTTCCGGAGGGAACTGGTGTAGGGGTTGGGGTTAGTGTAGGAGTCGGGGTTGGTGTAGGATTGGATACCCTGATCCCAGCGGGCTCGGTCAGGACATAAGTTCCTGACTGAAGGAGCACAATGCCGTTACTGATGGCCTTCGCCGCAGACTGGATGACCGTGCTGTCGTCTATCCCTGCAGTTCCGCTACTGATCACCCGACCATTGCTGTCCTCAGCAACGATCTTTGCACCGTTGGTGTACACAACAATATCGTAGGTACCCTGTGATACCTCCTGACTTTGCACGGCCAGTGCCGGTGTCACCATAGCGATCGCCATGCACAGCGCCAGTGCAAGAAATAGGGGTTTCTTCATGTTCATTCTCCTAAATCCCGCATGAGAGGAGCCCATCAGGCATCCTGGCGGGCAGGTGAGGGTAGACCCCTCAGAATTATTTCACTCTACTAACATATATATATGTATGATTTTGAATTCTGTTTTTAAACGTCTGATATCGCTATTATTGCGTTATATATCTCCGATTCTTTCCAGATTCATTTATAATAGAGCAATTTTTAGAATAAATATTTATATTACCTCGAATGTATGACTCTGAAACCAGCATTTCCCGTGAACGATTTTCTCGATCTTCTTGCCAGGCGCTGTGTACCTCTGGACCGATCAATGTGGCAATTGGACTCCCGGTAGGCATCAGGCAGGTGTAATCTGCCGGTACAGGGTCCCCTCAGGATAATCCGAGGATAGATCCGCAGCCCAAGGGTTACTGTCCAGCAAAACGGAGACGCAAAAGATTGCTCGGATGGAATTCCGGCCTTGACGACGTCAAGATCATATGGTGTCCGTGGAACCGCAGGCACACCGAATGAGAACGGAGGGGCATTTCCACGCTAAGGGGCGTATCCCGGCAAGAATAACGCTTCAGGGATGGGGGGCCCCCTTCACTCCGCCCGCACGGCCGCCCCGTCGTTCCTCGCTCTTGTCGGGATCACCGTCCCCCCGCGGTCGCCGAGCACCTCCTTTGCCGCCCGGGCCACATCCGCCATCCCGGAATCCCCGACGGCATAGACCGTCGGCCCGAACGAGCTCAGGCCCGCCCCGGCTGCGCCGGCCTCGACCATCGCCTCGATGAGCGAGGAGACGACCGGGTGCTGCATCGCGACCTCGACCTTCTTGAACCCGAGGGCCTGCGTCCTGTTGATCGCCGACCCAAAGAGGTCGATATCCTGCTCGACCAGGCCCGGGATCATCCGCATGAGCACCTCGTGGCAGAGTTCCCGCACCTCGTGAAGCGGCACCGGGCAGTGCGTGCGGAAGATATCGATCTCCCGCCTCCCGTGCGCCCCGGCATCGATATCGGGGGTGACGAGCAGGATGCGCCAGTCTTCCGGGAACCGGTGCCGGGCGAGGACCGGCGGCGGTGCGACGCCCCGGGATGCCGCCGAAGGACGGAAGTCCTGTTTGCCCCCGGGAGAGCCGAACCGGTGCCCGCCGTCCAGTATGAACCCGCCCTGCGCGAACGCCGCCGTGCCGATACCGGATGTTCCGCCGCGGCCGACGATCCGCGCAAGCTCTGGCACCGGAACATCCCGGTCGTAGAGCCTGCAGAGGGCGGCGGCCGTCGCGAGAGCAACCTGCGTCCCGCTCCCGAGCCCCGCGTGCGGGCGGGCCACGGCATGCACCGTGATGTCCGCGCCGCCGGGGAGACCGAGCCCCTCCTTCACCGCCCGGGCAGCCTCAAGAACCCGGTTGCGGAGAAGTTCATCGCCGCCGTGGACATCGAGCCCCGGCCCTTTGCGCGCATCGAGGAGACACCCGGGCTCGTCGAGGGCAACCCCGACACCGCCGTCCACCCTCCCGGAGGTGCCGTTCATGTCGAGCAGCGTGATGTGGAGCCGGGACGGAGCGTCGACCAGAACCCTGACATCGTCGGCAAACGCCGTGCAGGGGAAGATCTCCTCGATCGCGATCAGCGGTTCTCCGCGGTGGATGATCCGGTACTTCCGCGAGAGCATCGATTCGCACCGGTGGATGTTGAACGTCCGGGCGAGGTCCGTCCCGGCCTGGACGACGCGCGCATCGGTGATCTCCCGGCGCGACTCTATCCGGTGGCGGGAGAGGATTCTCCCGATGGGGATATCCGCCCGCATGAGATCCTGCCTGAACTCCGGGGCAAGCCGCCGCAACGGTGTGCGCGAGACCGCGTAGATGAGGACGTTTCCCGTAACGCTGTCTTTGAGCTCCACGATGCGGTGGTTGACCTCATCGCCGGGTTCGATCGCAAGCGCGGCCGCCGCTTCAGTATCTGCGGCGACGATATCCTGGACGCGGGTGGTGATGCTGACGGAGTGACCGGTCGCCATCTCAAGGAGGTTTGTCACCGAACCGTCGGTCCCGATGAGGACCTTCTGCATCGGGGAGAGCTTTCCTACGCGCTGCTCGATCTCATGGATCTTTGCGCTGATCCTGTCTGCAGTCAGGGGTTCCATGCCAGAATACGGGTACTGTACGCGCAGACTACAAAAAGGTGGTGCCGGAGTCCGGCCTGCCGGATCAACACGAGAAGAAGAGGGAGAGGAAGTCCGGAGCCTGCACGAGTCCAAACGACCCCTTTGCAGCATCGCGTTCGGAGAACGCCCGGACACCGTCTCTTCCCTCCCCGAGCATCGCAAACGGCACCGGGTCGGCAGTATGGGTCTTCAGCCGTATCGGCGTCGGGTGGTCGGGGAGGACCGCAACGGTCGTCTCCGGCCGATCCAGGATGATCCCGATCGCCTCGTCGAGCCGTTCGATTGCCCGTACCTTCTCCTCCACGCTCCCCATGTGTCCGGCCTCATCGGGAGCCTCGACGTGCATGTAGACAAAGTCCAGGCGATCGAGGGCATCGACCGCGTACCGGGCTTTCGCCTCGTAGTCGGTATCGAGGAACCCCGTTGCGCCCGGGACATGGATTACCTCCATCCCGGCAAGGCGGGCGATACCGTTGAGGAGGTCGACGGCGGAGATCATCCCGCCGGCAAGGCCGTACTTCTCGCGGAAAGGCGCCAGCGACGGTTTTTCCCCGCCGCTCCACGGCCAGATCCCGGTTGCCGGGGCCTTTCCTTCATGCAGGCGGCGCCGGTTGACCGGGTGGCCGGCAAAGACCTCCCGGGACCGCTCCATGCAGTCGAGGAGGATGGCGGCATCGCCTCCGCGCGGGAGGTAGTCTCTGACGGCCTGGCCGACGATGTCGTGGGGCGGGGTGGTGACGGCGCCGCGCGCCCCGGGAACCACCATAAGGTTCCGGTAACCGACCCCGGGGTAGACCCTGACGTCTTCGAATGCGGCGTCGAGGTCGCGGAGGAGGCCGGCGCCTTCGGTGCTGGATATGTGCCCGGCGTTGAAGTCCTCCATCACCCCATCGCGGATGGTGACCAGGTTGCACCGGTAAGCCATCTCCCCTTTCCGGAGGTCGACCCCCATACTGGCCGCCTCGAGCGGCCCTCTGCCGGTATACGAGGTACGGGGGTCGTAGCCCAGTACGGAGAGGTTTGCGGTATCGCTCCCGGGCTCAAACCCATCCGGGACAGTCCGGAGCATCCCGCACCGTCCCTCACGGGCGATGCGATCCATATTCGGTATGTCTGCGTACTCGAGGGGTGTCCTGCCCCCCAGTTCGGCAAGCGGTTCATCCGCCATGCCGTCCCCGAGAATGAGGATGTACTTCATGTGAATCATGCGAATCTGCTGTGTAATCTCGATAGTGCTGGTTACTCCAATCCGGTCGCCGGGGCCGGCGACGAACGCCCTGCCGCCGGTCTTGCTACAGGAAGCGCCCGGCTAGGGCCGCGCACCTTCCTTCCCGAGCATGGCGCGGACCGCCGTACGCACGCTCTCTTCTGACGTGGTCCCGCACCGCCAGCCGAGGGCTTTGAGTTTCTCGACCGAGAGCTGCATCTTCGGCACATCGCCGACCCAGCCGCGTGCGCCGCCGGTGAACCGGTACCGGACGCCGGAGAGCCCCATCTCTTCCGCGACGATATCGGCGATCGTGACGACGTCGATCCAGTCCTCAGAGCCGATGTTGAAGGTATTCGCCGGATCGTGCGAATGATCGATCCCGAACTGCACGGCGCGGACGCATTCGCCGACTTCAAGGTACGACTTCGTCTGCCTTCCGTCGCCGAGGATCTCGAGTTCTCCCGGGTTCTCGCGGAGTTTTCGGATGAAGTCGGATATGACGCCGTGGCCGCTCCGCTCGCCGATGATGTTTGCGAACCGGTAGACCCACGCCCGCATGCCAAACGAGTGGCAGTACGACGATATGAGCGCCTCGCAGGCAAGTTTCGTCGCGCCGTAGACAGATATGGGTTCGAGCGGCGTATAGGTCTCCGGCGTCGGGATGACCGTGGCCTCGCCGTAGACGGTCGACGTCGAGGTGAAGACCAGTTCCGGCACGTCGTGCGCCCGCATCGCCTCGAGCACCCGGTGCGTGGCAATGACGTTGTTCCTCACCTGGGAGTCCGGGGTTACGGCGCTCTGCCGGACATCAGGGTCTGCGGCGATGTGGTAGACCCGGTCGGCGCCCGCAAAGTGCTCCTGCCAGCCGTCGTCGAGCAGGTTCTGCCTGATGAAGGCGACCCGGCCGCCCGCCGCATGCCGCGCGAGGTTCTCTTCCGTGCCCGCGCTGCAGTCATCGATGACCAGGACGTCGTTCCCCTCCGCGACCAGAGCGTCAACGATGTGCGAACCGATAAAACCGGCGCCTCCTGTTACGATACAGAACATTGTAGAGTAATAGCCTTCCCACAGTATAGGATTTACTTATGGGGAGTGCCCCGGGGCAGCCTCGTTCCCGGGTAACCGGAGGTCTCGCCCGCCGGGCACCCCGAATACGACGCGACGATAGTGGAAAAATTTATATCTGCGGGGGATATCAGGGAATAGAGCGGCACTCCTCCGCCGGGAGGGGGATGGTGGCCGCAGAGCCTCGCCTGTAAGGGCACGGCAGGTTGCACCAGGACATATTTTTTCAGGGGTCTCGCCAATATATGGAGAACCATAAGGAGTTGTCCAATTGAGAGAGGTATGCATCCGTAGCAGTACCGGTCCGTTCCCGGCCGCCGGGTCCGGTGGCATCCCGTCGCCGGGATCTGTAGACACCGATCACGGAGCCAGGTTATGAGCAACCCGCGCCCGGATATCCGGGGACACGCCGGGATTTACCTGCGCGGCCTGATGATGGGGGCCTGCGACATCATCCCCGGAGTCTCGGGGGGGACGATTGCCCTCATCACCGGCATCTACGAGCGGCTGGTCGGGGCTATCGGGAGTATCGACCCGGCCTCGCTAAAGCACCTCGCGAGAGGCGACTTCGCATCCTTCCGAAGGGATCTTGAGAGCCTCGATATACCGTTCCTCGTCGTCCTCCTTGCCGGGATCGGCACTTCTTTCCTCCTGATGTCGGGGATCATCCTCTCTCTCCTCGCGAATCATGCGGTAGGGACGTACTCCTTCTTCCTTGGCCTCATCCTCGCCTCGGCGGTCCTCATATTCCTTGAGATCCGTTCCCCCGGTGTGGCGACCCTCGCGTATCTCGCCATCGGGGCGGGTGCCGGCTACCTCCTTGGGGGCCTCGGCAACTTCGACGTCGGCCACTCCCTGCCGGTCCTCTTCCTCACCGGGATGGTGGCGCTCTGTGCCATGATCCTCCCCGGCATATCGGGAGCCTACATGACCCTCGTCCTCAACCAGTACGAGTTCATGCTTGCGGCGCTCCGGGCCCTCTCTCTCCCCGAGATAGTCGCCTACATCGCCGGAGGAGTCACCGGGCTCCTTCTCTTCACCAGGGGCCTCAAATACCTCCTTAAGACCCATCCAGAGGCGATGCTCGCCCTGCTCACCGGGCTGATGCTCGGTTCGGCGCGGATGCTCTGGGAGAAGGGATCTCTTGCCGGGGATATGGTGGCCGGGGGCTCGGTCTTCTTCATTGCCGGCCTCGTCGTCGTCGGGGCAGTCGAGTACCTGAAGAGGCGCTACGCGGGCAGCGGGGCCTGATCCGCGCCCCATCTCCCGCCGCGATCGGAAAGGATACTACCTCCGGAAGGAAGAAGTACAGTATCATGTTCATCGGCATCGATCACGGCACTACCGCGATGCGCTTCTCCACCGGAATGCAGGAGTTCAAGATCTCCCGCGAAGAAGCCAGAGACTTTTCGGCCTCCGACCTCTCCCGTCTCTCTCCCCTCGAGGAGATCGAGGGCATCGCCGTCTGCTACTCCATGGGCGACGGCATATCCGCCATCACCGATATCAGGAAGGTACCGGATCGGGGCATCGTCTCCCGCGAGGGTGCCGGCAAGCACATCGGCGGCGGCACCCGGGTCTACGATGCGATTGAGGAGAGCGGGATTCCCGCCGTCGTGATCCCCGGGCTGCACCGCGGCTCCCCGACCGATCCCCGGTTCAAGGCCTACTCCCACCAGGCAAGCCCGGAGAAGATCGGGATCCTGTACGAGGTCGTGCATGACCTCGGGGGCGACGTCGTCGTCTGTGACGCGAGCTCGAACACCGTCACGCTCCTCGTCACCGGCGGCCGGATCACCGGCGCGTTCGATGCCTGCATCTTTGCGCCCGGCACCCGGCACGGCGCCCTCGACGTGGATGCCATCCGCCGGATCGACCGGGGCGAGTCCACGGCAAACGATGCCTTCCTCCACGCGGGCGTGGATAACACGATGCCCCCCGATCTGCGGGTGGAAACGATGGCGATGTTTGCCGCGATGGAGTGCGCCGCAATGCTCCTCATCAACCCCGGTGCCAGGGTCGCCCTTGCCGGCTCCATGGCGCCCGCCATCGCCCCGGGCGTGAAGACACTCCTTGCCCGGGATGTCGCGGTCTACGACGAGTGGTGTGCGGCCCGGGGCCTTGCGCGGATCGCCCGCGACGTCTTCTCGGGGGCGACCGGGGTCCTCGGGCTTATGGTGGATCTCTAACCTCCTCTGGCTCTTGTACCCCATACCATTTAGCCTGCGGGGGTGAAGGGGTGGAGCGAAGAGTCCTCACGCACCCGGAGAACACGTATCAGAAAATATATATGGGACACTGACTGAAAGTGCAATTGCTATTCACGGCACAGTCGTTGCTTATCGGCAACGGCTGTTTGTGTAATCGCAGAGGATCTTGTTCTGGTTATGATCGGGAGGATAAACAATATGGAACAGCAGTTTGCGGGGTTTAAGGTCGGAGAAAGAAGGAAGATGATCGACAGGAGGGAGTTTACCAATCTCGATGGAGAGGTAAATTATGTTGCCCTGATGAATAAATTTGACGAAGTCGGTGAGAGACTACTTGAGGAATCAAGACTCTTGAGGCGTCACTGAGGGACTGCTTTTGCGTAAACACCATACTTCGCTTTCCGAATGTGACTACCCCGGCATATGCACTCTGCTCTCCGGTGCAGGCTATTTCCGTGGCTTTTCTGAATATTCGTGCCATTGCGTGAGGAAAAATTCGGTTTACAGCCGGGAGTGGGACCGTGAATATCGCGGTTACTTCAGCCATGAGTGTGAAGGGATCCATATCGGTGGATCGATGCTTAAGGTGGCTCTAGACCGGGCAAGCATCCCACAGGACGAAAAAGAAAAGGTTGTCCGGATAATCGAGCAATTAGAGGATATTTCTATAGATAATTCGATAAGCCGGCTTTCCATCTCAATCAACAATGATAGACTGGGGTATGTCGACCTCACCCCATTCATGCAGGTGTGCGATGCATTCTTAAAACCGCCGCATTGGATGCGTCCCCCAACTTATTACGTCACCTGTGCAAAGCCGTATATCCCGGAGACCACCCTGCGATACAAAAGGGGTGAAATAGACGAGATCAATTGCGCCCCTTATATCAAAGTGAATTCAGTTATAGGCGTCTGCGCACAGTATGCTATGAGAATGGCTCTGATGATTCTGTCACCCAAAGCCCCGACGGTCCCAGAACTCATATCCGAGGCCATAAACACGGCGTTATCCGGGGGCGTTGAGAGAGAACCAGATATAGGGTGGCATCCGGATGAGATCCACCATTTTTTCGAGATAAGTGGTTATGGCGTGTTTAGGTACAGTCGCTCTCAGTTAAGATGCGATAACTGTGGCCACCTTGTTTCTGATATGCGCATGGTTCCCGGCATTGAGAATATATACGCCTATGTAGAATCCGGCCTTCCTGTAATCATCGGCGTCAGAAATACAAAGTATCTCCCGTGGTGGGGAGATGGGGATGAGGCCCATGCTCTGGTTGCAATAGGACATACGCTTGATGGAAACGGGAGGGTTGATGGGATTATCGTCCACGATGAGAGCACGTACCCATATCAGATCCTGAAAGAACCGTTGGCGGGTGGAAAAACACTGGAAGATGTGATCTTTGAGGTAATTGCGCCGGTACCAAGAGAAGTCATGGTTGAATACCAGGTCGCGAGGAGTTTAGCGACGCAATTCTTTGATCTGGATGAAGAGGATATCATCAGGCCGGTTTTAATCGACTCCAACCAGATTAAGAAGTGGTTGGGGGAAGGTACCAGGCGGCGGCACCTTGAAGCGTATGATCTTCCAGCCGTCGTGAAAGAGGACTTCCTGAGCGCGTATATGGATAGATACGTGTGGCTTTTTGAAATGAGGAAGGAGAGGGGTGACAAACGAGAATATGTCGGCGACGTCATTGTCGGGGCGATAAACCCTTCGATTTTAGGCTTTGTCATGCCGGAGCAGAGGATTTACGGTTTCAGAGATGGCTCAAAGGGACCTCATGCAAAACATTTCGACGATGCAGTTTGATGTGCGCTCCATGACCGAAACCAGGTGATTTTTATCGCCCCGGGCGTGAAGACACTCCTCGCCCGCGACGTTGAGGTCTACGACGAGTGGTGTGC